>Ga0190363_1000143_pt1 | contig 39690 bp, 41 predicted proteins | sample 48721867_MG_FD_161272 | JGI IMG/M metagenome (GOLD analysis project Ga0190363, IMG submission 161272) | Hydrothermal vent microbial mat bacterial communities from Southern Trench, Guaymas Basin, Mexico - 4872-18-6-7_MG | ecosystem: Environmental > Aquatic > Marine > Hydrothermal vents >... | reverse complement strand
TGTATCTGAAGAGTAACTATTTTTTCTTCTTCGTCAAATTCTTTCATAAATTTTAATACTTCTGCCTGTTGAGTATTTTTTGCCGTAAAATAAAAGACTTTAAGGCCTCTTGTGAGAGCAAATTTTAAAACAGGAAATAAAATAGCAGCTGTTTTACCAGTACCTGAGGGTGCTTCAATTAGAATATTCTTTTTCTCCTCGAGAAATGCTGGGATATATTGAAGAAGTTTAACCTGATTGTTTCTCGGTATACGATATGGGAATTTTAACTTTCCAATGTACTTTATCAATTCTTTTCCTCTTTCATAATGAAGCTTTTCATTCAATATTAAATTTTCTAGCATTCTCAGAAGTTTTTGTTCAATGTTCTCATTAATTTCAAATATCTTTTCCCTTCTATCTGGAAGAATGATTACATGTAGAAAGCACCTCACGGTTTTTCCTGAAGATTTCTTTGCCATAAGGCCGTAGATAGAGAGTTGGAATCTCCATCTTTCATACTCTGTTAGATCAAATGATTCTTCCTGTGCTGAATCAAAAATCACAGTTTTGATCTCATGAACCTCCGCATATGTTTCTCCCTCCAGATAGGCATCAACCCTCCCGTGGAGTTTAACACTCCATTCCCTAATATTGACCTGAAATTCTAGTTTTTTTTCGGGAATTAAATCCGGCATTCTGGTTTTTAACTCTTTTTCTATTTTTCTATGTAATAATATACCTTCCCTGAGACGCTCTGGAGTAGCTCCTCTGATTTTCCCTAAGGCAAAATCCAGTAGTTCACTTACGGAAATCTCCAATTTCCGATTCTCAAAATCCAGCTTCATCTTAAAAAATTACACTTCTTTATATGAAAATTCAAAGCTTTGAACATTTTGTGATAAGATTTATAATTTATTATAAGAAAAAAGGAGGTAAGATGAATATCTGGATTCTGGTATTCCTTATATTTACACAGTGGGAATACACCAGAGATACAATTGATTTGGTTATCCCCCCGGGTAAAATAGTGACGCTCAACAGCGATGCACATAAAACCCAATTAGATTCAATGCTCTCACTAAAAATTCCTGCATGGATTAAGGATAAGCTCATCAACAAGCTTGAGGATTTGGAAATGGAGGAAATCCCTGATAGTGTTATGGACTTTACCATAAATAAGGAAAGAAAACTGGTTTATATAACTCCAAAGGGTTTATATTCGGAAGGGAAGCTCGTCACTCCTCTCCGCCACCCTGAGTATTACCGGCTCGGTGTAAGCGGTGATTATCTCGTAAAGAATACAGGAGAAGTAATTGACCTGCAGGGGAGAAAAGTAGCAGAAATATTGCCCGAAGTTACGGATTTTTTAATAAATAGAGGCAATTATCTTTTTGTTAAAGATAAAAGACTTTTAAAAAAACAAAAAATCTATTTTCTCGATAAAAAAATATCCTCGTTTCAAATAGAAAATGTGGTGTCCATTGCAGGTTTTAATAATGGACTCCTGATTTTTACACAGGATGGTATCTACAGGTCTCAAAAAGGTCATTTCATCAGAATATTGCCACTTAAAATACAGGCACAAAAATTGAGGGTGATTCTTAACCATGAGGGAGCAATTGAAAGAATAATTTATCTCGCAAAAGGGAGATTAAAGTCTTTTAGTGTAAATACAATACCTCTTATAACACTTAATACAAGCAACCAATTTATGAAGATAAGCCCTTCTCATGGATTTTCACTGGCCTTTCGGAATAAAGATACCCTTATTGCTCTGGATAACGGTCTAATTCTATCAAATCTAAAGGATACACTTATGCAAACAGATGCCTATCCTATTATAAAGGTATACGACGTTGATTCCGACGGTTTAATGGATATCCTGATAGGTGGTAAAAGGGGATTGATTCAAATTAGATACGGAAATGGAAGAGATACCACCATAAACTTACAATCAGGGCAATATTCATCACCCACAGTGTTTAATGGACACATTGTAACTGGGGCCCTGGACGGAAAAATTTATGGAGACCCACTTCTTAAAAATATAGATGTGGGAAGTTCTTCAGTCCCCGCTTGTTATGATTTCAACAGAGATGGCATCGATGATATAGTTATAGGTAATCAGGACGGCAAGGTATATCTATATCTATCTCCGGATTATAGTGATGGAATATTCCTATATGATGCAGGAGAACTGGCAAGGCCAGTGATACATGATGTGGACGCAGATGGGCTTCCAGACATTGTGGTAACCAATGTGGAAGGGAAGGCATACTTCTTAAAAAATTATGGAAATTTACGATTTGTTGAAACAGCCAGCTTTATGATGGAAACCGAGGAATTCAAAGACCTCTCAAATCGTTACATAAACCAGGGAATGCCTGTAAGAATCAGGACAGGAAAAATATATGTTGATAAACTTCTTGAACTTTTAAAGAGCTGTGATTCCAAAATAATAGACGAGGTTGCCTTTTCCATTGCCTATATGCCTTCAGAAGTATTAAGGGCCATGATAAAAATGGGAAATATAGACCTTTTAAAGCTAAATGCAGAATCAATTTATAGAATGGCGGATATAACACCTTACGCAAAGATCATAGAGGCAGAAAACTACACTACAATTGTCTATGACTCAGTAGATACACTCCCCTACCTTGATTATTATTTCTATGTTGTTCATCCAAGAATACTTTACGAGATTCCTGCACGGATAGATGTCTCATTCTGGGACAAACCGCCATCTTATTATGGTATGAGTGAGAAAGAGTGGCTGAAATACAGCAAATATCAGATTTATAGAAAGAATGGACAATTCTGGAGATTATACTGGGAGAATTACGACCCACTTCTGAATCTAATCAAAAAATCAAGAACTCTCCTTGAAACTGCTAAGAATATCCACCAGTATTTCACCTGGAACAGAGAAAATGCTATAATGCGATTTGGATACCTTACACAGGACCTCCAGCCTCTTTTGATCTGGGCTAAAAAATACGGTTCCTGTGGCGAGCAATCCATACTCCTTGCTTCCATCGCAAGGACTGCATTGATCCCTATATACGTTGTTACAGACCGAGGAGAAGATCACCAGTGGAATGAATTCTGGTACCAGGGAACATGGCATCACTGGGATCTTAATATGAAAAAAGGTATAGATAATCCCAGCGCTTCTGCTGAGGGGATGAAGAAAAATGTTTCTTCTGTAACAGGGTGGAGACCGGATGATCATCTGTTTGATGTAACATCTCACGGATACACTGAAACTGGTTTATTGAAAATTACTGTGTTGGCATCTAATAATATTCCAGCTGATGGAGCTCTGGTAGTTGTGAGAAGTCATTGGAACAATAGAAATTCAGTTGCTATCTGGGGATATACCAATGAAAATGGAGAAATATCTTTTAATCTTGGATACGAACCCCTCGGATACACTGTTGAAGCACTATCCCCTTTGGGAATAGCCGGCATCAGTAATCTTTTCTTGAATGAACATGACACTGTGGAAATAACATTAAAACTCCCTTTGGAATTTAGGCAGGAAATTCCCACCTCCTTTAAGCCTGATTCCTTAAAATTAGTTAAAGGGGAACTGTTTATAAAGGTACCCGATTTTATCACCGGAGCTCCCTACAGAATCATAAATTCGTATATCAGGGACACTGTCAAATACAGAGGCACTGGTATTAAAAAAATCAAAATAGCAAACCTAAGTAACACCATCTTCACTATGGTGCATGGAAAAACAGCAATTTTTAACCCATATATTTTATCTTGGATGAGGCTATCTCTGGAAATCACGCGAAAATACAGAAGAAAACCTCCAAAAATTAATGTGGTTTTTGATACAGAAAAACCTTATTTTCAAGGTGATAAGATTAAATTTGAAATTTTCGCAGAGGACGAGGCTGGTATCAGGGCCGTATATTTCTCAAATGATGGTGGTAAAAGATGGCAAAAGATAGGCTCCGGGAACCATATGATCTTTCAATGGAATACCTCTTCCGGAGGTCCTATTCCTCCTGGACCATATAAAATCCTCTTTAAAGTCCGTGATAAAAGCAATCTCGAGACTATCTCTGACACTCTTAAAATAGAACTTTTACCTCAGAACTTCTTTAAAGATCAGCTTGTATATCAGGATAACCCCGAAGACACCATTCCCGATGCTAGCTGGATTTACGGCCCATTATTTTTAAAAGATACGTTGAGGTTTGTATTGATAACCACAAACTCTACAGAAAAGGGACTTGATCTCGATCTTTTCCTCATAAGGGACAAAAATGGAAACCTCAAAGTAGATTCCAAAAAAGAGATAATAGCAAAATCCACGAGCCCCACCAACAGGGAAAAAATATATGTTAATTTCCTTCCTCCTGGAGTCTACTGGATTTATGCTCAGGGATGCACAGTAGAGGACCACGGCCCCAAGAAGTTTGATATTAAATTTTCGTTTAAAGTAAATAAAAATATGGAGATAGTGGACTATGGCTATTAAAGAGGATTTCTTTGATATAATAATATATTCTATATATAAATCTATCTTTGAAATGGTAGGAGAACAAGCATGGGAGATTGTGTGGAGGTCTGGTGAAATAGCGCTCAAGCAAATTGAAGAAAAAATGGGTGTAATAGAGAGTGATCTTTTCAAATCGCTCCAAAATCTGGCAAGATATTTAGAGGATATGGGATATGTTTCAAGTATAGAATTCAAGAAACTATCTCAAAAAAGATTCCAATATATAATGTCCAACCCTGTAATACTGCAGGGGGCAACATCCCTGATAGCTGAAAAAATGGTCCCTCCGCATATTTCCACTTCGCTGATGTTCGCTCTTTTAAAACGTTTTAATAAACAAGCAAAGATGGTGAAAGAGCCTGAATTTCTGGAGGACGGGAGAGTTGTGGAAACTTGGGAAATAGAAAGCTATTGAAAAAATGAAACTAATGCATTATATAATTTAAAAGAGGAATGATAATATGGAAAAGTTAACGTATCTGGATGTTATAGATATTGCCCTGAATCTTTCCAACGAAGCTAAGAATTTCTATGAGAGTTTACTAAAAGAAATTGAAGAGGAGGTAATAGAAAAAGAGAGAGAATCTCTTATTGAGCTTTACAGGAAGCTCAATAAGCTATCTAGGTAAAGTATTGCTCTTTTAAAAATACTCCGGTGAAGGGAACAGGGTGAGAGTCCCTGGCTGCCCCCGCAACCGTGAGTGGCATTAAAGGATACCATAATAGCCACTGGATGGTAGGGTGAAAGCTCTCCATCCGGGAAGGCATGGTATCTGCCATGAGCCGGGAGACCTGAACCGGAGTCATGACTTCTACCCCCGGGGGTAAGGGGTAGGAGAGACAGGCTGCAAATCAGGGCCTCGATCTCCTTATTCCGGGGGTCGGGGCTTTTTTATTGGAGGTAAAATGAAACTTTTGGTTATATTGATACTTTCACAGATATACTGGCAGGACACAATCGTTGTTCAAGCAGATTATACTAAAAGATTTACATCCTTTACATTCCCTTATAACTTTCACTACATTAACTTGGATATTGCTGGTCCTGATTTAAATGGCCTCCCTGGTATAGTTCCTCTTCTGGGAGCCAATTACGGCACAATCACACTAGGCGGTACAACGCCAGAAGAAAATACAATCCTTTTGAATGGTATTCCTCTCACAGACCCCCAATCTGGATATACGGATATAACCTTACTTCCCCGGGATATGATTTCGGGTATTGAGCTCATACATAGTGGTTCTGTTTTTTCGGGTTCCAATGGAATAGGAGGTATTGTCAATCTTTTACCATCAGAAGGTGGGAGGTTGGGGATTAGATTAGGAAAATACAGAAGATCCTTTTTCCTTTCTCCCTTATCCACACCCAAGATAAATTTTTCATTTTATTATGAAGCTTTTCCAGATTCTTTCTCCTATCAAAATGAGTTTAACAAGGAAGTTTATTATAGAAATACCAAATACACCAAAAAAGCTCTCTATTGGAGAAGTAGTATTATGATCCCCTTTTCCTTTATTTTCCTGGTGAGAGAAAGTGGAGCACCTGGGCCGGAGGGCTCCATTTTAACCGCCTCGAAGGAAGAAAAACTCTATGGATTCAGAATAACAAAAGAAATTGGCAAAATTCTATTTTCTTTATCTGGGAATGAGCATTTTCTTAAATATATTGAAACAGATAATATTGATACTCACAGAACCAGAGCTATATACACACATTTAAAATATTCATGGGTGTATTGTGGCTTAAATCTAGACGAAGTTGTATCCACAAAAATAGAGAAAAGGTGGAAATATGATGCCTATTTCAAATTAGAGAAAACCATTAATTTAAGGTATCTTGATCTTAATGCTCATTTAAGATTGGATCATTTTCAGAATTTTAATATGGTTCCCACCTGGTCCTTATCTTTATACAGAAAATTTGGAAGAAATATGTTTTTCTTTGTTAACTTTTCGAGCAATTTCAGGTCCCCTACTTTTAATGAACTTTACTGGCCTGAAGACCGGTTTGCTGCAGGTAATTCTGAGCTTAAACCCGAATATTCAAAAAATATTGATGCAGGATTGAGAATGTTGTTACCCAACATATTTATAACTCTATCCTTATACCATAAAAACATAAAAAACAAGATATTATGGACCAGTGACGGGAAATGGATACCCAAAAACTTTTCCCGGTTAAAAACCGCAGGAATAGACTGGGAAATATCCTGGGAGACACAGAGATGGTTCTCAATTTATTTTTCAGGTAATCTTCTCAGAGCTTATGAAAATGATAAACCCTTTATATACAGACCTAATATCTCATACCTGATCTCCAGCAAGATATTAAATCTAGTAAAACTACAGGTTTCCTATGTAGGTGAACGGCCCGCCAGGCTTAACAGTCCCAAAAAACTCCCAGCATTTTATCTGATCAACATGAACGTTGAAAAAAACATTACCTTTAAAAAATACATTTTTCTGATAAAGTTTGGCATAGAGAACATACTTGACTGTAATTATGAAATTATCCGGGGATATCCTCAACCTGGAAGGGAGTTCTTTTTAAATTTAAATATAAAAAGGGGGGTATTATGAAACGCTTTATATTCATAATCCTACTAATATTATTCTTGACCTTGCTTTCTTGTACAAAGAATGAGGAACCCACAGCTCCGGAGATAAAAGGTTCAAGAGTATATATAGTTAACAATCTATCCGAGACTGTAAGTATATACGATGAAGTCAAAGATACATTGTTTGAAGATGTAATAATCACAGGTGTAACCCCAAATGATATTTACCAAGTGGGAGGACTTGCTTACATCGTAAATTCAGGATTTGGGGGAGTACCATCCATACAGGTTATAGATCTATCCACCAACGAAATTATTAAAGAAATACAGCTACCTCCTGGTTCTAATCCCTGGGCTATAACAAAGAGTGCTAATCGATTCTTCGTCACACTTTCCGCAAGGAATATGGTTTATATTTACGATTCAAATCTTAATCTGATAGATTCCATTAAAATCGGAAAATGGCCTGAGGGAATAATATATTATAAAAACTCAATCTTCATTGCATCTTCTGGATTAAAGCCAGATTATACTTATGACGTAGGGTATGTATATGTACTAAAAAATCCAGATAGTATTCCTATAATAGACTCCATTCCCGTAAAAACAAACCCGCAGGATTTCGCTGTAAGTCCTGAGGGAGAAGTATTTGTACTATGTACTGGAGATTACAATATACAGGATGGATGGATTCTTGAGATAGACCCGGAGTCCCTTCTCATAGTAGACTCTTTGCATATTGGTGGTTATCCAGGAGACATCACATATGCACAACAACGGATTTTTGCCAGTGATTGGTTTAATGGACTTCTGATATATGATTTGGCAACTGGAAAGGATACTATTATTCCTACGGGATATGGAAGTTCAAGACTTTTTGCAAAGGATGAAAAGGTGTATCTAACTATTTTTAGCGGTTCAGAGATGAACTATCTTTTAATTCTAGACGTACTGGATTATACCATAGAAAAAAAAGTGGAGCTCGGAGTTGGAAAGGGAGCTCAAGCTGTACTCGTATATAAGGAGGAATTGTGAATCCTCTTGAAGAATGGCAAAAGGAATTTGACAAAAAAAGAAGAACTTTAATAAAGAAATATAATTTGAAAACTGTAAAAGATGTAATCGAGTTTTTCAGATATTCAAATCTTAGAAATAGAGAGCCCGATTTTTGCCCTTTATTTAAGGAGGGAACAAAATGTCATGACCTGTCGGATAATGAATTAATCTGCTTCTTCTGCGCCTGCCCATACTTCGATTATTCTTTATGGGATGAGGAAACTAAGATTTATGGAGGATGTATAATCAACAGTAAATACGGGTTTAGAAATGAATATGGATACTGGGATTGTAGTAAATGTCTTCTCCCACACAGGGAAAAATTTGTTAGATTTTATCTCAAAAAATATAATGTTCATAAAATCTAAATTATAATTATTCTGTATGATCGCTGACATTCTCACATTATTCAGGGTTGTTATAACCTTTATTATTTTTGGGCTTGCAATTTCAGGAAGCCATAATCTCACCCTCTTCGTGGTACTTGCACTAATTGCCTGGACTACTGATAATCTCGACGGATGGTTTGCAAGAAGAAGCGAAAAATATGGCAAACTAGCACATCTTGATTTTGCTGCAGACATTACTTTAGTGATTTCATGCTTTTTCTTCATTATCTCCCTTGGATACTATAGTACACAGTTTTTTGTAGTTTATGCAATCGTACTAATCACGACCGCTTTCGTTGTTGGGTCTAAGGCATTAATAATATCCTTTGAACTCCCCCTTTTGCTTTTGATACTCAGAGCAATATACAAAGAAGCACCATCTTTAATTCTTCTTATACTCTTGTGGGCGATTATAAGTCTTATCTTACACTATGGTAGGTTTAAAAGGGGCATTGCCGAATATAAAGAAGGTATTAAAGAAATATTTAGGGGATTTACTCGACGATGATTTTGTTCTGAACCATCCATCTGCCATTTCTTTTAGTCAATAAAACAATATACCGGTCATTCTCGAATCTTGTGAAGATTTCGAGATAAACAAGGGCCTTTTGTTCCTTTATATCGTAACCTGGCCTCGTTGGAGCTATAACCTTCACGCCTCGTCTTAAATAAAAACTGCAGAAATCTTGCGGAATAAGTTGATAGGGTCCTCCAAGAAATTCACAATCTTTTAGTAACGATATTTTTTTATTTTTTCTCAAAAAATCGAGTACGCAGAATATCTCTCCACTAGGGATAATCTCAAAAAAATGCTGAACCACAACATGCTGAACACTTTGTCCATCTGATGCTGTAGTTATTGTCCTGGAAAATACTGCCAGCCCCATCTCTTCGTCATTTAAATCATCCAGAATAGCCTTATAAACCTTGCAATCTTCCATGTCAAATGTTTCTGATACTTTATACCATTTGTTCAAGAAAATCTTTGTTCCAAAATACAAAAAGGAAATTACAACTAGAAGAATTAATAACTTTTTCATTTCTGGTTAAAGTATAAGTACAATACCTTCAGAAATCAAAAACTGTAGAAATAACGGGACAATACCCTCACATAATATGTTAAAGCTATCAGCTTACACAAGGAGTGTACTACAAGTAAGAGAGTCGGTTGTGAGATTATCTTCGTCTTCTAAACAACTCAAGGATACTCTTTTTTATCCTTCTAATTCTTAAAGAAAGCACCAACCAGAATGCTTCCCAAACGATTTTTTTAGACATTTTGGAAACACCGGCTCTTCTTTCTACAAAGATTATAGGTATCTCCTTTAATCTAAATCCCTTTTCCCAGGCTAGAAAATTGACTTCGATCTGAAAGCCATAACCATCTGCCTTCACCTCATCCCAGTCTATTGCTTCTAAAACTTCTTTTCTGATACATTTGTATCCAGCAGTCAAATCCTTAACGGGGAGCCCTGTAACAACCCTTGCATAAAGATTGGCAAAGTAGGAAAGGAAAAGCCTGGATAGTGGCCAGTTAACAACACTTATACCATTAGTGTATCTGGAACCTATGACCAAATCGGCATCTTTAATTGCTTCCAGGAATCTGGGTATATCCTCGGGATTATGGGAAAAATCGGCATCCATTTCGAAAACACAGTCGTATCCATTTTTTAATGCAAAATGGAATCCTTCCACATAAGCAGTACCTAATCCTAGTTTACCTCCTCTCTTGATTAAATGTATCCATGGATTATCCTGCTGTAAACTCTCCACAACTTGAGCAGTGCCATCAGGAGAATTGTCATCCACAACAAGCACATCCACCTGTGGTGCAACTTCATGGATTTTCTTAACAATGGCTTCAATATTATCTCTTTCGTTGTACGTAGGAATAATTATTAAAACCTTCATATTTTAAAGAATACACGTAATTTCAGGTAAAATCAAAGAATCTAACCCTCTCCTTCATCTTCTTCCATTCTTCTTTGACTGCATCTTTGAGCTCACCAGGGAATACAGGGCTGGCACCTACTTTGGTGACTTCAATACCTGCCGCTATAGACGCAAGGAGTGCAGCATCCTCAATACTCAAGCCGCTAATCATGGCTAATGTTAAGACTGAAATAACCGTATCACCTGCTCCAGTAACATCAAATACTTCTCGCTTAAGTGCGGGAATCTCATAGACCCCTTCTTGAGATACAGCCAGCATTCCCTGGTCACCTCGCGTAATTACAACATTTTTATACCCAAAATTCTTCCGGAATCTTAATGCTGCTTGCATTACGTTCATTTCATCTTCATTCAACATGGATACCCTCACAAACTCTTTAAAATTTGGCTTCACGAGATGTGCACCTTTGAAATGCTCATAATATTTATATTTAGGATCCACAAATACAGGAGCTTTTTTACCCTCAATTATAACCCTAATAATATCAGGTGAAAAAAAACCTTTGTTATAATCCTCTATTATTATGGCATCCACAGCATCTTCCTGCAAAAAACTAAGAATCTTTTTCTTTTCTTCTTCTATTAAGGGTTCTCTCTTTTCTTTATCTATCCGGATTATTTGCTGACCCTGAGAAACAATTCTGGTCTTTACAGTGGTGTGACGGAAGGTGGAGATTACCACCCCCTCATCATGGATCTCGTTTTCTCTTAAGAGCTCCAGTACCTTTTTCCCGTAGAAATCCTGTCCAATCACTCCACTTAACGCTACTTCTGCACCAAGTGCTTTTAAATTCAAGGCCACATTTGCTGCTCCTCCTAAACGATAGGACTCCTCTCGGAGATCCACAACAGGAACAGGTGCTTCTGGTGATATTCGCTCTACCAACCCATATGCATATATATCCAGAATGATATCACCCGCAACTAGTACTTTTTTATCTTTGAACTTTGATAGAAATTTTTCTATTCTCATTTTACCCTCCCAATGTAATTTAACAGATATTCTGGTTTAAAAATTCCTACACTTCTACCGTACTCATCGTGTACTAAAGCTGTATATATACCTTCCTCGTCCATTCTTTCCAGCACTTTTTTTATCCTCATTCCCTCATAAACCACAAGAAGAGGCTTAAGTGCTATATCTATATTCTGATTTAAGAAAACATCCTTCAGCTCAATCACACCCTTTATATTATCCACTGTAGTCTCATAGACAATTAGCATTTCTGAATTAAATCTCTTTATTGCTCCAAACATCTCAACGTCCACAGTCTCAAAGTGATTCAGTGGTACTGTAAACTCTCCTACTTTTATTTCCTTAAATACTAAAAAGAATCTCAGGATATTAAACAACCTCTCATCAATAAGTCCTTCTTTTCTTGCCTCAATAAGTACATTCTCAAATGTCTTCTCCTCTTCAATTTCTCTACCTTTTCCTTTTCTCTTAATGAGAATTGCCAAAAAGTGGAAAAACCTTATAATCGGTAATGTAGCCTTATAAAAATAGAATATAAAGGGAGTGAGGGTCCCTATGACGGTTTCTGGGTGGGAACGGGATAAGGTCTTGGGAACTGCCTCACTTATAAACAAGAGGGCAAGTGCACTCAATAATCCTGTTACGCCAATTGCTTTTGCTTGCAGTAAATGTAAACTCTCAAAAAATCTTAAAAGAAATATGGTGGTGGCCACTTCGCCCAGGTTTGTTCCCACCAGTGTTGTTGTCAGCATCAATTCCGGTTTAACAAAAATTTTCCTGTATTTTTCTGATACCACAAAAGTCTTTCTGGATTGAATTATTATATAAGCAATTTCATACGATGTGAACACAGAGGTGAACAGCAATCCTATTAAAAATAGAAGCAAATATATCATAATACCTTAACCTTCACCCTTTTAATCTCTCCTCTATCTTTCTCCAGTATTTCGAATTCTACATCTTCCATCAGAACTTTTTCCCCTTCCCCTGGTAATCTACCGGTAATTTCCATAAGTAATCCCTGAATAGTTGTAGCTTCACTGGATACTGACTTTTGTAATAATCCTTCCAGTTCACTGAGTAAATAATCTCCAGGGACAACAAAGGTCCGGCTATCTATTCTCTTTATTCTTTTTTCTTTTTCCACCCCAAGTATTTTGAGAAGGTCCCCCAGGGTAATGATTCCCTTCACCCCTCCATATTCATCCACCACAATGAACATTTTTCTATTCTTTTCAACCGCCATTTTAACTAGTTCGGTAACCTTTCTGCCGGAAGGGATAAAATCTGCTTCTTTTGTGTATTTCAGGATATCCTCTTCATCCTTTGCATTTATCAATTCCGGATTATCTATCTCAAAAACGCCTCTAATGTCATCTTGAGATTCACCTCTTACTGGATAACGTGTGAACCCGTACAATTTTGCTCTACTTCTTGCCTCCGCTATATTCATTGATGCATTCATAAAAACAATATCTTTCCTTGGTGTCATAATTTCCTCTGCAGTGTACATCACCAAAGATATTCCGCTCCGCAAGCCGCTTCTCGATCCAAGGGTCATTTCTTCGAGATTCTTTAACACCTCTTCCTGTTCATAAGTTCTTCGAGAAAGGGCAGAAATCCATTCAAGCACTAAAGTAAAAGGTTTTGTGAATGGTTTCAAAATTACATAAAGAGGATAAAATATCCCTACAGATTTTTTCAAAAAGTTGGACGGGAAATCTATAGCTATGAGTTTCGGCGTAATTTCACCAAAAAGTAAGAGAATAAAAGTAAAAAGTACTATCTCGAGGCCCGATTCTAACGATTTTGAAACATGCACGTTTCCGAAAATACCTACTAGGATTGAGGGAAATATGGCTGAAGCATAAGAATTCACAAGCATGTTTCCAAGAAGTATTACAAAAAGACTTTCTTCCTGCTTCGAAAGTAATTTTCTCACCCACTTTTTAATCTTTCGTCCCGTTATTTTTTCTACTTCTATCTCAAGGACAGAAAAAAGCGCCGCTTCTGTTCCAGAAAACAAGAAGGAAAGCAAAAGGAAAAGGATAAGTACTAATACAGAGATTCCCATATTTTAAGATAATCCTCCTCTTCCTTCTGCATGAAGGGCTCCATGGAGCTTTTTTTATGATCGTAACCTGCAATATGTAACAAACCGTGCAAGGCATAACGTATCAATTCAAGCTCAGGGGAAACACCAAATTTAAGTGCCATTCTTTTGGCAGTATCTACGGAAACATAAATCTCTGCTTCGTTGCCAAGATCAAAGGAAAGCACGTCTGTTGGTTTATTTTTACCCAAAAAAACCTTATTAAGTTTTTTAATGTAGGAATCATTTACAAAAATAATGAAAATATTTTTGTGTAATTTTTCTCGTGCAGCAATATCTTTCAGAAACCTTTCTGCTTTATTTTTGAAGCCGTGAGGAAGTTTAACTCTTAGGCTCTTTAGATGAACCCTGCTCTTCTCCATACTCAATCCTGGGATGAAATATACTTTTCACATAAGGGAAAATGCTTTCTTCTACCATTTTTAGCTCTTTGTTGGTTATATCAGCCTCATCGAACTGACCATCAAGAAGTCTATTGTAAATAATATTGTGAATTAAATCCTTTAGATTTTCGTCACTTCTATCCTTTAAACTACGAGCTGCTGCCTCTATGCTATCTGCAATCATCACTATAGCTTCGAGTTTTGTACGGGGTTTTGGTCCTCGATATCTGAAATCTTCTTCTTTAACTTCCTGGCCACCTGATTTTGCTTTATTGTAAAAAGCTTTCATCAAAGTAGTACCATGGTGTGTCTCTATCACTCCTATTATCTCTTTTGGGAGTCTATACTGCTTCGCCAATTCAACACCGTCCCTTACATGATCTTCCAAAATCAATACACTCATTTTAGGAGAAAGTTTATCATGGGGGTTTTCACCCTCTCTTTGATTTTCAATAAAATAGGCAGGATGTTTCATCTTTCCTATATCATGGTAATAACCAGCCACTCTTGCAAGTATCGGATTGACACCGATAGCTCTGGCCGCCTGTGCAGCAAGGTTACCCACAATAAGACTATGGGTCATGGTTCCAGGTGCCTTTTCCTGAAGCTCTCGCAATAGTGGATGATTCATATTGGAAAGTTCTGCTAGCAGAAAGTCTGTACTGATTTTAAAAATCCTTTCGAGAATAGGCAAAACACCAATAAAAAGAAGATACGAAAAAAGGATTGAAGCACCAGATGCCTCAAGTGTAATCCGTATCCCTGAAAAGTTATCATTTAGATTATAATTTATGATTAAAGACAACAAAAGAGCCCCTATAAGCGTGAAAAACATGGAAAGATATATATCGAATCTCCCCTTTATAATCTTGGCAGTCATGGCAGCGGTAACTCCCACCACCAAGTTATAGATCAATATAGAGACATTCTCACCCGCATAAATACTTATAATCAGGGCCAAAAATAGAGAAAAAACAAATGCACTTTTTTCTTCCATTATAGTTGCAATTAAAAGACCGGAAAATGGCAAAAGAGTTATAAAGAATGAAATGTTTTGTCCGAAGGAAACACTGGCTACAACAAGAGGCAAAATGTAAGAAATAGTAAACACGGTGATTTTGGAAATCGAGAAATAATATTCAGGATGCATTCTATAAAAATAGACGAAACCAAGAATCAATATAATAGAAAAATAAATGAGTCTTAACCACCAGTATTTCCAGAGGTTACCTGTAAAATATTTTTTTCGAGTACCACGGAGCGCATCTATTTTCTTGACCATTTCAGGTGTTACCACCTCACCCCGTTTACCTATCACCTCACCTTTATAGACCTTGGCTAGTATGGGATTTATCTCGTTTATGCGCGCCTGCCTCAAAGAATCAGTCCTAAGGGAATCAAATATCATATTGGGTTTTACAACTCGATTCACAAAGTCCAAAAAGGCTTTCTGTTTCAAAGTGTCTTTACGAAATGCTGAAAAAGCATCTTTCCTTGCAAGGGAGTATACATCCTCAAGGCCGAGGATCTCAGCGGTCTTAACAGTTGTCAACTTACCCCGCTCATACAATAAAACTGAATCACTGTACAAATAACTTCTTGTTGCTACAATTCCCTTCCTATAGATCCTCCTTAAAAATCTCTTGCTTATTTTTTTCACGTCTTCGGGGAGGATTGAACTCTCCAGAGAATTCAATATCCGTTCATAAACCGTTGTATCTCTCACAAACACCGGAGGAGTGGTCTCTATAATTTTCTGTTTTTCCTCATCAAGCTCTTCCTTGGTTTTACTTACCACAAAGGAATAAGGTGCTACAATATCATTTTTAAGTCTTTCTCCAGGCTGTATGCCACTAAGCTTGGCGGTCTCTTTAAATGGATAAAAATAAAATGCAATAAAAAGAAATATAAAGTAAGCGGTAATGGAATAACTTAACCTTTTGAGTTTTTTACGTTTCTTTATCTTTTTTTGTTTTATTATATCTTTCATAAGCTTCAACAATATTCTTCACAAGTTTGTGTCTAATAACATCTTCTGATCCAAAGTAAACGAAGGCTATGCCTGGAATATCTTTAAGAACTCTCTGGATTTCCACCAAACCAGAGTTTTCGTCATAAGGTAGGTCTATTTGGGTTATATCTCCTGTTAGTACAAGCTTGGATCTGGGACCCAATCTGGTGAGAAACATTTTCATCTGAACGGCTTTTGTATTCTGAGCTTCATCTAGTATTACAAATGCATCGGAAAAGGTCCTGCCTCTCATGTAAGCAAGAGGGGCAATCTCTATAACCCTTGTGTCAATCAATCTTTTCACTCTATCTGGTGGAAGCATGGCGTATAGGGCATCATACAGTGGGGTAAGGTAAGGGTTTATCTTCTCTTGAAAATCGCCTGGAAGGAAGCCAAGAGATTCACCTGCCTCAACAGCTGGCCTGGTCAGAATCAATCTCTCCACCTTCCCTTCCCGCAAAGTCTTGAGTGCAGCTGCAACTGCGAGGAAGGTTTTACCTGTACCAGCCGGTCCAATGGCAACCACTATATCATTTTTCTCTATAAGCTCCAAGTACTTCCGTTGATTAGGTGTTTTTGGATAAATCTTCCTTTTAGGAGTGACTATAACGATTTCTTCCCCTACCGGTCTTAATTTACTAGTTTCTCTATAAAGCAACTCCTCCACTTCCTGGGATTCTAGTTTACCTTCCTTTTTAATCTTTTCCTTAAGAAGTAGAATAATTTTTTCTATAAGTTCAATCTCTTCTTTAGAGCCTTTAATCTGAATTTCATCTCCCCGGACAACGATCTTTCCCGGAAACTTTTTCTTCAAAACAGAAATATTAGCATCTTGAACTCCTAGGAGTTCAAGAACATTAATATCTCCTATATAGATTTTTTTACTTGCAATATCCATATAAAATTAGGGGGCTACACCTTATCAGTGTAACCCCCTTTACCTCACATCTCGTTCTCTATCAATCTCTCGGTATGGTAAATACCTGACCTGGATAAATCAGATCAGGGTCTTTAATCTGATCCTTATTTGCCTCATAAATCTTGGTCCACATTGTGGGATCACCGTAAATCCAAGTGAAGCCTGCAATCTTCCACAAATAATCTCCAGGAATAACCTCAAATTCTTTCACAATACCATGGGGTATCTTGAGGACCCAGCCAGGATAAATGAGATTTGGATCCTTAATAAGGTCTCTATTTGCTCTGTATATTCTTGGCCAGGCTTTAGAATTATTGTATATATATCTCATTCCTGCGATCTTGGCGAGATAATCTCCCTCCTCAACAGTATACTCAGATGGATATTTTGCAATCTCCTCTTTAAGGGAAGCAATCTCTTCTTTTAGGGAGCTGATTTCATTATCCACTGCCTGAACTTTATCTCTGTATTCTTTAACCTGTGCCTCTAATTTGCTTATGTCTGCGTTAATCTGATCGAGATTTGCCTTACATTCTTCAAGAATTTTCAATGCCTCTTCTTCAGTAAGTTTCTTCTCTTTAGCATACAGAGTAGATGTAACAAATAAGCTCATAATTATTAAAGCAAATATTTTCTTCATTATACACCTCCTTTATCAATAACCTTTCTCGAGGACATTGGTGAGCCAATCATTCAGAGAATCTCTTTCTGCCTTGAGGGTCTCAACAGTCTGCTGCTTCTCATCCAGCTGGGCTTTGAGGTTTGCAAGTTCCTTTTCCAGGTCACTCTTTTTCACCTTTGCCTCTTCATAAGCGGTTTTACATTCCTCTATCTGCGATAAAGTTTCTTTCGTAGCCTTCTTGGGCCCGCATCCTGCAGCAACTAAAGACAGCGCTGCAATTAACATAATCCATTTTGCCTTATTAACCATAAACAAACCTCCTTTTTCTGATAAATATTTATACACGCTATTGGTCAATTTGTCAAGAGTTTGAATTCATTTGCTTCGGGTGATATACTAATAAAATGAGACTTCTACTGGTGGATGGAACTTCTCTTGCCTACAGAGCTTATTACGCATTTATAAAGAATCCTCTTGTAAATTCCAAAGGTATGAACACAAGTGCTCCTTTTGCCTTTACAAACTCCCTGATCAAACTGATTAAAGATCTAAAACCTACTCACATAGCTGTAGTATTTGATGCGAAGGGAAAAACCTTCCGACATGTGGAATATGTGGAATATAAAGCCCAGAGACCAAAGGCCCCAAGCGATTTCCTAGAGCAACTGATCTGGATTAAAAAAATCGTTGAGGCTATGAATATAACCATTTTTGAAATCCCTGGAGTGGAAGCGGATGACGTGATTGCCACTATCGCAAAAAAGGCGCGTGAAAAGGGATTCGAGGTTATGATTTCAACATCAGATAAAGACTTACTGCAACTCGTTGATGAAAAAATAAAAGTTATAGATACACGCCCTAAGAGGACTGTCCTATATGACTATAGTGAAGTAATTAAGAAATTCGGTGTTCCTCCTGAGAAAATACCCGATATGCTTGCTCTCATTGGAGATTCTATTGATAACATACCAGGAGTTCCCGGTATTGGCGAAAAAACAGCAAAGGAAATCATTGCAAAATATGGAGACATTAAAAATTTGCTGGAACAGACCGAGGGAAGAGAGGACAGAATTTCAAGGCTTATAAAGCAACACAGGCAGAGTATAGAACTTGCACTGGAGCTGGTAAAACTACGGGATGATCTTGATATTGAATTCAACGTAGAGAATCTAGAAATCCGTCAGTGGGACAGGCAAAAACTCTTTATCATCTTTAGAGAACTGGAATTTTATTCTCTTATGAAAGAGCTAGCATCTTATCCTATCTACAGTATCAGAAAAATCAGCCATATACCTTTGGAACTTCTCAAAGGTACTGCTTTGGAAGTAAAGGATAATACAGCCTATTTTTCGACCACTGGAAAGGACGTTTACATAATGTCACTGGAAAATGCCCAACCACTCTTAACCAACAAGTCTGTTGAGAAATGGAGCTTTGACTCCAAGGGAACCTATAAGGTTTTAATGGACAGGAATATTGACATAACGATAAATTTTGATATAAGCGTTGCAACCTACCTCATTGAAAGCGATAAACCCCGGTACGATCCTGATAGCCTTATCCTTGAATCCCTCGGTTGGAAATTAAACGAAGAGGGGGAAAAACGCATTACAGATATAACGGCTGCAGTTGCGAGGATGAAGCCAGAACTGGAGATCACACTGAAAAACATGGAGTTGTATGATCTTTACAAGAAGATAGAACTTCCCTTGCAAAAGGTCCTTGCAAAGATGGAAAAAAGAGGGGTTTACATTGATAAAGACCATCTGGAAAAACTCTTAAAGAATATCGATGAAAAGCTGGAGAAGATAAGAAAAGAAATATACAAACAGGCAGGAACAGAATTCAACATTAACTCACCTAAGCAGCTACAAGAGGTCCTCTTTGAAAAATTGAAGTTGAAACCGGTTAAAAAAACTAAAACAGGCTATTCCACCGATCAGGAAGTACTTGAAAAACTGAGTATGGTACATCCTGTCCCAAAATTAATACTTGATTACAGGGAACTGTATAAAATAAAATCAACCTACCTTGAATCATTGATCAAACTTATAGATCCTGAGGCAGGAAGGATATACCCTACATTTAATCAAACTGGAACAGCTACAGGACGGCTTTCCTGTCTGAATCCAAATTTTCAAAATATTCCCATAAGATCGGAAATAGGTAGGGAAGTAAGAAGAGCCATTATTGCACCACCTGGATATTTAATACTTTCTGCAGATTATTCACAGATAGAGCTCAGGATTCTGGCTCATATGACCCAAGATGACAATCTTCTGAAAGTTTTCAGAGAAGGACATGATATTCATAGAAAAACAGCTGCTCTAATCTTTAACAAACCAGAAGAAAAAATCACAGATATCGAAAGACGTAAGGCAAAAACAGTTAATTTTGGTATAAGCTATGGTATAAGCCCCTACGGTCTTTCAAAGGAATTAAACATATCAGTGGAGGAAGCATATACATTGATAGAAAATTTCTTCCTTAATTTTCCAAGGGTTAGAGAATGGATTGAAAAGACAATCAGTGAAGCCCAAAATAATGGATTTGTTAGGACACTAACTGGAAGAATCAGATACGTTCCCCAATTAAAAAGCAAGAATCAAAATATACGGGAGTTCGGGAAAAGGATAGCCATCAATTCACCCATCCAGGGAACAGCAGCAGATTTGATCAAAAAAGCCATGGTGGAGATAGATAAAGAACTAACTGACAGAAAACTCCAATCCTATCTCATACTTCAAATCCATGATGAACTGGTTTTGGAGGTAAAACAGGATGAAGTTGATTTGACAAAGGAAATTGTCAAAGAAAAAATGGAAAACGCATTAAAACTTTCTGTTCCCATTGAGGTGAATATAGGGGTAGGTAAAAACTGGCTTGAAGCTCACGGTTGACACTACATTGTCTCCTCCTTATAATTTTTGACCACAAGGAGGAAGGTATATTATGGCTAAAACACTGAGTTCTGCAGAAAAAAGACATAAGCAGTCTGAGAAGCGCAGGCTGAGAAATAAGAGTTACAAATCTTTTATAAAAACACTGACTAAGAAATTTTTGAAGGAAGAAGATGCTGAAAAAAAGAAACTTTTGCTCAGCCAGCTTTACGAAGCCCTTGATAAAGCTGTAAGCAAGGGTATATTGCATAAAAATACCGTTGCAAGAAGGAAAAGAAAGGCCGCTTTAATTTATAACGAGTTTTTGAAAAAAATGGGCGGTTAGCTCAGACTGGTGAGAGCGCCTGCCTTACAAGCAGGAGGTCGGAGGTTCGAATCCTCCATCGCCCATTTATATTTTCTTGGTTAAGAGAGAACGACATATCTTCATTGTTTCTGACTCCACCGGCCACACCTGTGAACTTGTAGTTAGAGCAGCCTTAACACAGTTTAAAACCACAGAGGTCTACCTTCATAAATTTCCCGATATACGAAGTGTCGAAGAAGTTGTAGATCTTATGGAAAAAGCCCAGAGATTGAGAGGTGTGGTTGCCTTCACCTTTGTAATACCAGAACTAAGACGCACCATCATGGAAGAAGGGATTAAAAGAGCAGTCCCAACCATCGATATCTTGGGGCCTGTTCTATCAAGACTTCAGGACTTACTTGAGCTTTCACCTATGGCAATTCCTGGACTTTTCAGACATTTAAGAAGAGAGTACTATGATCGCATAGAGGCCATAGATTTTGCTGTAAAACATGATGACGGAAGAAATATTAGAACCATTGGTGATGCGGATATCATACTAGTCGGTGTCTCTCGAACCTCTAAAACACCCATCAGTATCTATCTAGCATACAGGGGCTTTAAAACAGCAAATATACCGATAATATACAAAAGACCACTACCTGAAATACTTAAGAAAATAGATAAAAACAAGATTGTTGGCTTGACAGTGGATCCTTACAGATTAAAAGAAATAAGAGCTGTGAGGGCGGAAAGATTACATATGTCTCCAGATGATCCCTACATTGATCTGAAATCTATCCAGAAAGAAGTAAATTATGCTCTCACTATTTTCAAAGAAAAGGGGTGGAAAATTTTGGATGTAACATCAAAGTCCATAGAAGAGGCTGCAACAATAATTATGGAACTTCTTGGTAAAAGAAATCTGAATTAAATTGATAATGCCAATCTGGCCAGTATAGCCAGGATAGTGGCAACCAGTGTATTGAGAAGAAAAGATATCCCGGCTATCTTCAGATTGAACTCTCTCCATATAATTCCTAGAGTTGAAATACAGGGGACATAGAAAGTAATGAATATTAGAAATACAAAAATTTGGTTAGAACTCAATACTTGATTCACAGCCTCCACAGGAACTCCAAGGGCCTGCACCATCATCACAAGTGTTAATTCCTTTCTAAGGATACCAAAAATAAGCGTAACCCCCAACCTCTCATCCAGTCCCATTAGACCGTGAGTGAGGGGTTTTAAAATATAATTAAAAGCATTGTCAATGTGAAAATATTGCAGCGTCGCGAGTACCACACTTCCTATAATAAGTATGGGCCAAGCGAAGAGTATGAAATCCTTTACATGAAGCCAGGTCTTTTGAAAGGTAATTTTGGCTGATGGTAACTTATATGTGGGAATTTCGAGAATCAATCCAGGGGATTCCGCTTTATAAAACTTTGAAATAATCGCAGAAATTATCGCTATAACAAAAATATTAACTATAAATATTGACAGGCCTACAAAAGGACCAAGAAATAAAGTACTCAATGCAAGGATAATGGTAATCCTGGCTGAACAAGGAACAAAGGGAATTAAAAGAGTGGTGACAAGTCTGTCTCTTTGAGATTCAATGACCTTGGTAGCAGTGACAGAAGGTACATTACAACCGTATCCCAGTATAAGTGGAATAACACTTTTACCATGAAGACCGATTTTATGCATGAATGAATCTACAAGAAAGGCGACTCGTGGCAAATATCCTATATCCTCGAGAAAAGAAAGTACAAAAATTAAGGGGATAAAATATGGCAATACAATACCCAGACCACCTCCAATTCCATCTATGAGCCCTCCCACAATATGACCAAGGAGAGTTTTTCCAAAAGATTCAGGTATTAGCCCTGTAATATAATCTACAGGATACGAAAATATGTCATCGAGGAAAGCACCTACTTTGAATACCAGAAAAAACAAAACCAAGAATACAAGTGTCAGGAAAAAATATCCTAAAACAGGATGAAGTAGAATATCATCCAGTTTATATTCCAGCTCTTTTCTTCTCCCCCTCTTAACCTGTGCTACCTTTTCAAAAATTGAGAGGGCTGTATGATGCCGTAAAGTATGAATCACGTCATGGGGATCTTTGCCAGCAACCTCCATTATCTTGGCTCTGGCCTGGTCCACCATCCTCCGGACATCTTTATCTACTTCTACCAGTTCGTTTATACTTGTATTTCCTTCCAGAAGTTTCATAGCAAGAAATCTTATAGGAAATTTTGAAAATTCTATCCTTTCTTTGAGTACCTCTGTGATCTTGTTAATTTCTTCTCTCAATAGTCTAGACAGTTGTAAGGGTATTTCTTCGGGAACCCTCGCATCGTCTAACTTTTCAAACAGCTCTTTTATTCCCTTACCATGAACTGCAACTGTAGGCACTACTGGAACCCCCAAGATTTCTTCTAATTTTTGAATATCAATAACAATACCTTTGCGCTCAGCTTCATCCATCATATTAAGAACCACAATCATGGGAATTTTAAGTTCCATAAGAGAAAGGGTAAATTCCAAACTCCTTGCCAGGAGCGAAGCATCAACCACATTAACAAGTACATCAACCTCTCTTTCTAAAAGATACCTAATGGCCACCCTTTCTGCAGGTTCCATTCCTTCAAGGGAATAAGTTCCAGGTAAATCTATAACTTCATGTTCTTCACCTGCCATTTTTACAGTAGTGATGGAGAAATCAACAGTTGTTCCAGGTAGATTGGACGTCCTTGCCCGAAAACCTGCTATTTGATTAAAAAGTGTACTTTTTCCGGAATTGGGTTGACCAACTAAGGCTATTCTCTTTCTTTTATACATAATCTACAATAATTCTCCTTGCAATGCCTCGCCCTATGGCCACTTTTCCACCCGATGTAAGATTTTCAATGAATATGGCTCCTCCAAAAGGGGCAACACTGAGAACACGGATCCTGTCCCCCGGATGTATCCCAAGCTGCATAAGTCTCATAACCATTCCTCTTCCGCCGGCAAATCCCTTTACAATCACAACTTTACTTACAGGAACATTCACTAAACTTACCATAGCAAAGTTATTATAAGCCTAATTTAATATTTTATCAATTTGATTGAGACTCAATCTAATTTAGTAAGTAGAGTGGTTACTTAAGACGCTTACGGATGCTCCTTCTTCTTATTATTTCTTGTCTTATCAACTTTGCAGCCCGCTTCAGGGATACCTCAGGATCCACATATCCCCTGAGAGCGGGCTCTAGACCTTCGGTGGAAAGATATCTTCTACCGGTAAACCAAACTGGATTTCTTGGTTCAAAATCTGCGTGTTCCACCTGTCTAACCGCCCTTTCCATCCCGGGCACTTCACTGAAGTACTTCCTCATGGCTGGATGCTGAAGAACACTCCTCCTCAGCGGAAGGTAACCTGTATGAATGCTCCAGTATGCCTGGACATCGGGGCGAAGAAAATATCTGATAAAATTCATAGCCCTGATCCTCAAAGATTCAGGCACATCCTTAAACAACGCCACATTGGTACCGGAGATTATCACAACACTATCCCTGTCATGAGGTACAGGAGCAACTCCCAGACGGAATTTAATCTTATCCTTCATAAAGGCATAGGATACAATTGTACCCCATACCATTGCCACTTTCCCACTGGCAAAATCATCCTGATGAGAATATCCAGTGGTTAGATAGGCACATTTATATTTGTATATCAAATCACGCCAATATTTGAGAGTTTCAATTCCTTTCTCACTGTCGAACATTACAGAGTCACCTTCTATGAGCCTCCCACCCTTCTGATACAGCATGGTTGCAAAAGACCATACATCCACTACAAAAGCAGTACCATAAATTTCGGGTTTGCCATCACCATCTTTGTCTATAGTTAATTTTATTGCCACATCCCGGAACTCATCCCATGTCCTTGGAAAATGGTCAATTCCGTATTCTTCAAATAGATCCATATTGTAATAATAAACCGGAACACTCTTATTGAAGGGTAAAGTTACATAAATGCTATCCCACATATTGTCCAGCCTCATTGCAGGGAAAATATCATTCCACACAGAATCCGGAATTAAGTAAAGATATCTTTGTATAGGCACTATTCTGTCAGCGTCCAAGAGTTCTGAAGTCCAGGACTCATAGACTTGTGCCATCACAGGAGGTCTACGGGATGCAACAGCTCCCATTATCTTCTGGGAAAGGGTTCCATAACTTCCCATATTTACGGGAATTAATGGTGGACCATCATTCACCAGCTCATTATATTCTTTAATTATATGTGTAAGGGCATCCCCAAGGGGGCCTCCCATGGAATTCCAGAAAGTAACATTATTTTCTTCCTTTTTAGCCATACAAGAAACTAACAGCAATAAAAAAATCAGAAGTGAAATTTTCTTCATTTCTTCTTATGAGTTAAAACATAAGAAATTCCATATCTGATATTAGCACCTTGATCAAAGCTATATATATTGTGGTCATCCGAGATATCTATTTTAAATCCTTTAAAGCTAATCCCGCCGCCGAAGGTAAATCCCTCTCTATCCCCCTCTTTATCCATAAAGTAGCCTAATCTTAAAGAAATCATATCAAAAAAAGTGTAATCTACTCCTATATGTTTCCAGGCTTCCCTTAAGACGTAATTAAGTCCTTCTTCTTTGTAATCATCCATAATACCTACAAGAACCTTATCGATATCCACAGCAAATGTAAGTCGATGATGTTCTGTATAAAGAGGAGTATATCCTGCACCCAGTCTCAAGACAAGAGGAAGCGGGTCCTTTTCCCCTGTGGATGTATAACTGATACCCGGCCCCAGATTATCCAGTACAGCGGAAATTCTCAATCCCTTAACAGGGGAATAATACAATAGTCCGGCTCCTATACCAAAAGTGGTGCCTGACCCACCCCCCTCTATTCCAGTGGCTTTTCTCAGTATATCCTCCGGAGCTAGAAAACTGTGAATGAACTTAACATCGGCACCGAGATTTAAGTTATCTCTTAATTTATACCCATAAGAGAAAGTTATAGCCAAGTCGTAAGGTGACCAGCTACCCAGACTTTGGTCCTGGGATTCGTAGGCTTCTACTTCACCGTAATATGAAAAGATTACATGCCCGCCTATGGTTCCTACTTTGAGGGGATAAACAAACCCGGTGAATTCATAATACATATCAGGGGCAAGTCCTCTGAGCCAAGGAGTATGTATCAGAGTAAATTCAATATTTTCAAAATTTGCTAGTGCTGCAGGGTTATAATATGAAGCGGTGGCATCATCAGCAATTGCACTGAATGCTCCCCCCATGGCGGTAGCTTTTGCACCAGGATATATCATGAGAAACGGAACTCCTGCCTCAAAAGCAGAAGCAGAAATCTCATCGGGAGTTACCATACATCCTAAAATTAATAATATCAAAATTAAATTCTGAGTAATTATTTTTTTCATTTTTTTCCAAACCTCCTATAGCTTAAAGAAACTTAAATCGATTTCAGGATTGATGTTTATATCCTGTATTTTAATGTATTCAACCAGAGTGTCTCCATGATATCTTTTGATTTCTACTGGGAATAAATTCTTTTTATCCACTCTTAACATCTCTTTATCTATTAAATGAAACTTCTCTGGTTCACCAATCCGAGATACAAGAACAATCTCTTTATCTTCCTCCTGTATATTAACATTATAATTATCAATGTAATAACTCCAGCGTTCAAGTAATGCATACAAAGTGCCCTCTGGTATATTCCCACCCCTGATAGAACATACTTTTTTATTCTCTGGAGGAAGTTTAAGCTTAACAAAACTCAGTGCACCTTTTTTACGTGCAATTACCCTATTAATTTCCGGATTATATACTGCCGTGGCCCCCTTATTATCACCATCGATTATATCAATCCTTACCCATCCGGGCTTTTTACAATAATATTTGTATGTTCTCTCTTCTTTTTTATCACCCAGCACGATTTTTTCATATATTAAACAAGAATAAGAAGACACTTGATCAGCTTTTGACTTAATAATTTGTATAAACTCCGGAGGTGTAAGCAAAAAAATAATAAGCCAAAACATCCAATCATTTTAAAGAGTCTATTTTATTTTTTCAAGTAAATTGTCCTAATTGCCTCACGAGAAAATTTATATTTCATATTTTACCCTCTTAACCGGTGTTACCAAAAAATAAAGTTTGTTTTGTGAACTAACAATTTCCTTCATAACTCTACGGGAATAAATTACCTGTTCTTTGCTTAAAAAGATTTTTCAATAAGGGGTAATATGGGTTTTTAATGTGGCAATTCGTCTTCTTGATTTTTTTTGGGTATGTATATAATTTTTTCACTTACGGGAGGTGTGGTATGTTAAAGTTACTCTTTACCCTTTTGATAGGGTACAGGCTTGTGGCTCAGTATGAGTTCCCACTGTATCCAGTGCATCCGGACCTTCCCAAACCAGACCCTTCTGCAGAAGAAAAGGCGTTTGGGTACTGGCTTGGTGGGACAGGTGATGGTGACCTTGATTTTGGTCCTAACAGTATTGTAGTGGATAGTAAGGGCAATATAATTGTATGTGACCCAGTAAGCGGGAATTTTAAGGTAATAAGGGATGGAAAGATTGTAAAAGCATTTGAGCTACCAGAGTATTTCCATTTATTGCGCAGTGCAACTGCAATAGATGATGAGGATAACATATATCTTCTTGATTGTAATGATCGTTTGGCAATAATGCGCTTGACAGAGGATTCCTTAGTTGTGTTATACGATATGTATAAAGAAAAAGTTAATATACACAGTTTACACCCTGTCAGGTTTATCATAATAAATGGGAAAGTCTATATTACCACAGAAACACCATTAAATCTCACATCTTCAAGAGAAGACCTGGTTTCTTTGGAAGGAGACAAGTTTTCGTTTCATTCCGGAGATTCTTTGAAAAAAGAGCTGAAAGAGAAATGGGATATCCAGCAGCCTATTTACCTCCTTGATGTTCTCAGGATAGAGGGTGATGATGTCTATTTTTTAAAAGGTTATCGTCTTATCTGTAGAGTAAGGAAGGGAAAGGGTGTTGTAGATAGCCTTGTTGAAGGCTCTGGCATATTTTCAGAGGGAATGGCCGGTGGCGGCTTTTCATGTCCGGCTTTTGTGGATAAAAAGGGAAGAATATACGTGGTTGATGGAGAATTTGACTGGAACACCAAGACTGGAAAAGTGTTTATAAAGATATACGAGCCAGAGAAGGAGGAGTAGTATGAAGTTCTTCATCCTTTTTCTATTACTGTGGGATGGAGAAACCTGGAGGACAATGTCGAGGCAGGAAATACTCAGGTTAAGAAAAGGATAATAAAGTTTTGATTTCCTAATTGCCACAAGAGAAAATCTATATTTCATATTTTTCTTTCTTAACCGGAGTTGTTAAAGAATAAAGTTTGTTCTGTAAAATAACAATTTTCCTTCAGAGCTCTATGGTATTAAGTTGCTGGTATCTTTGCTTCAAAAGATACTTCATAAGGAAGGTAATGTATTTCGTATAGATTTTTAATGAGGCAATTCGGGGTCTTGAATATCCCCCTTTAAAAAGCTATAATAACAATGCATAAGGGAGGTTTAAATGCCAATAATTGAAGAAGCCAAATATATATGGATGTCAGGTAAATTTGTTCCCTGGGAGGAAGCAAAAGTACACGTCCTGGTACATGCCCTTCATTACGGTTCCGCAGTATTTGAGGGTATAAGAGCGTATAAAACTAAAAGAGGCACTGCTGTCTTCAGACTAAGAGAACACTTAAAAAGGCTCTTGGATTCAGCAAAAATTTACCGAATGGAATCTCCATATACTCTCGAGGAACTTTCACATGTAACAGTGGAGCTTATAAAGAAAAATGGACTGGAAGAATGCTACATCCGTCCTCTACTATACCGAGGGTACCACAGTCTTGGTGTAAACCCATTTGAATGCCCTGTGGAGATTTCCATAGCTGCATGGAAATGGGGAAAATACCTTGGTGCTGAGGCCTTGGAAAAGGGAGTGGACGTGATGGTTTCGTCATGGAATAGAATGGCTCCTAATACATTTCCAGCTATGGCAAAAGCTACCGCCAACTACGCTAACTCCCAGCTGATAAAAATGGAAGCGGTGATTTATGGCTTCGCAGAAGGTATTGCTCTAAACCATATGGGGGCGGTATCTGAAGGTTCTGGAGAGAACCTATTTTTAATAAAAGATGAAATAATTTATACTCCATCCTTGGACGCTGCTGTGTTGCCGGGGATTACAAGGAACACAATTATAGAAATTGCCAGAAAAATGGGCTATGAGGTAAAAGAAACCCACATTCCTCGTGAGATGCTTTATATTGCCGATGAATTATTCTTCACAGGGACAGCAGCTGAGGTGACACCTATCCGCTCTGTGGACAAAATAGTTATTGGCAATGGGAAGATCGGGCCAATTACCCAAAAATTACAAGATGAATTTTTCAGGATCATAAGAGAAGCAGATCCTGAATACGAACACTGGTTTACTTTTGTAAAATGAAAGTAGCTGTAGGTTCTGATCATAGAGGGTTTAAATTGAAAGAATACCTCAAAGAAAAATTACAGAATAAACTTCAGATCCTTGATGTGGGTACCTATGGAGAAGAATCGGTTGATTATCCAGATTTTGCTTTCAAAGTGGGGAACTTGGTAGCCCGAGGGGAAGTAAATTTTGGCATATTAATCTGCTATACAGGTATAGGAATGTCTATTGCTGCAAACAAAGTTAAGGGAATAAGAGCAGCGCTGGTGACTGACAAAAATTTTGCGAAGCTTTCAAGAATGCACAACAACGCCAACATCATATGCTTACAAGGTGGGTTTGTAAAACCAGAAGATGCATTGAAATTTGTGGAATTATTTCTATCCACAGAGTTTGAAGGTGGTAGACACCAGCGCAGAGTCAGAAAAATACAGGATTACGAGGGGTCAGAAGAGGTTGCATAGAGTTGGGAAGGTCTCCTTTGCTATACCTTTGTTATCCCTCAAATGGCACGGTGGAGTTAGAGTCCTTGTTGACCTTGCCAATGTTCTCTCTGAAAAGGGATACAGAGTCTTCATCATAACACCTAAAAATAGATACAAAAAATACTACAGGCTTCAGCCTTCGGTGAAATTGATCCTTACACCTACATGTGGAAAAATTCCATTCATTTCCCATCTGTATGCATTGTTCCTAATTCTTTTAAAAACTCCTCCTGTGGATTACGTTATAGCAAATTTTTATCCTACCTTTTACATTGCTCTCCTGCACTCCCTTCTATATAAAAGTAAAATTATTTACTATATTATGGATTATGAAACTCAATTTGGTCCATTTCCGTACTCCTTGATTGCAGATATTACATACCAGTTTAAAAATTATATAAAATTTACCGTATCAGAGTGGGTAAAACAGAAGACGGGAGGCTGGGGATATATACTCCATCCACCACTGGATGAGAGCTTTTTTCGGCCCATCACAGAAAAGAAGGAAAAGGTATTTACGGTAATATATGTTTACAGAAGATCCAGACGAAAAGGCCCAGAATTATTTGAATCCATAGTATCATCCCACAAACTTAAAGATGTTAGGTTTTGGATTGTAGGGGAAAAACCCTCTTTGGAAACCCCCAATCTCCAGTACCTTGGAGTTAAAAAAACGGAAGAACTTATAAAATTGTATGAAAGATCACACTTACTACTCAACACATCCCATTTTGAAGGATTTGGCCTTCCTCCATTGGAAGCTATGGCACGTGGTACCCCTCCGGTCCTCACTGATTCTGGAGGGGTGAGAGAGTATGCAGTGCATAATTATAATGCTATAATCGCTAACACAGTGAAAGAATTTGAGGAAGCCATTCTTAAACTTAAACATGATACTGATTTTTATAAATATCTTAAGAAAAATGGTATAGAAACTTCAAAAGGATTCACCAAACAAAACTTCATAAATCAGTTTCTATCACTATTATCATTGAAGAAATAGTCATAAGACTTTAAGATTTTATTATGGATAAACTTTTGGAGTTTTTTGAGGAGATTGAAAGGTTGAAAAGGACTCCACGTTCTGGGTGGTCTTACTATGGCATTACAACTCCTGAGTCTGTCGCAGAACATACATTTATGGTCGCAATTTTGACATTAATTTTTGGGAGGCTCCTCGAGAAAGAAGGGGAAAAACTCGATCTGGATAAGGCAATTAGAATGGCCCTTATACATGAGTTGGGGGAAACGAAAATAGGAGATTTACACCTTAAGGCTCGGGAATACCTAAAAGAATGTGTGGCTGATGCAGAGTGGAAGGCGGTATTAGATACCGCTGCGTTACTCCCTTCCTCTCTATCTTCAGAAATAACAGAACTTTACAAAGAATTTGAGGCTGGGACAACGCCTGAAGCTAAACTGGTAAGGGCCCTAGATAAGGTGGAACTTCTAATTCAGGCATACACATATACAAAAAGTGGATATAAAAATCTGGATAAAATCTGGAAGGGCAGCGCAAACAGGAAATTTTTCAATTATTTTGAACTAATTAATAAATTCATTGAGTTATTAGACAAAAAGGGAGGATGAAGATGCTCGTTTCTCCATCCATTATTGCCGCTGATTTTACGAGTCTGAAAGAAGAGATTAAAGAAGTAGAAGATGGGGGAGCTGATAGACTCCACTTGGATATTATGGATGGTGTATTTGTGCCTAATATAACATTTGGGCCAATGATTGTTGAAGCAATAGATAAAATGACGGATTTACATTTGGAAGCTCATCTTATGTTAATAGACCCTCTTAAATATATTGATGCATTCGCGGATGCTGGTGCAGAAACCATAATATTTCATATTGAATCGAAATCAAAACCCAGGTTGATAATGCAAAAAATAAGAGATAGAAAACTAAAAATAGGCGTCTCACTCAACCCGGACACTCCTATCAGAACTTTATTCCCTTACATAGAGGAAATTGATCTTATTTTAGTCATGAGCGTTAATCCAGGCTTTTACGGTCAGAAATTTGAGCCCAAAATTTTACCAAAACTTAAAAAACTAAAAGAAATAAAGGAAAAGGGGAATCTAAATTTTGAAATAGAAATAGATGGTGGAATTAATAAAGAGACAGCACCAATCGTAGCACCTTATGTGGATATACTGGTTTCTGGAGCATATATTTTCAAATCACGTGACAGAAAAGCAATCATAAAAAACTTGAAAAATTTGTGTTAATTAATTATAATAAACCACTACAGGAGGTTGAAGTGGTAAAAATCAGATTACAGCGCGTGGGAAAGAGGAATAGACCATACTACAGAATTGTGGTAACTGATTCCAGAAACCCGAGGGGAGGTAAGGTTATAGAAATAGTAGGTCATTATGACCCTCTGAAAGATGGTGTAATGGATATAAAACTGGAACAGCTGGATAAGTGGCTCTCACTCGGGGCCCAGATGACCCCGAGAGTGCAAAAACTAGTCAATCTCTATAAAAAACAGGTCTCAAAAGAGGTAAAATCCTAAATAAGGAGGTAGTAAAATGGGTGAACTGAAAGACCTCATCGAATATATCGCAAAAGAACTCGTGGATAATCCGGAACTGGTCTCAGTGAAAGAGATACCCGGCGAAAAGACAGTGATATACGAGCTCAAAGTTGGTGAAGGCGATCTCGGTAAAGTAATAGGACGGGAAGGTAAAACAGCAAAGGCAATCAGGGCTATAATCCAGGCCGCTGCAATGAAAAAGGGAAAGAGAGCACATCTCGAAATACTTGAGTGAGAGATAGTGGCCTGGTAATAGTTGGAAAGATAATTAAGGCCTTTGGACTTCGGGGTGAACTAAAGGTTCACCCCGAAGTTTTTTTAGAAAACTTCAGAGAATTTAAAACCTTTACTGTCTTTCTCCCCAGAGGTGGCAAAAGGGTATTTGAAGTAGATTATATGAGACGAGGAGCAGGGGAATCTTTAATCCTTAAATTAAAAGACATTAATGATAGAGATGCTGCAGAAATACTTCGTGGACGTTTTCTTTATGTAGAAAAAGAAAAACTTGCAGAAAAAGCGGAGGGAGAGTATTATCTATTTGAGCTAATGGATATGCAGGTGATAGAAGGAGGAAAAGTTAAGGGAAGAGTTACAGATTTTATACTGAGTGGCACTAATCTTGTACTGATACTGGAAATGGAGGGGAAAGAGGTTCTCGTTCCATTTGTGAAAGAATACATAAAATCAGTAGATACAGACTCTCGAGAAATGGTAGTTGAAATTCCACCCGATCTCAAGGAGCTAAACAAATGAGAATAAATATTATAACCATGTTTCCTGAAATTTTTGAGGCTTACAGAGGGATAGGTCCAATTCGAAATGCCCTAGATAAAAAAATCCTGGAGCTTAATCCCGTTGACCTGAAGCAGTATGCTCCTGGTCCTAAAGAAGTAGATGATTACCCGTATGGAGGCGGAAGTGGTATGGTGATAAAAGCAGAACCTATCCTGGCAGCTTTATCATCTATTAAAGAAAAGGGGAAGATTATTTTAACATCACCGCAGGGTAAAAAATTTGATCAAGAACTCGCCTTTAAACTTGCAAAAGAGCCAACCCTTACTATCCTTTGCGGACGATACAAAGGCATAGATGAAAGGATAATGCACCATATTGATATGGAAATCTCTGTTGGTGACTACATTTTAAGTGGAGGAGAACCTGCTGCACTGATTATCATCGATACTGTTGTGAGACTTCTTGAAGGCGCACTTGGAGACGTAAGCTCTTGCTTGACTGATTCTATTATATCCGGTATACTTGATGCACCTTATTATACACGTCCGAGGGAGATTAATGGTATAAAAGTGCCCTCGGTTTTGCTTTCTGGCAACCATGAAGAGATCAGAAAGTGGAGGAGAAAGGAGGCTCTTAAAAGAACTTTAATAAAAAGGCCTGATCTCCTCAGATATGCTGATTTAACAGAAGAGGATATAAATATACTAAAAGAAATAGAAAGGGAGGTTTATAATGGATAAAATAAAAGAGATTGAAAAAGATTTTTTAAGGGATGACATTCCGGATTTTGGTCCTGGAGACACTGTAAGGGTGTACATAAGAATCAAGGAGTATAAAGAAGACCCGAAAACAAAGGAGCTTGTAGAAAAGGTCAGGCTTCAGCCTTTTGAGGGTGTAGTAATTAGAAGAAGAGGTGACGGTCTCAATGCAAGCTTCACTGTAAGAAAGGTGACCCAGGGTGTGGGCATTGAAAAAATATTCCCCCTTCACTCACCTGTTATTGAAAAAATAGAGGTTTTGAGAAGAGGAAGAGTTAGAAGGGCCAGGATTTACTATTTAAGGGAAAGAAAGGGTAAAAAAGCAAGGATTCGTGAGAAAAGATAGTTTGAAATTATTTTTGATCTTATTTCTTTTAGCCTGTTCCACTGACAATCCAAAAGATAAAGAGAGTAAAAAAATATTTCATATTAAAGCAACCTGTAAAGGCAATATCCTCTACTTGGAAGTGGCAGAAACTCCGGAAGAAATAAAAAAAGGACTTATGTTTCGTGAGTCTCTTCCAGAAAGCACAGGCATGCTGTTTGTATTCCCGGGTGAAGACTATCTATCCTTCTGGATGAGAAACACTTATATTCCCCTATCCATTGCTTTCCTTGACTCTCAGGGAATAATCGTCGATATACAAAAAATGAGACCCCTGGATGAAAAACCCCATACTTCGAGAAAAAAAGCCTCCCTAGCAATTGAAACCAACGAAGGCTGGTTTCAACATCATCATATAGAAATAGGAGACACTTTCAAAATACCTGGATACACACTAATTCAAAACTGAACCCTTGGAACCTCCCTTTCTTCAGGCTCCTCGATTTCAAAAAACTCTTCTTTTTTAAAGTTAAATATGGAAGCAATTATATTGGAGGGGAATGATTCGGTTCTTATGTTGTAATCTCGTACTACCGCGTTATAATACCTTCGGGCTTCCTGAATCTGGTTCTCTACATTACGTAATTCTTCCTGCAGAGCAAGAAAATTCTGGTTGGCCTTGAGATCAGGATAGTTTTCCACAACAGCAAATAGTTGCCGTAAAGCCTGGGTAAGCATGTTTTCTGCCTGTGCGCTCTCTTCTGGTCCCTTTGCCTGTGCAGCCATAGATCTGGCTTTTGTGACATTTTCGAGGACGGTTTTTTCATGAGCAGCATATCCTTTAACAGTCTCAACAAGATTAGGTATAAGGTCATGCCTTTTCTTCAATTGTACATCAATATCGGACCAGGCATTTCTTACCATATTTCGAAGCTTTATAAGAGAATTGTATATTGACACTCCATAGAGTGTAAGAAGAATAACTATGGCAACCAAGATTACGACCAGTATCATCATTTGTAATATTCCTCCGCTTTCTTTTTCAGGACATCCTGAAGCGTCCGGCCCGCTTTTACGGCCACCATCTCTTTACCTCGTTTTTCAAGCCTTACATATACCATTTCTCCGATCTTTGGAAGGTCACGAAAATTAAATTTGCCTTTATCCACTTTTATTGGGGTTTCATTCAGAAAAATATAGGCTGAATCCCGCGAAACTCCCATATATACGCTCCCCCTGATACTCTGTAATATCTCCATGGATTCCTTTGGAATTTCTTTTTCTCCAAGAATCTTTGCTCTTCCTCCCTGAGTCCCGATGGAAACCTGACCAATCAAAAATAATATTATTATTGCATTCATTTTTAACCTCCTTTAAAAGGTTACTGCTCTCCAGATTCTTGCACCACTTTTTACCCTGTAAGGTAGAGGCATTGACACCTGTACAATTTCTCCAGTACTGGTTTGGACAAGAGCTGTGGCTCCCTCTCCTGTACCTACATGGGCGCTGGGGGAAGAGGGCATACCCTGGCCAATATTGAGCTTGGTGGTGGCCACTCCTGACTCCACTCCTAGAATGGGCTTAGAATAAGCTGTTCCCGTCTTATAGAAAACTCCATACAGATAACCCAGTCCACCAAAACCGCAAGGATCATCCGTTGGAATAAAGCTTGTGAAGAGTACAGCACCTCCAAGGATCAATGGATGGTCAAGGACTCTTTCACTACTGGAGAGCCTTACATACCATCCGTGATAATTCTCCTGAACATACTCTTCGAAAACATCAAATGTGGTATCCCTCAGACCCACCACATTGGTAACAGTAGCCTCTCCTGTGGTTGTATCTACCATTACCGTTACATTGGTTGCATCAAAGAGGTCATTCAGAGAATAACTTGGACCACCGGAGGGATCTCCATCCTCCCAGTACTCATCCTTTATTCCTACAAAATAATTTGTGCTGAAATCTTGCTCATCAACATCACTAATATATTTTCCACTTCCAAAGAACACCCATAAATGGCCTTGTTCATCCATAGAGATTCCTGCAGGAGCAGTTAACGGCCTATCCAATGTTATGACTTTTGAAATTTGCCAGCTATCCGGATCAAGCTCGTTTAATGTGTTTATTCTATACATGGTGCCCAATACATTGTTACCCTGCTTATACGTCACGGGAATGTAAATCACGTCCACGCTGTAATCGAGTTTCACATCCACAGATACAGGTGATCCACAAAAGGCATCGTTCTCCGGTAATTCGAATTTTCTCAGTAGTTCCCCTGAGGCAAGATCCAGAATATACACATAGGCATTCTGTCCACTTGTCCCATCAAAGGTGGTAGGACCAGATCCAAAAACTACAAACCATTTTTCCGATCCTGTATCGTCCATTACTTTCAATACCGCAGGGTAAGAATATGTATACCCGAGATCCACATCGTTGAATTCCCACATTACCCTGGGATTCAATGGGTTGGTTATATCTAAAGCAAAATAGGATGATCTGTAAGTTTCACCGTTGACTTCAATAGGAGTACCTCCCAGTCTCATTCCTCCAATAAGCATAGTTCCCCAACCATTTACATGGTCTCCACCCTCTTCAAAGATCTTAGCATCGGTAACCTTGGGTTTAAGGTCCACATAGTATACATGACAGTAATTTGGATCTTTTAGCCATTTCAAATGAGCAAGCAAATTTTCCGGAATTAGAGCCCATAGCTCCTCACCCAGGGGATGCCCATTACCATTGAGCTCGCCGGTGTTGGCGTTAAATATACCGGCATTGAATGCATGGAGCATACCATCATTGGCGCCGACATACACAACACCTCTTCTATCCTTGTAGGTTTTGTAAAATTCAGCATAAGTCTGGTCATCATACAGCTTATCAAACCGTTCCATAGGTCTACCAACATAGATAGGTGTGGAATAGATTATATCTGCAAGTTTCCAAGTATTACTATCAAGGGTCCTCACCCTCCAATCTGGGTTAGAGAGATAATCTACGCCTCTTATATAATTGATTAGAGAGTCTACGAAGGCATCTGTCCCATCAAAATAATCGCTTAATTTATCTCTGTTCCCCGTGGTGAATTCTTCAAGAGAGAAATCTTCCCCCTCCTTAACAATTGCGTAAATATTCCTGTCAGAAGGACTTTCTGAATGCAGGTGATTCCCCGCATTCCAGACGGAATTAACATCCCATATACCCACTTCATCGATCATATTGTCAGGAACACCGTCATTATCAATATCTTCCCATCTCTCAACTTTCGTTTTATTCCCCACTGTTTTAAACCTTATTATGTAATCGGTGTAATCCAGGGTATGGTCATTGTCTGTATCCTCTCTTATATTTCCATATTGATCTATCCAGTATGAGACAAGCTGACCGAGCCATGAAAGTTCCACGTCCTGGACCTGCCTCTTGGGCTGGAAAAATGCCTGATAAATAGTCCCTTCACCTTTTGCTGTAGAAGATACAACAGAAACTGCGGAAGCAGAACCTACTCTCCTCAAAATATCCGCAATTGCTTCCATAAGGGCTCTTTCTAACGCATAACCTTCCTCTGCCTCGAAATATGTATCTATCTTCCCATCCTGATCCCTGTCCCACTCTCTTTGGAGATCTGGGATGTTATTGCCATTTCTATCTTCAAATCCCCCGTTCTTTGCAGCATCCTGTAAAAGCTGAGAGCCATGTCCAAAAGCAAAAACTGTATAAAGGGTAAGGTTCTGAAGACCAGGAATATCAGACCTCAAATCATTCACATGAGACCAGAGGGCCACATCATCAAGATAATCTGAACCATACGAAGAGTAGTTACCGGGCTCATTACCATCGTTATCATAATCCCCAATAGTTAAAAGAGCATTATCTCGATCCATGGTAGATTCACCGTCAGTAATGAGAAGCACGAAGCTTTTTCTGCACCACACCGTAGTGACATCCCCAAAGTTTTTATCGTACATGGGGTCCCAGTGACCACCTATCTGGTAATCATTGGGATAGAATATGGGGGCAGTCTGCCTGTAATAATTACATAATTCATAGTACGATTCTGCTAAAGGGGTCCATGTTTCAAAGGGTGTATTTTCCACTGCATTCACAAGGTCATTAAGAGAGGTATTTTCGATGAAATACGAAGCAACATGTCCACCATCGTCATCACCCCGGGCTTCGTCGCCATCCCCTCGACTGTTAAAAATAAAGAGCCAGAATCGGGGGGCACCTTCATCCCAATTGCCATCTCTATCCTTATCAGCTAACCGCTGGAGAATCCCTCTATCAGTTCCGGTATCCACCTCCACCTGTACCCTTGCCCGATAGATAATTGTATACCACCTCCGGGTTCTGGTATTATAGTAGTACAAACTCAGAAGCTGTGCAGAAGCATTGCCCTGTCCCTCAATATGGGCAGAATAAGGGACTCCTCCAATATTAAAGTTTCTCCAGTAGTTCCATCGTCCTTGACTTATGAGAGTGTGGAAACGTCCTGAGATGGTTCTGGACTGAGCTTTTCCTCCTACCAAAACTTTTCTTAATACATCAACCCTTGACATGGTGAGAAAATTCAGAAGATTACCGGGCCAGTACGTCCTGTAATCCGGAGTATTCGAACTCTTATGCCATTTATTGGCTGAATAATAGTATGATGAGAAAGGATCATAATATCCATAATAAACCTTATTGGGGTCATAGGTTGCGCCCGGATCGTATGCAGGGTTCCCCATACTCCCTGAATTATCCATTAAGATAAAGATATTGGGAGTAACCACATTCGCAAGAAAAGGAGGAAGTGCACAGGGCATTTCCTGTGCAAGTAACTCCTTGCCTGATAAGGCAAAGAAGATTAATATCAACAACCACATATTTTTAAAATTTTTCATAAAATCACCCCCTGATTTTCGGAACTATTTTGCAACTATTCCAATTACTTTTCTATAAATGACCTCAAGCTGAACTCTTTCCTCAGATTTTCCTCTTGCATCTGAGAGGATTCTATAAAAAATAGCAGCTCCTCCACTCTGTGCACCTTTTCCTATTCCTTCATATCCAGCCGCAAATTCTATGGACCCTCCTTTGGCAAGTGTTACAAAGAGAACATTTATATTTACTGTATTTGCGAAACCATTAACAGTCTGACTTAAATCACTGGGTCTCTCACCTTCTTCATATGCCCTTTCCACTTCATTCACTCCTGCATCAACACCCCCCTCTGCAACCTCAAAGGTAGATAAATATCTTCTGCTTACTCCAGCTATATGGGTACTTCTCTGAACCAGAAAAATGGTAAGGGCTGCAATTACGAAGAGAAAGGCTGTAATTAATATTACTGTGATTAAAGCTACTCCTTTCCTCATCTCATATTCCTCACTTTGGCTATTAAGGTGTAAACCCTCCTCCTTCTATGAAGGTCATCGCCACTAAGATTATATGAATGATCCTCAAGGGTAATCTGGTTGTCAGGATATGTATATGAAGGATCAGGTGGAGTAACTTCTATGATACTTATTCTTACATTCTTTAATCCATCGAGAACCTGTTGTGCGGAGAGAGCTGAAAGATCATGTACCCATTCTCCTGCGTCTTGAAGATTGTTTCCATTCAGATCTACCCAGTAAGCTACCTGA
>Ga0190363_1000141_pt1 | contig 39800 bp, 30 predicted proteins | sample 48721867_MG_FD_161272 | JGI IMG/M metagenome (GOLD analysis project Ga0190363, IMG submission 161272) | Hydrothermal vent microbial mat bacterial communities from Southern Trench, Guaymas Basin, Mexico - 4872-18-6-7_MG | ecosystem: Environmental > Aquatic > Marine > Hydrothermal vents >... | reverse complement strand
AAATTTTTGTAGATTCACAGGATAATAAACCCTCCTGAGGGAATTAGTTATTTGACGTCGTGCTTTAAAAATATAATAGTTTTTTAATGGCGTTCATATTGAACTTAATCAAGAATTTCGAGCATCTATTGAGCTTATCTTCTGAATAAATAACCTTTAGATGTCTCTTTGGCCCCCTGTGATATAATAGAAATTCTTTCAAACCAGGTCGGTAGGAGACTGTAAGTTATCCCCTCCTGGAGAGTATATCCGCTAATCTTTCGGCGTATTCGGGGTTTTTCGGATCCAATCTCATGGCTTCTTTATATCTATCCCTCGCTATATCTGTACGGTCTAATTGCTCGTATGCCTCACCCATCTTGGCATAGAGCTCTGCCTTTTTGCGATCCGATAACACCTCTGTAGCCCTCTCAGAGAGTTCCATGGCTTTCCTATATCTATCTATGGCTATTTTAAATCTCTCTTTGTATCTTGGGCGCCCCTCATTCTTCAGTCTATAACCCTCCTCCATAAATCTATCGCCAGCCAGTATTGCATCCTCTAACCTCGTTTTGCCTCTTCGCGTCCTTCCTCCAGCCTCCACGGCACCCGGCTTTCTTGGTCTTATACGTAGTTCTCCACGTACCCCTCCCCTGCCACCTTCTCCACTTCTCCCTTCACCACCATATTCTCGGGGTCTAATACGTTCCTTTCGTGTTCTGTATAACCTCCCCCCTACCTCCTCACTTTTGTGCTCCAATTGACCGATAAACCAGAAGGTTGCGGCTAATGGGACAGCTCCCGCACCTTCACCCATCATAAGACCGCTACTAAAGAACAATAAAACCGCAAGATTCATTCTGCCGGCCGCCAGTTGTGTGAAAGCGGCAAAAGAAAGCACACCACCGATCCACTTTAAAAGCCCCAGGGCCATCCATGGAGCCGCTATCATCATTAAAAATCCACCTATCGTTATCGCAATTCCTGCAAGATTGCCCCAGTCCTTTACACTTCCTATGGTATTCATGCTGCTTATCACAAATACCAAGATGATCGCCTGAAGAACTGGAACGAAGATGAGCATGAGTGTGTATCTCATTATCTGTCTGCCGTAGTCTTTCGTAAACTCAAAGAAAAAGAAGAATATCGTTAACGGGAATATTGCCGCCATAATCAGGAGTAGGAGGTATCTCAAGGCAAAAAAAGTCAACAGGGTTAAGAGAACAAAACATATTGCCATTGCAAAGAGGGGGGCAACAGAATACAGAGCTAAAATACCGGTTATGCTCAGGTCTATCTCCACGAGACTCATAACGAAGTTAACCAATAACTCGGAGAGGTCCAGAAGAAACTGATATATTGGGGTTGCAGTTATCACAAATGCCAGACTGATTAATAATTTCAGCAGTGCCGATCTCGCTCTCGCCCTTCCCTTGGGCGATTCGGAGAGGAAGAAGAAGTAGATCCCGATAAGTATAAACGCGATTATATAGAGCGGGGTGGCCAATTCAATAAAGTCATCCATAAGTGGTTTGACTATGGTGATATCGGGGTTCCATGTAAGAAGGTCAACCACCTTTCCAAGTAGCAGGTTAAAGAAGTTATTTATAACATCTTCAATCCAGCTTAACGCCCAATGTATCAACTCCTCTAAACCAACTGCCGATACGGGCATCGACCCGATGAGCAACACACCCATTATTGATATAATTTTTAGTTTCTTATTCATCTTTAAAATCATAATCAAGTCTCGTCTGTCGGCGTTTTCTCTCCATCTCTTTCATTTTTTCTTTCATTCCTAACTCAGCAGCTTCTTGACCCTTTCTCAGAGCAAAACCCATCCCGGCGGCCCCTCCGGCCGCCATCAATGCCGATGCGGGACCCTGACCCATCATCAGTCCACCCATAGCAGTCATGGCAAAGCCCAGCGCGGGATTACCAAGGGATACAGCCATTCCCATCCCCATCATTGCACCACCGATCCATTTTAGAATCCCGAGCATCATCAGGGGCGCGAGTGCGATCAGTACAAAGCCCGCAATGCCGATGAAGGCCGCTCCGAGTTTGCCCCAGCCCGCCGCCTCGCTTATATTGCCGAAGGAGATGACAGTTATAGCTAGCATAACCCCCTGAATCACCTGCGTAAATATCACCGCGAGTGTCCATCTCCACATCTTTGCACCCATTTCCCTACCCATGGCCCCTATGATCGGCATTTCAAAGAGGTAGAGGAATATCGTTATCGGGAACAATGCGGCACATATCAATACCAGGATATATCGCAGGCCGATAGATATCAGAATCCATATATATACTATGTAAAGAAATAACTGTACGAGTACGAATGTAATGGTCTCTATCGCACTGAACTCGATTGAACCGTCTGTAACGCCACCAAGTACCTTTGCGGTAATACCTTCAGATATACCAAGAAGTATCTTGAATATTTCCAACGATAGTGAAACCAAGATCATGGTCAATATAAGTTTCCAGAACCTGTTCTTGGCTGCTGCCCTCCCGCCAGGGGAACCAGACATGAAGATAAGGTAGAAACCGAGTATTATTATCGATAGGACAAATATGGGGTGCATTAGGTCAAGGTAAGAATCCATGAGTGGGGCAACATCTGACGGGTCGGGATTTGTGAGGATCATTGGCTTCAGGGCGTTTGCAACCTCACTTGGATCCGGAAGAAAAAAGTCAATGATTGCTTGCAGTATGCAAGGTCCCGGGTCACTCCAGCAGTCTGCAAACACCTCTCCAGTTCCCGACAGGAGCATTATTGCAATTATCCCGATTATTGTTAATCTATTTTTCATTCCGATTTTTCCTCTTTTGATTTTCTCAGTTCATCCAGGCCCTCAATCACTGCCTCTGTAAGCGTCTCCGTCTCCGTTGTCGCAGCTGTATATAGAGGCGACACCTCCTTCCTTTCTCTTTCCCTCTCTCTTTCTTCTTTAGTTTCGGGTCCTATTCCGTGATAGAACTCACTCGGTCTGGGGCCGATACCCATGTAATCCTCAAGCAGCATTCTTGCATGAAGATTGCCACCCAAATCAACACTATGCTTCAATGACTCTTCTTTAATTTCTTCTTCAGATAGCAATTCCCCCTTTTCACCCCCTTCAGGGGCCAAACCGAGCTTGGCGTAATCTGCATGCTCCTCCGTGGTCATCTCATTATAGCCCTCAACCCCAACTATCTCAGCCACCGATCTGTGTGTATTTATGAGAGATTTTGCGTTTATCTCATTCATTTTTTCGATCCTCTCCTCTGGTCTGAGTTTAAACATAGCTCCCTCTTCAGCTTTCTCTAATTTACTTATCTCTCTGGCCCTGCTAATTCTAAAATGATTATCTATATCCCTTATTTCACTATCGAGTAACAGATATTTGTCGCCCACTCTCCTCAGGTGCCTGGAAAAGCCACCACTCTCTATTATCTCATTGTTAATCTGTTTATTTACCCTATCGATGAGTTGTTTCTTTTCTTTCCTAAGGTCCCTCACTCTCTCCTTAGACAACTTTGCGCCCTTAGGTACAGCGTACTTTTTCTCTATTCTCGCCATTTCTCTCTCGTAGTACTTTTCTATTCTCGCCAACTTGCTCTCAGACACGCCGTATTTCTTGCCCCTTTTTATTGCCTTTTTTATGGTACTGCTTGGCTTAAAGGGCTTGAAGAATTCCCTTGTAAACCCGGGATAGTGTCTGTCAGCAAATTTCTTTGCGATTATGAAGTCCGATGCCCTCTTTTTGAGGTCCTCGAAATCGTCCTTGCTAACAACCCGTTCATCACCAATTAACATTCTGGCTTCCCTCTCGGTAGCTCCACCTCTCTTCATTGCTTCTCTCAATTTCTTATATCTCTCGGCGTCCTGGTAATTTAATCTATTAATCATCTGTAGGGCAATAAGAGATCTTGCCGTTGTCATTGCACCATACAGGCTACGACCTGCCATGTAGGGTACATAACCTGGCACGGTAAGGGCCAGACCTATATGAGGGCCATATCTCCTGATCTTATCGAGGATTCCAAGTTTATTTTCTATTTGATGCTTTTTCTCTTCGATGGCCTTTTTTGCGCTCTCCTTGAACGTATCCAGATCCCTTTCGTGCATCTTTTTCGCCTCTTCTATGGAAACGGGCTTCTCCATTGCTTTTCTTCTAACGGCCTTTTTTGCGCTCTCCTTAAGCATATCCAGATTTCGATCGTGTTTTATCCTGGCCGAGTGTATGGGGATATTCCTATCCTCTGCATACATCCTGTCTATGTCATTCCTTGAAAGGCCCATCTCCCTTATAGCCTCCTCGATCTCCTCATGACTTACCGCTCGGTCGATCTCCCGATTGATCTTCTCCGCCTTCATAAGTCTCTCCGTCTTGCGTGCCTTTTCCTTGACCTTTTCGATAGCACTCGGTTTGCGCTCTATTCCCTCCTCGGGGGTCATATACTCTGCACCTATCCTATGTATATCTCTTTCCGAAACGCCAAATTCCCTCGCAATCGCCTTTACCTCCTCGGGGTTTCTGGCGTATTTGAGCCTTTCCATAGCGTCATTTGCCCTGAGCGAATTCTTCACATCTTCCGTGAATTTATCACTTACTACCATCTCTTCGTTTATTATCCTCTCGGCTTCATGATGGGCCTCTCTCTCAATTACCCTTGCCCTGATCTCTTCATTAAGTTCTTTCGAGCTGAGTTTTTCTGGGTTTATCCCTTTTTCTCTCATCTCTTCAATCGCCCAAGCCTCATCTTCGCTGGATATACCCTCTCGCGCTACTTTTCGTCTCGCCCAATCCTTCGCTTCCTCTTTTTCGATTTTTTCAACTTCCTTTTCCCTTCTCTCCATCTCCCTCTCTTTCAACCTTTTAAGTTCTTCCTTTGGGAGACCGCGGTCGCCGAGTCCCTCGTTAATCTCTTCTACCTCCTCAAAGGTAGTTGCGGAATCGAGATCGTGTTCTATGGCCCTCTTAAATTTGATACTCTCTTCTGCCTCTCTTTTTAATCTATCCAGACCACGCCTGTCGTACCTATCACCTAACTCGGTTATCCTCTTTTCATCTATACCTACCTCCCGTAACTCCTCCTCAACAACCCTGAAGTCATTCTCTGCAATGTACCTATTAACGAGGTCCCGTGCCCGATTCTTCGCTGTAGCTGTGTCCATATACTTTTCACCACGCAGTTTCTTAAACTCTCTGTACAGTTCATCCTGCAGTTTATCCGCATCCTCTTTCTCGATGGGATATTTCTCCTTGAGCCTTCGGATCTCCCGCCCCCTGAACTTTTCGCGTCTCTTCCACCAATCGCTCCATCTCTGCCTGACCCCCCTCTCATCCACACCACTTTTCCTTAGTTCATTCCATACCTCTGACCTCGTACTGGCTCTTCTTATGCTTTTTATATGTCTGTCAAGCCTGTGCGCTCTCAACCTGCTTCGTATGGAGATACCAGTCCGCCTCACCATGAATTTACCGCCTCCATATATCCAGTATCCGGGTATGAACAGCGATTTTCCAATGAACTTCCAGTGCTTTCTAACCACGCGAACTGTGTGTCCCGCACGTCTCTTAACGTTTTTAAGTATCCCATATGTTTTACCTATTGGTCGACCGACGTACTTTTTGCCGAGCTTATGGGCGATTGTGAGGGGTCTTCCGATATAACGTCTCCTGCCTAACCATGCGCCCACGGCCGGGGCCTTTTCACGTACCTTTCCAGTTACTCTTTCCCAGCCCTTTCTCATCAACCTTCTCGTCCTGTCAAGTCTTCTCCTCGATGGAAACTTCCTCTGATATGCAAGACCCAGCGTATAGACGGCGCCTCCAGCCGCCATTGCCTCCGGGCCCATGCCAGCGCCTATACCCCCGGCAGACACTAATAATGCACCCACCCACGGTCTTTTGTATGCCAGCATCATTCCCGCGCCAGCCACGGCACCACCCACCCAGCTCATTAGCTTCAGCATTAATAATGGCGCGAAGATAACCATCAAGAAACCGGCAATTCCCATCACCAGACTGACTATTTTCCCTAGAATGTCGCCCGTAGTGCTTATATTATTAAGCCCGATAATCATTATAACCAGCATCAATGCCTGAACGGGTTGTGTGAATATTACCATCAGGGTATATCTCATCATATTTTGTCCAATACTCCTCGTGAACTCAAAGAAGTACAGGAATAGGGTCAGGGGAAAGAGAACAGCCATAAGTGAGACCAAAAAGAACCTGACGGCGATAGATATCAGGGCTATTACAGCAAGCATTGGCAAGATCCATGCGGATATGAAAAAAAGTATAACTGAAACAACCACGAGAGTAGCCAATATAGCAAGACCGCCACCGCCACCGCCGAGGATCCATCCAGACAGGATTCTTCCCGCTATAGCTTCGGATAGATTGAGAAGTAACTCGTAAATACTCAATGAGGTCGTTACCATAGCCATACCCATTATCAACCTGATGAGCATCAACTTTGCCCGCGCCCTGGACTCGGGGCTGGTGGACAGAAAGATTATGTAGATACCGGTAATGATTATCGCTATGACGTATATCGGAAATAGAATCGAGACGATATCATTAACAAAGGGTTTGAATTCGTTTATATCCGGATTCATCAGGATAAACTCGGTCATCAGAGAGATAAAGAACATCATGACACAGTTACCGATATCAATAAATACCCCGAATATACACCCCGGCCATGATCTGGGATCCAATGAGCATCCGTGTTCCTCACTGCCATATTTGCATACCTGCCAAGCTGTTACACTACCGCTAATGAGCAATAACGCGATTACAGCAATGAGGATCTTTCCCCTTCGTGTTATCCTAAGTTTTTGCATTTTTTCAATTTATCGTATTATTCTTCTTCTGTTGATTCGTCTGATTTTGTAGTGCCTTTATTGCCTATTGAGCTACCCTTTCCAGTAGCCGTCTCTCCTTTGCTGCCCACCCGACTGCCACTTCTTCGTCTGAATAAACCCCACCCGGAGGATTCTTCACTGGGTTCTATTAATCCATGCCTTCTTACCCCATATTTTTTCGTCAAAATGTAGCCCTTTTCATCCTTAGCTCTGAGCATGGCATCGGTATCGGATCTTTGCGCTTCCATGGATCTGCCTGCACCCCTGGCTTTCCCACCAGTGAAATACTCCTTAGCTGCTCTACCTCTCCTCTTGAAATACTCCTTGATTCCCCTGCCCCTTCCTTTACTGACCGTCCCCTCCCCATAGTCACTGAGTGTTTTCTGTTTTTTATCCGCTTGCGCTTTCCTAGCTCTCTCGTAATACTCAGTATATTTTTCCCTCTCTCTACGTGGCACTCCCCTCCTCACAAGCTTTTTATCAAGCCTCTTTTCTTCCCTTCTCTCTTTCTTAAGTCTCCTTTCCTCGCGCCTCTCTCTCCTACGTTCTATTTTCTGTTGCCTAACCGGTGATGTCCTCATGTAGGCCCTGCCAAGCCCATATGCAGTTCCACCGGCAATCAATCCTCCTGCACCCATGCCGGAAGCTACCCCACCTGCGGCTACCATTGCACTACCAATTATCGGATATCTAAAGGAAAGGATCATTCCAATGCCTGCAACGGCACCACCCACCCATTTCAGGATCCCCATCATCATCAACGGCGCCAGAGCGATCATAAGACCCCCCGCAACGATTAATAATCCGTAGATAATATTTGCGTTGGTGGATAAACCTGTTACAACAACCGAATTGATCGAGATCACGGTTATTGCCAGCATCAATGCCTGAACAACCTGGGTATATATGGCAGCCATAGTATATCTGAGAAGCTTGGAGCCTATATCCTTCGTGAACTCAAAGAAGTACAGGAACAGCGTGAACGGGAATATCGCACATAGTATCAATACAATAATGTATCTAAGCGCTACGGCAAGAACTGCGAAGAAGAGTACGGGGACAATAAATATATACAGGAAGAAAAGCATCCATGGATTCATCTCACTCAATCCTATAAGTTGTGAGAGGTTAGTGGTTACGATGCCTGCTATTATTCTTCGAGTTAATGCACCTGAAATATTGAGAAGTATCTTAAATATCTCAAGTGATAATGAAACCAGAACCATACTCAATATTAAGTTCCAGAGCATGGACTTTGCCCTCGCCCTTCCAGCCGGGGAGATCGATAGGAATAATACATATATGCCGGTGAGGGTTATTACCATCACATAGATCGGTATCAGGATCTCTATAGAATCATCTACTATGGGCTTAATATCGTCTGGATCTGGATTCCACATCAGCATATCTTTTACCCAGACCAGCATCCCCTTGATGTGGTGGATCATCATATCCAAAATAAACCTTGCGAAATGCTCGGGTATCTTTGTGATCTGATCTTCTACCCAGCCGGAGGATGCAATTCCACTCAGGACTAGCACAATCAATGTTATTCCAATAATTATCTGCATTATTCTAAATTTCTGCATTTTTTCAATTTATCGTTGATTATTCTCTGTTGATTCATCTGATGATTGGGTAGCTTCTGGTGGTTTCCAAGACCTATCAAAATCACTGAATGGTCTGTGTTGCTTCATCACCTTTTTCCTTCTCTTCTCCTCCTCTCTCCTCTCCTCCTTCTCCTCCTTCCTCTCCCTCTTCTCCCTGCGTTTTCTCTCCCTGCGCTCCATTCCCCTGGTTCTGATTCCAGCTGCCTGCATATAGGTCTTACCGAGCCCGTAGGCGGTTCCGCCAGCTATCAATCCTCCCGGACCCATGCCAGCAGCTATGGACCCAGCAGCAACCATTGCACTACCCAGTACAGGATGTACGAATGAAACCACCATCCCGATACCCGCAAGGGCGCCACCTATCCACTTCATAAGCCCCAGCATTATCAACGGCGCCAGAGCGATCATGATGGCGCCCCCACTAACCAGGAATATATGGGCGATAGTCACGCTAAAGGATGCATTTTGCATACCGACTGAATCCATCGAGATTATAGTTATTGCCAGCATCAATGCCTGAACGGGTTGAGTAAATATTGCAGCCATGGAATATCTGAGAAGCTTGGAGCCTATATCCTTCGTGAACTCAAAGAAGTACAGGAACAGCGTGAACGGGAATATCGCACAGGCCAGTAACACGATGAGACACCTAATTGCCGTGACAATAGCCGTGATGATGAGTATAATGCAAAGGCCTATAAGGAGGAAGAAAACTGTTGCCGGATTCATCAGGCGCAACCCCCCAAATTGTGGGAAATCTGTGGTTACGGTACCAGCTAGCATCCTCAGTGCCAGTGCCTCGGAAATACCTAAAAGTATCTTAAATATCTCAAGTGATAATGAAACCAGAACCATACTCAATAATATCTTCCAGAATATGGACTTTGCCCTCGCCCTTCCCGCCGGGGTGGTCGACATAAATATTATATAAATCCCCAGAATGATTATTATCATCGCATAAACCGGTATCAGGATCTCCAGAAAATCATCTACCATGGGCTTAATATCGTCTGGATCTGGATTCCACATAATTATATCCTTTAATAAACCCAGTATCTTCTGAATATTAACTATCACGACATTCATGAACCAATCTCTGAAACGCACGGGTATGCTCTTGATCTGATCTATCACCCAGCCCACGGTATGGCTATATAACCATTCCCAGGGAGCCTCGGAGGATGCGGTTCCACTCAGAATCAACACGATTAATGCTATTGCGAGAATTTCTGCTTTATTGAGCCTCATCTCTCTTCATAAAGGTTATTTAAAATACTGGTATAAATATGTAGCTTCTCGATAGAACTCTTAGATTAATCGCAAGATATTACAGAACAAGGTCCAAGTTCTACACTACACTGATGGAAATCATGTGGTGGATCACCCCTGCCTGGACAACTTCCCGATGGATTTTCGACATCACAGCAAGCGCAGAATGTCCACTTATCTGTACTAGTACTGATTTTTATCTCCAATTTCTTGGCCTTTTTGCAGAAGTCAATAAATGACCATTCCACGGGTGTACCGGCGAGTATGGGCCCAGCAAAAGACATGGATTTGCTATTCACATCCCCGGTACAGCAGTCTACCATCGGGATCCAATCTCCCGTGCAATCGCCCATTTCTACAACCCTCACATCTATCACTAAATTGTCTCCCGCTGGAATCGATTTTGCGGGGGTTACATTGAACATGAAAGTGGTTTGATCCTCCTCCAACCAGGTATCCTTCCAGCAACTCTGGGCAGTATCAATCCCAAAGGATGAGGATATCGTTGGAACATTTGTTAGGATCTCTACAAAGATGCTATCAGAAGCCGTTCTACCCTTGCTATCTGTAACCGTGAATGTGATTACGTGTTCATTTACGGATAATCCAGCATAGCCCAGTAAGTCTTCTGCGACTCCCATCGGCGGTGGAGAATCTTTGTCCGATGTCCATTCATAGGTATATGGTGGCTTTCCACCCTTAACCGTTCCATTGAAGTCTATCGGATCCCCAAATATACCTACGAATCCATCCTCTGGTGAATCTATTTCCGCAATTATCATGTCAACCAGAATTTCCACCTCATCCCATGCCTTTCTACCGGCGCTGTCTGTAACTACCACACTTACTGTGTATACTCCCTTGGTATAATTATGTGCCGTTGGGCATGGACAGGCCGCGGCGGCACATGTCCCATAAACCGTGGGCGTTCCATCGCCGAAGTCCCAGACGTACATATACGGTGGTGAACCTCCGAGTATCAGGGAATCATAAAGTACATTCTCACCTGCTTCAAAAAATTCTCCATCCTGTGGTCTCAAAATCCTTACTGACAGTGGTGGGGGCTCACCAAAACGGGAGGGTGGATGATAGGCAGTTCCCGGCAATGGGGCGCATTCCGGAACGAACATGTGACCAACCCCGGCCAAGGCAAAGACAAGAATTAAACCAATTATCGCATTCTTTATCATACCTTTGGCATTAGATGCCCCCTCCGGATCTTCTGCACCCATGAGCTTGATCCCCCCTATAACCATCAATAGCACTGTTATCGCCACCGCGGCATAAATAAGTAGGTATAATGTATCATAAACCAGCCTGCATAGATTCCCAAGGGCTATCTCCTCGGGTTTTCCACATTCTATGTCCTCTCCATCACAATCTTGGTCTATATTATCACCGCATATCTCTGGGGCCCCGGGATAAATACCTGGATTGGTATCGTTACAGTCTCCAGCACATGTAGAAACGCCGTCATGGTCCTGGTCATAATCCTCATCTATCAGGCAGTCGCAGTCATTATCGATGAAATCGCACGGAAAATTCGTCTCTGGTTGTGGTACATAATTCATACATACACCCCTGAGAACGCACTCCCCTGCTTGATCACAGCATGCATCGGTTCCATCACACGGATTCCAGATATAGTATTCCCCCGGCGTATTTGGAAATGTGGCACTCTCTCCACAACACGCCGTTGCCCCTGTCGGGTGGGAATCTCCGCCGACACTCCAGCAGGATTTTGAATGCCCATGACTGTCATTACATCGAAAGTTTGGACAGCTTGTATTTGTGTCGCACGATAGCTTGGAGGAATCGCATCCACAGTTCTCATCCACCTTTCCATCGCAGTCATTATCTATTCCATCACAAAGTGCCGGACTACCATCCTCATCCGGACCAACCAATCGATCCCGACATACACCACCAATTACGCACTCATCTCCCCCAAGATCAACCATAGATGTTGTATTCTTGTTATCACAGCACGCGAATGTCCCATCAGTACCCCCAACATAGTGCTCATCCGGATCATCGCCGCAACACCATTTTTCTATATTGGGATTGCCCTTGTCCCAATCACTGCCCACACTGCCCCAGAGCCAACACGACATACCCCTACAATCAGCGGCGTAAAAACACTCGCAAGACATCTGATCTCTATCGTGATTAATCGTGAGATTTATACTCTTATCTAAAGAAACCGGTGGCCCCCATGTTACCTTTACTGTATAATTAGCCTCTTTCTTAAAAGCGGGATCTCCTTTAATATCATAATAACACGTTGTAACACTCCCAATTGTAGCACAAGAACCCATAGCCTGTGGGGGGGGACCAACAATCTGAGCACCACCCTTGTACCAGACCTCAGCACCCGGACGTGACATGGGACAATACTCGTCTATAAAACTATCGCAGTCGTTGTTTATTCCATCGCAAAGTCCTAAAGCGCTCTCATTTATATCCGGTGGGTGTACAGCATTATCATTATCATCGCAATCCGTTCCCAACCCGTTTTTGGTATGTATGCATGTGGCACCAAGGTTATCTGAGCAAAGTATAATGGACATAAGTCCGTCACAATACTTGTCGCCATCGTCATCACAGCCTTCATCTGTTACGCCGTCACAATCATCATCATATCCATTGCAAAGCTCTGCAGCGCCCGGAAAGGCTTCATTACCCTGGTTGCAATTTCCAAATGAAACCTCATCGTGGCAATCTTTTTCCTTGCCATCTGGATTACAAGCGTCGGCAGGGCCACAGATGTCATACCCGTCACCATCCTTATCTTCCGCATCCGGGGTTGTCGCATTACAATCGTCATCCTTGCAGTTACACGGAACCTCGGCTGCCCCGGGATTAACTGAAGCATCACTATCGTTGCAGTCTGCTAACTTGCCATCTGGATTACAAATGTCGGCGGGGCTACAGATGTCATACCCGTCACCATCCTTATCAGGTCCATCCGGGGTTGTCGCATTACAATCGTCATCCTTGCAGTTACACGGAACCTCGACGGCCCCAGGATTAACCGAAGCATCCCCATCATCGCAGTCAGTATTATCGGCTACCCAATCATTTCCATTACATTTTGGTGCAAAGTCACTGCATGAGGCTTTACATTGAGTTGATCCGGTAGTAGCGTTTCCAAAGCCATCGCCATCACAGTCCTTGTAACAGGTTATTGTTGAATGCACGCCATCATCGGCGTCATTGCAGTCGGTACCGCCCGGACAGTTGACGGGGTCAGCATCTGTGTCGAATCCATCAGCATCATCGTCGCAGTCCGGAACAGTGAAGGTACAACCGCCAGTGGTCTTATTGTTTCCATCACCATCACAATCACAGGGTGGATTGACACTTGGGCTTACACACTGCGCATGAACATTGCCTAAACTGAGGAGAATCAAAAACAGGGCAACAAATAGAACCAACGATTTAATGTATTTTTTCATACCTGTTATCAATTAATTTTTCTGCTTAATAAATTTGTGGTTTCTGATAATCTCCCCTACATTTTTTACCTTCTTTCCAGGAACTGGTTTAAATTCATCCCAGCCAAATATATCTGTATATTCCTTCCATGGGCCATCGCAGACGAGGTCATATTTGCACTCCTTACACATGGGGCCCTTTATAGGTTCCCCGCAAGGTTCCGTGAGTTTGCCCGCCACATTTCTGAGGGTTACATAGCCCTGTGGGATGTATAGCCTGTAATGAAACCTCTCATAACCCCTGAGAAAGCAGAAGGGATACGCTTCGACCATTATCAATATTCCGTATTTCGATGCCAGATCCAATGCCTCATACAGGTATGGAATTATCTCCGATTTTAATGGAACTATCTCATACCTATTTTCATACGCATTCCCCGTGATCAATGGAAACGCCAGTTGGATCTGATTAACTCCCAAATTTTTCAGGAGATCTACAAACTGGGGTAGAAACCTGTAATTCTGCTTTGTAATCACTGAATTTATGATGACCCGCTGATTTAATTTTTTTAGGTTCTTTATCCCAGCGATAACCTGATTAAATGCCCCGTCCACCCTAACAAGATAATCGTGAATCTCAGCTCTGTGTCCAACTAAAGTGATAATAAAGGAATTTGCGCCAGCTCGAACCAGTTTAAAACAGAAATCGAGATAGTAAAACATTCTCCCATTACTTACTATCCCCCTCTCATTATAGCCAAGATGTTTTGCATGGGAAACTAATTCGAAGATATCATTCCTGATGGTGGGTTCGCCTCCGCTAAAAGCGACATCTACCACTCCATGCTCTCTATATAAAAATAGATCGTGTTTTATCTCTTCCGTAGTTCTGTCACCAAGTTTTTTCTCATCCTCTGTTAGATAGCAAAATTTACAGTTATTGTTACAGGTAAAACCAACCTTGAGATTTAATTGCTTTCTCATCCTCTATTTACCCAGAATATTCCTCACAAAATTATTTTTTGGGTTTTGATAAACCTCTTTACTTCTTCCGAATTGGATTATTCTGCCTTTTCGCATTATGGCAATTTTATCCGCTATATCTATCAATTCAAGATAATTATGGGTTACGTAGATGGTGGTGATTCCAAATTTTTTCCTTAGCTTTGTGATCTCATCTTTAAAATCTTTCCTCAGGATCTGATCCAGGTTCGAGAGTGGTTCATCCAGTAGTAGAACCCTTGGCTCCTGAGCCAGGGCCCGGGCTATGGCGACCCTCTGTTTTTCCCCACCCGAGAGCTGTTCTGGATACGACTCTGACAGCGATTTTAGATCTACCAACTCCAGAATCTCCTCGATTTTTTCCTTACTCTTGATATTCCTCGATCCAAGCACAAAATCGATATGTTCCCTTACCGTCATATGGGGCCACAGTGCCAGGTCCTGAAATACCATGCCGATATTCCTCTTCTCGGGTGGTACAAATATCCCGTTACTCGAGCTGTATACACAGTCACCATCTATCCTGATCTCACCCCTGTCCGGCACTTCAAATCCGGCAATAAGTCTCAGGAGGGTTGTTTTTCCACAACCCGAGGGACCCAGAATGCCCAAAAGCTCGTTCTTCTTTACTTCCAGGGATAGATTGGAGATCACCCTCTTCTTGCCGAAGGACTTATCAACTTTATGAATTTCAATAAAGCTCACTTTATCACCAGCCATATTAATCTCTTAGATACGAGAAGTAAAATTACGGGTGTTATGATCAAAAAAATAAGTATCAGGGAGAGGGATGAGACCATCTCCGGGGCCCCATAATGCATTAGTGTATAGATTCTCACTGGTAGTGTCTGGAATCCCGCCGGGGAGACCAGAAGAGTTACGGATAATTCTCTGACAGAAAGGACAAAACCAACTACCCAGGAAGAGATAATTCCCGGTTTCATCAGTGGCAGGAGGATTCTGTGAAGAATTCTCGGAAAGGATGACCCGGATAATAGTGCCGATTCCTCTATTGATGGGTGTATCTGCTCGAAGAACGGAGAGAGTGTTTTTGTGACAAACGGGAGGAATCTCGCCGTGTACCCGATGATAATGATCAAAAAGCTGTTATAGATGAGAGAGGTCATATCAGTGTTAAAAAAATTGATAATTGCTATCCCCACTGTCATACTTGGAATTGCTATCGGAAACAGGATTATTGGATCGAACGACCTCTTATAAAAATACGCCAGAAAAAAACCAAGAAGGGTCATTAATGTGGCACCGAGAATGGCAGAGTGTAGGCTATTTATAATAGGTTCAAATCCCTCATAAAAGGCTCTTAGAAACTGAAGTCTGGATTCAAGTAACAGGATGAATATGGGTACTAAGGTGGAGGAGATCAGAACAATGGAGATGAATGTCAGTGCGATTAATCTATGAGTTTTTGATAGCCTAACCAATCTCCCCTTCCTCGAGAAGGATGATATCGTTATGAAGGATCTCCTTCCGAGGCACCTGTGGTTTAATAAAATGATAATAAATATTAATACAACCATAGGGATGGATAGCGCAATTGCCCTGGATGTATCGAAGAAGGCGCTAAATTGCGCAAATATCTCCGGGGTAAAGACATTTACCATCAGCAGTGCTGGAACACCGAGCTCTGAGATAGAAAACGCGAAAACGAAGATCGAACTGATGAGAATGTGGGGCATTATCAGGGGAAGGGTTATCCTTCTTATAACCTCTCTCTGCGGATATAAAAGTCTTGCAGCATCCTCCAGTCTGGAATCGATGTTTCTGAGGGCAAAGGATGTTATCAATGTTACGATTGGGAAGAATGAAAGTGCCAAAATAATTATGACAGAGGGCAGATTGTATACATAAATGGGTAAATCTAAACTTACGAGATCCCCTTTCTTTCCCAGAAATTCCAGCCAGGCTATTGCACTTATATACGGTGGTATCAGCAAAGGCAGGAGGTAGGCAATCCTGAAAAATGGCCTGAAAGGCAGATCGGTATACTCTAAAAGAAAGGCGAACGGGATTCCCATAGCAAGACTTAGCGCTACGGTACCGAGACACAGGAGAAGGGTTCTGAGGAAAATCGATGAGAGCCTATCATCAAAAACAGAGAAAAGTTCGGGTGAAAGATTTGATAAAAAGATGCAGAGAACGGGGAGTATAGCGAGAATGAGAAACAGTAGAAATGTTAAAATTTTTAATAATAATCTCAGATCTATCCGAAATCTTTGGAGCATCTTCCATAAGAATTGGGATTATCTGATAAAAAGCTCCTGAACAAATCTCTGGGATACCTTTAACTTATTATAGATCTCCTCCTGTGTTACAGGGATGTTTTTCAATTTACCTATATCCGGAACATTCTCCGGATGCTCTACTCCCGGCTTTAGGGGTATCTGCATTGCCTTAGAATAGGACAGGGCTTTCTCCACCCTCTTGCTTAAAAGATAGTCAATAAGCTTTTTTCCATTCTCCGGGTTTGGCCCGTTCTTGATCAGCATTACCGAATTTGGAAACACTAATGTGCCCATCTCCCCATCCCCCTGATCCGGAAATACCATCGCTATGGGCTTATTCTCAACCAAGGCATCATTCGCATCATCCGTGTCTGTTAGACCTATGTAAAATTCGCCACTAACGACCAAGTCTCTAACCATGCCATTGCTCTCCACGATCCCGATGTCATTTTCCTTCAGATCATTGAGGTACTGCATGGCTTTTTCATCCCCCCAGTATGCGAAGAGAGAGGCCACGTGAGATCCTGTCGATCCGAACAATGGATTTGCCATGCATATCTTCCCCCTCCATTTTGGATCCCTTAGATCCATTATAGATGTCGGGGCATCCCCTTTATCTACAAGCTCTGTATTATAGATTATAACCCTTGCCCTCGCCCCAAAGCCCGTCCAGTAGCAGTTCGGATCCTTGTATATATCCGGGACCTCGGCAGCATTGGGTGAGCAGTAGGGCTCGAGAATGCCCTCTTTTTTCAGCACGATCGTTCTACTTACCTCGTTATTCCAGAATACATCCGCCCGAGGTCTATTTTTCTCAGCTATCAATTTGTTTACCAAACCAACAGTTTTCGTGGTTTCTGTATCATAAAGCGCTCTTACCTTGATGCCCGTTTCTTCCTCAAATTCCTTTAAGATAGGTTCCGAGTAATCCTGATCGTGAGCGACATAGATGACTACCTCATTAGCCTTTTCTTTGGATTCGAGACAACCGTTCATCAGAGCTATGGTCGTTAGAAATAAAGCCAAAATCAGTAATCTGTTAATCCTCATTCTTTGTCCCTTCAATAATTTTATATATATGATAAGGCTTTAAAAATATTTCTTTTGAATTATCCAAAAATCATCAATCCCACATTCTCGCCCTTAAAGTTCTTTAAAACCCTCTCTCCCTTACGGGCCGAGAAATTGTTCTTTGAATTGATCAGAATGTTGTCCGCCCTATTTAGTATGTGCAGATTCTCGTTTATTATTGTGGAATACAGCCAATATGAATCGCCATATCTTAAAACATTTCCATCCAATTCGAAATTCTTAAGTAAGAACACGCCCCTGTATTCGGTGTAGATGATCGCCGATTTCTGGCAGTAGATGAACATGTCCGCCCATTTCTTTGAGTATTTTTTTAACACATCGTAATAACTCTTTGCCAGACTCGATGATTCCTTGCAGTTAAAAGAACACGGAAAATGGCTCAGTAGAGAATAACCAAAGTATCGGGAGGCATTGTTATTATAGAAATCATATGGATAGTCCTCCCTTGTCTCCTTAAGGGTATAGAGAGTGAAGTCAAACTGTTTCTGCTTTGCTAGCTCATAATATTTTCTATAGAACTCTCCACAGCATTTAGGGAAACCCAACGATCGACCGAATTTATCTGAGTCTCTGGAAAATTCTGCATTCTTTGCTTCATCCGCAATTTTCTTTGATCTCGCAATGTAATAATAGCGATACCCTTCTTTGGAATCTATCCTTGCCGTACCTATTGCCTTATTCCCAAAACTACCCTTACCTGTATCCTTTTTTAATATAATTCTATAATCCGATCCCGAGGCATAAAGCTCGTATTTCTCTGAAAAATCCTGAAATAATTTAATTTGGGGTTCTGTGAGTATCACTCTTGCTGATGGTTTAATCCCTCCATGTACCAGAATAATCTCCTTCATTGTATTATTATCCAACCGTACTTTTTTTAATTCATTAAGGAATTCTCTTCTTGTTACCATTCTGTAAAAATCAAAATCCTTTTTTCTTTTTTATTTAGAAACATCGAATGCCGTCCAGACCACCTTATCCCCATAGATCTCTGGACCGTGATTAAAATCAGAAGGTGATCCAATCTTTATTTCCCTCCCCGTATTCAGGTCGTAAACAAAGATGTCCATCTTGTCTGGTGAATACATTCTTACGAATGCTATTTTATCATCATATATATCGGGCGAGGTTTCAGAAAACTCCAGTGTATTTGTGATCCGAATTTCTTTATTTGTATTTAGGTCATAGGCATAGATATCAGAGTTATTGCCCGATAAAGTTCTGTGGTAGACAATCATATTTTCGTAGATATTTGGATATAACTCACGCTCTGATGTGTTCGTTATCCTTATGGTTTCCCCAATCGACAGATCATATACATAAATGTCATATGTATCCAGGGTGTACCACACAATTCTATTTTTGTAAATCCTGGGACGCTCATGACCCCTCGGCTCTGACGTAATCTCATCCAATTTGTTTGATAATGGGTCATAAACATAAACGTTCCCGTAAATGCCCTTTAGATAGATCTCAGATGCAATTGTATTCTCATATATATCCGGAAATCTATCCGGAAGCCTCGTTTTTATTAGTGGTGATTCAACTCCTTTGCGCAAATCATACATGTAGACATCCTGTTTATTAGTTACTCTGCTACCCTTTTCATGCCCGCTCCTTGAGTCATCCCACACTATTATATCCTTGTAAATCCTCGCTGAATCTTGGTCGTATGGGTCAGAGGTTATCTGTCTTGTCTCACCCGTTTCAATATCATAGAGATATATATCCGCATTGCCATTCTCATAGCTGGTATAAACTACTCTGTTATTATATATAGACGGATTGAACAAACCAGCTTTATTGGATGCTATTGTAGTTATCTTCCCAGTTGATATATCGTACATATATATGTAATAATTACTTATCTGGTCGGATCTGACCCCCAATATAGTTGGTTTTCCCTCACCCTTGAAAATCGTTGAAATATCAACTACTGATGTTATCCCCAAATACAAAATTCCAATAAAGATCAAAATAATTATTTTCTTATCTGTATTCATCTTTATTCTTCCATTTCTCCAATTCTTGCTTCCTTTTTATTATTAAATAAAAAACCATTACCATGATTAAGATGGCAACAAGTGTCTGGCTTATAAGTACGTAGGTTATACCCTCCTGTTTTGGTTCTATTGGCTCAAGTTTTGGCATTTCTATGTATGTAGTTTTATTTTCCTTGATGGATTTGAGTATTTCTCTATCCTTGGACGTTAAAATGTCTGAATTTCTGAATTCTACGTAATCATCCCATGACCTTTTTCCCGGAAGCTCTTCGACATATGGAACTAACAAGGTTAAATTGCCATGCCATCTTACCGATAGATCCGGGGATGATCTATCAACATACATCTCAAATAAATTGAAAGTAAGATCGTTTATAACTACTCTCTCTGTTTTCATTTTAAGCTCATGGCAGAGTGAATCCGAAAAAAGATTACCCAGCGAGGAATCATCCCACGAAATGGGAACTATTGCACTTACTGTATCATAGGCAATCCCCTTGTAGGGGAGATTATTCGATGTGATGGCACAACCAAAGAATTCGTAATCTTCACTATATGCATCGGTATAATAAAACAGCATGTCCACATTCTCTGAACTCTCGATTATATCCCTGTAGATATAAACCCTGATATCCTTTTTACCCTCTTGATTCGAGAGACTGAGTGTCTGCAAGGGTGTGTCATAAAAATGAATCACTTCGCTATTATTCAGAAACTCCTCATAGCTTTGGACCCTAAATTTTTCGGCCCTTTCCTCCCCCATTAAATACATCAGACCAGAAAAGCAGTACTCTTCATATATCGTATTTCCGAGAGCCGATGAAGGCAGCATAGAGAGAATTAGAATCATAAATGAGGAAAACAACACGACTTTGCGATTAACTAATGTGGAGATAATCATTCTAACGAGCTAAATTAAATCTATTTAGAGTTCCAATGTCCAGTAGACAGGGTATGAAGGGTGTGCTCGGCCTCTATCGCACAGAGATCGGGCCTGTATCTAATATTGACATCATTAACTTGACTGTGGCTTGTATGATCGGAGTGAGATGTAGCCTCTACCGTAGGTATTATATCAGAGATCAACTTTACAAGTGCCATACTACCGACTACGGAACCAATGGTTATTACCGATCTCTTCAAGATTTTTCCATCCTCGTTTGACAGGAATGCCGATACATTTTTCTTTATCTTTGGTAAGCCCTTCTTTTTAGCCATCTTTTTTATTCTTTTTTATTCCATTAAATTTATTATACATCTCGATATAAAAACCCTAATTAATTTAATATCTTCCGGCATCTACCCATTTCATCAGGATTTCCCTATCCTCAGAGAATATCAATTTCCTGAATACATGTTCAAGCATCCTCTTATGGGCCCGGCACCTGAAGTCCAGGGGAAGTTTGTTTATCATACTCCCCTGAGTTGAATAGGTGCAAACGATACATGTTCCACAATACGGTTTCCACACGCAATTATCACATAAAAAGGAATATCCAGATGACAGATCCTGCATATACCCCGTGGTTAGAGAGCTTGCAATGTCTTTATATCTATCTTTTTTCACATTACCCAGCCTGAATATGTCAAAGGCTCTCCCCTCGTCACAGGTATATATATCACCCTTGTCGTCATACACGGTTTGGCCAACTACCGCGCCGCATGGCATATTTAAATCCACAAAATTAGGATCTACCGGGTTAATTATCTTCTTTAGCAAGAGGGTTGTCATACCCTCACGAAAATCTATGCCCCTTTTGTTCAAACACAGGATATACTCTAAGACCTCTTTCCATAACCCAACATACTCCTCTGGGGAATAGCCGATCTTATTCCATAGCCTCGCATGACCTACTGGAGCCATATACTTCAATCTCAATGATTCGAGGTCATATTTAACGTATTCGTCCACGATCTCTTTTCCATAGTCGAAGGAATATTTAGTAATAACTGGTAATGCCCCCAATGGATATTTGTATTGTTTTTTTATCACATCGATCCAGTAAACCGTTTTTTCATAACTACTGCTGCCATTCAGATATTTCCTATTTTTGTCATGTAGCTCTTTTGGTCCATCTAATGATGTTGAGATACCCACACGGTTCTTGATTAAAAATTTTAGCATGTCTTCATCCATAACACTAAGATTGGTAACGATCGTATGTCTTAAATTCTTTTTAAATTTCTTATTAATCTTATTTGAGTAATCGATCAAGAATTCAATGACTGGAAAGTTTAGGAGCGGTTCACCACCCGATATCTCTATTGTTATCCAGGGGGATGGGCTCTGAAATATGAAATCCACAACGGCCTTTGCCGTATCTTCGTCCATGTCATTGCCCTTTGAATCCTCGGGTGATGCACTTACATAACAGTAAATGCACCTATGGTTACACCTCGATGTCATGGAAACTATGTGAAGACTGGATCCGCTAAAGAGGTAGAATTTCTTCTTCCTGTAGGTCTCAACTATCAGGTCTATATTCCTCTCCGTGACTATTATCCCCTTATATTCTAACGTATTAAACAGATTTGGGTCTTTATGCAATTGATTTAATCTCAGAAGGTCATATTCCCTTTTATTCAGAACAACCCAGGCTCCGTGTTCTGTGGTTATTAGAAATGAATCCGGTTCTAATCTCTTTACGAAGTATTGGTTCTCCGTGTAATCTATACATGTATTTGCATCAAAGTAGCTGATGGGCATTTTAAATTAAAACCTGGATTCACTTGATCTCATCCTACCAAGAACATAATTATAGAATTCATAGCCAAGAGTGTTTATGTCGATCTCCTTGCTCTTTGGGGATAATACCACCGTGATTTTACCATCTTCTGATTTCAATTTAGCAGAACAACAATCCCTGAAGTCATTAACCGATAATCTTATGCTCTCTGGTTCATAGAACCGTGTGTCAAAGGTAACCGTTACCCGATTTTTTTTCTCGTCTACTCTAACTTTTTTTCCTTCCTTTACCATGTTTTTCCCTCCAGGGCCTGGCGATTCCCTCGGGATCCTTTGCTTCTTCGCTCTCAACGGGAGCGAGATTGGTCATCAACACCCTCTGCAGGATCGCTTCCCTCAGCCTCTGATTTTTTGCGGATTGCTTCATGTATACCGCATAATTTAACAATTCATTGTTAAATTCCCTGCCCAGGGTCTCTAAATCCGTATTATCCTTTGGTCTTAACTCCACCAGGATCTCCTTCTCCGGGTCACCACCGAGTATGGCATATGCCCTGTCCATCAGAACGTAGGCTGCATAGTAAACTATATCCAGGTTATAGATCTTTGGATTAACAGAAACGATAAGATAATTTTCATCTTTGTTGATTTCTATATTGTCTATAGAAGATCTTCTCCCTTTTCTTGTCATTCTACATTAATTATTGGTATTGATCTAAAAAAGTTTTTAGTCTTAAATAACAATTTATAAAAATGACATCTCTCATATTTCTTTCATTCATCCTGCTCTTTGGTACTATAACATCCTATGAGGACATCCGCTGGGGAAAGATCAGGAACAGATACATTCTGTCTGCGCTCCTCTTTACAGCCTTAATAAATTCTCTGATGTTTCTCGGAGTTATTGAAGATCATAATCTTGATGAAGGTTACTATCTGGCATTATTGATCAATGTGATTATAGCTTTCTTCGTCGGCTTCGCACTCTGGACATTCAATCTATGGACCCCCGGGGATGCAAAACTCTTCTCCGCATATGCTGCTTTAGTCCCGTTAACAACGTATCGGCAGGGTTATATCCAATATTTTCCATCATTTACCCTGCTTAGTAATACCTTCATCCCGTTATTTTTTTTAATGCTGCTTACCATTCCATTTTCAATAAGTAAAAATAAAGATAGAAAAATTAAAAATTTATTTGACCCAAGAAGATTGATAGAGAGAATAATATTTTTATTTGGATTCCTGTGGTTCTTCAATGTAATATTCTCATTTTTAGGAATGCAACTAACATTTTTAATGTATCTCCTCCTGTTCATGGCAATACCGCATATATTCAGAAGGATCAAATCTATAAGTTTAATCCATGCGTCAATAATATTGTCCATTCTACGGCTGATATTCGATTTCGATACGGTTTTTACTGTAGAATTTTTGAAATTCTTTATCTTCCTTGTTTTTATATTTATCATCGTAATGTTCCTTATAGGTCTCAGTAATTTTCTTCCAACAACAACTGCCATTAACATAGAGGATCTAAAGCCGGGCATGATTCTGGCCGAGAAAATAAAATCAGATGATAGGATTATCTCATCTACCACTGGAGGGATAACCGCGGACGAGATCGAACTGATAAATAAACTCTACGCAGAGAATAAATTGAAGTCGAATCTCATACGGATACAACAGACCCTGCCATTTGCCCCCTTCCTGTTCCTTGGTGTTCTATTGACCTATCTCTGTCAGGGAGATCTTGTTGTATTCCTGAAGATTCTATTCAAGAGCTAATCCTTCTCTCCCCTGAACTCCTGCCACATCTCATAGAAATCTAATCTGCCCTTCTTGAAGAATCGATATGAAAAGATGGCAAGGATAAATATGATCATCAATAAAAAGAATTCAACGCTGGTTATTATTGATTCTACCTTCTCGCCCCCTAAGATAAAATTCACCTCCGCCTCTCCACATTCTTTACTCCCCTCATAGAAGAGGGTTACCTTTGCGGCATCCTGTCTCATTACGAAGCTGAAGCCCGCAAACCCAAGACCGTCGGTTGTTACATATGCCTTGTCTCCAATTCGATTGATGCCTATCAGCTCATTCTGGTAGTTAGTAACAATTACTTCAACATCCTCATTGCCAAGGGGGAACACACCACATAACAGCGTTATGTTTATAGTTACGAGATCCCCGGGTTCTATATCCTCGGGTGCTGGGCTCACGATATAGAAAATACTTGTCCTACCTCTCCTCGTCAAACTACTGAGCTTGTATGTAAAGTTCCTGAAGTGTGTATACACGGTAAGAGTGCCATTATTAATAAAATCTGTTAGATTTATACCCCTGCACGAGAAATCGAATTGATATCTTCCTCTGGGTGAGTTCACCTTACTCAAATCCGGTCCGGCAGATACGTTCCCTATATCTATCCAACGGGAGGAAACGGGGTCCCCCAATGTTCGAATATAATTTTCCTCCTTGGGTGGAAATCTGTTATAGAAATCAACGAAATCATAGTATATGCCCTCGTGTTCATGATATGTTCTGCTGGATGTACACGGATCTGGATAACACTCATTCCAAACGCACACACAATCATCTGGGTAATATCGCACCGGTGGTTCTTTAGTCATGTCTATGCATTCCGGGGTAAATATATCATCCGGTTTACAGTAGCAATTTGAGGGGCATACTGGCAATTTACATAATTCATTAAAACCAAAACTTACTGACTCATATCCGTATTTGTCATCATAATAAAATTCCCACCTGTCAGGATATGGGGGAGAGGGTGCCGCCTTTTCTTTTCTGTACAGAATATGCTTCGCTGGGTGCACTACGTGATCATATTCGACCCTCGGTGTTTCCCCAACCCTCAGTGTAAATCCGCTCAGTATATCTGGTTCTATCTCGATATCTATATGTCCACCGGTAACTACAGAATATCCGAGGGCCGGAATAAACTTCGAATCATAGTATCCACTAACATTGATCCCACACCTTGGATCTGGGTCAAACCAGAACTCTTCGTTATTGGTTCCATGCTCAGTTCCTATCACCCAGTGATTGCCGAAGATCGCATCACCGGGGTTTGTACCAATTGAATAGTTTATCTGCCAGCTCTCCGGTTCTTCAGCGCTATAGTTCCAGATCTTTGCAGAGATGTTACTGCCGTTAATATAGATCTTAACCCAGTACCATTCATCGTCAACGTATGTCGTCGGTTCAGTTTTCCTTATCACACGAGAAGGGGGTGCTGATTTACGATACCCTATAGCCAGTTTACCTCCACTACTGTCCTCATGCAGGTCAAGAAACCAGTAGCTACTTGCATCACTATTGCTATAAAATCCTATCGTTGCATCGGCGATTTCTCCACCGGCAGCGTTCCCCTTTACCAGCACCTCTATTGTTTTATTATTAGAGACATTCTCTACAGAGACCATTATTCTGTTAGGCATAGCAGACTTGTTCAAATGCAAAATGTATTTACCGAGAGTGGCATCCCAGGTCCTGTTCCAATAGCCGGAGATATTCCTCCATTCCAGCGGATTCGTCCATTTGCAATTATCTTTTGGATTTTCATGATCCAGGAATTCTATCGTGAAATTATCGTACACTGTACTTTTGTCTTTAATCTCATCGATGGTTCCACAGGGTACATTGTTTCTCTTTAAAGTTGTTTCACAGGTATAATTTGCCTCTATATGAAGATATGCAGCATTCTCCGGAACCGCATGATTTATCGCGAAGTATGAATAGCGGATACCTTCATATCGGTGATGTTCGACTATCATTCCATTACTGATATTTACTATTGAATCCGCCGGCGGGAATGGCAATAGATTCCACCCGGATACATTATACGTTACTGGCGGATTCGCTCCATCAAATATGGTTACATTCACATAGTCGATAATTGGCGTTTCATAGTATGAATGTACCGCCGGTGTGTAATTAAAATGGAAGGCACTTGTCCTCTTACAACCCCCACCGATATAGATGGTAATATTTATCTTGTTATCCGGTGCGCTCGTTCTGCTCCAGTTCCAATACCACCCCTCTCCTCCCCCAAGATCTCTCTTGTCTTCTAGCATCGGAGTAACGGTAAAGATTTTAACCCAGGTGGTGTTTTGATCGAATAATCTATAATACCTGGGATTACTCCCGTTGACACAGTCACGATATGGTGGACCGTAATCAAAGATATGGGGACCGGGGGGTATGGCAGCGCAGCCTGGAGATGGACCATGCGCATTTATGGTCACATTTGACCTTATCGACTGAATTTCCTCTCTGGTTAGATTAAACGCGGGAATCTGCGTGTCTGTTTCCGCATCTGCAACCTCGAGTGAGATGGTGTGGGGTCCAATTGCTAATGTATCCTCGCAAAAACTCTTTGTGTATCCTATGGTTCCATTCAGTGGATGACTCGACTTCCACACGTAGATACATGGACCGGTTCCGATTCCACAGGAGGTATTAAAGGGGTGTGTACAGGGAATATCGAAGGGCGCTGTTGTGGCATCGAAACAGTGGAGTTCCGGCATTGCATTCACCATAATACTGGTAGTATTTCTGTACAGGGGACAGGCGTGCCCCAAAACGATATACCCAGAGAGATTGTTCCATTTGTTCTCTTCCTCCACGGCCTCTGGGGTGATGTATGTAACGTTTCTCTCGCTGGTCAGATCCACGACGGAATACCAACCAAGATTGACCAGATGACACCATTTTGATTCGCTTATAAGTGGTGGGGCCATCCAGCAATAAAGAAAATCTGTCAGATCCTTATAAACGGCGAGATATCTGGGTGTGTTTTGTACGGAATCATACACCCAACCTACTGGAGGTATCTCCGGGGTATAGAAGCCTCCACATACCGGATTGGCATGTGATAGGTTGGTAACTACATAGGACCTGTATACATCCTCATCTATGAGGAGTCTCTTTGTGGTCAGTCCACATTTAGTAATGTCTCCCAATACACACTCGTTCCTGCCTATATCTATAATCGTGTAATTGGTGATATTATCCTCCTCAACCGCCTTACCAACAACCACGTACTTGGAGGCATTTATCGATGTATACTCCACATCCAAATTTGAAAGTACCCTGTGGCAGATTGCTGTATAACCAAACGAGCTCGGCTCGGTGGTGCCCACATTGAGTTCGGCCGGAGGAAAATTACCGCCTATACGTTTGCAATCGATATCCAGGGTTAGATTTAAGCAACAATCAAGATGACAGCATGCAACTATATCTGAGGGGGTCATCTCGGGGATACTCCCTATAGTTACCTCTCTTTCTGCCATGAGCGCACTGTCATTAAACACTTGTTCACAACCAACTACGTTAACGACAAAATCATCCTGCTCCCAGTTATCTGGAACGTTTACATCTGGGGCCCTCGCAACTATATAGTATCTGCCACTTTCATCTGTGTTTGGGAGATTGTCGAATTTGGTCAGATAGCTGATCCATGAGGTACACCAAGGTGCTGCACTTGGTGTAATCTCGGTGTATTCATGCTTAATACCCATTGGGTCCGTGACCTCAAATGTTACGGGGATATGACCACAGCTCACCCCCGCTAAACACACCTTAAATTGGATGTCATCACCGGGGTTTATAGTTGCAGCTGCGGGATTTATTGCCAGGCTTATAGTACAAGCCGGGCCTTGCGCGTGTGCTTGCGCACTAAAGATGAAAATAAAGGAAACAATAAGGGAAATCAACCCGTAGAGATTTTTTTTAGTCATATCTATCACATTTAAAAATGGTTCATTCACGGTAAAATATATTAACTTTATGATTATATACATGTTTTCTCTAATTCTACTATAATGAAAGTCGAGACAAGTATATTGGTGATATTCATCGTTTTCATTTTTATGAGTAGTGGTTGTGCCGTCACATATTGTAAAGAGCCCTGTGTTGGTAGCCCGAGTGATACGTGCGTGGCAGACAAGGACACGGGTAATGTAATTCAAAGATGCGCTGTTGGCTGCTATGAAACTCCGGGGCCCAATGGTGGCGCTTTTTGTTCTTATGGTCCATTTACCTGTACATTGTATCCTGGTCTCGGCAGTTATACCTGCAAAGATGGTGCTACACCAACCGTGCGATGTAGCGTTGCTCTGTGGGAGGATCACGAAAATCTCTCGGATTGTATACTAAAGTGCGCCGCAGAGTGTGGCAGAAGGACACTATTGCACGATGATTGTGAGAATTGCACCATCAACGATATGTGCAGTATATATGCCTTCATGCCGACTGCGCTGGAGGCATGTAACAATACCTGTTATGGCGTCTGTGAGTCAAATAGACAATTTTGCGATGTTATTGAGTTACTCAGATATACGGCAATGTTCGTTGGGATAATAATGCTGATATTACACGGATTCAAGTGGCTGGTAAGTGAGGATATGGAGGGGAGGAGGGATGCGAAGAGGGGCATGATCTACGTTATGGTGGGTCTGGCGCTTATGGTACTGACATCGGCGCTCGTAGAACTAATATTTTTAAAGACACTAATATGTTAATTACCCGGTGGTATCATGAATAAAATAAATAGAATAACTATAGTCTTCCTCACATTACTCTGTTTAACTCTACCTGTATTGGCTGATCCTTGCGTTGACTGTAGGGCTGAATTAATAAACGTAACACATCGAATTCACAGTGGAGATGAGATAGATATATTTGTTAAGTTTAGGAACGCAGGGACGGAGACGTGCTGCTATCAGGCGCAACTATTTAATATGCATGATAGGCTAAATTACATAGAAATGGAACCCGATATCTTCTGGAAGTGGGTTAGACCCGGTGAGTCCGCCACTATAACACTGACGAGTAACTGGGACTGGGAATGGGATGTGTGCACCCTTCACGGCACTTCACCCGGTAAGGGAAATTTTAGCATCGATATCATTGGTATCGATACTCCCGCTCTCATCTCAACTCCAATTGAATGTATAGCGCCTTCTGGGGAGGAGTGTACGTTTAAAAGTATCGTCAAATCATACGTCTTTGATGCCCCCCCGTTCTGTTGCGGCCCATTTGAGGGCACGAGCTGTTTAGGATATAACAAAAGCTATGGTGGATTTACGTGTGATGAGAGTGTTCAGATTAATTATAATGTATCGTGCTTGGTCGAGTGCGAATACGATTCTCGGATAAATAATTGCTCATGCGTTCTCCGGGACACTTGTGCTATAAAGTGTCTTCAAGGAAGGGAATCCCGATGCCTTTATGGCGATTTCATCTGTGCCGGGCCCCATTATAGATGCGCCAACGGTGACGAGCCAGAGGTTAAATGCAGTACAACTAAGAACTGTAAGTATCAATGCGCCGCAGAGTGCGGTAAAAGAACCACCTGTACCAGAGATTGTGAAGTCTGCTGTAACTCGGGGGCTAATTGCGGCAAAATACTTCCGTATCCATATACGAAGGAAGAATTCGATGTATGCATGGATGCCTGCATGGGGCTCTGTAGGGCTAATGAGGAGTTATGTAATATCATCTACATCCTCGGGGGAATAGCAGTCGCAGTATCTGTCTTTCTGATCATGGTGCACGGAATCAGATGGATGACGGCGGACGATTTTGAGGGACGACAGGATGCAAAGAGGGGCATAGTCTACGTGTTTATCGGTTTAATCCTGGTTATGGTAGCAGCGTCATTGGCCAGTTACTTCTTTACAGGCTCATTGGTATGTTAGTTATAATGTTGATATCAATTATTATAATGAAAATGAAATTCAACGCAAAAAAAGGATTGGTTATCTTCCTGATCCCATTTGCCCTGATCGTAAATGTCAGTGCCGTATTCGAATCCTATAAGTGCGTCGCTGCGGATGGAAATCAGTGTACCGATGGCAGCGAGCCAACGGTTATGTGCGACACCGGGGCTGGAGGTAACTGTCCCGTCATATGCGCCGCAGAATGCGGCTCTGCAACGGGCTGCATGAGCGGAAGTTGCGAAAGCTGCTGCTCTGCCGGTACATGCAACAGGTATGGTGCAGGTACGGATGAATTTGATGCCTGCATGAATGCATGTGTGGGTACGTGCGAGGTAAATAAGCAGTTTTGCGAGATTATCCTCATCCTCCAATCGATAGCGGTAGGAATAGCCGTTCTAATGCTCACCATAAATGGATTTAAATGGATGACGGCAGATGACGCCTCGGGGAGAACGGATGCGAAGAGGGGGGTTTATTATGTCTTCATTGGCTTGGCGCTCGTAATAATCGCCTTTGCTCTCGTGAATTACCTCTATATCGGGGAGGTAACCTGTCCCTTCTAAATTTATCAGTAACTTGGTCTCCTGTAAACCATGTCAACCAATGCGGCAGCTATCAGAATAAATAGTAAACCCAAGAAGACATGTATGACTCCATTCCTCGCCTGTTTTCTGTCTTCATCATTATCTGCGGTCATCCATTTAATACCATGGAATGCCATCATGACGACAGCAACTGCAACCGTTATTCCATAGAAGATAGTAATTATATCCTGAATTGTAGCCTCTCTTAATCCAACTGGTATTATATGTGCGCCAACGGACATCTCAGAAAGGGCAATTAACAGAAATATGAGGATCTTCGATTTCATTCTCTTTTACAGATGTGTCTCTTTTTCGATTTTACATATCACACCCTCACAGCATGCCCAGTCGTAATAGCCGACACCACTATCTCGAACGCAACCATTGTACGGAGGAGCACATGGTGCGTGTCCCGGGTCCTTTGTAACCCAACCAGAACATGCATCACAGCGATAGCCAAGGGCACAACTCACACAATCCAGATCGGCGAAATCTACATCGCCATCGCAGTCGTTATCCTTGCCATCATTACAGATCTCCGGTGAGGGAATGCGATCCTGACAGACACCACGGATGACGCATTCATCATCAAAAAGGGGCATCATCGCACTATCCCTATTATCGCAGCATGCGTACGTTCCATCTGTACCTCCTACATAATACTCTCCAGCATCATCACCACAGCACTCTGTTGACGTCCCAGTATCATATTCTCCAAACGGGGTGCCGGGCTCACCGCCGGCTATCCATACAAGGGAACAATCTGTCGTGCAAACCAAGTTAGAATCATCACAATCTAACCACTTACCCGTTTTACATACCTCACCGTTGACACCGTCCCCGTCTACATCAATTAAGTCATTGGTTGAATAACACCTGCGACCAAAAACACAATCATTCGCATTATCGCAGCAGGCATTATCTAATGGATTATCATCCCTGCCAACGCATCTCTCATCGGTAATATCATTACAGCCATTAAATTCAAGTTGATCATAATAGTTATAGTGTTCATCGATATCATCACCACAGCACTCTATATCAGTCCCTGTATCATACTCGCCAAATGAATCAGATTCACCACCCCAGATCCATATGGAGGAACAATCTGTCGTGCAAACCCCCTGGGAATCATCGCAGTCCATCCACTTACCCTTCCCCATGTCTAAAACACAGAGCTCACCATTAACTGTGTCCATATCTATATCGGTTAGATTACCAATCGAATAACATAGATGATTAAAAACGCAATCGGTTTCATTATCGCAGCAGGCATTATCCGATGGGTCATCATCCTTACCGACGCATTTCTCATCATCGATATCATCACAGCCATTAACATCGAGCTGATCATAGTGAACATAGTACTCTCCAAAATCATCACCACAGCACTCTACAGCACCAGTGAAGTCGTATTCACCTGCACCAGCTTCGCCTGGAATATACATGAAAGAGCAGGGTCCCTCGCAAAGTACATTATTATCATCGCAGTCCATCCACTTACCCTTACCGCCAGAAACGACGCATACCTCACCATCGACACCATCCCCATCTAAATCGGTTAGGTTATCGGTTGGATAACACCTATGATTCAAAACGCAATCACCCACATTATCGCAGCAGGCATTATCCGATAGGTTATCATCCTTACCAACACACGGCTCATCGGTAATATCATTACAGCCATCAACTTCAGCTTGATCATAGAAGTTATAGAATTCATTCAGGTCATCACCACAGCACTCTATGGCACCGGCCGAATCGTATTCCCCCACACCATCCTCACCACCAACAACCCATGCATCCGTGAACCCACAATATGTGGAGTTCTCACACCCCTCTTCGCTGTTATCACAGTCATACCAATTATGATCTAGGCAATAGATGCTATTATTTGTGGGATCGTCTCCACCAAATGTTTGAGCTTCACTGTTATTATAGCAGACGCCCAGATAAACACACTGACCAGGATAAAAACAACACCCGAGATCAGTTGGGTCTGTGTCAAAACTGGGGTAGTCACTTATTCCGGGATTATTATTACAACCGTTGGGACCGCCATCGCTACAATTAGATATCCTATGTACTGGTGTGCAGTATTCAACATATAAATTCTCCAGTGTTATCTTCCCATTTGATGTCGCTGTGAATTCCAGATCTATGGTGCAGTTATCCCCGGAGAGAGAACATCCGGGACAGGTGCAAGTGGCTAAGAGGTTGGTCAATTCTACCGATATATTCGGAGTGGTGGTTGCACTTGATATTGTCGCGCTCTTAAAATTTGCCTGACTGAACTCCTTTACCCCATTAGAACCGGCATCTAACTCTAAATCAAAGATGAGCTTCTGAAATGCATAACCAGTCATATCACTGTAGGTGTAGGGATTGCCTCCGAACCCCCCCACAGTGCATAACAGGGAGCCATCAGAGGCATTTAACTGATAGGCATTTTTGTCATTGTAGTTTATCACCCAGATATCACCATCCATGTCTATGGAAATGCCAATTGGATGATCCCCCACATCGTAAGATGCCACTACATCACAGCTTTGATTAATCTTGTGCACCTTGTCCTGAGCACAATCTGCGAGCCACACAAAGCCATTGGCGTCCACGCCAACGCCCCTTGGTCTGGCACCAGACCCCACAAGTTTATTACATAAAAGGTTACCGTTGTTATCAAATTTATATATTCTACGTGTATCGTATCCCGCCACCCAAACGTTTCCGTTTCCATCCACATCTATCCCATACAGGCCACCGGGCGTATTATAGGTAGTTACAGTCTTAGTTGAAATGTCTATCTTATTTAGTTTGCCATTTCTACGGTTTGATATCCAGATATGTCCCCTGCCGTCTGCGGCCGCTCCATACGGACCACCACCAACGTTGATGGCCGGATTTGCGCATCCAGCGGCATTGCCATAGATACATGCCCCTGTAGCGTCGTCATATACCCATACAGTACCATCTGAGTAACCACCCACCCACACATTTCCAAATTCATCAACTGCAAGCGCTCTTGGACCGGCCCCCGTAGGTATAGATGAATTAATAACCTTCTTTAATGGATCACACGTCGTTCCATCTAACAGACTCACATCATTACTGTTTCTATTCCCCACCCAGACGTGCCCACGCGATGATACCGTGGTTCTGGATGGATTATCTCCAACAGGATATTCGCACATCTTTTTACAGCTGGTGGTGTTTACTCTAATTACTTTGTCGGCAGTGCTGACCGCAATAAATATGGAGTCAAGCATCAGCTTCGATGCATCAACTCTGAAGTCAACTACCTGTGATCCCTTCGGGAGCGTGATCTTCGCATCTACACTCGATCCACCGCTAATCGGAAAAACGACATCCTTTACACTAGAACCATCTGAAAACGTTGTCAGGTTGTGTGCACAGGTGTTCTGACTTATGGTAATTAATAATAAAACCAAAAGGATTTTTCTATCCATCATTTCATCTTTTCTCTAATTTATTTTATCTTCGCATATATTAAAAATGCAACAATCAATATAACAACTGCTCCAACAATGTAGGGGAGGTAGTCTTGGGATCTCTCCCCCGGAATGGTAGTTGTTGGCGCCGTTAGAGTTGTTTCCACTATGCAATCCGAATCCGCTTCCCTCGAGCAGTCCGGATCGCATATCCCGTCTTTCACCCCGTCACAGTAGCTGTCTTCAGAGCCGGAGGGACAGTCCTGGGGACAATTTCCGTAGTTTTCAAATTCTACCTCGCAGATGCTGTCTCTGTTGCAAAAGCAATCCTGGTCCCTTTCCCTCGAGCAGTCCGGATCGCATATCCCGTCCTTCACCCCGTCACAGTAGTTGTCTTCAGAGCCGGAGGGACAGTCCTGGGGACACCTCAGGTAATTCTCATCCATCTCAGACTCACAGATGCCGTTAAGGTTACAGACGAGGATATCTACATGAACATTATTGGACTGCTTATGAAAATTCTTGGATGGTATGTATAAATCGAAACCAATTATATTGAATTTACTCACCCCACCGCAGCCTAGGAATCTGAATTTATACTCGAAGACCTTTTCTTCTCTTGGTCTTAGGGTGAATTCCTTATCCAGCACCCACAGATATACCCAAGAGGTCGATGTAGCCGGATCGTCTGATGGTCTCTTCTCAAATTCGACCTTATTGAGCGGGGTGAAGTAATCAATAATATATGAATCTGTTATTCTGCATTGATAGGGGATATTATCTTTATTCTTCACCGTAAGTTTAACTGTAAACACGGTATCCTTCTTTAACTCTGAGGGTATGACCTCCTTTCTAAGTTCTACATTGACCCCATTGGCCGATACACTGATGCTGAGTAGTAGAGATATTATGAAAATTACCGGGACCGTTACTCTCATTTTATCCATCTTTCAGTAATACGAAATTTGTTTTCATCGAATAAATACTTAACTCATTGCTAACAATCTTTATCTGGCACATCACACGTTATACCGAAGTCCTCTGGACAGATACCATCGGAGTTGGTGTCATCACACATATATGGGACATCGCAGATAATTACCATATTATGCCAGGTTACATTGACCGGGCACGAAACGGTACCCAGCTCGTTCCCGAACATATAATTAATGAACTGCAATGCTACAATAATGATAACCAAACCGACGAATACGGCCTTTATCATATCCGCCGCCTCCTGCCTAGCTACGGGATCCGTGACACCGGAGCCCATCCACTTTATACCGGCATAGACTATTATCAGGGTAGCTATTCCGGCAACGATTTCCTGGAGAAGGACGATGATCCTACAGGCAACATCCTCTATCCTCCACTTAGATGCTAAGGTTGGGGGTGGTTCCTCACAGTTGCACGTCTCGAGATTACACCACTTCGTCGTTGCCCAGCACTCCGTATTCGAACTGCACTCTGCGCCGGCCTTTGTGGGACAGCTCCACTGCCATGTGCCATCGGCATTACAGGTCAGGTTCTGACAGTCATTACAGTCTGGGGCAGTGAACCTGCAATCTGGATCGGCGCAGTCCGTTTCTCCATCGCAGTTGTTGTCAATCACATCAAAGCAATCGGTTTCGGTACCGCCGCAATCTACATCTTCACCATTGAAGCAGCCGTCCCCGTCATCGTCTATGGGATTACCAAACGCATCAAAGTTATTACAGTCCACCTCTATCAGCGGGACACATTTACATTGATCTGGACCCGCTAGTGGACACTCGTAATCCCCCGGGTTGCCGGGAGGGGGGCAGTCAGCTGGCACGGCGCACTCAGCACCCGGTTTCAGTTCGCAGTGATATTCGTAATCTCCATAGGTGCCAGGATCACAGACTGCAGTTCCGCAGGGGCCGCAGTCTGGTTCGGGGCAAACAGCATCACCCTCTTCACAATCTATCTTACCGTTAGGTGGCTCATTATTATCTATACCGTCATGACAGTCGGTCTCTCCTACTGGTGCCGCATTACAACACGCTTCTACCGTTATTGTGTCACAACCCAGGTGAACATCTACCAACTTTACCGTGTACTCATCTGGAGACTTGGTGTATGTTACCGAGTTACCCTCGAGAATAACTGGCCACTTGTAGTCATCCTCACCACTCGACCAGGGCAACCAAATATGAAGTTGTGCACCCCATCCACAGGTCTTGTCCGGGAATACTTCACTATATTTCTTATAATACTGTATATTACCGTGTTGTAGTGTTTTTGTTTCCGTATAAGTAATATCCCCAGTTTCGCAACCATAATCCCCACCGCAACCCCCACTTGGCAGGGTCGGTGGCGGACCCATGATCTGACAGTTTCCATCGCAGTCCACTCCATTCGGTGGGTCGCACTCCTCCGGGTATTCTATCTCCTCATTGCCACATATCTGACAGTGACATGGTGGTGATTTGTCAGGAGGAACGCATCTACCTTCACAATCCTTTGTGGCGCCCTCAGCTATCGTGTCTACGTTACCGTCGCATTCCTCCCCAGGATCTACCTTACCATTCCCGCAAGTAGCGGATTTGCATTTACATGGGTTGGGCTCATCTGGGGAGGCACATAGGCCCTCACAATCCTTTGTGGCGCCCTCAGCTATCGTGTCTATATCACCGTCGCATTCCTCCCCAGGATCTACCTTACCATTCCCGCACAGCATACACTTGCAATCCACGCATTTCTCCGTTCCACTGCAAGTCACCCCCACCCCCAGGCTTTCACACAGTTCACCGGCTTTGCAAAGTCCGCCCTCCGCTACATCATCACATGCTGAGTCTACTTCTCCCGAACAGGCGGTTTCGCACGTGTTTGGGACATCCATACAACTAATATGGCTATTGCTGCCCGTCCCGCACGTTCTGTCAGCATCACAAGTGAAGCCAGTTGCACAACATGTGCAATAGCCAGATGGCGTTATCGATATGTGTGTTCCCCCTGTATCGCCACAGTTTTTATCCTCGTATTTCCCACTGCATCTGATGCATTTTTTTTCAGACTGATCCCATACCGTATCCTCAGTTCTGAGGAGCTCACATCCACGGGGTTCACACTCTGCGGCGCACAGTGCATAACAACCAGCTTGTGCTGTTGCACAGAGTCCTACACAGGTCCAACAGGCAGCATCTAAGGTACCGCAAGGACAACATCCAGGGCAGGCTGCTTTACAGCTATTATATGCATCGTCACACATACCGTAGCAGTGTGCGGCGGCATCACAGGAGGTACCTACCGTACACGGTTTTCCATTATAGTTCTTAGAGTCCGGTACATCTGGACATCTGTTATCTGTGCAGTATCTTGTCCCGCCGCTAAAATCTTGAGTGCAAGATCCAAGTGCATCTCCAAACCAGCCGTCAGTGCATCCACATTCCTTTGTTAAGCAATTACTGCAGGTAGCGGGAGCACCGATCATCCCTGTAGAATAATCACCGGGATTAACCATGCATGCAGTACCAGTACCACTCCATTCCTCCATACTGCAGTCAGAATCATCGGGAATACCAACTGTACAAACAACATTATTATAATCCGAGCACTTCGCACCACATGCCCCGGTGGCATAGTTTGCAATTAAAGATATCAGGATCAGGATTACTAAAACCAATAAAATTTTTTTCATCTTTGAGCACCTTGTATCTTATATTCTTTAAAATCCAGGATCAATTGTTTAAGCTCGGAAAAGCCGAGAAGATCCCCCTGAGATTTTGCATCATTTGTTACCTCAATGATAGTATCCCCATCCAGAAGGACAAAAAATCTCACATACATTGAAGTCTTTGACTTATCTGACACATCCCATCTCGGATACTCTAAAAAGAATCCCTCAGCGCCATCGATGGAAAGTTTCGTACACCCACCAAAAGTTCCTTTCGGTTGTGATACATTTGAGCAGATATCATCAACTACGCCAAAATTTTTTCCAAAAAACCTCTCCACGTCATCAGTTGATTTGAATGTAACTGAAAGATAACTTAGATGAGCATCAGCTCTGGAGTTGTTATAGTCCACAAGATAAATCTCCTTGGGTGGAACCCAACTCCGGTTGATGCAGTTACCCTCGTCATCATATTCGATGCATACGATAAAGGAATTCTGTTCCAGTACAGTTCTCTTGTTTATCCCATCGCATACATATCTATCTATCTTGGCTGGAAACGGATCACATTTATTATTGTTCACCGGTTCAACCTCTCTCGGCTGGAAAAACAGATAATATACGGAGAAGGCGAAGGCTATTAGAATAATCAGAACAAAGGCTATACGCCCCCAGTTCCATTCGCCCTCATAGTCCATTCTGTGGATGATACCTCACCAGGGGATAATCAGTAAGGTTGCTATCTCTTCCACTGCTTTATTCCCGTGTTCCCATTTTTTACATTATTTTATTTTATTTATCCTTAAAAATATATTCTGGTTTCGTGTTACATCAACGATTAATCCCTCCACATTATATGCCTTGCCTTCATATTTTCTGCTATGGATCTCTCTATGTCATCTGTTCTCAATTTCTCTAAATTCAATTATCTTCTCGTCTTGTTTGAATTGAATATGAAAACGGTCAAAAATATCTCTTCTACCCAACAATGCTGGAACATCTTCTTTTAAGCACCACGCAACCTTCACATCGAACTCATGTTCTCCTACCCTTATTGGAATTGTCTTGAACACAACAGCGACTTTATCTCCCCCCACCCCTTTCAATTCCTTAATCTCATCTTCATATATTTCAAGTCCGAGTAACCTGCCAAAAGAAAGAGGAAATAACGTAACATCTGCTCCAGAATCAATATAAGGATGTAATTCAATCCATTCATTATTTTTGCTCTTAAACTCAACATCTGCAACAGGTCTATAAACAATACTATCTGTTGTTCCCTCCTCTTTCCTGTACTTGAAAATTATCATCGGCAGAATACCCCGTGTTTTGTCTGATACAAAATCTACGATTTTTGATCATCTCCCCACCAAAACTAATGTATCGGGAGTTGGAACTTTAGCGAGAGAGGGTTTTTTGTCTGGAAATTTTGCTTTTGCTTCTTCGTAGACCTTTTTTGCATCTGTTCCACTTGCCACTGGTTTTTGGTCCACTATTGCAACCCACTTGCCTGCAAATTTGCTCATGTCGGCTTTTATATACCATTCATAATTTTTTGACATTCCTTTTCACCTCATTATTTATATCGCCTCATTATTTATACACCCTCAAAATATATAAGGATTTCTCCAAACAAACTCGCCGGGGAACAGAAACACTAAGAAGAAGGGAAATTTTGGTTTCATGTCCATCTTCCATTCTCTATCACAAATTCAGGGATTCCCTCTTTCATCCCGTATTGGGTTTCTCTATTTATTCCTCTATATAGAATTCGCTCGTATGATCTCATCGAGGATATCTAAGAACCTCTTTTCCTGTTCTCCCGTAAGCTTGACTGTCCCGCCCTCTTCTATCCTGAGATCATTGTTATCTGCGACAACGACCAGCGCCTTAGATACCGGCTCGCCAAATATTTCCTTCAGTTCTTCATTGTTGTTCAAATCATCGATGATGTTGTCGAGAACATCCATTCTTATTCCAACCCTCTCCGGGTTTACCTCTTCTGGATCTGCCATTTTGTTACCTCCTATTTTTAATTTAACCGAAAAAGTTTCGTATCCTGGTCGGGACGTTAGTTCTTATAACTACCTCTCCAAATTCTTCGTGTTTCTTCAATTCTGGATTAGCCACAACGAAGAAGTATGAGTTGTATCTCTTCAGTATCTCCTTTTTCTTCTCCATCTTATCCAGGCATGT
>Ga0190363_1000140_pt1 | contig 39889 bp, 35 predicted proteins | sample 48721867_MG_FD_161272 | JGI IMG/M metagenome (GOLD analysis project Ga0190363, IMG submission 161272) | Hydrothermal vent microbial mat bacterial communities from Southern Trench, Guaymas Basin, Mexico - 4872-18-6-7_MG | ecosystem: Environmental > Aquatic > Marine > Hydrothermal vents >... | reverse complement strand
AAGGGAAGGGAGGAATGATGCGGGGAAGCGCGAGGCTAAAGGTTCCTGGAGGGAAAATGATAGAGGCGGAGATAGAATTAGAAAAAGAATTGATTAGTTATGTTAAGATAACTGGTGACTTTTATTTTTATCCAGAAGAGGAGCTGGAGAAGTTGGAGAGGGTACTAGCGGGACGAACCATTGAGGAGGTGAGAAGTACTATTTTAGAGTTTATAAAGGATAGGAAGATTACACTTCTTGGAATAGATGAAGATGCAATCGTTAAAGTTATATTAGACGCTGCTGGGAGAGGAAGTTGAAGACATCTTTTATGCTTCACCCGTATGACTTATTATTTGTTCTTCAGCTAGTTTCTCCTTTTCTTCTAGAAGTTTTTCGAGGATTAGATCGAGGATCTTTGATGCGACAACTTTCTTAGGGGCTAATGGTGCGTGATAAACATTTTCTTGCTTGTCAACAATGTAGACCTCATTCGTCTCTGCGGCAAAGCCTGAATCATGCCTAGACACGTCGTTAGCGACGACCATGTCGAGGTTTGCATTTTTAAGCTTCTCTATTGCACGGGCAATTAACTCCTCCTTGGAAACATTGTACTCTGCTTTAAATCCTACCAGAAAAGCTTTTGGTGCGGCGATTCTTATTGCATCAATAACCTTAGGTAATGGTGTGAGAGTTATCGTTAGGTTTTCTTTTCCAGATGAAATTTTTTCATTTACCCTTGTTTTTGGAGCGTAATCAGCAACAGCGGCGGCACATATTATTATGTCGTAGCAGTTTTTACTTACCTCAGATAATGCAACGTCTAACATTTCTCTTGTGGTTTCAACCTTAATTAACTGGACATTAAAGGGGGGTTCAACGGTACCGGCACCGTAAATTAGTGTTACTTCTGCGCCGCGGAGAGCACTTTCTTCTGCTAGGGCGACACCCATGCGGCCACTACTCGGATTGCTTATGTATCTTATAGCATCTATGTATTCCCTTGTTGGCCCACCAGTAACAAGAACCTTTAGTCCTTCCATATCCTTTTTCTTCGAAAGGCGTTCTATTACTTTTGCAACTACCGTGTTGATGTGGGCAATCTTAGCTTTCCCTTCTTCAAAGCGAGGGCCAACGATCTCTATTCCATATTTCTCTAACCTTTTCAGATTTTCAAGTATAATTGGGTGACGATACATTGACTCGTGCATAGCAGGCACAACAACTATTGGAATTCCGGCACCGATAGCAGTAGTGACAACTGTTGTTACAGGAGTGTCGTCTATGCCATAAGCTATCTTACTTATAGTATTGGCTGTGGCTGGTGCAACCAAAACTAAAGAAACAGCATCAGGGTGATCTCCAGCAAGAGTAATATGTTCAACTTTCCCAGTAAGCTTTGTTATGACAGGGTTACCTGTCGCCCATTCCATGAGAGCAGGTGAAATTAACTTCATGGCCGCAGGAGACATTACAGCATAAACTTCCGCTCCATGCCTCATTAGCTCCCTAGCTATTATCGGGCATTCTATTGCGGCTACACTGCCTGTTATACAGAGGGCGATCTTTTTCCCTCTAAGGATCTGACTTTTTGTCCCAATAATTTGTTTTGAGGTGTGCTCAGCAGGCAAAGCAACTACCTCAGAGAATGCTGTTATCTACAATTAAGGACTACTCTATTTCACCTATAGGTGGTGAAACTATTTAAGCTTTTAAACGCAAAAAAAGAAGAATAAGTATTTTAGTTAGTTTGTTCAAGCATGAACATATAATATGAATGAAAATAAAAACTATGAATATTCAGAAAGGGAATTAGAATGGCATGGCTTGTTTGAATCGTCGTGGGATGGTTTTAATGTACTTCGATTTAAGTAAAGTACTGTAGTGATCTCTTAGACTATATGCTGCTACACCTAGAATGTGGGATACGAGTCTCTGTGTTAAAACAGGTGATGTACCTTTCCTTAGTGATATCAATTTATCTGCACAGTAGATGACGGCTGCAGCTAGCGTGAATGGTCTGCGACCACCTCGCTCTTTAAGACTTATTTCGGAGAGAATCGTCATACATTTTGATAATAACTCGTTTTTGTATTCTTCTAGGTTTATGCCTCTCTCCTCGATCCTTACAATAACTTCTTCGGATTCTAAGAGGGTGTTGATTGCTCTTGGAATATACTCTTCACTTTTACGTAGTTCATGATGTTCCCCTGTAATTCTGCGAATCAAGAAGAACATTTTGGTTAGTCTTTTTGGAGTGACATTATATCCTAGCATTTTAAAGGCGTTAGAAAGTTCTGTTAACGTTACTGGGGCACGTATTTTCTGTTCTCTAATGGCATAAAGGAGGCAGGCTGCTACAAGTAAAATGTTATTACTTACTTTCCGATGGCGAACTATGTATTTGTATAAGTATATTGCACGTTCTCTGACGAAGGGTTGGAGTTCAAGGTTATCGCAGACTCTTCTAAGAGCTGAAATGGCACGGTGGTGAGCGCTGTTGAGCGCTTTTAACCTTTCTCGAAAGGCTTTAACCTTTAGACGCTTATAAATTACTTGCCTATTGGGTGGAATGAGATTGCCCTTTGAGTCCTTGAAAATAAATGAGTGCTCATAGCCAATATAGCTTCCTGACTGGGGTTCAGGGTTCACCCACATTCCCCTGATAGGCTCCTCTGAAGATATTCTGTAGAGAGGAGAAGTCATATTATATCCAATTACGAGGCCGCAATTTGGGCATACATATTCTCCCGCATGAATAATTACACGCACTTTACAATCTGGACATTTCAAAGATTCCATTTCAACACCCTTAGGAGGGGTAGCCCTTCTAAATTAATGATTTTCTAGGATAAAATGAAAGATTAAAAGGAAAAGAAGGACTATTTAGCAGAAAAGAAATGTCTTTTTAACGGAAAAAAGGAAAGGAGAGCTCAAAACGAAGAATGGTAATTAACAAGGAGTAACATAAAAACAAGAGGGAGTTTTTATCGAGACAAATAGATGGTTCAGTGAGATAGCTAACGATTTTTTTATTAAAAAATTTAAAAAATAACAAGAAATAACCGATACTATATACTTAAGACAGAAAAACCTTATATCTTAGTAAGTTAGCAAGAGACTTGAAGACAAGAAAACAAGCGATCGCGTTGGAAGGATGGACTAAAGTTGGCTTACTCAAGGGCGTTTTGTCCAGCACACATAACGGGTTTTTTTCGGGTGTGCAACGAAGAGAGAGATCCTTTGAAGATAGGATCTCGCGGCGCCGGAGTATGCTTAAATAGAGGAATAATAACTACGGTTGAAGCAAAACCTGCAAAAGAGAATGAGATCAAGATTTTTGTTAACATGAAGGTTGACAATGTAAAGGTAACTAAGGATACGGCTGAAAAAATGCTGAAAATTGCTAATGAGAAATACTCAGAGAAGTATAGTTTAACTATAAGGCAAGAAATGCAAATTCCGGTTTATGCAGGATTCGGAGCTAGCGGAGCAGCTGCATTTAGTACCGCTTTAGCCATAAATGAGGCGTTAAAACTGGGTTTAACGAAGAATAAGGTAGGCCAAATAGCACATTTAATTGAGGTGGAAAACCTTACAGGACTAGGTGATGTAATATCTCAAAGCGTTGGAGGTGTAGAGATCAGGGTAAAAGAGGGAGCTCCAGGGTATGGAGTAGTAGACACCATACCAGTTCCAGAGAACTATGTTGTAGTCTGCGGATCAGAAGGAGTTTTAAAAACGAAGAATGTTCTCTCAGATAAGGAAAAAAGGGCGAGAATAAACTTGGCAGGAGAGCAACTTATCAATGAGATTCTAAGAGACGCACATATTGAAAAAATGATGAAACTTTCAAGAGAATTTATGCATAAGGTTAAATTAGCTTCTGAGAAAGTTAAAAAGACGCTTTTAAAACTCGAAAAAGAAGGATTCAAAGACTGTAGCATGGTAATGCTGGGAGAAAGCGTTTTCTGCATTACACCATCTAACAAAGCCAAAAAGGCATATAAGATTATTAAAAGTTGTATGCCCGGAGGATTCATTAAGATATGTAAAATAGACTTCAAAGGCGCCAGACTCCTATAGAAATCCCAAGGAGGAAAAACAAATATGAGTGAGATCCCGCCAGGGCATCCTAGGGCAGAATCACTTAGAATACGGCATAAGATCATACATGGAATGGAACATGACATCGTTGCAAAAGCAGGACTTATCGCTCATGGCAGAGGAGAAGCTTTCGATTACTTACTCGGTGAAAGAACGCAGGAGCCGGCTAAGAAAGCAATTCGCGCAGCAGCAGCAGCGCTTTTACTTGCCAGGTACCCTGTAATAAGTGTTAATGGGAACTTGGCAGCATTGTCACCAAAGGAGACTGTTGAGCTCGCAGAAGAAGTAGGAGCCAAAATAGAAATAAACCTGTTTTATAGGAGACCCGAACGGCTCGAAGCAATAAAAAGGGTTTTGGAAGAAGCAGGGGCGAAAGAAATTTTAGGAGTAGGAGAGACGGCGAATGGGGAGATCCCGGAGATTTCAAGTGTTAGAAGGGTTGTGGATAGAAGAGGGATATTAATTGCAGACACCGTCCTTGTGCCAATCGAAGATGGAGACAGAACACAAGCCCTCAGAAAAATGGGGAAAACGGTCATCGCGATAGACCTAAACCCGCTCAGCAGAACAGCTCAGCTTGCAAGCATAACCATAGTCGATAACATCGTTCGGTGCATGCCTCTCTTAGTAAAGGAAACACGAAAACTCAAGAAAAAACCTGAAAAAGAACTTGTAAAAATACTAAAGGAATATGATAACAGGGAGGTACTGTCAGAGACGCTGAAAATAATAAGGGATAGATTAACTCAGATAGCAGAGGCAGGAGGGATCATACCTGAAATTTCAGAAGTTTACCTTGAGGTCTGCCAAGATGAAATTTCAAAGTAAACCCATCTATGCTTCCAGAAAATTAAAAAATCTCTTTCCATGAAGGTGAGAGGCAGGGAAATAGTGGTTATGTTTTCTACAAAAACTAACCTGAAATTTTTAGATAACAATTTGAAAAAAGAACCTGTCTCTCACTAAAAATATTTAGAAAAACAAAAAGAGAAGGCAGCAAGGGATGCGTTTCCGCCTTCTGAAGGGATGAAAATGAAGATCGTTGTTTTAGGCGCAGGGTCTATAGGAAGCCTTTTCGGAGGGATGCTTGCGCGATTGGGTGTTAACGTAGTTCTCATTGGCAGAGAAAGGCATGTAAGGGCCATAAGGGAAAGGGGGCTAAGGTTAAAGGATGAAAAGGAGTTAGTGGTCGATGTAAAAGCAACATCTAACCCGTTGGATGCAGGTAAAGCAGACATATTACTTTTAACAGTTAAGGCATACGACACTAAAGCGGCGGCCTTAGATGCCAAACCGTTAATGAAAAGAGATACTTTAGTGCTATGCCTCCAAAATGGGTTAGGTACAGAGGGCGAGGCAGCGGAGATTCTTGGAAAAAGCAGGATATTGAGAGGAGTGACTTCTGAGGGAGCCTTGCTTGCAGCTCCAGGAATAGTATATCATACTGGAAGAGGAGAAACTATAATTGGAGCTCCATTCACTTCTCTACCTTCAAAAGTGGAAGAAATCGTAGAGCTTTTTAATGAGGCCGGGTTTGATACGAGAACATCTGATTTTATCGAAGGGGATGTTTGGACAAAGGTTTTAGTTAATGCGGGGATAAACCCCATTGGAGCAATTACAAGGCTAAAAAATGGGGAGATACTTAAACATCCACAGTTAGTAGAAGCTATGAAGGTTCTGGTAAAGGAAGGGGTGCAAGTCGCAAATAAATGCAAAATAAGCTTTACGGAGAACCCTGTGAATAAGACTATTCATGTCGCTAAAATGACTGCTGAAAACAAAAACTCTATGCTTCAGGACCTAGAAAAAGGGAAGAGAACCGAAATAGATTACATTAATGGCGCAATAGTCAGATATGGTGCAATGGTTGGGGTGGATACGCCTGCAAACCTCACTGTAACTGCTATAATTAAGGCTTTGGAGGAGAGGCAGCGAAGCAGAGAGGCGTGAACGGAAATGGAGGAGAAAGGAGTTGAAGTCGAGAAGGTTCTAGAGGAACTTGAAAGTAGGCTATCCCTAGATATGGATTATCGTTCAGGAAGAATACTTGGGAGCATGTGCACAATTCCTCATCCGCTCGCTAGGAAGATAGTCTCTAAGTATTTAGAGAAAAACTTGGGGGATCCAGGACTTTTCCCTCAGACATTCCAGATAGAAAGAGAAGTTATAAAGATGCTAGGAAGTCTGTTTGGGAATCCAGAAGCGTCAGGGATAATAGTTAGCGGAGGAACGGAGGCTAACATAACAGCGATGCGAATTGCGAGAAATATGTCTAGAAGACTCGGGAGGAACGGGAGAGAAGTCATAGTGCCAGAATCAGCCCATGCGTCCTTCGATAAAGCAGCAGACATTCTAGACTTAAAACTGGTGAAGGCCAAACTCGACGAGGAGTACAGGGTTAACGTTGATGACGTTCAGAGCAAGATTAGCAAGAATACCATTGCGATAGTGGGAGTCGCCGGAACCACGGCTTTAGGAACAGTAGACCCGATAGAAGCGCTTTCAGACATTTCAGAAGACAAGAATTTATATTTGCACGTTGACGCGGCCTTTGGAGGCTTCGTTCTTCCTTTCTTAGAGAGGATGGGTATTGAAATTCCAAGGTTTGATTTTAGAGTTGAGGGAGTATCCTCCATAACGGTAGATCCTCATAAGATGGGAATGGCCCCTATACCTGCAGGGGGAATATTACTTAGAGACGTGAAAATGTTTAAAGATAATAGCTTTGAAATACCATATTTAGCGGGAGGAAAATACGAGCACCCGATAATTTTAGGTACGCGTTCGGGAGCCACCGTTATCGCAACGTGGGCACTACTTAAACACTTAGGGATAGAGGGCTATATCAAAATAGTTAGGAAATGTATGCAAGTAACGCATATTATTGAAAGGGGCATCGAGGAAATAGAGGGGCTCAGAACACCCGTTAAACCATTAATGAACATAGTTGGAATATCGTCGGAGATGATAGATATATGCCAGCTTGACTTGGAACTTAGAAGGAAAGGGTGGGCGCTGGGAAAATTCCCAACGTTTCTACGAATAGTGGTAATGCCCCACGTTAAAAGAAAACATGCTACCCAATTTTTAAAGGAATTACAAGAGATCGTCAGAAAACTCGTATGTAAAAAGTAAGGAACTAAAAGAGCGTAAAACTACTTTTGCGTTGCCGCCTTATAAACAAGTTCTGCTATCTTCTGGAAAGCTTCTGCCACTCCAACACCGGTTGCAGCACTGGTCTCAAAGTAAGGGACGCCGCCGAGCCGCTCTGCAAGTTCAGCCCCCATTTCAGGAGTTACTTTGCGATAATCGACTAAGTCGATTTTATTCGCAAGAAGGACACCAGGTATCTCACCGCATATCTTTGTCAGTTCAGCCTTCCAGTTTAAAAGGTTATTATAGCTCTCTACCCGGCATACGTCATAAACATACATCGCACCGACTGCACCTCTATAAAACGAGCCACGGACCTCCTTGAATTGAGGCTGCCCGGCTAAATCCCATATTTGAAGTTTAACTACTACGCCGTCTACCTCAATATTTTTAACGGCAAAGTTAGCGCCAATTGTTAGAATATAATCCGACTGAAATTTTTCCTCCGTATAACGTTTAATTAAGCTGGTCTTGCCGACGGCGCCGTCTCCTAAAACCACGATCTTGAATATATATTTCGCCTGACTCAACCCTGCCACCTGCAAAGAAGTTTTTTAAAGATCACAGCTTACCGAAATGAGAGAAGCGAATTTTTCTTCCGAAAGCCTTTTACATAACATTTCCTCTCCTTATTTTTTAAATTTATCACTCCAAAAAGCAGATGCTATTAAAGATTGCGCAGTCTACCTTTAAGAAGCTGGGAGGGGAGTTGAAAGGCAGCATCAAACCAGTCTTATAGAAGAGAGAAGAAGTTAAAATTTCTTGCTTAACTGATTAAACGATTTAATTGATATTAGCGCATGGACAAGAAGCCTCACAGTATTCTCTATGTCATCAAGATCCGCTACTTCTACTGGTGAGTGTGCGTAACGCAGAGGGATACATAAGGGACAGGTTGCTACTCCCTCCCTAGCTAGCTGCACGGCTGTAGCATTCGTCGTACCCATAACAACGCCTATTTGATACGGTATTCCATTTTTTTCTGCTACATTCATTAGGAATTGTTTAACTGACTGATCGGCGACGAATTTTCTGTCAGCGGCTCTTATAACAGGACCTTTCCCCAGGGAAACTGATGAAATATATGGTTTCACTTTAGGGTAGTCTGCTGCCCCTGTGGTGTCCAACGGGATGGCTATCGTCGGGTTCACTTTGAAAGCGACTGGCCTCACCCCTCTTAGGCCTCTTTCCTCTTCAACGGTAAAGGAGAAGTAAACGTCAGCATGCAACTTGCTTCTTTCAATGTTAAAGATTGTTTCTATAGCTACCGCGCATCCAAGCTTATTATCAAAGCCCCTACCACAAATTCTTTTTCCAATAAGCGCATCTAGACCTCTATCAAACGAGATAGGATCTGAAACCTGAACACCGGCTTCGACAACATCCTCTCTGCTTGAGGCACCAATGTCTATGAAAAGATCCTCTATGTCGGGTACCTTCCTGCGTTCCTCCTCGGATGTAAAGTGGGGTGGAACAGCTCCGATGACTCCTTTAATTTTCCCTTTAGAAGAGTGTATTATAACTCTTTGAGCAGGCAAAATGCGCCTGTCTACTCCTCCAAGGTTGGTAAAGCGAAGGAAGCCGTTTTCATCTATTGCTTTAACAATGAATCCAACCTCGTCCATGTGGGCATCCACTAGGACACGTTCGTATCCTTCGCCTTCAATTTTTGCTATAACATTCCCTATTCGGTCAACCTCCAACTCATCAACCTTCTCCTCTATAAGGGAGGCTACTAGTTCCGAGAATTCATCTTCAAAACCTGAAATACTGGGGATGGAAAGGAGGCGTTCGATAAGCTGTAGGATACTCATTTTCTAACCTCCCATACAGCTTCAACCACTTAGAACTTTTAAGTATTATTTTTAGAAGGCCAGTGGAAGACGCAAACCAAATGTGAAGAATGTGAAGATGTTAAATGAAAATCCGAGGGGGAATGAATGATGGCCAAAGTAGTATTTGAACCAATAGGGCAGGTTAAAGTAATAAATGAAGAAGAGGCGGAAGTCGTCATTAACAACGAGTTACAGGAAGCATTAGATGGAATAGAGGGGTTTTCACATGTTTTCGTAATTTATTATATGCATAAGGTAGCCGATAAGAAAGTGCCAATGAAGGTTCACCCTAGAGGAAATAATAGATTACCTTTAGTTGGAGTGCTAAGTACAAGATCACCATTAAGGCCAAACTGCATTGGCTTAACTGTCGTGGAACTTTTAGAGCGGAAAAGGAACGTTCTGAAGGTTAGAGGGCTAGACGCATTAGATGGAAGCCCTATTCTTGACGTAAAGCCATATATACCAGAACTGGACAGCGTGCCTAAAGCAAAAATACCGGAATACATTAAAAAATTATTATATTGAAAAAGGAGACTGTGAAAAAATAAAATATAAGGGCGAGTTTTCAATACATAATGGAGGGAGCATGAATGAAAAATGTAGAGAGAAGTTTCGTGGCAGTTTTTGATGCTGGTACGACGGGTGTTCGAGCAATTATATTTGACACCCAAGGATCCATTGTCGGAAGAAGTTATGAAGAGTACCCTACTATTTCCGAGGTTCCAGGACAATCCGAGCAAAACCCTGATGACTGGTGGAGAGCTGCAGCAACCACCATGCAAAGGGCCATAAAGCTTTCACGTGTCTCACCATCAAACATATTAGCAGTTAGCGTTTGCACCCAGAGGGCGACCTTGACACCGATAGATAAAGAAGGCACCCCCATCTACAGGGCGATAACATGGATGGACACTAGAGTTCCCCCTTCAGCTCAAAAATTAAAGAAAGAGATAGGACAGAGAGAAAGCGTAAATAAAGCATTATGGATAAAGGAGAACTTGCCCTCGGTCTTTGAGCAAACGTATAAGTTTATCTTTGTGGACTCATACTTTTACCTTAAACTTGCTGGGGTTCTGGGTTCAGACTATTCAAACGCGTTTTACGGTCCATTTGATGTGGAAAAACTAGCATGGAAAGAAGAGTTAGCCGAGGAAGTTGGAGTAACAGTGGATAAGTGGGTGGACCTATACCAGTCAGGAACCGTAATTGGAGAAGTAACGAGAGAAGCTGCGGAGGAAACCGGACTCAAAAGAGGAACGCCCGTTGTCGTTGGTGGAGGAGACCAGCAGTGTGCATGCGTAGGTGTTGGGGCGGTCGCCCACGGGATAGTTAAAGCAACCACTGGGACCGGGACCTTTGTGGATGCCCTCTTAGACAAACCGGTCTACGATCCATTAGGCATACTTTTCACATTGCCTCATGTCTTAGAGAAAAAATGGGTGTTGGAAGGAGTCATTCCAGGAACAGGGGCGATCTTAAAATGGTTCCGCGATAACTTCGGACAGCTAGAAAAGGATGTTGCCGAAACCGTCGGGGTGGATGCATACAATATTCTTGAGGATGAAGCTGAAATGGTTAAACCAGGAGCTGACGGATTAGTCATAATACCTCTTTTCAACTTTGGTAAAGGGTCGATGCATAACCTTTCATTTGCCCACACGCGAGGACACCTAGTTAGGGCCATCATGGAGTGTAATGGGTTTGGAATAAGAGGGCTTCTGGAAATGATTTCAGGGATGGGAATTCCCGTAGAAGAACTGAGGATAGACGGGGGAGGAGCGAGGTCTAAGCTCTGGAGACAGATCCAAGCGGACATAACAGGAAAAAGGGTTGTTGTTCCACAGGTAGAGGAGGCAGGAGGTTTAGGCGCCGCCATTCTAGCATGCATAGGCGTTAAGATATTTCCAACAGTGGAGAAGGCCGTGGAAAACATGGTTAAAATTCTAGAAGTAAGAAATCCAAACCAAGAAAACAAGAAAATTTACGATGAAATGCACCCTAAATTTATGAGCATTCTACTGTCAAGCTATGCTGAAGTTTCACAATCGTAACCACTCGGAAACTTTTGAAGGGCTCTTAATTTTTATCTTCCGTAAAAGGCCCCTTAAGGGTGAATATGTGGAAGGTGATTCGTAAAATGAACGCTTATGATGTTATAGTTATTGGAGGCGGATCCACTGGTACAAGCATAGCAAGAGACTGCGCTATGCGTGGATTAAAAACGATTCTCTTTGAAAGGAAAGACTTAGCGTCAGGGGCTACTGGTGCTTGCGCAGGAATGATCTCGGGAGGGGTAAAGTATGCGCTTCAGGAACCGGATTTTGCTGAAATGTGTACTAGAGAGGTAGTTTACCTGTCACGCATAGCTAAACACATAGTTTTCAGGACGCCCATCTTAACAGCGATCCTCACAGAGGAAGAGTTAAAGCTTAGGGAAAAATTTGTTGACACCTACGGGACTTTAACCCGGAAGCGTCAGGCTAGCCCCATCTTGATCTTATCACCCAGAGAAGCCAGAAAACTGGAGCCAAAACTGAGCCCAAACATTATTTTAGCAGCGTACTTCGATGAGATGTTCATTGACCCGTTTAGACTAGCAGTTCTCACGGCTCTATCAGCAAAGCAGCATGGCGCGGAGATAAGAACATACACGGAAGTTGTTGACATACTAAAAAGGAACGGTGAAGTGTACGGGGTTAAAGTGAGAGATAGGCTTACAGGTAAAGAAGAAGAGGTTTACGGTAAGATCGTGGTTAACGCGGCTGGAGCGTGGGTTCCCAAGATTTCAAGAATGGCCGGCGTAAGCCAGACGTTAAGGCTCAACAAGGGCACACATGTTGTTTTCGACAGGAGGATCACGGGTTTTGGAATAATTTGCCGTGCACTTGATGGCAGATCCGTATATCTTTTCCCACACGAGACAGGGGCTATCCTCGGAACAACAGCCATCGACATATTCACGGACCCCGACGATGCCGAGGCAACATATGATGAAGTTGAGTATTTGATTTCAAGCATGGAAATGGCTGTCCCATCCATAAGGGAGGCACGCATAGTTAGGGTTATGTGCGGGGTTAGACCGCTCATCGCTCAGTGGTGGATCCCGGAGGGAGACGTAACCAGAAACTTCAAAGTCATCGATCATGAGGAAAGAGACGGCGTTAAGGGCTTAATAAGCGTTGAGGGAGGTAAACTGGTGGTATGCCGGGCAATGGCTGAAAAGATAACAGATTTAGTTTGCGAGAAGCTTGGACGGGAGGCGGCATGCAGGACGCATTTGGAGCCTCTTCCAGGAGCAGAGGGGGAAGTAGACCTAAACAAGTTAAGTTTAAAGTATAATGTTTCTCCCCATACCGTCAGCAGGCTGGCTTCAAGGCAGGGGGCTCTAAGCCAGAATATCTTGGCGTGTGCAGAAAGCGACCCATCTGCTTTAACGAGTGTCTGCCTCTGCGAGTCTGTTACGGAGGCTGAGCTACGGCATGCAATAAGAGGCGAGTGGGGGAAAACTCTAGAAGACTTAAGAAGGAGGACGCGGATGGGTATGGGTCCCTGCCAAGGATTCTCGTGTGCATACAAAGCGGCGGCAATACTCGCCGAGGAAAGAGGAATGAGCGCAAGCGAAGCCTTTAGAGAGCTAAAAGCATTCCTAACGGAGAGGTGTAAAGGACATAGTATTGTATTAAGAGGAAGCCAGCTTAGTGAGTGGGAGATGACTCAGGCAGCTTACAACTGTGTTGGTTCAATGGATGATGTAACACCTTTGGAGGACTGAAAATGCTTGAGGCTGAAGTGCTCGTCATAGGTGGAGGGATAGCAGGGCTAGTGGCGGCAGCAAGAGCCGCAGATGAAGGATTAGAAGTGTTAGTCGTTGATAAGGGTTCAGGTGCAACTTACCAGTCTGCTGGAGTAGTGGATGTGATGGCCTATCCGCCAAGTCAAGGGCTCTTCTTGAATCCGCTAAAGGGTGTAGAAGTAACGGTTAAGACGGCGCCAACCCACCCCTACGCTATCATCGGGAGAGGTAATGAAGAAGAGAGCGTTAGAAGGGTTAAGGAGGCGGTCGAATACTTTATTGACCTCACCTCGTCAGGGATAAGGCTTGAGGGCGACATTGAAAGGAACGTCATTCTCATGAATACTATCGGAAGCTTTAAAGTCACTTGCCTAGCCCCGCATACAATCTTTAACGGGAAAGTAGATGATTTATCGGATGCTTCACTCCTTATAGCAGGTTTCAGGGGGTTACTGGGCTTTAATCCAGCTTTCTGCGCGTCGGGTGCAGAGTATATTGCCTCAAAATTCAACGTGAACCTTAAAGAGGCCATGTATACTTGGCTGAGTCATCCCCGCTTAAGGAAATTCAATCTTACATTTATAGAGTTGGCTAGGATGATGGATGATGATGAATTCAGAAAGGAGCTAGGAGAAGCTCTACGGAAGGCAGTGGCTGAAAGGGAAGCTACTCACATAGCGCTCCCCACGTTGGGTTTCGAATCACCTGAAGAAAACATGAAAGTGATAGAAGAGGAAGCAGATGTTAAGGTTTTCGAGTTAATATCTCCGCCTCCATCGATCCCGGGGCAGAGGATGGTTAAGATCCTTGAGGAGTGCGTGAGAAAAAGAAAAGTGAGAGTTATTCGGGGGTACAAAGCGGCTGGCTTCAGAGAAGAAAACATGAGAGTTAAAGAAATCATACTCGAGTCTGGAGAGAAAAAGATCCCTGTCAGAGTGGGTGCCTGCATTTTGGCAACAGGAAAGTTCATTGGAGGAGGACTGACCGAGGAAGAGGACATGGTGAAAGAGGCGGTTTTCGGTCTTCCCGTGTACGATGGAAGAGGGCAGCCTTTAGATGAGCGGAAAATACCTAAGCTTTTAGTTAGGGATCCATTCTCACAGCAGCCCTTAATCGCGTGCGGAGTCAAAGTTAACCCCCAAATGAAGCCGCTAACCCTGAGGGGAAAACCCTATGAAAACCTCTTTGCTGCTGGATCGATAATTTCAGGGTACGACTACGTGAAGGAGAGGAGCGGAATTGGCGTAGCAGCTGCCACAGGTTATTTTGCAGGTTTGAACGCAGCGTATTGTTTGAAGAGGTGAGGTGGCTTACTTTGGGGAGAAGGGAAATGGAGCATATAAGTAAGATCCTCGCTGAGGAGGATATCTCGGTTTTTACATCGTACGAAGCCGAAGTTTTCAGTCAAATAGAAAACTGCCAAAACTGCTCCCTTTGCATCACTTACTGCCCGGTTTTTAAGGCTACCAGCCAGTTCTACCCTGGTCCTCGGGGAATAGCGGATGAGCTATCAAGAAACGTGAGGGAGTTCTGGCAGACAAAAGATGTAGTTTACATGTGCACGTTATGTGGCCGATGCCAAGAGGTGTGCCCTAAGAATGTTCCAGTGCCAGAAGCGGTGAAACTGATCAGAGCGAAGATCTTCGTTCAAAGACAGAACTTAGTTCCTGAACAGCTTAGGAAACTATTAGATAACATTTCAAGGTATGGATACATTTTTGAGCCGATGGATAGAGAAGAGAGGGTGGAAAGCGTTAGAGGTCGGCTGGAAAGGCTTGGTTTACCGTACATTGAAGACGCGCCTCTTGATGGCTCTAAGGGGAAGGTTGCGTATTTTCCAGGATGCCAGGCTGAGACGAGGCTTCTAGAGGTCAAGGAAGCAGGGAAGCTCGTCCTAGCTAAGTTCAATGTGGATTACGGAATACCTGAAGGGTGGAAGTGTTGCGGTCTTCCCGTTAGGCTGATCGGAGACGGTGCAACGGCAGATACGTTACAGAAAGAATTTTTTAGGGGCATGAAAGACGCTGGTGTAAGCGAGATCGTGGTTACATGTGCAGGTTGCGCCTCGGAGTTGAAGAATGCAGCGAAACGGCTAAGACAGCAGATTACGGTGAGACACTTGGTAGAGTACCTCTTTGAGGAAGTAGGAATTGAAGCTATAAGGGAGAAAGCAACCCATGGAGGTAAGGTAAGAGTAACTCTGCATGAACCATGCCATCTAAGCAGACATGTAGGGCGTTATGTGATAGAGTACGCTGAAGAGATCCTTAAAGCATTACCTAACGTCGAGTACGTAGGCATGGAGAGTGCGGATGAGTGTTGTGGTGCAGGGGGACTCCTCAAGTTCCACTTTCCTTCCATTGCAGGTAAAATTAGAAGTGAGAAGTTGGAGAAGATCTTAGAGGCAGAGGTGGACTTCGTTGTGACGCCTTGTCCCCTTTGCGTAGTTAACATCTCTGAGGGAGTAACTAGGAGGAAGATCGGGATAAGTGTAGACGACTTAACAGTTTTCTTAGCGAGGAGACTCTATGCAGGTTAAGGAGGTGTATGTGTGAAGCGAAACATGCCTGGCCGGAATAGTTTCTGGAGAGAGATGGTTTATAATGAACTGGTTAGAATTGTGGGGGAGGGAAACGTCTACGCTGATGTTGCAGACATAGTATGTTATTCTAGAGATGTTTGGCCGTTGACTGCTATCTGGATAAAAAAGAAGGAGTTTCTTCCTGAGCCAGATTTTATAGTTCACCCGGAAAACGCCGAGCAAGTCTCAGAGATAGTTAAACTTGCGAATATGCTTAAGATACCATTAATACCGTTTGGTGGAGGAGCCGGCGTCTGCGGAGGAACCATACCTGTTAACGGTGGAATAATAATAGACCTCAAAAAAATGGATAAAATTGTCAGTATAGATCATAAGTCTCTTTTAGTAACGGTCCAGCCAGGGATAATAGGTGAAGTGCTAGAGAGAGAGCTGAACAAGCAGGGTTACACCTTACCGCATTATCCAGCCTCCCTCTACTGTTCAACGATAGGCGGATTTGTTGCCTGCCGGTCTGCCGGGTCCCTCTCGTCAAAGTATGGAAAAATAGAGGATATGGTGGTAGCGCTTGAAGTCGTCTTGCCAACAGGAGAGATTATAAGAACTAAGCCCGTGCCTCGATCAGCAACAGGCCCGGATTTGAAGCAGCTTTTTATAGGATCCGAGGGAACACTTGGAATAATAACTGAGGTGACGTTGAAGATAAAGCCTCTCCCTGAGGAGAGGAGGTTTAGGGCGTTCATATTCAAGGATCTTCATTCAGGAATAGAAGCAGTTATCAAACTTTTCCGTAAAGGGTTAAGACCATGCGTCATAAGACTTTATGACTACCTTGATGCACAGTTCACTCTTAAGGGTAGGGCCGAGCTTCCAGAAGGAGGATCCTACCTCATACTGGCATTTGACGGGATGAAGGAAATGGTGGAAGTAGAGGAGAAAGTAGCGACCCAAGTATGCTTGGAGGAGGGCGGCGTCGAAGTTGAAAAAGAGCTGGCGGAGCACTGGTGGAATCATAGGTATGACATGTATTACCCTGACCCGTTCAGGTCAGCTTACGGGATAATCGCTGACACGGTAGATGTGGCCGCTCCATACGACAGGCTGGAGAAGCTTTACTGGACGGTCAAGGAGGCTGTAGAGAGGAAAAATCCAGGAGTGACCATGATGGCGCACTTCTCCCATTTCTACGAGGATGGAGGCTCCATCTACATGATTTTCTTCGCCCAGCAGCAGGATCCTGAGAAAGCCTTAGAGGTTTACAGTTCTGCTTGGAGAGATGCACTTGACGCATGCCTTAAGGCTGGTGGCTCAATAAGCCATCACCATGGGATCGGGATCGTGAGGGCGGGATGGATGCATAAAGAGCACGGCGAGGCGTTTAACGTGCTAAAGAAGATTAAACGTGTACTTGACCCGAATAACATAATGAATCCGGGAAAATTAGGATTATAAACGTGCAGATGGTGTGTGTTTATGGAGGTAAAAGCTGATCCTATTGTTCTATGCGGAATAGACTGCATGAAGATGTGCCGTTTCGTCTGCGTAGTCGCAAACCAGCTTAAGCTTGAAACGGTAACACCCTACGGGAAATGCCTCTTAGCATATTATATGCGTGAAGGATGCATAGAAGAAGGAGAGAGAATCGGAGACGTAATGTATCAGTGTGCAACTTGCGGTTTATGTAAGGAATGGTGTTTGCCGCGGGTTGACGTGCCAGAAATAATGAAGGAGGTACGTGCCACATTAGTTGAGCAGGGGTTAGCTCCTAAGTCAACCGTTGAAATGGCCGAGAAAACCGTAAAGGAGAGGAACCCATACGGTGAGCCACATAGAAACAGGTTCTCCTCGATTAAAGAGAGAAGAGCCGGGAAGGGGGAGGTTGCCTACTTTGTTGGCTGTACCACGGCGTACAGGCAGCCTAGCATAGCAGAGTCAACCGTGAAGATTCTTAAGACGGCGGGTGACGGGTACACGCTTGTAGGCGATGAATGGTGCTGTGGCGCCCCTCTTGCCGCAGTGGGATATAAAAAGCTAGCCGAGGAACACGCAAAACATAACAAAGAAGCTATAGAAGCCTTAGACTGTAGCGTTTTGGTTACGTCGTGCGCAGGGTGTTACATGGCACTATCGAAGGAGTATCCCAACTTGAACGCATCCTTAAACGTTGAAGTTTTACACGTAACCCAATATGTTCGGAGGCGTATCGATGAGGGAAAAATTAAGCTGGGAAACCCGTTCGGCGGGAAAGACGTTAAGGTGACGTACCATGACCCTTGCCACCTAGGGAGACATTGTGGAGTGTACGATGAACCGAGAGAGATCCTAAGAAGCATTCCAGGAGTACAGTTGGTTGAAATGGAGTGGAGCAGAGCTAACTCTAAGTGTTGTGGCAGTGGCGGGGGGCTTCAAGTGAACTTTCCCGAACTGTCGGAAAGGATAGGGAGAGATAGAGTTAATGAAGCTATAGCTACGGGAGCCAGCATTCTTGTTACCGCATGCCCATTCTGCAAGGTGCAATTTGAGAAGGTTGCTGAGGGAGAAATTGAAGTTTACGATTTAATAGAGCTTGTCGCGATGAGCATTAAGTAGCTTCAAAAAGAATGTTAGACAGCTCCTTGAGTTTTTCAATCCCTCTTATTTCTGTGTTGAAAAGGGGAACCTCTGTTATGTTAAAGTCGTCATATATCTCTCTTATTTCCTTTAAGTTTTCCTGCTGCATTTGACGTCTTGCACGGCAGAAAGGGCAGTTAGGGATTTCTGGGTAAACCATGTTAACCACTATGTGGTCACATGGGATCTCATACTCTATTAAGGATGAAAGCAAGCGTTCAGTTTCATAAATAGCCATAGCTTCCGGAATCATGACTATAACGAACGCTGTTTCATGAGGGTCTTTAAGTATGTCTCTCGCGACTCCTATAGTGTTTCTCAGCTTCTCTAAGGCTTCGAGGGTCTTATCTTCTTCAGAGGCACGTCCAATTAAACGCTTAAAAAGGCCGGCCAGTTTGCTTATGTAAATCCGCATTTTTATCAGGCTTACAACCCAGCTATTCAGAATGTCGGGTAAACTTAAGAGGCGGAGTGTATGCCCGGTTGGAGCCGTGTCAAAGATCACTAAGTCATACTCTGGGTTTTCAATAAATTCTAGCACCTTTGCGAATGCGAGGGCTTCGTCGGCTCCTGGGGGAGTAACGGTTGAGAAGGCACCTATCTCTTGAAGAACCATTTCCGCTTGTTCACCAAAGTCCTCCGTGTCTGAAAGTTTCTTCTGGTACTCTTCAAAAGCCTTTCTTGGGTCGAGTTCTAGGGCAAAGAGGCCTTTCACACCCTTAATTTCCCTTATTTCGCCTCCAATTTGCTGGTTAAAGCTGTCACTTAAACTATGAGCTGGATCGGTGCTTATTATGAGGGTTTCTCTGCCATGCTCAGCAGCCCATACCGCTGAAGCGGCTGAACAGCTAGTCTTACCAACGCCACCTTTGCCACCAAACAGTAGGAAGGATACTTGCCGGTCTTCTATGAGATCAATTAATGTCACCTACAACACCACCAGCTTAAGAAAACTAGGAAAAGAAAAAGAAAAGAGTACTTAAGAATATTTCTAGACCTTCCGGAGAGACCATTTACCCTTAAAAATTAATTTATTTAAATTACCGACAATAGCTTGGTTCCTATGATTTTTAGGAGACGAGAAAAAAGACATATCAGGTTCATATGATTTAAACAACAGTTAAAAGAAGAGTTTAATAGTTTACTGTAAGATTTTTGGTGTTCTATTAAAACTTCACGACGAAGCAATGTCTATTAACGCAGGTCACACCTTCAACCTCGTATTCGTTTTTCGTTTTTAAACCGTTTCCGGGAAGAAGTGAGGTTTAAATTTTTCAATAATGAATAAAAAATAAAGAGAAGAGAGGAGAAAGGGACACGAGATGCCTTGCGAAGCAGTTAAATATTTGGTGAGTGTTTGTGGGTGCTGGTTTGGCCACGGGGTGGCCTATGGGGTGGAGTCTTCGGATGTGGGGCTCCGGGGTTACCCCGAAAGCCCCATTAGAAGCGCATGCCTCGATGACGGGGAAACACCTGATAGACCAAAACCACATTACCCATAAAAACCTATCAAGCGTGAACCCCTAACTACAAGAGAAGCCATAAAAGTATTATGAGACTTATCCCTGTAAGGGCGATGATAAGCACCGTTGAACGAGGATAACCTGCCTTCAACATTCCTAGGGCTAGAAAGAGCAACGCTAAACTGCAAAGCCCTAAAAGGGCTAGGGGAGAAAGTAGAATCACAGTTTCACTATAATAAACTATAGTGAATGGATATAATCCAGCCCATAATGCCTCTAAGATATAACCGATAATACATACAAAGCATAGGAAGAATAGGGTGGCTGCCGCCCCCATTTCCTGCCCTTTCACCTGCTCATCCGTTTGAAACGTGTTATCATCGCATTTCTCAGACATTTAAATCACCTTAACGTTATTGAGTTTCAATGACTCAAAAATGAGGAAAGGAAAAAGCTAAATTTCCCGTCGCCCCTACTAATATTGATTTTAAAGTTTTTTATGTCTTTTTTCATATTATTAAGTGGTTGTTGTTTAAAATGGCATTTCTTAAGGGAAGACACCTTGAGGGTGGTCTATTAGAATGGGCGATTTAATTCCTCTTCAAGGTTCAATGAGACAGATGGCTGCGACGCTCCTAAGCTTAATGGGTATAGAGCCGCCTAGGAACATTCCACCCAAGGTAGAAGTGCCGAGTAGATTTGTTTCCAGTCGTATTGTGACGGTGGTGATCGATAACTTTGGGTTACTTGAGTGCACATACTATAAGCCTAAGTTCATTATAGGTAGTTCCGAGGTAATAATAACATTAGAATCTGAGAACCCTTACACGCCGCACGTCCTTAGAGAAATGGTTAATGGCGGGAATAAAGCTGATTTTAACCTTTTCAGTTTTATATCAAGTCTTGGGAAGAGAGCGGTGATGATAGGCAGAAAGGAAGACCTTAACGTGATAGACGGTGAAGGTGAGATTAGAGCCAGCAACTCAGATAATAAAAGTTACGTGGAAACCGTTAAGGTGCTTAATAAGGCAGACTTTTTATGGGTTCACTTCCTAGACTTCGAAGAGCTTTACAAGCAATATAGCTTTCAACCACCAAAAGAAGTCGCTCAAAAGCTTATATCAAGAACAGACAGTTGGCTCAAAGTGCTTTACAGACAGGCGAAGCCGAATACTTTAATGGTGATAATAGGAACCTATGGCCGTGAACCTGTAAATATAACATATGAAGGGAAATACTCGGCCTGGCAGAGAGCCAGCTTACCGATAGCTCTCTTAATTAAGAAAAGTTAAAATGCGAAACTATGGAGGTTAACAGGTTAAGCGAGAGAAGTCTTTCCTGCCTAAAGCCTCAGATATCAGCTTCATGGCACAGTACTCACCGCACATGGTACATGATCTCTCGCTGACTGGAAAGCGCTTACGGTATGATTTTGCTTTTTCCTGGTCTAAAGCAAGGGAAAACTGCTTCTCCCAGTTAAGCTTTATTCTTGCCTCAGCCATTTCACGGTCTCGCTTCGCCGCACGGTCACCAAGCTTAGCTATGTCGGCGACGTGAGCGGCTATTTTCGCGGCGATAACACCTAACTTAACATCTTCCTCGCTGGGAAGGCTTAGATGTTCCGCTGGGGTTACGTAACACAAGAAGTCTGCGCCTTCTAGGGCAGCTATGGCGCCTCCTATTGCTCCAACTATATGGTCATATCCTGGAGCTATATCCGTAACTAAAGGACCTAAAACGTAGAATGGGGCATCTTTACATAGGGATTTTTGAAGACGAACATTTGCAGCTACCTCATGTATCGGGACATGGCCGGGTCCTTCCACTATTGCCTGAACACCCTTCTCCCTAGCCCTTTCAACCAGCTGACTTATAACCAGTAATTCCTCGATTTGAGCTGGATCTGTTGCGTCATGTATGCATCCAGGTCTAAGACCGTCCCCTAAACTTAACGTTAAATCATACTCCTTTGCTATTTCAAGCAAGTAATCGTAATTTGCATAGAATGGATTTTCCTTGTCGTGATGAAGGATCCAAGCAGCATGAAAGGTTCCACCTCTACTCACCATTGGAATTATCCTTTTACTTTCTAATAGACGCTTCAAGCTGCTCTTCGTCACCCCTGCATGAACGGTTACGAAGTCGACACCATCCTTAGCATGACGTTCAACAGCATTAAACATATCATCTTCATCCATATCCACTATGGCACCTTTCCTCTTAGCAGCCTCTATGCCTGCTTGATATATTGGAACAGTACCAACTGGAACCCTGACGTTTTTCAGTATCGCCCTCCTTATGGCATCTATGCTTCCTCCCGTGCTAAGATCCATTATGGTATCTGCACCATAATTAATAGCAATCTCCGCTTTTCTAAGCTCCAAATCAATATCATGAATATTAGGTGAGGAACCAATGTTAGCGTTAATTTTAGTTCTTAACCCCTTCCCTAAACCTAATGGCTTTATCTCACGCAGCACATTCCTAACTATGACGACTTCTCCTCTACCAAGTAACCGCATCAACCTTTCAGGAAGGACATCCTCCTCCTCCGCAACAGACTTTACTTCATCGGTCAAAGTCGAACGACGAGCTAATTCCATCCTCGTTGTCAAATCAACGCCTCCGAAACAAAGAACATCCTTGCTAGAGATACTTCATCATAGAGGTTATAAAAGGTTAACTTTTAACCTCCTTTAAGAAGAACAAACCTTCAAGTTTAAGACCAACAGCTACAGAAAACAAACAGGACGAACAGTAAATCGTGAAAGCAACATAGCGTAACATAATACTAACCACGAAAAGTACAGTATAAAAGGAAAGAGTAAATTTTTTAAATGAAAGATAAGCATTCTTTTCGGATAACAAAAGACAGAAAACAAATGGAGGAAAACCTAATGTCGGGAAGCCAACCTCTCGCCGTACTACAGAAAGCAGTTAACAACCTCATTCTTGTAAAGTTAAAAGATGGCAGAATGATTCAAGGGCGATTAGCCCACATAGACTCTTACATGAACCTATGCCTCACGAATGCAGAGGAGCTTGACGAGGACGGGCCGATTGCAAGGTATGGAGAAGTATTTATTAGAGGAAACAATATCCTGTTTATTAAACCGGATCTTACGGAGGAATATCCAGCTGAAAGGAAGTGAAGTCCTCGGAAAGTAAATAGTTTGTTTTAATTTCGTTTCAGCAGCATTGTAATGGTTATTTGCCATTGAGTTCACGTTGCCTTTCCCGCCTGTAATCTTCCAGTAGTTCTTCCAGTTGTAGTTCTCTTCTTCTTTGCTCGGTTTTCTCTTTTTCTTCGAAATACTTCAGTAAGATCGTATCGAACTCTTTTTTGTCGACGACTGCAAACTCATCAAGTTGTTTAATGTTAATTTTGCCTGATGATATGACGGGGATATTGGCTTCTGAAAAGGCTTCGAGTGCCATGTGGGACATTTTCGTCTTCGAAATAATAGCTTTTACTTTTCGGTCTATCAGGATGGATGCTGTGGCTTTCCCTCCGCCGCTACCGTCTAAAAAGTATACGATGTCTCCTTCTTTTATCCCTACTTTCTCGTCTGTTTTATGTATTTCACTTCGAGTGAAGGATTTTATAACTTTAAGGGGGTACACGAGACCTCTTATCTCCATCATTCGCATTCTTTTCATGCTAGCAAGCTCTTGTCTCACCTTTGAGAGTTCATCCTTTAGCTGGAAGATTTCTCTTCGGAGGAACCTGTTTTCCTCTCTGTAGCGCTCCATGATCCTCTTGATTTCTTCAGGTGTACGTTCGAAACGGGCGGACTCTAACGCTTCCTTTAGGGAGCGGTTTTCCTCTTCCAACCGTTTCACTTCGGAGGCTAAACGGAGGTTTTGCTCTTTAACTCTGATGAGGCTACGTCTTAGATCCTTAATCTTAGTCCTATACGCTTTTAGCTTCCTGAGCAAGTCGTCAAGATTGGGCTGCCGGAAAGGTACGGGTTTCCTTTCCTCTTCAACTTTAGGGCTTGAAAGAAGGTTTATCGCCTCAGAGATGGAAACACCCTTTAAGATCATCATCTTCAGCTGGTCGATTGGAACGTGGAGACCCAAAGATTTAACACGTACTTCAGCCTTCTCGAACTTATTCTTAAATGTATAGAAGGCCTTTAAGGCGGATGCTAAAGCGTCCCGTTGATGTGAATCTTGGATTTTCACGTGATTCTCCTCTAAATATCTTTGTACGATCTCTCTTTTTTCAGATACTGTGAGAGACCTTGGAGGATAGAAAACCCGTGAATTCAGTATTCCAGCTAGTTTCTCCAGTAAGGTTGGTGGTGGAGAAACGTCTGAGGCAAGCAAAACAGGGATGCCGAAGCTTGTAAGTTTTCTAACAAGCTCCTTCCTCGAGAGCTCTTTCTCACTATGTAGAAATAGGAGATTACCGTTAAGGTCTAGTACTGCAACGCCGCAGGTGATGCCAGGATCGATACCTACAATTAGGCCTCTTTTTAATGTTGAAACGCCAGGGCTGGGTAGGAGAGGGATCCACTCCAGTCGTTCTAGCAGGATCGGTTGGACGGTGATTATTACGTCGCCCCTGTAGGGTTTAACAACTTGCTCGACTTTACTCCTGTTGGCGTAAACAATGAAGTGGCTATGCTTTATTCCCCCTTCAACGTCTTCGGTGTAAAGGTCATACTCCAATCCGTATTCGTTTAGGCGTCTTTGAACTTCCTTGGTGGTTTGAAGAATTAAGTTGTACATGCGTCTCTTGAAGCGTTCTGAACTCCATCCGCCATGACCTGGACAACGCCCTCTTGAAATCACTATTTTCGTTTCATCTTCAAATGCCCTCACAATGTAACCTATACCCTTGGCGGCAAGCCTAGCACATATTTCAGCAGCCTTAAGGGGGGTTAAACTTCCAACGGGGAAACCATTTTGGGAGGCTAAAACTGAAAGAGGCACCATCCCGTCTACCGGCGACCCGGTTACTTGCACCAGCCTGGTAGAAGGGGGGCATCTTGTCATGAAGGAAATTATTCCCTTCTGGTCTGAGGCCAGTTCGAAAACATTATCTAGTGCTATAATATCCGGCTTAACGTTGTTTATAAGGGATAGTAGACTTCTCTTATCGAGACAATCGTATGGTCTACCTTTTCCATCATCTAAAAGGAAGGCAGCATACTTTGGAGGCATTTTAGAGGAGGGGGAACTCATAGGAAGAATGTCCACTCCAAGCACTTTCTTAAACGTCCCCTCCAACTCGAATCACCAGCTTGAATAATGAAATTTAGTAGCCTATTAATTAACCTAGAAATTACTTGGTGACGTAATTTAGAACCTCGGTTAGATCTAACGTTACGTTAAATTTTCGTTTAAAAAAGGACAGCACATTGCGTATATCTCTTTCGAGCAAGTACTGTGAAGAGGGATGGTTAAGATCTGTATACTGAGGCCAGTCAATTAAAGCAATATGCAAATCGGGTTTTAAAATAACATTGTACTCGCTTAGGTCACCGTGAATAATGCCGCACCGGTATGCTAAACGTACGTTTTCTATTATTTCCTCGAGAACACGATATGGCTTAGGTATAAATTTACATTTAACAAGTTCATCTCCTTCTACAAAGTCCATGACTACGATATGTCTATTGCATGATATTGGCTCTGGGACGGCTACACCTTCAGCACTTAAAAGCTTTAGTACGGAAAATTCTCTTTTAGCTGATTTACGGGATGCGTGAAACCATTCCCTTTGAAGAGATGAGGTGTTAACGTACCCTCTAACCCTTTTAGCGTGTATAAAACTAGGCCTACCTATCCTGTGTGCTTTAACAACCACTCTCCTACCCGAGGGCGTGACAGCATCGTAAACGTCAGATTCCTTTCCTACACCTAACGCTATACCAAATGACTCAAGCACACCCGAATTTACAAGCGAGTTTAAAGCTAAAGCGTCATATCCGTGAACCGTTAACCTGTATCCCACGTAATCCCCTATCCACCTTACAACAAGCTTGAACTCGTGAAGCTTCTTTAAATGACGTAAAGCCTTCTCTTCGCTAAAAGGCGCCGTTTCCATTATGAACTCTATTGGGACAAAATTATATGATTCCATTCCTCTTTCAAGTATTGAAAGAATTACGTAATCATCGAAATTTAGCCTGCAAAGATTTTTCGCTAATTGCCTCATTTACCATTTCACCTAGTAGCAACTAAGATAGGGAGGGCTTTTATTCTTCTCGGTTGTAAATATCTGAAGAATGATTTTCCATATTGGATAAATTTTGTTATTTAAAGAAGGAAAATTCAAATTTTTAGTTTTCTCTCGTAAAAACATATAGATAAAATTTATAAGTTATTACAGTTAATTATGCTTTGAAAAAAGGATTTCAAAAATAAAAAGCCACGGTGAGAAGTGGATGAGCAGTGAAGAAGAGTTAATGGTAAACGACAAAAAGGTGACGAGAATAGCGAAGGCACTATCTTCTGAGACAAGATGGGAGATATTGAAGCTCCTTCGTAATAAGAAGATGGATGTAAGTAGAATAGCTGAAACCCTTAAGCAAACTGAAGCCAACATTTCAGCTCAAATTAAAATATTAGAGAAGGCAGGATTGATAAGAAGCCATTATGCTCCAGGGCAGCACGGAGTTAAGAAAATATGTGAGCCAGCGGTGAAGAGAATAGTAATAGTCCTCTCAGAGTAGGAGGTTAACCAGTTTAACCGAGGCTAATTTTTATTGGAGGTCATAGGTTAGTTCGAATCGCTTAGCAGCGTTTTCTATGGTTTCTTCATACATAGACTCTTTCGTTCTTTTCTTTCTTATTTTAACGAAAAGTGGGGCGTTAACCGCGCTACCAACTATTAATGCTTCCCCTACAGGCAGGTCGGCTATCATGCCCAGTATTTCTCGTGTAATCATTTCTGAGGAGAACTCTATCGCTTTAAGGTCGTTCGGGTTTGTTACACGGAGAATGATGTGTGTGTTAGCTTGGCTAAGAACTGTTGTTGCAAGCCTCACAGGTCGCTGCGATATTAGGCAGAGGGCCATGTGGAATTTCCGGCCCTCCCTCGCCACAGTCTCGATCACGCTCTTGGAGATAGCAAGTTCCTGCTTAGCCTCTGGACAGAACTGATGAGCTTCCTCCAAAACTATCAGGGTAGGAGGGATTCTGCCGCGACGTCTTAGCTCGAAGAAACGTTGAACAATATAACCGACGATCATCTGTTTAATCCTAAGACTTAGTATTTCACTTAAATCTAGAATTGAAAGGTGGCCAGGTTTAGCTAAACTTGCAAGGTCAGGGTTTTCATTAACTCCAAACAATTTAGTGTCCTCCAGATCATAAAGCCACCCTAGGAGAGCATCTTTAGTCCTGGGATTAATCTTCTCGTCTGTTTCGATAAAAGATATTACGTCTGAAAGGGAATACATGCCGTTACTAGATGACCTCACTTCTGAAAGAATACGCCCTAACTCCCTAACCTGAACAGGAGTCATTTCGGGCTGAAACATGGCTAACTGTCTCTCGGTGAGGATGGGTGTAGCGAGCTGCACGTAAGAACCCTTAAGAAGTGAGACGCGTGATTTATACGCTTCACCGCTTTCAGCTAAAGCCCCATATTCCCCATGGACGTCAACTACTAGAGCAAAAAGCCTTCCATCCTCTCTACGCCTTGAAAGAAGTTCTTCTAAGAGAACCGTCGCGAGATAGGACTTCCCCGAGCCGCTCATAGCAAGGATCGCCAGGTGCTTCTGAAGAAGACGTGTCATGTTGATCTTAACTGGTACGTTATTATGCCGCATAAAGCCGATTTCCAGCCCTTTTTCTTCATCTAACCCAAAGAACTTTGAAAGAACCTTGCTATCAGCTAGGTAAACTCTTTCTCCTGGGGAAGGAGGAAACATTACCCTGTCAAAACCTTCATCCCTGAGAACGCCTAAGGGCTTGGCTGACGCTATAAGCATATCCCACCTATCGCATGGAAAAACAGATTGAAAGCTGACACCGCCTTTTTCGAGTTCTTTAACTGCTTCGGCATGATAATAAAAGCGGTTGGTCTTTAGTATCTCCTGTATGACGGCTATCAGTAAGCCCTCTTCCGTTTCAAGCTGTATAAACTGTCCTTTTCTAATAAGCCTTTCTCCCGAGGAAGTCACGACAAAACTGAACTTAGAAGTTGTAGGCCCGTCGTCGGTGCATATCACAGTTCCGACGGCATCCATTCTTTCACCTCAGAAAGGGGGGAAAGACTTATTTCTAAGCTTGAACAGATGTGGGGGAAGCCCTATTTTGTGTATAAGTTGATCGCATATGAAGTTCATTTCTTTTTCAGCCAGTTTTACTTGAGCGTGAGCTTCTAGTTGAACGGATGGAAGCGCGTACTCAGGATGATGACTTGAGAGGGACATGACAGCTGACGTGATCTTCCTAGCGGAGGTTATTGGGTCGCCTAGGGCTAAAAACTCCACTCTTAAAGGCATGTCGAACTCTGCGGGTTTAACATATGTGACGTATATTTTATCACGCCAATCTCCGCTAATGTCCTTCAGGGTTGGATGTAGTTCAGGGTTTTCCGAGTATTTTAGGATTGTGCTCCTTTCACCCTTATCTAACAATCTAAACAGGAAGTCTAGGTCAAGCATTTTCTGGATGAAGAAACGGTAGTCGAACGATAACACTTCTTTAACTATGTTGTTTCTCTGAGCAACCAACGGTGTGACTTTAGAAACCGTTTGAACGAAGCGGGTGCTACGGCTATCTTTGATTATGCCTGCTAAGGCTACGTCATTCTCTGAACACGTCTTGTAAAGTTTCTCGAATAAGCCCACCACTCTAAGATATTTTGACTCCAAGCTGGGGTTTAAGGGTTTGTCAGCGACTTGGGGGATTAATGAGCCATCTAGGAGGAGGAGGTCTATATCATACTCCCTTTGAACCTTTATTGCTACTTCCAGCTCGGAAGAAAGACGCTCAAGGCTGGCTGAAACTTCAAAATCAGCTTGGGAAAGAGGGTTCAGGTTAAAGACCACCTTAGGGGGAGGATACTCCTTAGGGTAATAGTACGCTTTAACTTTTCCACCAACCTCATACTTAAAAACTACCGCTACAGCCCTAACTAGGACGATGTCGAGTATTTGGAGGCTTCTGCTTAACATTCCTCCATCAACGCCCGTCACCTTCAGTCCCGTTAGGTCTACTGGCAGTACAGGATAAGACAGTTTACTTTCTATTATGTCGCTGAAGGCGGATCTTATTTTATTATCGAAAAAGTCATACTCCTTAATTTTTTTGAAGAAATTTACTAGCATTGCTCTTCCTTTCTCGAAGCGTCTCACCTCTGAAGCTATTTCATTTAGCTGCCCCTCTAAAGCCCAATCAGCCTTCACCAATTGGTTCCTCCTAAGCTGGGAAGGAAGCCCATTGTTTTTAGGGGAGAAGGCTTTTTTCACTTTACTTCTCTTTTCTCTGTTATTAAACATGCCGATATTAGAGGTATAACTATTAAGAGAATTACGATGATTAGGGCGGTTCCGGGGTCAATCATTCTTGAGATGATTATTTGCGAGAAGAAGCCAGTCTGCTTTATTATGAGCCACATATTCTGGTAGTACTCTACGAACCCAAGTGAGTAAAAGTCTATGAGTTGATTGATTAGGTCCGGAATGTTGAAATATTTCGTGAATGATGCGATTCCTACCCCAGCGAATATCACGAGCATGTTGGGTAGGATTGATAGTAGGAGTAGGATTATCAGCGAGGTTACACCGGCAAGGATGGATCTATCTATTATTGAGGAAAAGAGAGAGGTTATCGCGCCTATGTCGAGGATAAAAATCCAAGTAAAGAAGATCAAAACGAGCAGCATGCTTATGGTTTCTGGTAGTCCTGTAAAGAGCATGCCTAAGGGTCCTAAAAGAGTTAAGGCATATGTAAAGTAAACTGTTGAGTATGCTAAAGCCGTGAGGGCAAAGCTCACCAGGGCGAAGGCTGCAAACTTGGTTAGGACGAGCTGTGTCCTGTAAACAGGCTTTGACACGTAAACAGGAAGGGTTCCCTTCTCCCTTTCAGCTGCAACAAGGCCGCATGTAAGGAGGGTAACTATAGCTATTATGGGTATATTAATGTAGTATGTTGTAGCCCCTAGGCTAGCTTGGATGAACCCTCTACGTATTATCAGAATACCCATGGCTGAGGCGAAAGCGTCGCTGAATGCGTCTATTACTCCTTCCTCGAGTATACCGTTCAAGAAAAAAGCTTTCTCTACCTCAAAGAGGAGCTGGGGGTACTGGCTGGTTGCATAAGATACCAAAATCAATTGGACAGGGAGAAACATCAGTACTGCAAATACTACGAAAGTTTTAGTTTTGTAAATAGACTTGATTTCTTCCACGATCATATAGAAGCTCTGTGAAAGGACCGTGCTAACCCTTTTTACCAAGGTTTCTTCAACCACTTTCCCCCTCCTCCAAAGAAACTTCTGAAACTAACTGTAGGAAGACTTCTTGGAGGGTGTCACCGACAGGGGTAAACCTCATTAGCTGAGCATCAGCGTCAACTAAAACTTTAGGGATAAGCCTTTCAAGAAACCCAGGATTCGATGCGAACATTATTATACGGTCGCCCTCAACGTGTGCTTCCACGCCTTTTTCGGTTAGAATGGAAAGCACCTCACTTGTCTTGTCAACCACCAGCTCGTACTTTTCCGCCTTCCTGCGAATCAACTCTCGCTTTATATCGTGGAGGCGGCCTTGCTTAATGGTCCTACCATGAAATATTATTCCGACATAGTCGCTTACAGTTTCAACCTCTGAAAGGATGTGGCTCGAAAAGAAAATAGTCTTTCCTTCGCTGGCAAGCTCCTTAACTTTATCTAAAATTTCTTTTCTCCCTATTGGATCCAAATTTGATGTGGGCTCATCGAGAATTATCAGGTCAGGGTCGCCCATTAACGCCTGAGCGAGGCCAAGCCTCTGCTTCATGCCAGCGCTTAGCGTCCCTATCGGCTGGTCTTCCCACCCTTCAAGGCCGACCCATACAAGGATGTCTCTGGCAGTTCTTTCAGCTTTAGATGGTTTCATATGGTTGAGAATTCCAACATACTTTAAGAAGTCTACACATAAAACATGATTGTGGTACTCTATTCTTTCAGGCAGGTAACCTATCCTCCTCCTAACTTCGTAGCTACCAGCTTTTCTACCAAACACGTAGACTTCGCCACCATCAGGTTCTAACAGTCCAAGTATGATTTTTATCGTAGTAGTCTTCCCTGATCCGTTAGGACCTAAAAAACCAAAGCATACTCCCTCAGGGACTTCAAGGTTTACCTCGTGCAAAGCGACGAAGCGACCGAAAACCTTTCTGAGACCACGTATAGCCACAGCATTCAAGCCGCCTTCCTCCTAATTCTTGGTATCGAAAAAAGGAACACGACGAGGGACGGAATTAAACTACATAGCAAAACAGCCCTGAGATAGTAGCTTCTCGAAATGCTTAGCTGGGCTCCGAGAACCGATTGTAAACGGTAAATACAGATGGAATCTCCATGCCTGACCTTTAAGTCAACTAAGAAGCCACTTTTACCATCATACTTCGCAACTGAAATGTTCTCTTCATCAATGTGAAGGAAGATAACGGTGTCCCTTACAAGTTGTTGAACTGATTCCTCACTCTTACTGGCCGCCACGTGAGGGTTTCCATCAATATCAACCATGGATCCTAGAGGAGGTGATGGATAGATCCACCACTTTAAACCACCCTTAGAAACGTTCGTTTCCCTTGTAAACAGGTTCACCTCAACTCGTTGAGGAACACTTAACCCGTCTCTTACGAGGAGGACGACGGAGCTAGCGTTCCTGTAAGAGGCAAACCATACTGTTACGAGTGAAGTCGAGCTAAGCTTGGCAGTTCCATTATCGCAAACAGTATATTGCTCCTTTAAATATGAAAGTATGAAAGGAGTGTTGGGGAAGGTAGGGGGGGATTGGGGTGAAAGGTAAACCCACATGCAGAGAGAAGTCACAGTAGTTAAAACCACAATGAGTCCCAGCACTGTCTTGAGTCTCCCGCTGGCACTACCCAACTTTTACCCTCCTGAAGCTTCTCTTAACAAGCATGTTAATAACGGCAACGGTTAAGGGAAGCAGAAAGGCGGAAAGGTAGCAGGTAGCCATGAAGTTAATGGCTTCTGGGGGGCTCTTACTGGGGTTGGGCAAAATAAAAGTTAGCACCGCACTATCCGACTTAAGATGAACATCCTTCATAGTTCCATTCACGTATTCAACCGTTACAACTAAGTCGAATGAGAAAGAATTAGGAAATCCAGCGACATCTTGCCAGATAATCAACGTTTCGGAAAGATAAAGAGGCATTATACCTAAAGGGGTAATGTTAAAGAGAACGTCTGATGAAAAAGCGTTAGAAACGGGGAGAAGCACCCCCCTAGAAATCTTTGTTCCGTTTTCAACCCCCCTCAGAATAATGCCTTTAACCATAGTAAAATCGTTAGTAGAAGCAGTTATGGTTAAGGACCAAAAACTAATACCCCCTTCAATGAGAATGCCAGTGTCTAGTGTTACATTAAAGTCGACCCTACTCCCATCAGCATCAGGAAAGCAATAAGTATGTCTTACAGGCTGAGCATAAACAGGACTGCTATGAAAAGCACACAAGTAAACGATTAAGGGAAAAATTACAGCAATAACTATTGCCTTCACATAGTGCTTAAAGGCCATAATATCATCTCAACGAATATGTCGGAAAGCGATACATTAAACGAACGACAACTATATTTAAAAATTACTATTCGCACAGGCAACGTGTTTTATATTTCCTTGTAAATTAAAGGAAAGAAGTGTACATTTATCGAGAGAGGCCGAGACTCGCCTAAGAGACATCAAAAGTTAAAGTTAAATTCCAACTAGAAGATTTTGATCTAGAACTACTTGAGGGAAAACATGTTTTTAGTGAGAGTTGACGGAGAGGAAAAATACAATGGTAAACATTAAAGTTAGTAGGCTCTATAATCAGCCTGTTGAAGGGTTGGAGGTAGAAATAGTCGAAAGGAAGGGAGTCGGGCATCCTGATAGCTTATGTGATTATGCTGCTGAAGCAGTAAGTGTGAAGCTTGCAAAGTACTACCAAGAAGAATTTGGCAGAATACTCCACTATAACGTAGACAAAGCGCTTCTAGTTGGTGGGAGGGCGAAGGTTGACTTTGGTGGAGGAGAAATACTGGAACCAATAATGTTTTTTATTGCAGGAAGGGTGACAACCGAAGTGTCTGCGAGGGAAGGTGTAAGAAGGATACCGGCTGAGGAGATCGCTATAGAAACTGTTAAGGAAGAATTTAACCGCCGTCTTAGATTCCTAGACGTAAACAAGCACTTAGTTATCAAGCCCGTGTTGCGCTTAGGATCCACAGACTTACGGAGAATAGTCGACGAGGAGGGAAAAACGAAAAACGGGGTGGTTCCTCTTTCAAATGATACTAGCCTAGGCGTCGGGTTTGCCCCGCTCACAGAAACTGAGAGACTTGTTTTAGAAGGAGAGAAGCTTCTCAATTCAGACGCGTTTAAGAGGAAGCTACCAGAAGTCGGTGAGGATGTAAAAATAATGGGATTTAGAGAGAGGAATAAGATCACTCTCACCGTTGCAGCTGCTATAGTGGCATCTCTCACACCGGACAAGGAACATTACGTAAGCGTCAAGGAACAGTTAGAGGATGAACTATGCGACTTGGCGTTAACCCTTACAAGTAAGGACGTAGAGGTGAAAGTCAACGTGGGAGACAACTACGAGAAAGGCATTTACTATCTTACGTTAACAGGAACATCGGCGGAAAGCGGAGACGACGGACAGGTTGGGAGAGGAAATAGATGTAATGGCTTAATAACGCCTAACAGACCCATGAGTATGGAGGCAACCGCCGGTAAAAACCCGCACAGCCACATCGGGAAAATATATAACGTGTTAGCTAACGCAATAGCAAACAGAATAGCAGTAGAAGTCGATTATGTGCAGGAGGCCTACGTTTACGTTTTAGGCCAAATAGGAAGAAGAATAGATGACCCTCCATTAGTTAACCTCCAGCTGGTAGTTGACGGAACAGCATCATGGAACAACATAAGAGAAGAAGCAAGAGCGATAGCTGAGGAAGAAATATTGAATGTGACAAACATAACGAAGCTGATCCTCGAGCAGCGTGTAATGCTTTTCTAGTTCAAGCCCCCTTCGAGGGGAGGCAAAGCAAAAACAATAAAAATAAGTGTTGAGAAAATGATGACGGCTTAAAGGTGCGGCGGCCGTAGTCTAGTCTGGACGCCAGTTCTAGGCTGGAATAGGATCCAGGCCCTCCAAGCCTGAGACCCGGGTTCGAAGCCAGCGAGGTTTGAGCTGGCGAACATCCCGGCGGCCGCACCAACATCATTCATTATTAACTGCATCTTTATCGTTGCGAAAGGATTTCACGTAATTTCTTCAGTATTTCTCCCGTCATTTCTTCTGTTGACGCGGTTCCGCCTAGGTCTGGCGTGACCTTTACACCTTCATTTACTACATTCAGAGTTGCCTTACGTAGCATTTCCGCCTCGTTCACGTAACCTAAATAATCTAACATAAGGGCTGCGGCGAGGATTATCCCAGTAGGATTCGCTATTCCTTTTCCTGCAATGTCTGGTGCACTACCGTGAATGGCTTCAAACATTGCATGTTTATCGCCTATGTTGGCTGACGGGCAGAGCCCTATGCTTCCAACGATTCCAGCGCATAGGTCTGAGAGTATGTCCCCGAACATATTGGTTGTAAGTATTACATCGAAGCGTTTGGGGTTTAGGACGAGGTTCATGGCTGCGGCGTCCACATGCATCTCCTCAGTTTCCAGTTTAGGGTATTTTGACGCAACGCTTAGGCACGTTTCCCTAAAGAGGCCACAGGTTTCCTTCATAACGTTTGCCTTGTGAACTATCGTTATCTTTTTCCTTTTCTTCTGGCTTGCCATCCGGTATGCATACTCTGCGATCCTTTGAGAGTTGAACTTAGTGATCACCCTGACACCTATTGCAACATTGGGTGTAAGTCTGTGCTCAATCCCCTTATAGAGACCTTCAGTGTTTTCCCTTACGATTATCAAGTCCATCCTATTAGGGTACTGAAAGGGACGTAAGTTCACGTACAGGTCTAATGCTTGCCTTAAAACGACGGCGACGCCCTTCGGAATTCCTGGTCCTGGCGGCGTAGTAGTCGGTCCTTTAAGTAATGCGTCGCATGATGCGGCAACCTCGATCGAGTCTGGAGGTATGAGAACATTTGCGCCGGTTCTTTTCATGTAGTCGTAGCCGGCCTCGATCGGGATAAATTCTATCTGTGGAGCTACCTCTTTAAGAATTCTTATAGCTGCTGGTACGATTTCATGTCCTATTCCGTCGCCTTCAATATAGCCTACTTTTGCCATGGAAACCGCCCATGCTTTTTGTAGTATTCTGAGAGGCCGCCTTCCTTAACGATCTCCATTAAGAAGTCGGGGATCGGGTTTGCATAAAACTCTTTACCCTTGCTTAAGTTGGTGATGCGCCCCGTGGTTAGGTCGACTTCTAAAATGTCCCCTCCATCTACATTCTCAACGGCTTCTTTACATATTAAAAGGGGGAGGCCTATGTTGAAGGCGTTACGATAAAATATACGTGCAAAGCTTTCCGCAATGACCAAGGAGACTCCTGCATGCTTAAGAACTAGGGGGGCTTGCTCCCTGCTCGACCCGCAGCCAAAGTTTTTCCCAGCGACGATTATATCACCTTTCTGGACTTTCTTGGAAAAATCCGGGTCGATGCCTTCCATGGCATGTTTAGCTAACTCGTCCATGTTCAACGTCTTAAACTTATACTTTCCGGGCGCCGCCTAGAGCGGTCACATGCCGGGTATTATATAGTCAGTGTTCACGTTGTCGGGGAACTTCCAAACCCTACCTTTGATCATGATGCATCCTCCCGCGGATCTCTTATCTCGCCGGTCACTGCGGCGAGAGCTGCCGTGTGAGGCGAAGCAAGGTATATTTCAGCTTCATCACACCCCATTCTTCCTTTAAAGTTTCTGTTAGCTGTTGAGACCACAACATCTCCTGGTGAGGGGATCCCCTGATGGGTTCCGACGCACGGCCCGCATCCAGGGTTGCAGACGGTTGCACCTGCCTCGGTAAATATTTCGATTAAGCCTTCCCTTAAAGCCTTAAGATACACGTTCCTGGAGGCGGGAACAATTATCGTTCTCGCCCTAACCTTTCTACCCTTCATCACTCTTCCAGCCACTCTTAAGTCCTCTATCCTCCCATTCGTGCAGGTTCCGATGAAAACTTGATCCACGGGCACCCCCGCCACGTCTGATACCGGCTTAACGTTATCGACGGAGTGAGGGCACGCAACGACGGGCACCACGTCGCTGGCATCCAATTCGAGCTTAGCGCTAAACTCGGCGTCTTCATCGCTTTTTAATAGGGGATAGTTCTGAGGTACTCCACACTCGTTAAGGAAAGCTACAACTTTCTCGTCGGGAGCGATTAACCCCGTTTTACCTCCCATCTCCACCGCCATATTGCAAAGGGTTAATCTTCCTTCCACGCTTAGCTCGCTTATGGCTTCCCCAGTGTACTCCACAGCCATGTAAGTTGCTCCATCAGCTCCGATCTTGCCGATGACTGTTAAGGCAAGGTCCTTTGCGTATACGCTTTTTGGAAGCTTTCCATCAACGCTTATAAGAAGCGATTCCGGAACCCGCAGCCAAAGCTGTCCACATGCAAACACTGCGGCCATCTCGGTCGAGCCGATGCCTGTTGCGAGAGCTCCTAGTGCACCGTACGTGCATGTATGGCTGTCTGCCCCAAGCACAACACTTCCTGGCTTTACATGTCCACGTTCAACCATTAATTGATGGCAAACGCCTTCGCCAACGTCGTAAAGCGTTACACCCTGGCTGACAGCCCACTCCCTCATTAACTTATGGATCCTTGACACGCCTTCATTTGGGCTTGGAGCGTTATGGTCTATAACCAACACTATCTTTTCTGGGTTCCAAACCTTTTCAACGCCCATCCTTTCAAGCGCTTCAATAGTTAGGGGAGCCGTTCCATCCTGTGCCATAGCGAAGTCTACTTCGACTACCACTATGTCTCCTTTATACACGTCGCTGTTGGAGGCGAGGCTAAGTATTTTTTCAGCGAGCGTCTTTCCCATATGCACACCTTCACTCAAAGTTTTTCGGGAAGCATTGGCAGGACTCTCCAAACTCAGGGAATATATAAGCGTAGCGTTAATTAAGCGGCATCATTGCAACACCACTTTCGCCAACGTCTCTCCATGTTAAGGCGCATATTAAGGCTCATATAAGGGGATCTTACTTGTTACTCCGGCAGCAAAGCTAACTAACTCGTCGACCATTACAGCCTTAACATTGTATTCTGAAAGCATGGATGCAGAGTAAAGATTATGGAAACAGGTGGGGCATGCCGTTGCCACGTATTCTGCGCCCACCTCAGCGGCTAGCCGAATTATCTTAGACGAAAGCTCGTCTCTTATCCAAGAATATGGAATCCTCACTGGACCACCGCAGCAAGGTGAAAGCTCCCGGCTGTCCTCAAGTTCTACAAGCTTTACTCCAGGAATGCTTTCTAGTGTCTTACGTGGAGGTTCGTACACTCCCGCGTAGCGCCCTAAGTGGCAAGGGTCATGGTACGCCACTACCGCGTCGACACGTTTAGAGAAGGACATTTTCCCGGCATCTAGCAGTTCAGCGTAAAGCTGGGAAGTATGCATGACCGTTATACTCCACGGGTATTCCTCCTTGAAAGCAGTGTAACACATTGGACATAAGGCAAACACTTCATCCACTTTCTCCTCTCCAAACAGTCGCACGTTTTCCTCGGCAATTTTCCTGAAGTCATCGTCGTAGCCCAGCATTGAAAGCACGCCGCCACAGCACTTCTCAACGTTTCTAACCCTAAACGAGACATAGTGTCTGAGCGTTTCAATGCACGCCCTCGCTATCAAGGGGTAGGAGTACGCTGCCACGCACCCTACATGAAACACCATAGAGCTCTCCTGATCCAGCCTCTTAACCACGTCGCCTATTAAGGACGCAGTTTGGGCAGGCTGCCTATCTAGAATCACACCCCACTTAACTATGTTATCCCTCTGGATGGCTTGCTGGGTAGGGGGGGCGACGCCAGCTTTTACCAGTCTAACCCGTGCTTCATGGATTAAACCGCTGACGTTTACCTTAGAAGGACATAGGACTTCGCATCTTCTGCAGAGGGTACATGAAAAAATCCTGTCAACGAGGGAGGGAGAGGGAGGCACCTCGCCTAGAGCTAATCCTCGGATAAGAGCAATGCGCCCACGCGTGTTCCAGTCTTCTGACCGTTGAACCTCGAAAACGGGACATCCAGTGCGGCATAGACCACACCGAAAACATCGTAGACTTGCAAGGTAAACCTCGTCTTCCTTCTCTATGAAGGGTATTGGGATGTTTGCCATATTTGAACACCTACAGGCTCCCTTCACCATCACGATGACAATGTTATTTAAAAAACATTTGAAGAAGGGTTGAAGGGGCACTCTGAAATGGAATTTGGAACACGTCGCCGTAAAAACAGGATAGCAGTAAACTAATCATTTTGGAGGGACGATGCCCGAAGGGCAACACTACAAGAAATAATGTTGAAATAAAAGGGGGACGGTGATGAGGCTGCCAGATTCCCTATGGGGATTCAACAAGAAAAAATAAAAACATTCTTTTCAGTTTAGTGACTCTCGAAGGAGGAGATAATCATGAGTGAGTTAAAGGCTATGGTTCGCCCCCCCAGACAACCTCAGAGGTTAAGGGAGGGACGAGGGTTTAGCATTGCTGAACTTAAGGAGGCAGGGTTAACGCTGCACGATGCAAAGCAGGTAGGGATAAGAGTTGACGTAAGGCGGAAAACAGTTCACATGGAGAACGTGAAAGCACTTAAGGATTTTATGAAAAAACTGGTGAAGGGGAAAGCTGCCAGGAGAAAGGCGGTAAAAGAAAAAGAGGTTAAAAAGGCAATAGAGAAGGTAGAGGAGGTCGAGGGAACCGAGAAAAAGGTTATGGTTGAGGGAGAGGTAAAGCCGGGAAAGACGCCGCTCACCATTTTGAAGGGGCTTGGGGCAAAGACAGCACAGAAGTTTGCAGAGGTGGGAATAGAAAGCGTTGAAGAACTGGCGGAGGAGGACGCCGAACTTCTCTCGGAGGCCTTAGGAATCAAAAAGGAGAGGGTTGCTTCCTGGATTGATGAAGCAAAGGATATCGTTAAGAAGAGTGGAGGCAGAAGGAAGGCTACCAAGAAAAGGAGGGTGGAAAATTAGTAACCTAGTATTTTCCTGAAAAACCATCTTCTTACCTGATAGGGAAACCTCTCTTTTATTGTTTCCAGACTAGGCCTTCTAACACCAATCACGCTTATCCTTAATGGTTCTTCTAAAACAATGTTTTCACCTTCAGATACTGGACCATAGTTTAGGATTAAAATTCTTGTTTTAGGATCCCAGCGAGACCTTTCAGGGAGAAGTTCAGGTTCCTCGGGAAGTTTAATTGCGATTTGCCCCGTTAGCCCTTCATAAGACCGGAAGGTTAACACGTTATGATCCTCCCGGATCAGTTCGGCCGTAGCATATAGTAGTTCAGCATCATCCACTTTACGCTTAATTGGCCATATGCATGCACTTCTTGCAGGTAGAGGGATATCTCTGAGGGACACTACGCATTCTGGCAGGTTCAACTGTACGTTTCCCTTGGCCCAGCTTCTTCTCAGGTTACATGCGAGAAGGTAAAAACCGTTTTCTCCTTTAGACGGAAGGGCAAGCATGTTTTCCGCTTCACAAACGGGCTTTTTCGGGATAAGCTTGACAAGGTTAATAGCTGCTTTCCCATGAGGGATGAAGCCTAACTGAATAAGGACTCCTTTACCGATGTGCAGCTTGAAACCACATATCTCACCTGTTTTGAGGACGGCTAATGGCTCTGCCTCGTCTACCTCAAAAACAGTAACACGCCTACCCTTGATTATATGCTGTCCAAATGAAAGCACCCCGCTTTTGACCGATTGACCTTTAATTTTTATCGCATCCACTAAAATGCTGTTTTCATGAAGAAACTCGTCTAGCATTGGAGTTTGAGGCATGAGAATAAGTGATCCTCCCCTCTTGACGTAGTCGAGCAGAGATGCCGCCTCACTTTTCCCAAGAAAGTCAAAGGCGCAAAAGATTAAGGGTATGGAGCTATTGCTGACTGCTAGTTTCAGCGGGAGAGGGGCACAACCTAGACCACTTTTTAAAAGGTGGAGGAGGAGGTTTCTGAATGCGGTGGTGATCCCTCTGTATTTCCGGCCGAATGCATCGTAGCCTCCTGACAGCTC
>Ga0190363_1000139_pt1 | contig 40000 bp, 37 predicted proteins | sample 48721867_MG_FD_161272 | JGI IMG/M metagenome (GOLD analysis project Ga0190363, IMG submission 161272) | Hydrothermal vent microbial mat bacterial communities from Southern Trench, Guaymas Basin, Mexico - 4872-18-6-7_MG | ecosystem: Environmental > Aquatic > Marine > Hydrothermal vents >... | reverse complement strand
TAGCTTATGTTTTATTTGAGTCCTTAAAAATAGCTCATCCTTTTTTGCCTTTTCTAACTGAAACGATTTATCAATATTTTAAAAACTATCTTAAAAAACCAAGGTCAAAGCTTTTAATGATTGAAAAGTGGTGAAATCTTCTCAAAAACCTTTCCTTTCAGTCATCATTCCAGCTTACAATGAGGAAAAAAGATTGCCTTTAACTTTAGTTGATATTGATCGCTGGGTTGAAAAACAAGATTTTTTAGTTGAAGTAATTGTGGTTAATGATGGCTCCACTGATAACACCGCTCAAGTAGTAAAAAAATTTCAAAAAACTTTTCCTTATCTTAAATTAATTGATAACTATCAAAACCAAGGAAAAGGAGCCGTGGTTCGCCAAGGAATGCTTTTCTCTCAGGGAAGCTGGCGTCTTTTTATGGATGCCGACAATTCAACTACCATTGATCATTTTGAAAAAATGCTTCCTTATATTGCTCAGGGCTATGAAGTAATTATTGGTTCTCGAGACAGCAAAGATGCTCCTGGTGCCTGCCAAGCGATTCCTCAACCGCTTTGGAAAAGATTTTTAGGAAATGTTGGCAATCTTTTAATTCAAATTTTAGCGGTGCCTGGAATTTGGGATACTCAATGCGGTTTTAAATGCTTTTCCGAAAAAGCCGCTAAAGATATTTTTTCTAAAGCTAAAATCAATGGCTGGGGTTTTGATATTGAAGTTTTAGCTTTAGCAAGAAAGCTTGGCTACAAAATTGCCATTATTCCAGTTTACTGGCGCAACGATCCTCATTCTCATGTCAAACTTAAAGCTTATTTTCAAGTTTTAGCCCAGCTTCTTAAAATCCGCCTCAACCTCTGGCGCAACGTTTATAAAATTTAGATTTTCTCTCTTCTAATACAGTCATGATATAGCCCGGTTTCTTGACAAATTTTTTGTTTTTGAATACACTTTTTATGTCTTTAAATTTAGTTAGATTGTCTAATTATTAGATAAGCTAAATAAGTATCTATGAACAATAGCAAAGCAAACAGGAAAATAATAGATTATTTAATTTCTCTTATTTTCAAGACCGACCGTTTAATTTATAGGCAATTAAAAAAAGAAAAAAAGCAACTTGGTCCTTTTTCTATTTTGCGTTTAGAGGTTTTGCGCTACATTGCTGAAAAAAAGAATCCATTAATGAAAGAAGTTGCTGATTATTTTTGCATTACTCCGCCTTCAGTGACTTCATTGATTGATTCTCTTGTTAAGTCAAAGGTGGTGAAGAGAGTTTATGATGAAAACGATCGCCGAGTGATTCGTCTTTTTATTACTCCCAAAGGAAAAGAGGAACTTAAAAAAGGCATTAGGAGAATTAACAGCAATATGAAAAAAATTTTAAGCCAACTAAGTATAGAAGAATTAAAAAATCTTGTCAGGATTTTAGAAAAATTGTCAAAAATTTATGAAAAATCTAATTAAAAACAAAAAACATCAAAAGATATTTTTGGGTATTGCTGCTGCTCTCGGTTTAATAATTGGAGCTGGTTTGCTCTTTGCGGCAAAAGGGGGCAATTTTTTGTTTACCAAAAAAGCAAAAACTCCTTATCTTGCTGATATTAATTCTGAGCTTAATAAAAAAACGGTAACGGTTGAAACCAAAAAAGTATCTTTAGAGACTATTACTCAAGGAATTTCTGCCTCTGGAGTAACTGAGCCATTGAACAAGGTAAAGGTGAGTCCTAAGATCACGGCTAAGGTTGTGGCTGTCTATTTTAAAGAAGGAGATTGGGTTGAAGCCGGAAAAACCATGATTCAGCTAGAAAAAGATCAAACTTTACTAACCGCTTATGATAATGCTTTAACTAATTTAATCAATACTCGTGCTGCAGCAAAACAAGACATCCAGGCCGCTGAAGTTGCCGTGGAATCAGCCAAAGTGGCTTTAGCAAATGCAAAAAAAGCTTTAGAAAATACTCAGCTTAGCAGTGAACAAGCAATAGATGATGCTTATGTTAATGCTTTAAATATTGCTCGTAATGCTGTTTTGGTAGGGACTAGTGCTATTGTGACGGCAACTGAACTTCAATATAAATATTTTACTCTCGGTGGTCAAACTGCGGCTCGGATTGCTGAAAAAAAATCAAAAGCAGTGGAATTACTTTTAGGAGAACCAAATACCGCTCTCTGGGCTCCACAATTTATTATTTCTTTGGATGGAGGAGTAAAAAAAGAAGTTGAAGAAGCCACTTTAAATTTTTCTCGAAAAAAAGTTGACCAAATCTTGGAAGATATCATTCCGGCCCTGCAAGCAGTAAAAGATTTGTTAGCAGAAGTGAGAGCTGGATTAAATGAAAAACATATGGCTTTGGTTTCAGAAAAAAGTGCTGTTGATAATGCTCGGAGTGCGGTGGAATCTTCTCTTGCGGCTCTCTTTAGTGCTAAGCAAGGCATCCTTGATGCTAAATTGAGAAAAACCACTGCCATTGATACGGCTCAATCCTCTTATGAAAGCGCCAAAAAGCAACTTGAAGCCGCCCAGGCAAATTTACTCAGCGTGAAAAAACGAGCCGAGCTTCAAATTTCTGCTGCTCAAGCCCAGTTGGACTCTATCAAAGCCCAGCTGGATAATACTGTAATTAAAGCTCCAATTTCAGGTATTGTTAGTCAAAAATATATTGAAGTAGGGGAAATGGCAATCGCTGGCAATCCAGTAGCCGAAATTGTGGATACAAGAGAAATAGAAATTAAAGTTGCTTTAACTGAATTTGATATTGGCAAAGTTTTTGTTGGTCAGCAAGCCGAAGTGACCTTACCTGCTTGTCCTAACAAGAAATTTATTGGGAAAGTTTATTATGTTAGTCCAGTAGCTGATCCAGTGAGCAAAAAATTCCCGGTCAAAATTAGATTAAAGAATCCTAATGGAGAGATTAAAGCCGGAATGGTGGCTGAAGTAAAAATTATTACCAAGAGACAAAAAAATGTTTTAGCAATTCCTAAATCAGCAGTATTTAAAGAAGGTGAAGTTGAAAAAGTTTATGTGGTAGAAAACTCAAGAGTTAAAATAAAAAATGTGAAAACCGAACCGATTGACGAAAACAGATTAAAAGTTTTAGAGGGTTTATCTGAAGGAGAAGAAATTATTGTTAATGGAAATTATGATTTGAAGGAAGGTCAGCTGGTAACAGTTAAAAATCAATAATTATGAAATTATCAGATTTCTCAGTCGAAAGACCAGTAACTGTCTTGATGATTACTTTAATCATCGTTGTTTTGGGTGTTTTATTTTTGAGCAAACTTGGTTTAGATTTATTGCCTGACATCAAGTATCCGATGGTTTCAGTAGTCACAACTTATCCGGGAGTAGCTTCAGAAGATATTGAAGAACTTTTAACTAAACCAATAGAAGACGCCGTAAGTATTATCAAAGGGGTAAAATCAGTTAAGTCCTTTTCTCAGGAAGGTATTTCAGTGGTAATGATTGAATTTGAATGGGGTATGGATTTAGACCTAGCGGCGCAGGATGTAAGAGATAAGATTAGTTTAATCGAAGATTTCTTACCAGAAGATGCTGATCGACCCTTGGTAGTGAAATTGGATGTTAAAGCAATGCCAGTTGTGGGTTATGGGGTTACTTCAAAAAGTTTAAATAGTTTAGAGCTGCGTCATTTTTTAGAAGATAATGTTAAAGACAAATTGGAGCGGCTTGATGGAGTAGCTTCGGTTCAGGTGATAGGGGGCCGGGAAAGAGAAATTTTAGTTAGTTTAAATAAAACATTATTGGAATCTTATGGACTAACTCAATCTCAAGTTGTTCAAGCGCTTCGTCAGGAAAATGTTAATATTTCTGGCGGTCATATTACTGAAGGAATTTATGAATTTACCTTGCGAACTCTTGGGGAATATGAAAACCTAGAAGAGATTAAAAATACTGTTCTTTGTGTAAGAAAAGGAAATCCAGTTTATCTTAAGGATGTAGCCGAAGTAAAAGATACCTACAAGGAGAAAAGAGATTTTAGTCGGACAAACAAAAAGGAAAGTGTTTTGCTGTTAGTCAATAAACAATCAGGAAGTAACACTAAAGAGGTAGTTGATAGAGTAATTAAAGAAGTATCAAAGTTGGAAAAAAATCTACCCAGTGATATAGAGTTTAATTTAGTTTTTGATCAAAGCAGGATCATTAAAAAAGCCACTGGTGCCGTAACCCAAAACGGGATTATTGGTGCGTTTTTAGCCGGCTTGTTTGTTTTTCTATTTTTAAGAAACTTAAGACCAACTTTAGCTGTGGTCATTGCTATTCCTTTATCCTTATTGGCTACTTTTATTCCTTTGTATGCCGCTGGCTATACTTTGAATATGATGACTTTGGGGGGTTTGGCTTTGGGAGCTGGAATGATGGTGGATTCAGCAGTGGTAGTAGTAGAAAATATCTATCGGCATTTGGAGCAAGGCAAAAAACGAAAAGAGGCAGCAAAAGTGGGTACTTCTGAAGTTGGAGCGGCAATTACTGCTTCTACTTTAACAACGATTGCGGTATTTTTTCCTCTTGTTCTTGGAAAAGGAATAGTTGGTCAGGTTTCTCGGGGATTGGCTTTGACTGTTTCTTTTGCTTTACTTTCTTCTTTATTTGTCGCTTTAACTATCGTCCCAGTGATGGCTTCAAAGATGTTTAAAAAGAAAGCAGCTGAAGGAGAGAAAAAAGCTTCAGGTAGCCAGAAGCTTGAGAAAATCCGAAATTATTACCGAAAAATTCTTGTTTGGGCTCTTGAACATCGTAAGAAGACCATTCTTTTTACTGTAGGGCTGTTTGTTTTGACTCTTTCTCTTATTCCATTCATTGGCACTGAATTTGTTCCTCTTGGCGATCGACCATCATTGATTTTACAATTAAAAATGCCTCCGGGCACTTCCTTGGAAGAAACTAGTAAAGTTACAGGACAGATAGAGGATGTTATTTTGAAGTTAAAAGATGTAGATAAGGTGAGTAGTTTTGGGGGTGCATATAAAGGTGGCAAGATGGATATAGGAATGGGTTTTGGTTCGGGTCAGGTAAATGAAGCTACCATTATAATTAGATTGAAGGATAAAAAAGATCGTCAATTTTCCAGTCAAGAAATTCAGGAAATAATTAGAAAGAATCTGCCCAAAATCAAAGGAGCTGAAATTAGTTTTATGGATGTAGGTCAGCAAATGCTTACTGGAGGTAGTCCTATTGAAATAAAAATTTTTGGCAAGGACTTATCTCGATTAAAAAAAATTGGCGAGGAGATTGCTAAAAAGATCTCTAAAGTAGAAGGAATAAGGGATGTAAAAAGTAGTTTAGTTGAAAGTAAGCCAGAAATTGCTATTAAAGTTGATCGAGAAAAAGCCGCTCATCTAGGGCTTACCCCAGGTCAAATTGGAGCTGCGGTTAGAAATGCAGTCCAAGGAGTGGTTGCCACTACCCTTCGTCAAGCCGGAGAAGAAATTGATATTAGAGTCCAGTATCGTCCTGAAGATCGGCAGGATATTGAAGATATAAAGAGAATTACTATTTTTTCACCTTTAGGCAGACCTATTTTATTGGGACAAGTAGCGGAAGTATCAAAAAAGAAAGGTCCAGTTAAAATTGACCGAGAAGATCAATCAAGGGTAGTTTTAGTGACTGCAAATCTTGCTGGCAGAGATGTTGGCAGCGTTGTAAGAGATATCAAAAAAGAATTGGCTGATTATTCATTGCCACCTGGTTATTTTATTGAATATGGTGGTTCTTATAAAAAAATGAAAGAAAGTTTTAGAATATTAACTGGCGACTTAATTTTGGCAATTTTGTTGGTTTATATGGTAATGGCTTCGCAGTTTGAATCATTAGTTTATCCTTTTATCGTAATGTTTGAAATACCTTTGGCTTTCATTGGCGTTGGTTGGGCATTGTTTATTACTCGTCAAACACTATCTTTGCCTTCTTTTATGGGGATAATAATGCTTGCCGGTATTGTCGTAAATAATGCTATTGTTTTAATTGATTATGTTAATCAACTGCGCAAGAAAGGAATAGATGTAGTGAATGCTTTAATTGAAGGTGGCATGACTCGACTCAGACCAATTCTTATTACTTCTTTTACGACTATCTTTGGAATGCTGCCTATGGCTTTGTCTCAACAAGAAGGGTCAGAAATGATGAGACCAATGGCAATTAGCATCATTGGTGGTTTATTGGTTTCAATGATATTAACCCTTGTTGTTATTCCTGCTATTTATCTTTCTATAGAAAATCTTATTCGCCGACAGTAGTTTTTTGTGATAGAAAGATGCTTCTCTATTGACTTTTGATTTTTCAGTTTTATAATTTTTAAAATGTTAAAAAATTGCCCCGGTAGCTCAATTGGTAGAGCAGTGGCCTCTTAAGCCATTGGTTGGGGGTTCGAGTCCCTCTCGGGGCAGGCAAAAAATCTCATTTAGTTCTTTTAAATTTAAGGTCTAGTTTTTCTCTCTTTTTATTTTTTATGCTCAAAATTGGCTTTTTAGGTGGTCAAGAAGAGGTCGGAAGGAATATGATTTTTTTTGAAGATTGGAGCCAGAAAAAACCTGGTGATATTTTGATTGTTGACTGTGGGCTTCGCTTTCCTGAAGAAGATATGCCTGGAGTGGATTATATTATTCCTAATGTCGATTATTTGGTGAAAAACAAAGATCGGATTAAAGGAATGGTCATCACTCATGGGCATTATGATCATATTGGTGCCATTCCTTACCTTTTAGATCGCTTGGGCAATCCCACCATCTACACCGCGCCTCTAACCGCTGGCATCATTAAAAAAAGACAACAAGAATTTCCAGACGCTCCCAAACCAAATATTGAAATTTTTTACAAAAATTATCGGGGTAAAAAAGTTAAAATTGGAATTTTTGAAGTTTTTCCTTTTCATGTCAACCACAACATTCCTGACTCAGTCGGACTGGCAATCAAAACCCCAGTTGGACTTGTTTTCCACTCTGGCGACTTTAAATTTGATTTCCATCCAGTTGGCGAGCGAAGGTCTGATCCGGCTTTAATTACCCGCTTGGCTTCAAAAAAAGCGCTTCTTCTTTTAGCTGATTCTACTGGAGCCGAAAAGCCAGGTTTTTCTATTTCTGAAAAAGTGATTTATCAGAACTTAGAGCAGATTTTTGAAAAAGCTAAAGGAAGAATCATTGCCGCAACTTTTGCTTCTTTAATTTCCCGAATTCAGCAACTGATTTGGCTTGGAGAAAAATTTGGACGCTCCATTGTCATTGATGGTTTGAGTATGAGAACCAATGTTGAGGTTTGTCGGCAACTTGGTTATCTTAAAATCAAAAAAGGAAGTTTGATTTCTCCAAAAGAAAGCTTGAGGCTTCCTCCAGAAAAAGTTTTAATTATCTGCACCGGTTCCCAAGCCGAAGATCAAGCCGTGCTTCAGCGAATTGCCAACAAAGAGCATAAATATTTCCAAATTGAACCCGGTGATACGGTAATCTTTTCTTCTTCAGTTATTCCTGGAAATGAAAGAGCGGTTCAAAATTTAAAAGATTCTTTAGCGCGCCAAGGAGCAAAAATTTATCATTATCAAATGATGGATATTCATGCCTCTGGTCATGCCTGCCAGGAAGATTTAAAACTTTTAATTTCTTTAATTCAGCCAAAATTTTTCATTCCTATTCATGGACAATATTCAATGCTTCAAGCCAATGCTGATCTTGCCAAAGAACTTGGCATTCCTGAGAAAAATATTGTGATTCCGATCAATGGCGATATCGTTGAATTAACTCCAGATTCCATTAAAATTTCAAAAGAAAAAGTTGAAGCTTCTTATGTTATGGTTGATGGACTTGGTGTTGGTGATGTTGGAGAGGTAGTTTTAAGAGATCGAGAAATGCTTGCCAAAGATGGCATTTTTGTCATCATTGCCGTCATTGATTCTCGAATTGGAAAAGTTAAAGGTTCACCTGATATTATCTCCCGAGGTTTTGTTTATTTGAGAGAATCAAAAGAGCTTTTAGCTGAGGTAAGAAAGCTCACCAAAGAAATTGTTGCCAAAACTGCCTCCCGAGAGCGAACCAAAAATTGGGCTTATGTGAAAGCTAATTTAAGAGATAAAATTGGTGAGTTTCTTTATCAAAAAACCAAGCGTCGCCCCATGGTCCTTCCAGTAGTAATTGAAGTTTAAAATAGATATACAATAGATATACAGTTGAAATTCATAGAAATTCATTGTTTAAAAAATAATAATTATGAGAGTTATTTCTGGTATTCAACCAACTGGAAAAATTCATCTTGGAAACTATTTTGGCGCCATCAAACATTGGATTGAGCTTCAGCAAAAATATCGCTGTCTTTTTTTCATTGCTGATCTTCATGCCATGACCGAGCCTTACGAGGTAAAAGAATTAAAAAAAAGAGTTTATGATACTTTAGCCAGCCTCCTTGCTCTTGGAATTTCAGAAAAAAAATCAATTATCTTTCTTCAATCTCAAGTGCCTTATCACTCTCAACTTTTCTGGATTTTAAATTGTGTCTGCCCTTGCGGTGATCTTTTTCGAATGACTCAATTTAAAGAAAAATCAAAGCAATTTGGAAAAGAAGGCATCAATGCCGGACTTTTAAACTATCCCATTTTGATGGCCGCTGATATTTTGCTTTACAATGCTAGCTTAGTTCCAGTAGGAAAAGATCAGCTTCAACATTTAGAGTTAACCCGGGAAATTGCTCGTCGCTTTAATCGAAGATTTAAAAAAATCTTTAAAGAACCTCAACCAATTTTACATCCTTTAGGAGAAAAAATTTATTCTTTAACTGATCCCACCAAAAAAATGTCAAAATCTTTACCTGAAGGCTGTCTTTTTGTTTTTGATTCTCCCAAAGAGATTAAAAGAAAAATTCTTTCAAGCGTCACCGATTCTGGAAGAGAAATCAAATTTTCACCTCAAACAAAACCCGGTATTTCTAATTTAATGAGAATTTATTCTCTGGTTGAAGGAAAATCAATTGAAGAAATTGAAAAAGAATTTTCCGGTAAAGGTTATTTTGAGTTTAAAAAGAAACTTGCCGCGGCTTTAATTTCTTATTTTGCTCCTTTCAGAAAAAAATATCTTGAGTTTAAAAAAAGAAAGGATTATCTTGAAAAAGTCTTAACTGAAGGTTCAAAAAAAGCTTCAAAGCTGGCTGAAAAAAATTTTCTTAAGATAAAAAAAGCCTGCGGGCTTTTATAAAAAATTGATTTTTTTCTTTTTTTGGATAGAATAAGGGAAAAATGCGCCTTTTAAGATCTTTTATTTTTCATTTTTGGGGCAATTTTTTAGGAATTTTGCTTTGCGATTATTTAATCAAAGGTTTTGATTTTTCCGGAAGTCTTTTTTGTTTAGCTGAAATTGCTCTATTTTTAACAATTTTTAATCTTATCTTTAAACCGATTCTTAAATTTCTTTTTTTGCCCTTGATTATTTTGACTTTAGGATTAGGATTAATTTTTATCAATGCTTTGGGTCTTTGGCTTACCGATTCAATTTTTGAAAGCTTATCAATTGAAGGAATTTTGCCTTTGCTTTTTGCGACCTTCATTATTGGTTTTATCAATTTGGTTTTAATTTCTTTGGCAAAAGTGATAGATTAAAAAACCATGATAATGATTCATCAGATCAAACCGCTTCATAAAAGGAAAAAAGAAAAAAGAATTGGTCGGGGTGGTAAAAGAGGCACTTACTCTGGAAGAGGTATCAAAGGTCAAAAAGCCCGCGCCGGAAGAAAAATTAAATCTGAAATAAAAGAGCTTATTTTAAGATTTCCTAAATTAAGAGGACTTGGTTTTAAAAAACCTCCAAAAGAAAAACCAGAAATTGTCAATCTTAAAAAAATTGAAGAAAAATTTAATGAAGGTGAAATTGTTTCCCCTCAAACCTTGTTTGAAAAAGGAATGGTTGAAGGAGAAGGCAAAAAACCTCCAAAAAAGGTGAAAATTTTAGGAGAGGGAAATTTAACCAAAAAACTTATTTTCAAAGATTGTCTTTTTTCTGAAAGCGCCCGCCAAAAAATTATTGAAGCTGGCGGAAAAATTGAATAAAAACTTTTATGGAAGCGGTTATTAGATTTTTCAAATACAAAGATCTTCGAAATCGAGCACTATATATCCTAGCACTCTTGGTTGTCTTTCGAATTTTAGCCTGCACTCCCATTCCTGGAGTTGATCTTTTAAAAATTCGTCATTTTTTTGAAGGTAATCAATTTTTAGGACTTTTAAATCTTTTCTCTGGAGGCGCCATGAGAAACTTTTCTTTGGCGATGCTTGGCGTCGGTCCTTATATTACCGCAATCATTATTATGCAACTTTTAACTTTAATTTTTCCGCGCTTAAAAGAAATGTATTATGAGGAAGGTGAAGCTGGTCGCGCCAAGTTTAATCGTTACTGCCGCTATTTGACCGTTCCTTTAGCCGCAATTCAAGGTTTTGGTTTTCTAAATTTTTTAAGAGTTCAGGGAATTTATCAGCCCGAAAGCTGGTTTGTGATTTTAGAAGATGTCATTTTAGTGGTTGGCGGAACTATTTTTTTGATGTGGCTTGGCGAGCTGATTACCCAAAAAAATCTTGGCAACGGTATTTCCATTATCATCTTTGCCGGAATTGTCGCTGGCTGGCCCCAAAGAATTAGAGGCGCGATTTTAAGTTTTTCTCCTGAAAAAACTTCAATTTATTTAGCTTTTTTCATAATGGCACTTCTTGTCATTGCCGGAATTGTGATTGTTAATGAAGCTGAAAGAAGAATTCCGATCACTTATGCCAAAAGGGTGAGGGGAATGAGGATGTATGGTGGAGTTTCCACTTATCTTCCAGTAAAAATCAATCAAGCCGGAGTTATTCCTATCATCTTTGCTTTAGCCGTGGTTCTTTTTCCTCAATTTTTAGTTCAAGTTTTAAGTGGTATTGATAATGTTGTAGCTCAAAAAATTTCTGAAGCCTGTCTGGCTTTTTTGAGAAACAACTGGCTTTATGGCATTGTTTATTTCCTTTTAGTTTTTGGCTTCACTTATTTTTACACTTTAGTGACTTTTGATCCCAAAGAAATTGCCCAAAATCTTCAGCGCTGGGGTGGCTTTATTCCTGGCATCCGACCCGGTCCCCAAACCGCAGAATTTTTAAAAAAAGTAATTTATCGGACCACTTTTGTTGGCGGTCTTTTCTTAGGTTTTGTGGCAGTTTTGCCTTTAATCACCCAAAGCCTTACCGGAAGCCGAATTCTTTCCATTGGTGGCACTTCAATTTTGATCGTTGTTGCCGTGGTGATTGAAATTATCAATCAAGTAAAAGCTGAGCTTGCTATGAGAGAGTACTAAAATTTTATGAAAGAAATTTTCTGGATTTTTCTTCTCTCAATGCTTCCCATCTCCGAGCTTCGCGGCGCCATCCCCCTGGGCTACTTCCATTACCATCTCCCTCTTTTTAAAGTTTTCCTTATTTCAATTTCAGGAAATATTTTCATCACCTTAATTTTGCTTTTAATTTTAAATAAAATTTCCCAATTTTTAGAAAAAGAAAAAAATCCTTTCAAAAATTTTTGGAAAGCTCTTTTGGGTTATTATTATCAAAAACATCAAAAAACAATTGAAATTTTAGGAGAACTTGCTTTGGTAGTTTTTGTGGCTTTTCCTTTACCTTTCACTGGTGCCTGGAGCGCCGCTTTAATTGCTTTCATTTTTAACATTCCATTTAAAAAAGCTTTTCCTTTAATTTCTTTGGGAATTATTCTTGCTGGCTTAATTGTTTCTTTTCTTTGTCTTCAAAGCCAAAAATTGATTTAAAAAACTATGGCAAAAAGATGCCGCATCTGCCAAAAAAAGGCTTTTATCTATTTAAGATATGCCAATTTAGCATTATGTAAGGAGCATTTCATTCAAAGAACCGAAAAGGTGGTTAAAGAAACCATTGAAAAATTTAAAATGTTTTCCCCTCAAGACAAAATCCTGGTTGCCGTCTCTGGCGGAAAAGATTCTTTGGTTTTATGGCATATTTTAGGAAAATTAGGTTTTAAAGCTGATGGGGTCCATCTTGATCTTGGCATTGGTGAATTTTCTTCTCTTTCTTTAAAACTTTCCCAAAAGTTCAGTGAAACTCATCAATTTAATTTAAAAGTTGTTTCCGCCAAAGAAGTTCTTGGCGCCTCTTTAGAAGAGCTTTTTAAAAAAAGCAAAGAAAAGCCTTGTAGTCTTTGCGGCACGGTTAAAAGGCATCTTTTAAATGAATTTGCTTACAAAGAAGGTTATTCGGTGCTTTTAACTGGTCATCATTTAGATGATGAAACCGCCCGGCTTTTAGGTAATCTTTTAAACTGGGAAATTGATTATATCTGGCGGCAGTTTCCGGTGCTTCCTCAAGAAGGAAGATTGGTAAAAAGAGCCAAGCCTTTGGTTTTTCTTTCCAAAAAAGAAATTGAAACCTATGCCCAGCTTGAGGGAATTGAGTATCTTCAGGTAAAATGCCCTTATTCCAGAGGCTCAAAACTTCATTTTCTTTCTGACATCATGGATGAAATTGAAAAACATTTTCCTTCCTCAAAATTGAGATTTTTAAAAGGTTTTTATAAACTTAGAAAAATCTTTTATCCCAAAAAGCCAATTAAACTTTTTGAATGTCCTTCTTGTAAAATGCCAACCACTTCTGAAGGGCTTTGCCGCTTCTGCCGCTTAAAAGAAAGAATTAGCCATGGAGAAAACTTTAAAACCAATTGAATATGGAGAGGCGGTGCTTCTTTGGGATGAGGAAGAAAAAAAGACCTATCTTTTTATCCTTCAAAAAAACGCCTCTTTTTGCAGCCATCGGGGCAAAATTTCCCATGATGAAATTGCAGGCAAGCTTGAAGGAAGTTTGATTTTTTCTTCAACCAAAGCGCCGTTTCGGGTTTTTCGCCCCTTGGTTTGGGATCAGATGATGAAAGTTGAAAGAAAAACTCAAATTGTTTATCCCAAAGATGCCGGCTGGCTTGCTTTGGCTTTAGATTTAAAACCAGGAATGAAAGTCATTGAAATTGGCACTGGCTCTGGAGCCTTTACTATTCTTTTAGCTCAGCTAGTTGGCAAGGAAGGAAAAGTTTATACTTTTGATCGCCGCAAAGATTTTCTTGAAAATGCTTTAAAAAACATTAAAAGAGCCGGACTTTTGGATCGGGTAGTAGCAAGCCAGCTTGAAGCTAGAGAGGATTTTCCAGTCAAAAATGTTGATGCCGTTTTTTTGGATCTTCCCGAGCCTTGGATTGCCGTTAAACCTGCTTGGGAAGCGCTTCTTCCTGGAAGACCTTTAGCTTCAATTCTTCCCACCTGCCAGCAACTTCAGCAAATGGTAAAAAGTTTAAAAGAAAATAAATTTGGGGTAATTAAAGTCATTGAGCTTCTTGAAAGAAAAATTTTAGTTCGGGAAAAAGAAGGAGTCCGTCCTTTTGAAAGAATGGTTGGCTTTACCGGCTATCTTATCTCAGCCCGAAAATTGATTTAAAAATTAAAGTTGACATCTTTTTTCCTCTTTTTAAAATTAATTACAGCTTTTTCCGGGGTAGTTCAGCGGTAGAACGCCTGGCTGTTAACCAGGATGTCGCAGGTTCGAATCCTGCCCCCGGAGCCAAGAATTGAGATGAACAGAAGTTAGGAAAGGTTGGGAGAAAATAACAAAAATATAACAAATTTAATGGTTTCATATAAAGAGATTCGAGAGAAAATTCAAAATTTTCCCAAGTATAAAGGTTGTAAATATGAAGACCGAAGCCCATTGGTAAATGAAGGATTCTCTTGGACTTTTAATCTTAGTTTTGGTGAGCCCTACCTATTAAAAGAGTATGATAGCTATTCAAACTTCACTCATGACTATGTATGTAGCGCAATTCAATCCGTTATAAGGCCAAATGATATTTTTGATAAGATTGTTAAAGGTATAGAATTATGGAAATATTTAGGGGTTTTTGAGATGAGTGATATTAGCGGAATGATTTGTTTTAAAGAAGCTCATGATTACAAAGAAATTCAAGAATTTCAAATCTCATCACTAATTCATCTTTTGGAAAGTTTTGGACTAGATAAAAAGAAAATTTATCCTACTTATTCAGTAGGAGGACCAATATTTGCAATTTCTGATGGAAAGTATAAGTTTGATTTCAACGTTCCAGAAGATAGTGTTTCTAGAGAGCTTTTTATAAAGTACGGGATTCCAGAGAAGAATTTAATTAAGGATAGTACTCGAAATTCTTTTTTGTGTCTTCATTTGAACAGGAAAACGCCATGGGGATACAGAAACGAGATTCATTATAATATCGGCAGCGAAGAGAGTCCAGAATTATTAGATATTGCCACTCTTGAAAACCTTATTTGGTTGCCGACATTTAAACCAGGAGCTCCTGAAGAGGCTCAAAACATAAACGGGGTTACAAAGTTTCAGCATTCTCTTCATCTTTCAGTTATTGGTGTAGAGAGATTTGCAATGGTAGTAAATGGTTTGAATAAAATCCAAGAAGTAGATTATTTGAGAGATTATTTTGAAAAAGCATTTACAGTATTTTCTGAGTTTGATGAAAAGGATGTAATTATCATTGGCGAATTAATAAGGGTGTTACACCGAATCTTTTCTGATCTTAAACATTATCGACTCAAATTAAATAAAAGACAAAGACAATACAAAAACAAAATGATTATTGCTCTTGTTGATAAATTAGGGGGAAAATTTGATCCAGAAAAAATTAAGCTTCTCCTGGAAATACATGCAGAAGTTCAACCATGGCACCCCAAACTTAAAGAAGGAATTGAAGAGACATTAACGGAAATTTCTCGGTATTTGTCTCTTTATTATAAAAAAGATTTAGAAAAATGAAAGTTAAATCAAATTTAAGAATATTGTTGAGGCTGATAAGAAAGCGAACGGTAAAAATTGCCAGAATTTTTATAGACAGAGACAATCTTGTCTATTTGTTTTCCAATTTCTAAAACTTCTTTATTTATTTAAGCTTACGAATTAGATTCGATAAAATCATTTCAAAATTTTGAAACAATTTTTTATTAGGAGTATTTTGATAGATACCGCATAACTCCGCCCAAAAGGCGGAGTTGTTGTTTTTAAGTGGATAAAAGAGAAGAGAGTTAAGGCTCCAATTCTGCTGTGATTTTTAAACTATGGATAGTAAAGGTTCAAAAAACATCATATTGAATTTATCTGAAAAAGGTGTTGAAAATGCATTTCTTTTGGTAAAATAAAAAAAGTTTTTCTTTTTGGAGTAAAATAATAAAGGTCGCTGAGGTGTTAGTTTATATAACAAAAACTCATGAATAAAAAAATTTTAACTCTAGTTATTCTAATAGTGATCGCTGCTGTGGCGGGGGTAATTTTTCTTTCACAAAAGGGCGAATCACCAATTTCAGAAATTCCGCTACCAACAACACCTTCTGGAACTTCATTATCCAAATTAGATGAGACCGGAGCAACTCCTGAAGGAGTGAAAACTCTTGTGAATGCCAATAATCAATTTGCTTTTGATCTTTATTTAGAGCTTAAAAAGAAGTCTAAAAATGATGAAAATATTTTCTTTTCACCTTATAGTATTTTTGTGGCTTTGAGTATGACTTATGAAGGCGCAAAAGGAAAGACTGCCGAAGAAATGGAAAAAGTGCTTCATGTTCCCGCTGATAAAAATTTAAGAAGAGCCAATTTTGCAAAGATTATAAATGAAATCAACAAGCCAAATAAAAAATGCAAGCTTTCAACTGCAAATGCTCTCTGGCCCAGAATAGATTTTCAATTGTTAAAAGAATATCAAAATACAATTGAAAAATATTATGGCGGTAAAATGACTCCTTTAGATTATGCCAAAGATTCTGAAGGATCAAGACAAATTATCAACCGCTGGGTCGAGGATCAAACCGAAGGCAAAATTAAAGATTTAATCCCTCCTGGGTTTCTTGAACCTTCCACGGTATTGGTTTTGACAAATGCAATTTATTTTAAAGGAAACTGGCTTTTTCAATTTGATCCAAAAGAAACCAAAGAGGAAGATTTTAAAACCAGCAGTGGCAAGATTGTGAAAGTCCCAATGATGAGATTGGTGGATACAGATAAAAAATTTAATTATGCCGAAACTGAAGATTTTCAAATTCTTGAACTGCCTTATGATGGTAAAGATCTCTCAATGCTGATAATTCTTCCAAAAGAAAACAAATTAGAAAAGATTGAAAAAAAGCTTTCAGCTGAAAAATTGTCAGAATGGAAAGGTATGCTTAAAAAACAAAAAGTAGATATTTACCTTCCTAGATTTAAACTTAAAACAAAATACTTCCTGGCTGATACTTTAAAGAAAATGGGAATGTCAACTGCTTTTGATGCTAGGGCTAATTTTTCAGGTATCAATGGAGAAGGTGGCATCTGGATTGATGAAGTAATTCACCAAGCATTTGTTGATGTAAATGAAGAAGGCACCGAAGCCGCCGCCGCAACTGCTGTAATAATGAAAGAAATGGCTAAGCTTACTCCTATCTTCCGAGCCGATCATCCGTTTATCTTTTTAATCCAAGAAAGAAAAACCGGAAACGTTTTGTTTATAGGCAAAGTCACCAATCCCGCAGTTTAATTTTAATGACAAAAAAATTGATTGAAATTCAAAAAATTCTTAAAGCAAAGTCTAGTAAAAAAGTAAAGAAAAGTTCTGAAAAATTTATTCAAAAAAACTTATCAAGTCTAAAAATTTCTGGCAGAGAAGATTTGCCATTGTCCTTTTGATTAATTTTGCAAAAGAGAAATCTTTAAGAAAAGATATTGAAAGTATCATAAAATCAGTTGAAAATGATAAAGAGTATTATGTAAAGAAGGCGGTAAAATGGATAAAAAGAAAGCTAAAAGATTAAAAATTTTTTAACTTTGCCAAAAAGCAAAAAATAAAGTAAAATTAAACAAAATTTATGAATCGGCAGGTTTATCTTGATTTAGAAAAAATTCCTTCTCATTTAAGGTTAAGTGAAAAAAAGATAAAAAATTTAATTCAAGCAAAAATAAAGGAAATTCGCCTTTATTTTAAAAAATGGAATTTTAAAAAAGCCGTAGTTGGGGTTTCTGGGGGAATTGATTCTTCGCTTTCAGCTTGTTTGGTTCAGCGCGCCCTCAAGCCCCAAAATGTGATTTTGGTAACCATCCCTTATTTTGGAATTTCAGAAAAAAAGGATATAGAAAACATAAAAACTTTAGCAAAAAATTTAAAAATCCCAAAAAAGAATTTCTTTATCATCCCCATCAACAAACCTTGCGATGCCTCCTGGCAAATTTTAAAGAAAATAAAAGGCGGAGATAAAAAAATTAGATTTGGAAACATCATTGCCCGGGAAAGAGCCAAAGTTTTGTTTGATATCGCCTCGGCAAAAAAAGCCATCGTTGTCGGAGCCGAAAACAAAACCGAAGAAAGATTAGCTTATTTCACCCTTGGAGGAGATCATCTTTCCGGAGTTGAGCCGATTTTAAATCTTTACAAAAGCCAGGTTTATCAGCTGGCTTTATTTTTTAAAGAAATTCCTGAGGCGATTTTAAAAAAAGCCCCCTCAGCCGAGCTCTGGAAAGGTCAAACCGACGAAGGAGAGCTTGGCATCTCTTATCTCAAATTAGACACCATCATCTCCTCTTATGAAGATTTAAAATTAAAACCACCTCAAATTTCAAAAAAATTTAAAATTCCCAAAAAAGAAGTTGAAAAGGTCATCAAAATGCTTGAAAAAGCAAAAGGAAAAAGATTTTTACCCTACATTCTTAAAGCCTAAAAACATGACTGAAATTGATTTAAGAAAAAAGAAATACACCCTTCTTGGTTTAAATCAAAAGATTGAAAGAAAAATAAAAAAACTTTTCTCAAAGCTAAAAGAAAAAAAATTAACCATCTCCACTTTTGAATCCTGCACCGGCGGCTGCCTGGTGAATGAACTCACCAATATTCCCGGCGCCTCAGAATTTATAAAAGGTGGCATTGTTGCTTACTGGACCGAAATAAAAATCAAATTTGGAATTTCAAAAAAAATCATTGAAAAGCATTCAGTTTATTCCCAAGAAGTTGCCCTTTTAATGGCAAAAAAAGCCCGAGAAAAATTCAAAACCGAAATCGGCATCGGCATCACCGGAACTCTTTCAAGAAAAGACCCTCAATATCCAGAAAAACAGGTCGGTGTCATTTTCATCGGCATCTCAATTCTAAAAAACAACCTCACTTTAAAAATCCTCCTCTCCGAGAAAAAAAGAAACCTCGCCAAAAAAATCATCATTGATCAAATTTTAGATATTCTCCTCCTTAATCTTTAAATTTAAAACCCGCGCGCCAAGCCCAACAAACTCTTTCCTAAAAAAATTCAAAAAATTTATGAAAAAAACCGGAAAATTTTTAAAAATCCCTTACGATTTTCGCCTCCCAACCTGGAAAAGAATCAAAGAACGCTGCTGGAACCCCAACGACCCCCAAATTTTCACCCCCAAAGTCTTCGGCTATGGCTGGACCATCAACTTTTACCAAGTGTTAAGAAAGTTAAAGAGAATTAAAAATGTTTTATTTAAGCAAGATAAAATCTAAATCACAACTTAAAGAATTGTTTATTGAGGAATGGAATTGGAAGTCTCCTAAAATTGAGAAGGTATTTTTTAACTTTCCTGAAGAGATTAAAAACCAGATTTTAAATTGTGAGGTTTTAGCTGAAAGAGAAAGAATTAAAATCTTGTTTTTTGAAATAAAAAACATTTCTAATCCAGAAAAGGAGCTGAAATTAATTGAAAAGAAAATCATTAACAATCCTGAGGTTAAAAAAATTATAGAAAATTCAATTTTTATTTTTAGTTTCAGGGAAGGAGAATATTTAAATTTTTTGAGAGCAGAAAAAATTGGTCAGCGAATAAAAATTAAACGATTTTCTATTTCTCCAGAAAATCGTGATAAGTTAAGAACCGCTTCAGAACAATTAGAAAAATTAAAACTGGATCCTTCTAAAATCACCTTTTCTTATGTCAAAAATCAGCTTGAAGAAGCTTTCAGTGTAGAAGCAGTAAGTGAAAAATTTTACCAAGAGTATATAGATCTTTTTCACAAAATAAAAAATGTTTTAAGCAAGCAAAAAGTTTCTGTGGATCAAAAAGAAAGAGAAAGAAAACTAAGAGATTTTATTCATCAAATTTTAGATCGAATAATGTTTCTTTATTTTGTTCAAAAAAGAGGATGTTTTGGAAAAGATAAAAATTTTTTAGCCAATTTTTGGGACGATTATAAAAACAGATTTAAAGGAGAAAATAAATTTCATAAAGACTGGGTCAATGTATTATTTTTTGAAGCTCTTTGTCAACCTTCATGGTTATATAGAGAAAAAGAATATTTAGGAAAATTTAATAAAATTTTGAAATATGCTCCTTACTTGAACGGTGGATTATTTGAAAAAAACGAATTAGACGATATTGGATGGCAAATTCCAGATAATCTTTTTGATGACATTTTTGAATTCTTTGAAAGCTATAATTTCACTATTGAAGAATCAACACCTTATGAAATTGAAATTGCGATTAATCCTGAAATGCTTGGAAATATTTATGAACAATTAGTCAATGTTGAAGAAAAAGAAGAGCAAGCAAAAGCCGGTATTTTTTATACTCCAAAAATAGAAATTGAGCTGATGATAAGAAAATCCTTAGTAGAATGGCTTTTTAACAAAACAAAAATTGATAAAGAAAAACTTTATAAATTTCTCTTTCCAGAAATGGAAGAAGAAATTGAAGATCCATTTACTCAAAAAGAAGCAGAAAAAGTTTTAGATGAGTTAGACAAAATTTTAATTTTAGATCCTGCCTGTGGTTCCGGGCATTATTTAGTTGTTGCAGAACAAATTCTTTACAAATTAAAAGAAATTCTCTGGAAAAAGTTAAACAAACCTCATTCAAGCAAGTATGAAGAAAAGAAAAAAATAATTGAACGAAATATTTATGGAAATGACATTAAAGAATGGGCAGTAAATGTAGCAAAATTAAGATTATGGCTTGATTTATTTGTAGATGCCGATGAAGAAATTTTAGAAGATCAAACAGAACCTCTTTTGCCGAATTTGAACTTCAAGATCAGATGCGGTGATAGTTTAATTCAAAGAATAGGAAATAAACTTTTTGCTTTGAGGAAAATTTCTTCTGTCCTAAAGCAGGAAACATTCCTCTTAAAAGAGTTAGAAAGAAAAAAGTTAGCAGTTTATGAAAACAAACTAGATTCAAAGGGTGTTTTGGATTTAGAGAAAAAGTTATTAGCAAACGCATTAAATCGAGTACATCATGAAATTTTTGAAGAGATAAAAAGGAAAAGAAGAGAAATTTTACAAGTTGAAGAGCCGAATATTTTGCCTTTTGAAGAACAAAAAATTGAAATTGATAAAGGAAAATTAAAAAGGCTTAAAAAAGAACTTGAAATTCTCAAAAAAGAATTAGAGGAAATAAAAAAATTCAAAGAAGAAATTTTACAACCCAAAAAAGAACCTCCAATGCTTTGGGATTTGGCATTTGCAGAAGTTTTTCAAATGAAAAATGGATTTGATATTGTAATTGCAAATCCTCCTTATGTAAGACAAGAAAGAATTGAAGATTTAACAAACTTTTACTCAAAAAAGGAATACAAAGAAAAATTAATTGAGCAAACAAAGATAGATTGGAGTTATGATTTTAAAGGAAGACTTATAAAATCACCAATTCCTCAAAAATTTGATAAAAAATGTGATCTTTATGTTTATTTCTATCTTAAAGGATTAAAGCTTTTAAATTCTGATGGAGTTTTGTGTTATATTTCTTCTAATTCTTGGTTAGATGTAGGTTATGGAAAAATTTTGCAAGAGATTTTGTTAAAGAGAGTTCCAATTGTGGCAATTTATGACAACCAAGTAAAAAGAAGTTTCAAACATGCTGATATAAACACTATCATTGCCATTTTAAAAGCTCCAAAAACAAAAGATTTTGACAAAGAAATAAAAGAAAATGAGATTTCTTTTGTGATGTTTAAAAAACCATTTGAAGAAATTATGTTTTCTGAAATTTTCATTGATTTGGAGAAAAAGGAAGGATTTAAAGAATATCCAGAAGGTAAAAGAAGAGAAACTGAAATTTTTAGAATTCACAAAATAAACCAAAAAGAACTTTATGAGTTGGGAAAAGACAAAAAAACAGGAGAATATATTGGCAACAAATGGGGCGGAAAATATTTGAGAGCCCCTGAAATTTATTGGATAATTTTAAAAAAAGGTCGAGATAAACTTGTCCGCCTTGGAGACATTGCCGAAGTTCGCTTTGGTATCAAAACCGGCGCCAATGAATTTTTCTATGTAGAAGATGTAACGGATGAGATCGAGGAGGGTTAAAATTATGAGAACATTATTTGGTATTGAGCAAGAAAAAGAAAATCAGATAATAGAAGTAAATATTTACAGTGATGAGGTAAAAAATATTGTAGATCCTGAGACAAAGGAAAAATGGCACTATATTGGATTGATTGTTATTCCTGTGCAAAAAGAAGAGGTATGTTTGAACAATTTACTGAAAGCTCGATTTTTTGAAAATTTTTCTCCTGAAAATGATTTGTCGCTTGTTAAAAAAGATGAATATTTTAAAAAAAACAACAGAATAGTTCATTTTTCAGACTTGGATGCTGATACTTTTTATATTGCTAAGAGATGGCATTCTTACTTAAAAAATAAATGTAGCGAGAAAGAGTTTTATTTCAATATTTTGGGAATATGCGAAAGTAGATTGAGTCAGCGGTTTTTTCCTAGAAAGGAATTTATTGTTGTTTATAATCGATTTTTTAGGAGTGCTATAGCATTCGCTTTAAAAAAATTTTTTCTTAAAAAGAATGTAAAAAAAATTATAATAAAAGAGATATTTCACGAGAAAGGAGAACAGCAGTTTAACTCTTTATTTCCATGGCACGCAATCTATAAAATCAACAAAGAAGAAAATTGGCCTATTTATTGCAAAAAGAAAAAAATTACTTTTATTGGGAAAGATCACGAAAAAAACAAAAGAGCAAACTTTATTCAGTTTATTGACGTATTGCTCGGAGTAACACGAAATGCTATTCATTATACTAGTAAAGGAAAATTCCAAAAAAGATTAACAGAAGAATACTTTCCTTTAATAAAAAGACTAATTTATAAACCTAATAATCCAAATTCAAAAACTTATCCTTCTTATCATAGAAGAATGAATATAGATTTTTTCCCTAAAGAAAAACTTACCTCTGCCGATCAACTTTCTCGATATAAAAAAATGTTTTATAAAAAAGTTAAGTTGAACTTTGAATATAGAGGACAGAAAAAGCTTTTATGAAATTTTCCGAAATCAAACACAAAATTAAAAATTTAGGAAATTTTAAATCTTTGAAAGAAATCAAAGAAGCAGGTTTGCGAATTGTGAGAAACACAAAAACCGGCGATTATTGGTTGATTGAAAAAGAATTTTTAAAACCGGTGGTTACAAACTATGAAAACTTGAAAAGTATTAAAATTGAACCAGATATGTCGGTGTTTGTATATCCAGAAATAGATTATTCAAAAACGAAATATAAAGCTAATGATTATATAGTATGGGGTAAAAACCTAAAAACAAAAGGTGGACAGAAACAAGAAGCGGGTATACCATTGCCTAAAATAAAGTCTTTAAGAGGAAGAAAATATTGGTATTCCTTTCAGCCCTCTGATGACCTTTTGTCAAACGTTTTTTGGCAAAAAAGAACCGGCGAAAGATTTGCCGTATTTTTTTCGGATAATAAAACCTTCGTTGATCAGAAATTATATCCTTTAATAAAAATCAACAAAAATATTGAAAATATAGTAATCGCCTTAAACTCTACAATACAGAGATTGTTTTTAGAAGTAGAGGGAGTTTCATATACCGGAGCATACACACTTATTGAAATTTCGGTGGAAGATGTAGAGAAACTGCCTGTAATTAATCCCGAAAGATTAAAAAGTAAAAAAATAAAAGAGATTCTTAGAAAGAAAGAGTTTAAATCCATTTTCACCGAACTTGGTTTTGATCCTTCAAAGCCAATTCGTGAGCAAGAGCCAAATCCTTTACCAGATAGAAAAGCATTGGACGACATTGTTTTTGATGCTTTAGGATTAACCAAAGAAGAAAGAAAAGAAGTTTACTGGGCGGTAGCAGAATTGGTGAAAAATAGGTTAGAGAAAGCAAGGAGTGTGTAAAGACTTGTATTTTTTGAGAAAAATGATAGAATGATTAGCATGGAGAAAAAAATTTTTCATATCAACAAAAAATTAAACTTATTTTCAAAGAAAAAAAGTGGCCACTTAGAGCCTGGGTGGTTTGATAGTTCTGAGTTAACATATTTATCTAATTTTACAAAAGAATGTCCGGATGAGTTTGTAGGATGGACGACATTAAGAGTTGTTCAAGAAGGAAGAAATGATACAAAATTTCATATTCCTTCAAATATTGAAACGATAAATTTTTACCTTCCAATACAAGATGGAGCTATAGTTTATTATGCAAATCCGTTTCCTATAGAATTTGTTTATCGTACCGACGGGACAAAAATATTTATTAACGGAAGGTGGGTAAACATTACTCCTTCTACCAATTTTGAAGCTTCTACTACGGATGTAGGGGAAGGTGTAACTACGAAATTTGGAAAAATTATCGTATCTGAAGTAATCGATAAACAAGATCAAACTTTTCAAAAAAGACTCGAAGAAGTAAATAAAAAATTAATCTACATCCCAGATGTTTCGTATGGTTTGATATACAAAATAAGAGGGGGAGGGTATTTTCTTTTAAGATATCAAGCAGCTAAATCCTTGGCCGATATCGACATATGTCTCGCTGCTGTATTGACAAACCGCCCTCTTTATACCGAAGATTTTTCTCAATGGGCTAGCTTAAAAGATTCTTCTAAATCAGTTTTCAGTTTTTTTCATGAAATGAAGTTTAAGATAAAATATTTTAAAAAGTTAAAGGATTTCAAAATTTAAACTTATGTCCTTAGCAATTAATGTTACAACTTCATCGGGGATGGTTTTGGCGGCTGATTCAAGGCAAAGTTATAGAAATAGAAAAGGAATGGCAAGGGTTGGAAGTGATACTGCTTCTAAACTTTTTCAATTAAACAAAAGAGTCGGATGTGCCATTACCGGGATTGCTTTTTTAAATACAGAAGAAGGGCTTAAAAATATCAGTGCTTTTGTAGAAGAATTTAAAAGAATTGAAGAGGTAGAAAGAATGGATGTTCAAGAATTAGCGGAAAAGCTTTATAAATTTTTTGAAAGCAAATACAATTGGAAACCGATGTTAGAAGATCTAAAAGTAAAAATTAGAAAAGATTTAGAAGCAAAAGGATTTGAGTTGGTTGGAGATTTTGTGGAAGAAAAAGGAGTATTGAAGTTTAAGTTTAAAGACCGATCAGGAAGAGAGCATCAAGGGATGGGAGGTGTTGATAGGATTGATATTTTAGTAGCTGGATTTAATCATGATGGCTCGCATCAAGTATTTATTGGATATATTCCAGGTGAGTTGAAAGAAAAAAGAAATAGTAAAATTAGAAAAAAGGAGTATGGAGCTTCTTGGATTGGACAAATTGATGTGACTTCAAGAATTGTTTTAGGTTGGGATGGAAGAATTTTTGCATTGCCTTTTGTTCAAGAAGAAATGAAAAAAATTGGAGAAGAAGAAATTGAGAGACAATTGAGAGGTTTAGAGTATGTAATTAATTGGGGGACAATGACGCTCCAAGATGCAATTGATTTTTCAGTATTAATGATCAAAACAACTGAGGCAATTCAAAGATTCTCTGATGGAATTTCAATGGATCCTGGAGCTATGCCAGGAGTTGGAGGGGAAATTGATATTGCAGTAATTACAAGAGATAAAGGTTTTATTTGGGTTAAGAAAAAAAATCTGAAAGTTGAAGGAAAAGAGGTTGATTTAGATCAATTTCCTAACTTGAAATAACTCATTGAGTTTGAAAAGTTTAAAAAAGATCTAAAACAGCTTCTACTTTCCGATCATTTAAGATCGGAATTTTTTATTTTTCTCATTATTTTCTTGATTTTTTGATTGAAAATAAGATAGAATTTAAAGATCAAATATGAAGCACGACATTATTGATAATCAAAATGTAAAATTAATTAATGTTTTAAAAGAAAAACTCTCTATTTCAAAAAGGGCGCGGTTTGCTGTGGGCTGGTTGTTTTTAAGTGGGTTTAAGGAATTGAGAAACGAAATTGAGAATCTTGAAAAACTTGAAATTTTAGCAGGTTCAAGGACAAACAAAGAAACAGCTGAATTGATGCTTTTAAATGAAAAATACGAGAAAGCAGTAAAGGATAATTTAGAAAAAATAAAATCTTTGCCTGAAGATGAGAGACAAAAGATTTTAGAAAAAGAATTTGAGGGTTTGATGAATGATTTGAGTTATATTAAACCCAGCGAAGAAAACATAGAATTTTTAAAATGGCTTTTAAAAAAATTACAAGAAAAGAAAATTGAAATTAGGATTTATTATAAAGAACCTCTCCATGCAAAACTTTATCTTTTTGAGTATAAAGATCCAAGACATGGTTTAGGAGAGGCAATTGTTGGTTCAAGTAATTTTTCAGTAAGCGGATTTGGATTAAATACTGAATTAAATGTGAGAGTTTTGGGAGATGAAAATTACAAAACTCTCTCCAAATGGTTTGAAGAAAGATGGAAAGAGAGCGAGAAAGCTGAATTTACTACTTTAACTCAAAGAGCTATTGAAAGATCTTGGGCTTTTAATAAAGAAGTCACGCCTTTTAGAATTTATTTAAGGGTGTTGCATGAAATTTTTAGTTATAAAGAGCCAAAATCAGAATTGGAATTTGAAAAAGAACTTTTTAGATATCAAAGAGATGCAGTGATTGACGCTTATCAGAGACTTCAAAAATATAATGGAGTTTTTATTTCTGATGTTCCAGGACTTGGGAAAACTTATATTGGAGCAGCTCTTTTATCTCATTTAGAGACCGAAGGAAAAACTGCAATTGTAATTTCTCCTCCAAGATTAGTTGAATACTGGCGCGAAGTTTTGAGCGAGTTTGGTGCAGCAAAAGCTAAAGTGTTTTCTGCGGGTAAATTAGAAGAAATTTTAGAAAATGAGAGGTTTTTGAAAAGAAAAGTAGTTTTAGTGGATGAATCTCACCATTTTAGAAATCCAGATACAAAAAGATATCGAGATTTACAAACAATCTGCCAAGGAAAACAGGTGATTTTAATAAGTGCCACACCTCAAAACTTAAGCATTTGGGATATTTACTGGCAAATAAAACTTTTCACTCCTTATGAGGCAAATCATAATTTCAGGATTTATCCAATTGAACTTAAAAAATATTTTGAGGCTTGTGAAAAAGGAAAAGCAAATATTGAAGATTTAATTTCAGAAATTTTTATCCGTAGGACAAGGAGTGATATTAAAGAATATTATCCAGATGAAAAAATTGTTTTTCCAGAAAGAAAAGGACCTTATAGAGTTGATTATTCAATTGATGAGGTTTATGAAGGAGGTTTATATCAAAAATTAAAAGAGCTGATTAATAAGTTAACTTATGCCAGATATAATCTTGGTAGGTATGCTAAACCTGAAAAATTTGACCCCGATGAGTTTCAAAGATTAAAAGTGGCTTGGGTGAATTTGCAGCGGTTAGTAAAAATAAATCTTTATCGGCGTTTAGAAAGTAGTGTTCAAGCTTTTAGAGATTCTGTAAATACTCATTTGAGAATTCACCGTGGTTTTGAAGAAATCTTGATCAAAGAAAACAAAGTTTGGGTAGGGGACATAGATAAGTTAGAAGAATTTATTCAAAAATTGGAAAACGGAGAAGAAATAGAATGGAAGGAAAAAGAAAATTTTTATGAAGTAGAGAAGTTTAATATTGAAGAATTAAAAAGCGACTTAGAAAAAGACATAAAAATTCTCGAAGAAATGCAAAAATTAGTAAAAAATATCTCACCAGAAGACGATGATAAGTTACAAAAACTTATTGAAATTTTAAAAAAAGAACCAATCAAAGGCAAAAAAGTGATAATTTTTAGTTGTTTTGAATCCACGGTTAGATATTTATATGAGAACTTGAAGAATGAATTTGAAAAAGTTGATTTTGTGGCAGGTGGTGGAAAAATATTGACTAAAATTAAAAGATTTGCTCCAAAGGCAAATCATGCAAAGATTAAACCAGAGGAAGAAATAAATATCCTTATAGCTACAGAAATTCTTTCTGAAGGACTAAACTTACAGGATGCTCAAGCAGTAATTAATTATGAGCTTCATTGGAATCCGGTGAGAATAATTCAGAGAATTGGAAGAATTGATAGAGTAGGAAGCGAACACTCGGAAATCTATGTATATAATTTCTTTCCAGAAACATCGGCTGAAAAAGAAATCAAAGTTGAAGAAAAAGTTAATCATAGGATAGAAGAGATTATTCAAAATTTTGGCTATGATGAAAAAACAATAAGATTAGACGAGCCAACAGTAAGGAAAAAATTGTTTGAAATTTATACTGAAAAACCTGAAGGCTTAGAAGAAGTTGAAGAAAAATCTTCCTCTAAATATTTTGAATTCGAGTTTGAAAAACTAATTAAAAAGTATCCAAAAGAATACGAAAAAGCTTTAAAATTACCTGCGATGGTCCATTGCGCTAAGTCATCTAAAGAAAAAGGATTGGTAGTATTTTGCCGTGCTGATGATTACTTTAGGTTAAGATTGGCTGATGAGAAAGGGGAGATTGTTTGTAAAGACGACTGGAAGATTTTGGAAAATTTAAAGTGCGAGGTTAATGAAAAAGCCTTAGAGTTTAATAACAACTATCTTCCGGTCACTGAAAAAATAAAAGAGGAATTTGAAGAAGAAGCTAACAAAAGAGAAAGAGACAAAGAAATAGTTGTGGATCCTATAAAAAAAGAATTTATAAGATTGATAGAATGGTTAAAACGAAAAGAAAGCAAGGAAATAAAACAAAGATTTGATGATTTAGTAGATTTTCTCGTAAGAAAACACCTTGATTTTCATAAAAAGAAAGCCATAAGAAGACTAGTCCGTAGTTACAAAAGAAAATTTGGTTTGAAAAAAAGAGAAATTTTGGAAGCTTTAGAAAAAGAAATTTATTCGCTATTAGAAGACGCTCCTGACGAGAAAAAACCGGAAATCAAAAAACGATATGCCCAAATAATAATTGCGGAAGAATTGAAATGATCTTTTTCTAATTATTGCAATTCAAGGTCGAATTAATTTTTAATAAAACAATAAAAATGCGGCTAATGGACAAGGAGTATTTTGAAATTACTCATGGAGGAGCGGTAAGTGAATTTGAGTCATATCCGGACCTAGAGGATTTAGGGAAACTGAAAATTTTGGGAATGGCATGGAATAGTGAAAGTGAGTTAATGATAGAGTTAGAAAATGGAAAGAAACTTTTTGTTGAAGCAAAAAATGAAATAGCGCTTCAGTGTTTGAAGAAGATTGAACGTGTTTTGCGAGAGAAATATATAGGAAAAAAATTAAGCGAGGTGATTGATAAGGATTTTTGTGTTGAAGAAGATTTAGATTGATTAAAAATAAAAAACCATGGCACAAGATGTTAAAATTTGGGAAATTACAAAAGAAGGTGAATTGAAAGAGATTTCTCAGGCAAAGTTGGATTTGGAAGAGCGATTAGAAAGTTGGATTGAGCAAGATATTTCAATAGTTTCTGACGATTTATTAGTCATCGGAAGGCAAGTCAAAACCGATTTTGGAGGAACAATTGATTTACTCTGTATTGATCGGAATGGAGATCTTGCAATTTTGGAGTTGAAGCGGGACAAAACTCCAAGAGATGTAGTCGCTCAGGCATTAGATTATGCTTCTTGGGTAAAAGATTTATCTAACGAAAGGATCACTGAAATTGCCAATGAATACTTAGGTGATAAAGGTCCGTTGGAAAAAGCTTTTAAAGAAAAATTTGGCATTGAACTTCCGGAGGTTTTAAATGAAAGTCATAAAACTTTTATTATTGGCTCAGAGATAGATCCAAGTTCCCAGCGGATTATTGAGTATCTTTCTGATACTTATGGTGTGGGAATAAATGCCGTCACTTTTCAATATTTTCAAGAAGGAGGAAAAGAATTTTTATCTCGAGTATTTTTAATTGATCCCTCTGAAGCTGAATATAGAACAAAAACAAAATTTCCATCAAAAAGAAAACCTCCATTGACTTACGAAGAATTAGAGAAAATAGCTGAAGAGAATGGTGTAGGCAAGCTTTACAAAAAACTTCTGGAAGGGTTATCAAGTTGTTTTGATTATAAAGTTACTACGAGAAGTAGCGTTGCTTTCATTGGGTTTAAGAAAAAAGAGAAGTCACGAATGACTATTTTTAGTATTCTACCAGGTGAGAGTAGTGCTGAAAAAGGTGTGAGGTATACCGTGTATATGGATAGGTTCACCGATTACTTTGAAATTGACAAAGAAAAAGCAAAAGCTATTCTTCCTTCCTATGAGCAAAAAATAGGTTATGGAGAATGGGCAGGCGAATTTGGAGGCGGGTATTTTAAGGATGATGCTCAAATTGAAGAATTTTTAAGAAAGTTAAATACCCTTAAACAAAATAAAACACATGATAGATCCTAGTAAAAAATTTAAAAAATCCTGATTAAAACCAAGAAAAAACAGGAAAGAAAAGTAAACCCATCAAATGCATATTCTCAAATTCTTAAGAACATGAGAATATTGTTTTTGGGTAAAACGAAGCGGAAAATTAATAATGAAGTAAAAAATTAATTAAAAAAATCAAGTGGATTGTTGAGAAAAAATTCGCTAAAATGTTTTGAGTTAGTTAAAATTGGTAAAAAGGTCTATATGTTATTCAAATTTTTTAAATGAAAATGGAAAATATTAATTTTGAAGAATTTCAAAAAATTGATTTGAGAGTTGGAAAGATAATTGAGGCAGAAAAAATAGAGGGGACCGATAAGCTTTTGAAATTAAAAGTTGATTTGGGGGAGGAGGAAAGGCAACTTGTGGCAGGAATTGCTAAATTTTATCAACCAGAAGATTTGATTGGAAAAGAAATTGTTGTAGTCGCTAATTTGGAGCCAAAAATTTTGAGAGGAGTTGAAAGCCAAGGAATGCTTCTGGCAGCCGATGTTGAAGGAAAACCGGTGCTTTTAAAGCCAGATCAAGAAGTTCCCCCTGGCACTAAAATCCGCTAAATTGACTTTCCGATCACTTGTGATCGCAAACCAAATTTTCCGATTATCAAAAACGCTACCCTAAATCGTTAAAGGTCGTAACTGGTTTTTTTAATTTTATGAACCGCAACGATTTAAAAAATTTAAGAGAAGCTTTAATAGGAGAACTTCAGGCGATTAATCAATATCAGCAATACATAAATGAGACCGATAATGAAAAGATAAAAAAAGTGTTAAGCCATATTAGAGATGATGAAAAAGAACATTTTGCTGAGTTAGTAAAACTTATTCAAGAATTTGATCCAACTCAAAAAGAGAAATTTCAAAAAGAAGAACTTTAAATTGAAATCACACTTCCATTAAGGAACCAAGATTTTTATAAAAATATAAAAAGAAAAATCAGGCTTAAAAAATTGTTTTAAAAAATTAAAGAATTTAAAAAATTAAAGAAATAAAAAATCTAAAAAAAACCAAAATAAACATTCTCAAATTCTTAAGAATTTGAGAATGTTGTTTTACAGGCAGGTTAAAAGTTGAGGTTGAAAAAAGAGGGAGATTGAGTTGAAAATTAATTGAAAAAATTGAAAAATAAAAATTGATGTTGATAAAAGTTAAAGTTTTTCCGAATTCAAAAAAAGAAGGAGTAATTAAAAAATCTGAAGATAGTTTTGAGGTAAAAGTTAAAGCAAAGCCGGAAAAGGGCATGGCAAATAAAGAAGTGGTAAAACTTTTGAGTGTTTATTTTAAAATTCCTGAATCAAAGATAAGATTGATAAAAGGTTTTAAAGAAAGAAACAAAATTTTTGAAATAAAATAATCAATCGGTTTAATGAAAATCAAAATTTTTAAGATAAAAGCAAAATCAATTTTTACTCGGACCAAAATTCCCGGGGCAAAATGGGTGATTAATCAATATGTCGGTTGTGCTCATTCTTGTCTTTACTGTTATGCTAAATTTATGTGCCAATGGAAGCCGGAGAGCTATGGAAAATGGGGCAGTTGGGTTGAGATAAAAATTAACGCTCCAGAGCTGGTAAAAGAAAAATATGTTGATGGTTGGGTTTATATGAGTTCAGTTTCTGATCCTTATCAGCCAATTGAAAGAGAATTAAAATTAACCCGAAAGGTTTTAGAAAATTTAGATAAAAGAATTAAACTTTCCATCCTTACCAAATCTGATTTAGTTTTGCGCGATATTGATATTTTTAAAAAGTTCAAAAATATTGAAGTTGGTTTGACAATCAACAGCTTTGATGGTGCTTTGAAAAAAATTTTTGAGCCATTTTCACCGCCAAATGAAAAAAGAATAAAAGCTTTAAAAATACTTAAAGACAACAAAATCACAACCTACACTTTTATCAGCCCGATTATTCCAGGATTGATAGATTTGAAAGAAATTATCAAAAAGACCAAAAATTTTAGTGACTTTTATTGGCTTGAGTTTATCAATCTTAAACTGGCAGGAAAAGAATTTATTAAAGTTTTAAAAGAAAATTTCCCAGAAAGTTTTGAGATTGTTAAAGATAAAGAAAAATTTACTCGCTTTATAAAAGAGTGTTTAAAAATTGTTAATTCAGAGAAGATTTCTCTTAAAGGAATAGAAATCCATCAGTAGGGTTAAAAAATCTAAACAAAGAAAAAATTAAAAGTAATAAAATGACAAAAAAATATAAAAAACGAATTTAAATATGTAAAGCAACAAAAAATGAAATTAAAAAAGTTGGGAGATAATTAAAAAAGGCATAAAAATATTTAAACTAACAGCGAGATGAAGTTTTGGTTGCAAAATAAAAATTTTTTAATTTAAATTATTAATGTTAAGTTTAAAGTTAAGTTATGAAAAAGGAAGAAAAAGAAAACAAAATAATTTTTGATTTTAAAAGGACCACCGAAGAAATTTTTTCTTTAGAAGAGTTTAAAGAAAAGTTAAAGAGAAAAAAGCAGTTGATTATTAAATATGGAGTGGATGTCACCGCTCCTTTTTTGCATTTAGGTCACGCAGTAAATCTTTGGATGATGAGAAGGTTGCAGGAAGAAGGACATAAAGTTGTTTTTCTTATTGGAGACTTTACCACTAAAATCGGAGATCCTACCGGACGTTCTGAGACTAGACCTATAATTCCTGAAGAGGAAATAGAAAAGAATGCTCAAGAATTCATAAAACAAGTTTCTACAATTTTGATCACCGATGACCCGCAAGTTTTTGAAATAAGACGAAATTCAGAATGGTTTTCAAAAATGAGCACTGCAGAGTTTATTTCTTTGCTTTCTATGGTTACCCACTCACGCCTAATTTCAAGAGATATGTTCCAAAAAAGAATAGAAGAGGGAAAAGAAATTTATATGCACGAATTAATTTACCCCGTCCTTCAGGGATACGATTCTGTAATGTTGAAATCGGATCTTACCATAGTAGGCAGTGATCAGTTATTTAACGAAATGATGGGACGATTTTTCCAAGAAAAATTTGGACAAGAACCGCAAGTGATAATTACTACAAAAATCACTCCTGGGCTTGATGGAAAATTTAAGCAGAGTAAAAGTCTTGGAAACTATGTTGCAATTGCTGATTCGCCCCGAGATAAATTTGGTAAAATAATGAGTTTACCTGATCATCTTATCATTCAATGGATGGAAGTTTACACCACTATCCCTTTAGAAAAAATTGAAGAATATAAGGTAAAAATGAAAAAAGGAGAGATAAATCCAAGAGATGTGAAATTAGAACTAGCAAAAGCAATCGTAGAGAGATATCATGGAAAAGAAGTAGCAGAAATGGAGAAAAAATGGTTTTTAGAAACTTTTTCTCAAAAAGAATTTCCGAATGATGCTCCGATAATCAAGATTCCTGAAGGTGAATATAACCTGTTAGATATTTTAAAGTTTATTAAACCTGAAAAGTCTAATTCGGAACTAAAAAGACTTATCATGCAAGGTGGAGTGAAAATTGATGGAAAAAAGATTACTGATTTTAAATCTCTTATTTCTTGTAAAGAAAAAGAAAAATTACATCTCAAACTAGGCAAAAAAGAATTTTATCGCATCCTATTTTCCGTTTTTAAAAAAGAAAAATAAAAAACTAATTAAACTCTTTTCAATCAATACTTTCTACTTAACTGCTATATAGCAATTAAGTGGAAGTGTTTTTAGAAGATTTTTGGTTAGTTTTTAAAAAGTGGGCTTTTAAAAAGCGGGGAGGGTAGGATTTTTTCTCATATTTTTGAGAAGATGAGAATATTTTTTCTGGGAAGGAAGAAGTTTTTGAAAGTAGAATTAAAAAAGCGAAGGTCAAAAGGATTTTTTAAGAGTGGGTCTAAAAATTAATTAAAGAAGAAAATGAAATTATGAAAAAATTTATTCAAAAAAATAGAATAGTTTTGGCAATTTTGGTTGGGGCGGTGATTGTAGGAATGATAGTTTATTTCTCAAAGGGTTTGGTGAAAGAAAAAAGCCTGATACCTTCCTGCCATAATGTTCCTTCTCTTCCGGATGGGGCAAAAAGATTAGTCACTAAAGTAATTGATGGAGATACTTTTTTGATTGAAGGAGGTTATCCGGTAAGAATTTTAGGAATTGATGCTGATGAAAAAGGCTATCCTTGCTATGAAGCGGCAAAGAAAAGATTAGAAGAATTAGTTTTAAACAAAGAAGTAAGATTAGAAAAAGGAAAAGAAGATTTAGATCAATACTGCCGCTATCTAAGATATGTTTTTGTTGATGGTGAAAATGTTTCTTTGAAGCTTGTAAAAGAAGGACTGGTGGTGGCTCGATTTTCTCCAGAGGATACAAAATATCGGAAAGAAATTGAAAAAGCTGAAAAAGAAGCCAGAGAAAATAAAATTGGCTGTAAATGGTCTCCTTTTACTGAAACCTCAGAAGAAGAAAAGATAAACTTTAAATCTCAATGGGAAAAATTAACTCCAGAGAAATTAGGACTTCAAGTTGTTGGTGCCTGTCTTGCTGGAAAATATTTAGGTAAAAAAATGATTGTTGAAGGAAAAATTGTTGATACTTATCGGCATTTAAAAAGCAATACTGTTTTTTTAAATTTTGAAAAACCATATCCCAATCAATGCTTCACCGGCGTTATCTTTAGCTCTGATCTTTACAAATTTGTCCAAAACCCTGAAGATTACTATTTAAACAAAACCGTCCGAATTGTCGGTGAAATAAAAGAATACAAAGGAAGACCAGAAATCATTTTAAAAGACCCCAGCCAAATTGAAGTAGGGGAATAAAAATCTTGATTGCTTACGCAGGGTAAGCAACGTTTCTAATTTTAGAATCTATGAAACGGTTTCAGTCAGCTGGCTTTAGTAAAAATCTTCTAAAAATCAGGAAGGCAATGAAAAAAGATAAAAAAGCGATCTCAGAATTATATTATGAGCTTCATCCAGTAGAAGAAAAGGAAAATAAAGAAAAAGGATTGTTAGTTCCAATTGAAAAATCAAAAATAAAACCTATTCTTCTGGTAGCTGAAGAAAACAATCAAATTGTAGGATTTGTATGGGCTCATTTTATTCAGTATGGATTTTTCAAATATGGAACGATTGATGAATTATTTGTAAAAAAAGAGTTTCGGGGAAAAGGCATTGGAACGGCGTTGCTTAAAAAAGTAATTCAAAAACTTGAGAATCTTAAAGTGAAAATAATTGTAGTTGATACCGATAAAGACAATAAAGAGGCGATTAGGTTATATAAGAAAGTAGGTTTTAAATTAGGGAAAAAAGGAGTAACATTTTATTGGGTGCCAAAAAAGAAAGCAAAGTAAATGTTTTTTTAAATCGCTTAATTTTTTTAAAGGTCTAAAAAATTTATGGAAATAAAAGAATTATTAAAAACAGCTCGAGAAATTTGGGGTTAAATATAAAGAAAATTTTAAAAAATCTGAAAATAAAAATTTATGGCAAAAGAAAGGCATAAATTAATTCCTTCAGTTTATTTGGTGTTAATCAAAAACAATAAAATTCTTTTGTTAAGAAGATTTAATACCGGATTTATGGACGGATATTATAGCCTCCCAGCGGGACATGTCGAATCAAATGAGACTTTAACTTCCGCAATGGTGCGCGAAGCCAAGGAAGAAATTGGGATAAAAATAAATAAAAAGGATTTGAAATTAGCCCACATAATTCACCGAAAAGAACCAAATGAAGAAAGGATTAATTTTTTCTTTGTTTCTCAAAAATACCAAGGAAAACCAAAAATAATGGAACCTCACAAGTGCGATGATTTAAGTTGGTTTGATTTAAATGACCTGCCAGAGAGTGTAATTCCTTATATCAAACAAGCAATTCAAAATATTCTTGCAAAAAAGATTTATAGCGAATTTGGCTGGAAAAAGGCTAAAAAATAAATTTTGAAACAAACACAATGAAAATCACTATTTGTAGTTCAGCATTTTTTATAAAGGAAGTTGAAAAGGTTAAGCAAAAATTGGAGGAGAAAGGATATCAGGTTTTTATTTTTCCTCAAAAAGTGGAACTTGAAGGAGAGATTTTAGAGGTAACTCAGTTTTATAAAATGAGAAAGGAAGATTATTTTAATGAAGCTTATTGGAAGTTAAAAAATAGGTTAATGGAGGAACATATTAGGAAAATAGAAAGAAGTGATGCTATTTTGGTGTTAAATCATGATAAAGATGGCATTCCCGGCTATATTGGCGGAAACACCTTTCTTGAAATGGGACTGGCTTATTATTTGAACAAAAAAATATTTTTATGGAAAAAGCCTTCTGAAAATTTGCCTTTCTTTGAAGAGATCATGGCTTTAAAGCCGATCATCATTGATGAGAATTTAGAAAAAATAAGATAAAAATTTAAGCAAAACGCCTCCAGCTTTATTCTCAAATTCTTAAGAATTTGAGAATGATTCGTAAAAATTATTGGCTGTTGCTTACCCTAGGTAAGCAATTAAAATCTTGAAAAAAGCAAACGAATTGATATTATAAAAAGCCAGAAATTTAAAAAAATAAAAAAGGAGGTGAGCTAATGATCACAATCAGTATTTTAAAAAAACCTCTTCCTTGCTGGTATGAGTTTGTTTCAGGAGAAGATGGAATTATTTTAAAAATTAAAAAAGGTTATCTTGAAAGTTTTCTCAAAGAGATTAAAACCCTTCCAGAGGAGTGGGAAGTAGTGAAATCTTTTCGAAAGGAGTTTTTAGAAAATGACCCAGGGAGAAAAAAATTCAATATTGGAGAAAGAGAAAATATAGGTTTTGGGGGAGTGCTTCGCTATCAAGGAGAGGAAAGAGGATTTGGAAAATGGCTCATTTCTTATCCCGAGATAATAAAATTCACTGAGGAAAAATGTTTTTATTGTGGAGGATTAGGAATAAGAGAAGGAGAAAAATGCTTTCGGTGCCATGGCACTGGAAAAGAAATTAAAATTGAAATGGAAGAAGCTCTCGCTATTTCTGGTTCGCTGATGATCATTACTTTACTTCTTAATATTAATAATGCTAATATTAATCTTTTCCGAGAAGAAGAGAAATCTTCTTTTCCCCAGCCGATGACTATAATTACTTCCTTTTCTTCTTCTCTTTACTTACAAGGAGTCTCTCTTGAAGGTGAAATCGGACATGATTTAGCAAGATTTTTAAAGACCTATTCAAGACCTCAAATTATAGAGAAGAGAATGGAGGAAGCAATGAGAAAAGCTTATCTAAGGATGATGAAATCTTCTAAAATGGAGTTACAAGTTTTTAAGGTGGAAATTAACAAAGGAAAAATTTCTTGTATTCTTGGAGTTGCAGGAAAATATTGCGGAATTGTTGCTTCTCAATCTTTCCCTTTTTCTCCAAAAATGGAAGGCTATCGATTTGAATCTCATAACGTTCAAAATGCGGTGCAACAATTAATTTTACTTTCTTCTTTAGCAGAATTAAACACTCTTTTTCACGAAGCTTTTTAAAAAATAAATCAAAAACTTCAAATGCCACCCTCTTGGGTGGCATTTTTCATTTAAACCAGAAAATTAAAACCAAAACAAAAATTAAAATTTAAAAACACCTTCAAAATTAAAAGTTTAAAGTAAAAGCCAAAAAATATTCTCACATTCTTAAGAATGTGAGAATATTAAAATTCAATCTTTGCATTCAAATTAACTGAAAAAAATCGGTGAAATTTTAAGATATATGAGAAGAATCCTTATTCTAATGTTCTTAAGAACTTGAGAATAAGACTTTCAGGGTTTTACAAAAATTTTATAAAAATTAATGGAAATTTTTTAGATTTTTTAAAGCTAATTAAAGATTTTAAACCTATCAAAAAAGTGAGCTTTGATTCTGGCAAGTTTTTAGGTCTAAACTTTAGATTTTTGAAGTATCAAATGAGAATTGTTTTGCACCGGTAATTTACTTTTCATCAGAAAGTGTTACCAATGCGCTCATCAAGTGCATAATTTTGACATATTTTGATTTTGTGATAATATTAAAAACAAAACTAGGTTAATTTTTAAATCTCAAATGAAAGGTTGTCTCAAATCTGTAAATAAAAAAACTTTAATTTTCGGTTTTTTGGCTGGACTAATTTTAGTTTGCTTTTCGTTTATTTTTTTCGTTTCAAAAAATCGCCAAGAGATTTCTTTTCAAACACTAAAACAAGAATATTTAAAATTTAAAGAAGAATATCTTAAAAAGAAAAACCAAGGTTATAATTTAAGAGAAGCGGCTTGGTGGATTAAACAAGCAAGAAAAGAATATATTGAAGGAAATTATAAAAAAGCAAAAGAATATCTTGATAAAGCTTTTTTGGCTTTAAAAAAAGCAGAGAAAGTTGATTTTTCTTTGCCAGAAATTCCGGAGAAAGGGTGGAATATTACCGAAAAGCCAAACACCTTTATTGAAAAAATTCCCACAATAAAAGATTGGGTTCCAATTGGTATTACTTATAATTTAGAAGAAAACAATCTTTTAAGATATATTCCCGGCTATCCTTGGCAGCAGAGCTGCTTTATCTTTGTTGCCCTGGGAGAGAGCAAAGACGGAGAAACTATTTTTTATCAGGGAAGATTACCGTTTGAAGGTGGCTTTGCTCCAAGAATTAACATTAACGGAGAGTACTTTAGAAATGTCCCAGTATTTAAAGGAGGAATGTATTATTATGAGAAAGGGATAGAGGGTTCTCCCTATCCTACTGTTTTGGTTTATGGAACAAAAGGTTATAAAGAAATTTTATCTTATGATGAAAAAAATCAAACCTGGTATCATGAAATTATTCCTCCAGAGGAAGACGGATTAAAAATTAAAATTAAAGCAAAAGCTTTGGGAGTGCCTTTTTGGATGGGACCTCAGGAAGGACCTTACATTGTTCACGGAGCCTATAGCGGAACAAAAGATATTGATGTTTGGGGAGGCTTCTGGGTTGTTGGAAAATTTGAAGGTACGGTAAAACTTCCTAAAAAGAAAGAAAAGGAATTTTCCGGATACTTTTTGTTTGATCGGGCAACCCATATTGCCTATTATGCTCAGCAGGACTATCAGGGAGAGTACTGTAAAGAAATAGCCTGCCCAGCAAGAGGAGGTGTAGTTGAATTTTCCTGTATGGGAATATTTGATGATGATTTTGCCATTACCCTTTGTGATTCAAAAAACCCAACCCCAGTTAATTTCCCAAAATTCCAACATCAGGGAAGGATCAATTATATTTTCAATGAAAGCTATCCTTTCAATGATTTTACCTTAAAAAGTTTTGGTCCTTATCTTCAACCATCAAGCTTTGAACTCAAAGGAAAATTCAAAGAAGGAAGTGTTAATCTAAAAGGAAAAGTAATTGAATATTGGCCACCGAAAGGATGGGGAAGAGTTGAAGGAGCCTGGTGGGACCCGGAAGGAAAAAGAACCTGGGGAAGGGCATTGATTTCATGGGAAGGAGAGATAAAATTTAAAGGAGAAACTATAAAGGTAAAAGATGTTTTAGGAATAGGGGAATTTACAAGATTTGAAAGCAGCTAATTCTATGAGGGATTTTTTATTAAACATAAAAATGAAAAGAGTAATTCTTACCGCCACAATTCTGGCAGTTTTGTTTGTCTCCATTCTTATAGGGGGGGAGTCTTTTGGAAAATTTAGAAAAGGTGAAATCATTTCTGCAATAGGAACCATAAAATATATTTCTCTGGAAGGCGGATTTTACGGAATTAAAACTGAGAAAGGAAAAAGATATCTGCCCTTAAATTTGCCGGCTGAGTTTAAAAAAGATGGTTTAAAAGTTTGGTTTAAAGCCAAACCCAAAAAAGGTGCCACAATCCAAATGTGGGGCAAGCCAGTTGAGATTTTGGAGATTAAGGTTATTGAAAAAACACAAGCTCTTTCTCAAACAAAAGTTGCCATTCTTTATCAGCGGATTTCGGATTTTATTTACCATCCCTCAAAAATAAGAACTTATGATGATTTGGTAAAGATTTTAAAGGAGACAAACCCTGATTTGGTTTTTAGGGTATGGTGGAGGTGGACTCCCATTTACGAATCTCTTCCTCCAACCCATCCAGTATATCAGGCAGGTCATACTTATCAGCAGCTTGAAGAAACTTTAAGAAAACTTAAAAAAGATTTGCCAGAAATTAGGTATTGGTTTGGGGCAATTCCTACTCAAAGAATTAATTTTAAAGAAAAAAATCCGATAACAGGAGAAATTTATTCCGAAAATGAGACATGGAAAATGGCCTTGGATCCAGCAAAGTGGGGAATTAATTTATCAAAAGAAAAATTACAGAAACTGGCTCAGCAAAAAGGCGGCACAGGGCAATACGGTTATTTTCCCGATGTTACCAACAAAGAATTTCAAGAGCTTTACTTAAGCTGGGCAAAAAGACAAATTGAT
>Ga0190363_1000138_pt1 | contig 40165 bp, 38 predicted proteins | sample 48721867_MG_FD_161272 | JGI IMG/M metagenome (GOLD analysis project Ga0190363, IMG submission 161272) | Hydrothermal vent microbial mat bacterial communities from Southern Trench, Guaymas Basin, Mexico - 4872-18-6-7_MG | ecosystem: Environmental > Aquatic > Marine > Hydrothermal vents >... | reverse complement strand
CCTCCTGAGTTGATAGAATACCTATGAGGAATTGAAACACACCTCCTTTTAGCTTAGTTTGGAAACACACATCCAGTTGATAGAATACCTATGAGGAATTGAAACTAGTTTTCTCGTCAGGGATTAAAAAATCAGGCTTTACGTTGATAGAATACCTATGAGGAATTGAAACTATTTATTGCTTAGTAAAAAAAAGGCATATGCAGAGGGTTGATAGAATACCTATGAGGAATTGAAACTAATTCTTATTCGTAATTTTCTTTCAAGATAATTTAGTTGATAGAATACCTATGAGGAATTGAAACAAAGTCCCGCCACTCTGGTTCAAGAGGAGATATCCTCGTTGATAGAATACCTATGAGGAATTGAAACAGGTGAGGAAATAAGGAGGGATGATGAAGATAAGGGGTTGATAGAATACCTATGAGGAATTGAAACCTGGTTGAGGACTCAACCCCAATTGTGATGATGTTGGGTTGATAGAATACCTATGAGGAATTGAAACTCTCCTGCTGTTTCTTCCTTGCTTCCTCCAATTGTTTTGTTGATAGAATACCTATGAGGAATTGAAACAAAGGGGAGTGTTTCGTGTAAAAGCGTTGTCTAATAAGTTGATAGAATACCTATGAGGAATTGAAACAATCACAGATGAGCCAGGTGCCTAAAATGCATAAAAGTTGATAGAATACCTATGAGGAATTGAAACTTAAGAAAGGCTTTAAAATTTCTGGAAGAAGATGGCGTTGATAGAATACCTATGAGGAATTGAAACCTGGAATAGACCTCAACAAAGACTACTTAACCCAAATAGCGTTGATAGAATACCTATGAGGAATTGAAACAATGTATCTCATAACCATCTTCCACCTTGTAAATCTCGTTGATAGAATACCTATGAGGAATTGAAACTACCCTTCTACGATCCCCGATACTTCAGATTATCCAGGTTGATAGAATACCTATGAGGAATTGAAACCAACTGGAAGAATGTTTTAACAGATGCACAAAAAGAAGTTGATAGAATACCTATGAGGAATTGAAACACTTTTGTGGTTGAGGAAGTAGATATATACTGTAACCGTTGATAGAATACCTATGAGGAATTGAAACTAAATCTCTATTTTTTCTCTTTTCTGTTTTTCTTTAGTTGATAGAATACCTATGAGGAATTGAAACAGAAAAGCCCGAGACCTCTTTAGACCCTTAAAAGAGGTTGATAGAATACCTATGAGGAATTGAAAACTAAAACATCCTTTCGAAGATGGTAAGAGTATGCAAGCTAGTATAAATTTACATACTTTTCTTGACACTATGCAGGTAAAATCCTCCTTTACACCTCTTAAAAAACTAGTTATAATAAATTGAAATTTTGTTAATTTCTCGGGAATTTCTCGGGAGGTGGCGCAGTCTGGATTAGCGCACTTGAATGGGGTTCAAGGGGTCGCGGGTTCAAATCCCGCCCTCCCGATGCTATTTGATAATGTAAAAACTTAGCGATAGAAGCAAAATCTCATCGTTATGTGGAGGGCCTAATACATTTTTGGAAGCAATAAGCCCTTTGGGCTAATCCTGATTTATTTAGGATATTCCTTTCAAATTTTGCCCTCCCGATTCTTTGTAAAGGGAATATAAAAATATAATAAATTTAAAGAGGAAGAATGGAGGGAAGAATGGAAGAAAATTATAAAGGGCCAGAGAGAAGAAAATATCCAAGAATTCCTGCCACCTTTGTATTAAACTATCGAATAAAAGAGATTCCTGATGATTATGACTTAACCCAAAGTAAAAATGTAAGTCAAGGAGGAATACTTATTACTACCAATCAGTACTTTGAGAAAGGTGTTCATTTAGAGATAACTATAAGGTTTCCTTTCCTTCCAGGAAAAGTTCAGCTTATTGGGGAGGTAGTAAGTTGCAAAGAAAAAGTGAAGGGTTTAATTTATGATACTAGGATAAAATTTGTCAATCTAGATCCTTCTATCTCGGAGAAAATTGGAGAGTATCTCCAAAGATTTTCAAAGAAATGATAAAAAGGATTGGTATTTTAGGATTAGGAGTTGTAGGGGAAGCGGTAGTAAAGACACTTCTCCGGTATAAGCACTTAATTAAGAAAAGAACATCTCTTAAGATAGAAGTAAGAAAGGTTTGTGATATAAAGAAAGAAAAAAAGAAACTTGTCTCTCGATGGAATATCCCTTTTACTACAGATCCTTATGAGGTTATCGAAGATTCTACAATTGATATCGTCGTGGAATTAATTGGAGGTATAAATCCTGCTAGAAAGTATTTACTTTCAGCTCTTAAAAAAGGCAAAGATATCGTTACCGCTAATAAAGCTTTATTAGCTCAATGCGGGGAAGAGATATTTTCCACTGCAGCGATGTTAAATAGAAATATAGGATTTGAGGCTTCTGTTTGTGGAGCTATTCCTATAATAAAGAGTATATCTGAAGGATTAGTGAGTTGTCAGATTAATAAACTATACGGCATTCTTAATGGAACTACTAATTACATTCTTTATAAGATGCATAAGGACAAAGTTAAATTCAAAGATGCTTTAAAGGAAGCTCAAAAGAAAGGTTTTGCTGAGCGCCTTCCTCAGTTAGATTTAGAAGGGATAGATGCTCTTCATAAATTGTGTATCTTAACCTATCTCTCTTTCGGGAGATGGCCTCTAATTGGAGACATCTATGTGGAGGGCATTTCCCAAATTACTCCTTTAGATATTGTATATGCGGAGGAGCTTTCTTATCGAATAAAACTTTTAGCTATTGCTAAGAAAGAAAACAAAAAACTTTCCTTAAGAGTTCATCCTACTTTAGTAAGAAGGGATCACCCTCTGTGCGAGGTAAATTATGCCTTCAACGCTGTATGGTTAGATACTTATCCTGCAGGCCAGTTACTCTTTTATGGAGAAGGAGCAGGAGGAGTACCCACCTCTAGTGCGGTAGTAGCTGATATTGTAGGAGTTTCTTTGGGAAGATGTTTGCCACAGATAAAGAAGGAAGATGTACAGTTTGAAGACATAAATAACCTAAAAACTCGCTACTATATAAGATTTATGGCTTGTGATAAACCTGGAGTTTTAGCTAAGATATCTAAAATTTTAGCTTCTTTTAAGATAAGTATTGCTTCGGTTACTCAGAAGGAAAGGAGTCGAGGTCAGTTTGTTCCTATTGTTATGCTTACTCATGAGGCTAGGGAAATAGATTTAAAGCGAGCTCTTAAAAAGATAGATAAGCTAGAAATAATTTATCCCCCTTCTCAGCTTATAAGGATTGAAGATTTATGAGATTAGAAAACTATCAGGGAGTTATCCTTCGTTATAAAAAATACTTACCCATTACTTCTAAGACTCCAGTAATTACTCTCCTGGAAGGCAATACTCCTTTAATTTTAGGAGAGAAGATTTCTCATGTTTTAGGTAGAAATTTTAAAGTTTATCTTAAGTATGAAGGAGCTAACCCTACCGGTTCTTTTAAAGATAGAGGAATGACAGTTGCTGTATCTAAAGCGAAGGAGGAAGGCTGTAGAGCAGTTATATGTGCTTCCACAGGAAATACTTCAGCTTCAGCAGCTGCTTACAGCGCTAGAGCTAATTTAAAGTGTATTGTAGTTATTCCTAGCGGAGCAATAGCTTTAGGGAAACTAGCACAAGCCCTCATTCATAATGCGGTAGTAATTGCTATAAAAGGTAATTTTGATCACGCTCTTTCTTTGGTAAGAGAGATATCTTCTAATTATCCAGTGAGACTGGTGAATTCTTTGAATCCTCATCGTATCGAAGGACAGAAGACTGCTTCATATGAAATATGTGATGTTTTAGGCAATGCACCTCATTTTCATATCCTTCCTGTAGGTAATGCTGGGAATATCACCGCTTACTGGAAAGGGTATAAGGAGTACTACGCTTACAAAAAAATTACCCATCTTCCTCGGATGTTGGGATTTCAAGCAAAGGGAGCTGCCCCTATTGTGAAGGGATTTCCTATAAGGAAACCCAAGACAGTAGCTACAGCCATAAGAATTGGAAATCCTGCTAGTTGGGAAAAAGCAGTTGAAGCAAAAATTGAATCAAAAGGCTTGATTGATATGGTTTCTGATAGAGAGATAATTTCTGCTTACCGGTTTTTAGCTAAGGAGGAAGGAGTATTTGTGGAACCAGCTTCGGCAGCTTCTGTGGCGGGGTTGTTCAAATTACAAAAGTCAGGTTATTTTGATAGATATAAAACGCAAAAAATTACTATAGTTTGCACTCTTACCGGAAGTGGATTAAAAGATCCTCAAATTGCGGTAAAAAAAGTACGCCCTCCAAAAGTAGTAGAACCTACGGTTAAAGCAGTGCTCAGAGAAGCAAAGATATAATTTCTATGAAAAACTTATATCGAGAAATTTGTTTTTCTTTGAGAGAAATTGTAAATAAGAGGTTTGGAAAACTTCCTATTTTGCCTCCTTGGGGAGAAATCCCCCCTCAAGCTTCTTTCGGTGACTTTTCTACTATGGTAGCTTTAAAGATAGGCTCTTATCTTAAAAAAGGCCCTTTTTCCATTGCTTGTATCCTCAAGGAGGAATTAGAGAAGAGACTAAAAGGCATAGAGAAGATAGAAATAGTGAAGCCAGGATTTATTAACTTATTCTTTGCTCGCAAAACTCTTTTAGATTCTCTAAAAGTTATTTTGAAAAAAAAGGAGAATTATTTTTCCTTTAGAGAGAAAAGAAGGGTGCTTATAGAGTTTGTGAGTGCAAACCCCACTGGTCCTTTATCTATTGCTCACGGAAGGCAAGCAGTAGTAGGAGATATTGTTGCTAATGTTTTAGAATTTTTTGGTAATAGAGTGGTTAGAGAATACTACTTAAATGACGTAGGTAGACAGATTGATTTACTTATTACCTCAGTAGAAGAAAGAATGAAAGAGATAGAAGGTAAAGCTTTTTCTCTTCCTCAGGATGGTTACTGGGGTGATTACGTGAAGGATATTGCTAAAGAGGCTATTAAAAAGCGGCCCAAGAACTTAAAGGGATTTGTGCTTTCCTATATTTTGAATGAGATAAAAAAAGACCTTAAAAAATTAGGAGTAAGATTTGAGAGGTGGGTGAGTCAAAAAGAATTGATAAATAAAGGAAAAGTAGAGAAAGTTATTGCTCTTTTAGAGAGAAAAGGTTTGGCATATGTTAAAGATGGAGCATTGTGGTTTCCTTCTACCAAATTTGGTGATGATAAAGATAGAGTTTTGAGGAAAAGTGACGGAGAATTTACCTATTTTGCCTCTGATATTGCTTATCATAAGGATAAAGTAGAGAGAGGTTTTGATAAGTTAATAAATTTATGGGGGCCAGACCATCACGGCTATATTAAGCGAGTAAAGATTTCTTTAAAGGCCTTAGGCTTTAAAGAAGATATATTAGATATTCTTATTATCCAGTTAGTAAAAATAAAAACAAAAGAAAGAATGTCTAGGCGCAGAGGTACAGCGATTTCTCTTTCGGAATTAGTAGAAGATGTAGGAAAAGATGCTGCTCGGTTTTACTACACCAGTCGTAAAAATTCTTCTCATTTGGAGTTTGATATAGATAAGGCTAAAGAGGCTTCATTTGAGAATCCTCTTTACTATATTCAGTATGCTCATGCTCGCATCTGTAGCATATTCAGAAAGAAAGGGAAGAGGAAACTTGAGCCCTGTTGGATAGATTTTTTAAAGGACGAAAAAGAACTGCTTATAATTAGGAAGATTCTTCAACTATCTTATTGTTTAGAAAGAGTTTACTATACTTTTGAGCCCGTGTTCTTAATTGAATATCTAAAAGATATGGCTAACCACTTCCATAAGTTTTATGAAGAGAGAAAGGTTTTAGGAGAAGATGAAAAAGTAACAAGGGCAAGGTTAGCTCTTTTAGAAGGAGTGAGGATTGTTTTAAGTTGTGGTCTTAAACTTTTAGGTATAGAACCAGCAAGGAGAATGTAGGTGGAAAAAAATTGGATAGTAAAGAACTTTTCTCCTCAAGCTTTTGCACTAAGTAAAAAGTACGATATTAATCCTATCTTAGTTCAACTTCTTATTAACCGAAATATAAAAGAGGAAGAGTTTTTATCTTTTTTAAATCCCCGAGTAGATAACTTATTTTCTCCCTTTCTTCTTCCTGATATAGATAAAGCTATAGAACGAATAAGAAAAGCTATAGAGAGGAAAGAACGAGTATATATTTTGGGAGATTACGATGTCGATGGTATCACTTCTTTAGTTATTTTTTATGAGTATATAAAGAACTTCCCCTTGCAGTTTTCTTTTTATATTCCTCATCGTATCCACGAAGGATATGGTTTAACTAAAAAGGTATTGGAGAAAGTCAAAAATGATGGGGCTACTCTTTTGATTTGCTTCGACTGTGGGACTAACTCTTACCAAGAAGCGCAGCTAGCTAAAGCTTTAGGGATAGATGTTATTGTAATTGACCATCATGCCCCCAGGGAGGGGTTAAATGACGATTTTTATGCCTTCATAAATCCTAAAAAGAAAGGGGTCGATTATCCTTTTAAAGAGTTGACCAGTGCAGGGTTAGCTTTCAAAGTAATTTGGGCTCTAGGAAGAAGTTTTCCTTTTAATCTTTTAGACTTAGTGGCTTTAGCTACTGTATGCGATGTTGTCCCTCTTAAAGGAGAAAACAGAATCTTTCTTTCTGAAGGGATTAAGTGGTTAAGAGGCAATCACCGTCCGGCAATTTCTGCTCTTTGTGAGTCAGCAAAGGTAAGTCCTAAGAATATCGAGCCTTACCATATAGGATATATCTTAGGGCCAAGGATTAATGCCTGTGGTAGAGTTTCCGATGCTAAGAAGATTCTAGATTTTTTTCTTTGCTATGATAGTAAACAGTTAAGAGACTCAGCCAAGATAATTGAGGATTACAATCGCCAACGAAAAGCTATAGAAAGTGAAATTTTAAGAGAAGCAGAGGAGATAGTGGAAAGAGAGTTAAAAGAGGATTTTACTTTGGTCCTCTATCGAGATGGTTGGCATCCAGGAGTTTTGGGTATAGTTGCTTCTAAACTCGCAGAAAGATTTTGGCGTCCTACCTTAGTTATAGGAATTGAGGGTAATAAAGGTAAAGGTTCTGGACGTTCTATTCCAGAAGTCCATATCATAGAAGTTTTGGAAGAATGTAAAGAGCTTCTTTCCACTTATGGAGGTCATAAAAAAGCTGCTGGGATAGAGATTTTAAAGGAGAATTTGGAACCGTTCAGATATAAGTTTAATGAAATAGTAAAAAGAAGGATGGGTGGTAAAAAACCCTCACCTAACTTAGAAGTAGATTTAGAGTTACCATTTAGGTATATAAGTGTTAAATTAGTTCAAGAGTTAGAGAGATTAAAACCTTTTGGCGAGGAGAATTCCTATCCTTTGTTTTTAACTAGAAAAGTCCATCTCAAAAGCTCTCCTAAAAAAGTAAACAACTTTTTTGGAAGAAAGATAAAGCTTTATAATTTTTGGATAACTGATGGCACTTATACCTACGAGGCAGTTTTATCTGAAAACAATCAATTTTTGGACCTTTTAAATTATGGCGCATCTTTGGATATAGTTTACTCTTTAGAGAGAGATTCTTACTATAACAACGTTAGATTGGTAATTAGGGACGTTAGGATTTCTTGACCTTCTTAGGAAGGTTGAAGAGACCTTTCTTTATACATTTAGTACAAACGAGAATTTTTCTTGTCTTCCCGCCAATAACTACTTTTTTCCTTTGAAGGTTAGGGAAAAAACGACGCTTAGTAATTCCTGTAGTCTTTTTACCTACGCCTCCCTTTTTCTTAGCTAGACCTCGACGAGTTATAGAGTGTCCAGTAATGGAACCTTTTCCACATATTTCACAGTACTTTGCCATAGGCGGTTAGTATACCCAGAGAAGTTATTTTTGTCAAGGGTAATATAATCTGGAGTTCCCCCCAAATTTCTAGGTCAATAAGGGAAATAGAAATAACTGTTTTTCTCTAACTAATTCCTTTCTTTTACTCCACGGCCACTTCCATCTTGTATTAAATAGAATTCTAAATATTCCATCTGCCAATGCATAGTCCTTAAGAGGCTTAAATCCCAAATAATATTTGATGGATAAACTTCCTCTTTGTCTTCTTTAACCCTTCAGTTAACTTATCAGAGAACCTTAGCAACTGCTCATTGACTTTTTCCCTGATTACTATATCATTATTCATAGGGGCACCTCCTTGTTTTTGGGAAAGTCTTTTCCCATTTTTGGGCTAAAATATTATAAAAGCTTATTTTTTTGGGAAACTCCAGAAGTGAATTGTATAAATTAAAAAAATATTTTTGACAGTTTTTTTTAACTCTTATATAATCTTGTAGGTAATCAAGTTATGGATTATCTTGCTAAGTTAGAGAAAATTAGGAAGCTCGTAGGTGACCCTTTCTCAGAGAGGAGTTTTCCTAAGACTTACTCCATTGGAGAGATTTTAAAGACCTTTCGGGAGGGAGAAAGTGTAACTTTGGCGGGCAGAATTATAACTAAAAGAGAGCACGGTAAATCCACATTTGCTCACATAATGGATATTACTGGTAAGATTCAAATTTACCTTCAAATAAATGTTCTTCAAGATAAATATAAGCTCTTTAAGGAGTTCGATATAGGAGATATTTTGGGCATAATAGGGAAACTTTTTAAGACCAAGACCGGTGAACCCACGGTTTTAGTAGAAGATTTAAAGCTTTTGGCCAAGTGTTTACGTGCTTTGCCTGAGAAGTGGCATGGATTAAAGGACATAGAGATAAAATACAGACAACGGTATCTAGATTTAATTGCTTCTCCTAAAAGCAGAGAGGTTTTTTTAAAACGGAGTGAAATTATAAACTTCATTCGGAACTTTTTTAACAGTAAAGGGTATTTGGAAGTGGAGACACCTATCCTTCAAATTCTTCCCGGTGGGGCACGGGGTAAGCCTTTTGTAACTCACTATAACGCTATTGATTGTGATGTTTACTTAAGGATTGCTCCTGAACTTTACTTGAAGAGACTCCTTATAGGAGGATTGGATAAAGTCTATGAGATTAACAAAAACTTTAGGAATGAGGGGCTTTCTCCCCAGCACTCTCCAGAGTTTACTATGCTGGAAGCTTATACAACTTACCATGACTACAAATATATGATGGATATATGTGAGGAGTTAATTTCTGGTTTAGTGAAACACCTTCATGGAAAGATGAGTGTGGAGTATCAAGGCCAACTAATAGATTTTGCTCCTCCTTGGGAGAGAATTTCTTTTGCTAAATTATTTGAGGAAGAGTTAGGAGTGCTTGCTTCTGATTCTCAAGAAGAGGTATTAGAGAAAGTGACTAAAAAACTTAATCTCTCTTTAACTCATCTAAGCCGTTCTCAGATTCTTAATATTACTGAAGAATTAATTGAGAAACGTTTTCCTAAGAAAAGACCAGTGTTTGTGGCTGATTTTTTTAAATGGATGTCTCCTTTAGCTAAAGCAAAAAAGGATAATCCCAATATTGTAGAAAGGTTCGAGTTGTTTATAGGAGGGTTAGAGATAGCTAATAGTTACACGGAATTAAATGATCCTATAGAACAGAGAGAAAGGTTTAAAGCTCAACTAGAGACAGAGGAAGAACTTCCCAAGAAGATAGATGAAGATTTTCTTCTTGCTTTAGAATACGGTATGCCTCCTGCTGCTGGGTTAGGTGTAGGTATAGATAGGCTAATAATGCTTCTTTTAAACCAGCCTTCTATAAGAGACGTTATTCTTTTCCCCCTACTTAAGCCTTTATAAAAATCAATGAGAGTGGAACTATTTTTAGCCCAGAGATATCTTTTTAGGGGCAAAAGACGTCATTTCTCCTTAGTAAGCATAATGGCGGTTACAGGGATAGCTTTAGGAGTAGCAACTTTAGTAATTGTAACTAGTGTAATGAATGGGTTTGATCACGATTTAACCTCTCGCCTTTTGAGTTTTAACTATCATTTAGTTGTAGAAAGTAGGAGTAATTTCCACCTTGATGTGATTAGAGAGAAAATAAAGAAGATTCCTCAAGTAAAGAATGCTAGTTTATTTTTACATACACAGATATTTGCTAAATTTGACGATTATTTTGTTCCTCTCTTAGTAAAAGGTATTGATTTTAGGGACAAAGAGGAAAGAGCTACTTTCTATAGATTTGTAGAAAGAGAAGTAGCCAAACAGGGTTTTTTTGTAGGTGAGGGTTTAACTCAAAAATTCTTCCTTAGAGAAAAAATAGAATTCTATCCCTTAGAAAGAAAACTGATTTTAAAAGAGAAAAGGATAAGGGGAGTTTTTAAAGTAGGATTATACGATTTGGATAACAATTACTTAGTGTGTGATTTAGAAGAGGCAAAAAGTCTAAGTAAAAATTACCTTCTTTATGTAGGTGTGAAGATTAAAAATCCTTGGGTTGTAGATGAGGTGAAGAAAGAGATAGAGAAAAGGATAGATGAGCCTTTAATAATAAACACTTGGATAGATGCCAACCGTGTGCTATTTTCTGCTCTTAAGTTGGAGAAGATTACAATGTTTGTTATACTAAGCTTAATTATTGTGGTAGCTGCTTTTACTATCCTTTCTATCCTTATGGTAAAGGTAGCGGAGAAAGTAAAAGATATAGGAATTCTTAAAGCAATTGGATTTGATTCAGGGAAGATTCTTGGAGTATTTATCTCTCAAGGAGTTATCTTAGGAATCTTAGGGTTGTTAGGAGGGCTTAGTATAGGGGGAGGGCTATGTTTTCTTCTGAAGGAGTATCACATTATTAAGATTCCTGAAGAGATTTATTATATTAATTACCTTCCTGTATATATAGATTACCGAGATATCCTGGCTATTTCTTTTATATGTGTGCTACTTTCATTTATTGCTAGTTTGATTCCTGCTTTTAAAGCTTCTAAGTTATCAGTTTCTGAAGCCTTAAGGTATGAGTAAATTGATAGAAATAAACTCTCTTTCTAAGGTCTACCGAAGTGGGAAGGATAGGATTTTAGCTTTAGATAAGGTAAATTTGACGGTAGAGAAAAATACCTATCTAGCTATAGTTGGACCTTCGGGAGCAGGGAAGTCCACTTTTCTGCATATTTTGGGGGGGCTGGAGCCTCCCACTCAAGGTGAAGTATTTTTTGAAGGGATAAATATATATAGAATGAAGGAAGAGCAACTTTCTCTTTGGCGGAGAGAAAAAGTTGGTTTTGTTTTCCAATTCTACCATCTCATAGAGGAGCTAACCGTTGCTGAAAATTTGCTCCTCCCCCTTTTACTTAAAAAAGGAGAGGGAAAATTTACTTTTAAAAGAATTCAGGATTTGTTACAATATTTAGAGATAGAAGAGAAAGTAAATGCCTTTCCTAGCGAACTTAGTGGGGGAGAAAAACAAAGAGTAGCCATAGCAAGAGCTTTGATAGCGGAACCGGAGGTTCTTCTTTGTGATGAACCTACAGGGAATTTGGATGCATCTTCGGCAGCGAAGATAAAACTCCTCCTTAAACGTTTACACCAGGAAAGAGAAAAAACAATAATTTTGGTAACTCATAATATTGAATTGGCAAAGGAAGCGGAAGAGGTTGTATATATTAAAAGAGGAAGAATTTTTTCATAAGTTGGAGGTAATATGAAGATATATTTGAATGGAAAGCTAGTTCCTAAGGAAGAAGCTAAGGTAAGTGTTCTTGATCATGGATTCCTCTATGGTGATGGAGTATTTGAGGGAGTCCGTGCTTACAATTGTGTAGTTTTTAAACTAAGAGAACACATCCGCAGGTTATTTGAGTCTGCTCACTCTATAATGTTAGAGATTCCTATGAGTGAAAAAGAAATGATTTCTGCAGTGGTAAAAACTCTTAAGGCTAACAAATTAAAAGATGCCTATATAAGGATAGTCGTCTCACGGGGAGAGGGAGATTTGGGACTTGATCCTAAAAAATGTCGGGGTAACGAAACAGTGGTAATTATCGCTGATAAAATTTCCCTCTATCCTAAAGAGATTTATGAGAAGGGGATGGCTATAATTACTGTGCCTACTATAAGAAACTTACCTGAAGCCCTAAATCCCCAGATTAAGTCTCTAAATTATTTAAATAATATCTTAGCAAAGATAGAAGCAATAAATGCAGGCTATCAGGAGGCTTTGATGCTTGACCATTTAGGTTACGTAGCTGAGTGTACAGGGGATAATATTTTTGTGGTAAAAAGAGAACAATTTTATACTCCTCCTCAATGTATGGGGACATTGAGGGGTATAACTCGAGATACCGTGCTAGAAATTGCTAGAAAACTTAAAATACCTACCCATGAGCATGTTCTCACTCGTCACGAACTCTACATAAGTGAAGAATGTTTCTTAACGGGAACAGCAGCAGAAATTGTTCCTGTAGTTGAGGTAGATGGACGAAAAATTGGTAATGGCAAGCCAGGGAAGCTTACTAAATTGATAATGAAAGAATTTAAAAAACTCCTTCGAAAAGAGGGAGTAAAGTATACAGTTTAATTATGTTGTGTGACATCTGTCATAAAAATATTGCTACGGTTCATCTTACAGAAATTATCGGAAATCGAATTGTAGAGCTCCACCTGTGTCAGGAATGTGCTAATTTAAAGACTGAAGAGTTAAAGACTCAGATTGAGCTCTCTGAACTTTTAGGGGGATTAGTAGAGAAAAAAGAGATAAAGGAGAAGCCAAGTATTTCTTGTCCTAAGTGCGCTCTTACTTTAGATGAATTTAAAAAGAAAGGGCGACTGGGTTGTAGTAAGTGTTACGAGACATTTCGAGATAGCCTTTTTCCTTTATTAAGAAAAATTCATGGTTCCACTCATCATGTAGGTAAATTTCCCACAGAGGTAGAGTCAGATATTTTAATTGAGAGGAAAATAAGAGAGTTAAAACATAGACTCACCCGAGCAATAAAGTTAGAAGAGTATGAAGAGGCAGCAAAGATAAGAGATAAGATAAAGGACTTAGAAAGAAGGAGAAATAGAAAGAAAGATTGAGAGTATGTTTGAAGAATTCCTCTCTAACGAAAGATGGTGGCTAACTGTTAAAGATCCCGAAGCAAAGATAATAATTTCTTCTCGCTTAAGGTTAGCAAGAAATATTGAAGATTTCCCTTTCCCTTCTAGGGCTACTCGCTCTCAGAAAAAAGAAATTTTGGAAAGATTGGAGAATCTTTGGTCTAAAGTAGAGATTCTTAAACTTGGTTTTTTTGTAAGAATGGATGAAGTAAGTTTTCTTGATAGACAATTCCTTTTAGAAAGACATCTCATTAGCCAAGAACACATCAATAATCCTCAAGGGAAAGGGTTGATAGTTAGTCTTGATGAGAGAATTTCTATAATGATAAATGAGGAGGATCATTTGAGGATACAGGTTCTTACTTCAGGGTTTAACTTAGAAGAAACTTGGGAGATAATTAATAAAGTGGATAATGCTATTAGTAGATTTCTTCCTTACGCTTTTCTTCCTGAAATAGGGTATCTTACTGCCTGTCCTACTAATGTAGGCACAGCTCTACGTGCTTCCTGTATGCTTCATCTCCCCGGGTTAGTTCTTACTAAAAGGATAGGTAAGATTTTAGAGCTCTTAGCAAAACTTTCCTTTACTACACGGGGACTCTTTGGGGAAGGAACACAAGCTTTAGGTAATTTCTTTCAGATTTCTAATCAGGTGAGCCTGGGTATCTCCGAGGAAGAGATTATAGATAATCTCTGCGGGGTAGTTAAGCAGATTAGAGATCAGGAAGAGTCAGCAAGGGACCTTCTTCTAAGGAGGCATAAGCCAAGCTTGGAAGATAGTATTTGGCGAGCTTTGGGAATCCTAAGGAATGCACGTCTTATTACTACCAAAGAGGCTTTGTCCCATCTTTCTCTATTGTATTTAGGGGTAGATTTAGGTATAATTAAAGGGATAAAAAGAGAGGTAATAAACAATCTTTTCATTGTTATTCAGCCTGCTCATCTTCAAAAGATGGAGGGAAAAGCTTTAGGAGATCAGGAGCGGGATTATAAGCGTGCTGCTCTGTTAAGGAGTAAACTTAAGTAGGAGGCTTTTTATGTTTAATCGGTTTACTGAAAGAGCAAGGAAAGTTTTAGTGTTGGCAAAGGAGGAGGCAAGAAGATTTAATCACGACTATATCGGTACCGAGCATATCCTTTTAGGATTAATAAGGGAAGGAGAAGGTGTAGCCTGTGCTGTATTACAAAATTTAGGGATCGATTTAGATAGGTTAAGAAGAGAAGTAGAAAAATTAGTAGCTCCAGGAAGTGCTCAAGCAGTGATTGGTGATATTCCTTTTACCCCTAGAGCAAAGAAGGCTTTAGAGATTGCTGCAGAGGAAGCACGCAATTTAGGTCATAACTATATCGGTACTGAGCATATCCTTTTAGGATTAATAAGGGAAGGAGAAGGTGTAGCTAGTCAGATTCTTTACGGTTTGGGAATAGACTTAGAGAGGGTGAGAACAGAGATTTCCTCGCTTTTAGGAGGAATGCATACCCAAGGAACAACTACCGTTACTTCTAAAACGCCTGCTTTAGATTCTTTTGGCAGAGACTTAACTAAATTAGCTAAAGAAGGAAAGCTTGATCCTGTGATTGGTAGGAAGGCAGAGATAGAAAGAGTAATTCAAGTACTTTCTCGCCGTACAAAGAATAATCCTGTGCTTTTGGGAGAGGCAGGAGTTGGTAAGACTGCAATCGTAGAAGGTTTGGCTCAGAGTATCTTTAGTGGTAATGTTCCCGAAGTTTTGAGAAGAAAAAGAATCGTAGCTTTAGATTTGGCTTTGATGATTGCAGGTACAAAATACCGAGGTCAGTTTGAGGAAAGGATTAAGGCAGTAATGGAAGAGATAAAACGATCCAAAGAGGTGATAATTTTTATTGATGAACTTCATACCTTGGTGGGTGCAGGAGCAGCGGAAGGAGCAATAGATGCCTCCAATATCTTAAAGCCAGCGTTATCTAGGGGAGAAATTCAATGTATTGGAGCTACCACTTTAGATGAGTATAGAAAACACATTGAGAAGGATGCTGCGTTAGAGAGAAGATTTCAGCCCATATTGGTTGAACCTAATACTGTGGAAGAAACTATAGAGATATTAAAGGGATTAAGGGATAAGTATGAAGCTCATCATAGAGTGAAATTTACTGACTTGGCATTAGAGGCAGCAGCTAAACTTTCTGATCGCTATATATCAGGAAGATTCCTTCCTGATAAAGCAATCGATTTAATTGATGAAGCTGGAGCACGGGCACGGTTAGCAGTACTTACTCTACCTAAGGAGATTCATGAGTTGGAAAATAAGTTGAAAGAGATAGTAAAAGAAAAGGAGGCTCTGATAAAACAGCAGGATTTTGAGACGGCAGCAAGGCTAAGGGATGAAGAAAAAAGCATTCGTTTAAAGTTGGAAAATGCTCGCAGAAATTGGAGTAAGAAGCGAGATCAAATTGTTCCTACTGTTAATGAAGAGGATATTGCTAGGTTAGTTTCTCAAATTACCGGTATTCCCATTTACCGTTTAGAAGAGAAAGAGTCAGAAAAACTATTGAAGATGGAAGAGGAACTTAAAAAGAGAGTAGTAGGCCAAGATGAGGCTATCGTTTCTATTGCTAGGGCAGTTAGGCGAGCAAGAGCAGGGATTAAAGAACCCAAGCGTCCTATAGGTTCATTTATGTTCCTTGGTCCTACAGGTGTGGGGAAGACGCTTCTGGCTAAGGCATTGGCGGAATTTATGTTTGGAGACGAGGAGGCGCTTATTCAGTTAGATATGAGTGAGTATATGGAGAAGTTTAACGTGTCTCGCCTTATAGGAGCTCCTCCAGGGTATGTAGGATATGAAGAAGGTGGTCAGTTAACTGAGAAAGTAAGAAGGAGACCCTATGCAGTAGTTCTCTTAGATGAGATTGAGAAATCTCATCCTGATGTATTTAACATTCTTTTGCAGATTCTAGAAGAGGGAAGGCTTACAGATAGTTTTGGAAGGAAGGTAGATTTTAAAAATACTATTTTAATTATGACTTCTAACGTAGGAGCAGAAATCATAAGAAAGAGAGGCTCTCTGGGGTTTAAGACGATTACCGAAGAGATTAGTTACGAGGAGATGAGGAATCTTCTTCTTGAGGAGGTTAAAAAGACCTTTAAACCAGAATTTTTAAATAGATTAGATGAAGTTATTGTGTTTAAGCCTTTAAATAAAGAGGCCTTAGCAAAGATTGTAGAAATTGAAGTTTCTTATACTAACGCTCGCTTAAAAGAACAGGGAATTTCTATAGAGCTTACTCCTGAGGCAGAAGAATTTTTCATTGAGAAAGGATTTGATCCTGTTTTTGGCGCTCGTCCTTTGAAGCGAGTAATACAGCGATTTTTAGAAGACCCTCTGGCTGAAGAGATAATCAGAGGGAAATTTGCTCGTAAGGGAAAAGAGAAAATAATTAAGATAGTAGTAAAGCGGAAGGGAGAGGAGTTAATCTTTGAATGATATTTATTTTGTCTTTAATCGCACCTTTTACCTTCCTTCTCCTATTTTTGAGGCTTCCTTCTTCTCTCAATAAATTTGGTTTACTATTTTTAATAATGTATATTTTTAAATGTGAGTAATTTTTTATGAATTTAGTTAAAAAAGTAGAGAACTTTTTTAGTTATTTAGGTAGCTTAGGAATTTTTATAAAAGATGTTTTTTATTTTCTATTCACTCGCAAAAGAGATTTTAAAACTGTAAGTAAGGAGATTGTTTCCATAGGGATTGATAGCCTGTTTTTGGTATCATTGATTTCTTTTTTCGTAGGAGTAATTGTTGCTTTTCAGACAGCATACCAACTCAAAAAATTTTCTTCAGAGATTTATATCGCCTCCTTGGTAGCTCTATCTTTGACTAGAGAATTAGGGCCGGTATTAAGCTCTTTAATAGTTGCTTCCCGAAGCGGTGCTTCCATTACTGCAGGGATAGGTTCTATGAAGATAAGTGAGCAAATCGATGCCTTAGAAGCATTCGCAGTTAATCCTATAGATTACCTTGTTGTTCCTAAGTTTATAGGCCTTGTTTTCTCATTACCTATTTTAGTAACTTATGCTAACTGTTTAGGTATTTTTGGAGGATATACTGTGGGAGCACTAAAGTTCTCTATCCCTTTTCACTTCTACTTTAAAATGACTTTTGACGCTCTCCAGTACAAAGATATTGTTAGTGGTCTTATAAAAAGTGTCTGTTTTGCAGCAATAATTGCTTTTGTGGCCTGTTTCGAAGGTTTAAAACCTTACAGTTCTAGTGATGTAGCTAAGGTAGTTACCCATTCGGTAGTAAGGTCTTTTATACTCATTATTGTCTGCGACTGCATACTTACTGCTTTATTCTACTTTATTCTAGTATGAGTATTATTAAAATAGAGAATCTCACTAAGTACTTTAATAGTAAAAAAGTATTAGATAAGGTAAATTTAGAGATTAACGAGGGAGAATCATTTTTAATTTTAGGAAGAAGTGGTGCAGGCAAAACAGTTCTTTTAAAGCATATTATTGGTTTACTTAAACCAGATTCAGGGAAGGTATTTGTGGAAGGAATAGATATTACTATGCTTTCTAAAGAAAAGTTAGATAGAATAAGATTAAAGTTTGGTGTGGTTTTCCAAAATAGTGCTCTCTTTGATTCCCTAACAGTAGAGGAAAATGTAGGATTTGCTCTTTATCGCCACTCGGATTTAACTAGAGAACAGATCGCTAAGGAAGTTTCTCACTATTTAGAGATGGTGGATCTAAAAGGCACTGAAAAGCTATATCCTCATGAGCTAAGTGGAGGAATGAAAAAAAGGGTAGCTATTGCTAGAGCAGTAATTTACCGTCCTAAGATAATTATCTATGATGAACCTACTACAGGGATTGACCCTATTTCGGTAGATAAAATAGTTTCCCTTATTAATGAGCTTAAAAGCAAACTTTCCATCACTACCTTGGTAGTTACTCATGATTTGAATGTTGGTCTTAAGATTGCAGATAGGTGTGCATTTCTCCTTAAGGGAAGAATAATTTTTGATGGGAAGAGGGAAGATTTAGAGCATATCAAGGATGAAAGAATTATCCAATTCATAAGAGGGAGTTCATTTGGACCAATAAAGGAGATGGAGGTATAGAGATGAGGAGAAAGATCTTAGATCTGCGAAGATATTTGATGGAGATAAAGGTAGGAGTGTTTTTATTAGGGGCAATAATTATTATATTTCTCACTGCTTTATCCCTTAGAGAAGTATCTTTTTTAAGAGGAAGTTACATAGTTAAGGTCAAATTTAGTTTCGCTGAGGGACTTAGGCCATCTTCACCAGTAAGGTTATGTGGTGTGGATGTGGGTGAAGTTAAAAAAGTTGAAATAAAGGAAGAAGGTAATAGTACCGTAGTTTACGTTTATGCCAAAATAGAGCGAGGAATAAAAATTCCTAAGGATTCCAATTTCTTTATCAATAATTTAAGTCTTTTTGGAGAAAAATACTTAGAAATCATTCCTGATCAACCCCATAAGAAAGAGTTTTTGAAGGAAAATCAATTAGTTATAGGAGACTCTTCTGTCCCACTTTTTAATATTATGGGTTCTTTCTACAAAACTATAAAAAAATTGGATGAATTTATTAGAGAAGAGGAGTTAAAAAGTTCTTTAAAAGCTACTGTGATAAATTTAAAGGGGGCAAGTCAGGATTTAAAAGAAATTTTAAGAGGAATTAAAAGTAAAGAAGGAAGCTTAGGTAAGCTTATCTATGATGACTCTTTATACCTAAAGACAGAAGAACTAATTGAGGATTTGAAGGCTCATCCTTGGAAACTTCTCCATAAGCCAAGGGAGAAAAAGTCAAAGAGAAGAAAAAAGTAGAAAAGAATGTTTATCTGTAATAGTTGTGGTTATAAATCGGTAAAGTGGTTAGGCCGGTGTCCCATGTGTGGAAGTTGGGAGTCTTTCAGTGAAGAGAAGGAAGTAGTTTCTCCAGAGTTAGATAAACCTTCTTCTTCGCCTGTTTCTTTAGGACAATCTGAGGTTTTAAAGAGAGAAAGAATTCCTACCGGTATTAAGGAGTTAGACAAAGTCTTAGGAGGGGGGCTTATAAGAGGAGAGGTTGTGTTAGTAGGAGGACCTCCCGGGGTAGGTAAATCCACACTTCTTTTGGAGGTAAGTTCTCATCTTACTTCTAAAGGGAAAGTTCTCTATGTGAGTGCTGAGGAGTCTATCGAACAGATAAACTTGCGAGCAGATAGATTGAGAATTTTTAGTGATAACCTCTATCTTGTGAATGAGGATAATTTGGAAGAGATTTACCGACACCTAAAGCAAGGTGATTTTCGGTTTTTAGTTGTGGATTCCATCCAAGTAGTGTATCATCCTAAAATATCTTCTCCTAAAGGGAGTGTTTCTCAAGTGAAAGGATGTGCTGATTTCTTTGTTCAGATAGCCAAAAATGAAGGAATTCCTGTACTTATTATTGGTCATGTCACTAAGGAAGGAACAATTGCCGGACCTAAACTCTTGGAGCATTTAGTAGATTGCGTATTATATTTTGAGAGTGAGACTATTTCCACTTACCGTATTTTGAGGGCAGTGAAGAATCGTTTTGGTCCTGCAGGGGAGTTAGCATTTTTTGAGATGACCTCATCGGGGTTAAAAGAGTTAGCTAACTTGGCAGATTTGTTTCTTCCTGAAAAAGATAGGTCTATTGCTGGTAGTTGCATTGTATGTGTTATTGAGGGAATAAGACCTATCACTTTAGAGATTCAAGCATTAGTAAGTAGAGCTAGTTTTGGAATGGTGAGAAGAAGATCTTTAGGGTTTGATTTCAATCGTTTTTCTCTTTTGGTAGCAATTATAGAGAAAAGAGTCAAGATTTCTCTTTCCAGTGAGGATGTATTCTTAAATGTAGGAGGAGGAATAAAGATAAACGATCCTGCTGCTGATTTAGGAGCTTGTATAGCAATTATTTCTAGTTATAAAGATAAAATAGTCCCTTTTTCTTATGTTTTCTTAGGAGAAGTAGGATTAGCAGGGGAGGTGAGAGCAGTAACTAATATAAATTTAAGGCTTAAGGAGTTAGAAAGGAGTAAGCTCTTTAAGAAAGTCTTCGTTCCTCAAATCAATGTAAGGGAAGTGGAGAAAAAAAATTATCGAGGTATTAAGATAGAGGAGGTAACTTCTTTAAAGGAAGTTTTAGATAGGATATGGTAGTTTTTATAAAATTAAAGGAGGCCCTATGATTAGTCTTACCATAATTAGAATTCTTTTTGTAATTCTTCTCACTGGTGTTGGATATCTGTTGGGGGAAGAGAATTCTTGGATGTTTGCTTTGGGAGGTTTTTTAATTGGTTCTGCTCTGGTTATTTTTGAGATGATGGCTAGGCGTGTTTCTTTAAAGGGACTCTCTGCTGCTGTATTTGGAATAATTTTAGGGTTAATTGTAGCTAAACTTTTTGGAGGACTGCTTAGCCTTTTTAATATTCCCCAAGATGTGGATTATGATTTGCGAGTTCTTTTTACTCTCATTTTTGTTTATCTGGGGCTTACCTTAGGACTTAAAGGAAAAGAGGAGTTCCACTTAATTATTCCCTACGTAAGATTTCGTCGTCAAGAGTTAAAAGAGGAAGCTATTGTAGTGGATACTAGCAGTATAATAGACGGAAGGATACTAGATATAGTAAGAACAGGATTTTTGGAGGCGCGGTTTGTAATTCCTCGTTTCGTACTTAATGAACTCCACGCTTTAGCGGATTCTACTGAGCATCTGAAAAGACAAAAAGGAAAAAGAGGTATAGAGATTTTGCATGCTTTGAAAAAAGAACCTAATGTAGAGGTGGTAATAAATGAACAGGAATTCGAAGGCCTGAGTGACGTAGATACCAAAATTGTTAATTTAGCTAAGATGTTAGATACCAAGGTTCTTACTACCGATTATAATCTCAACCGTATAGCTCAGCTGGAGGGAGTAAGGGTTTTAAATGTTAATGATTTAGCCAACGCCTTAAAGCCTATTTTTATTCCTGGAGAAAAACTTTCTATAAAAGTGATAAAAGAAGGGAAAGAACCTAATCAGGGAGTGGGTTATCTAGAAGATGGGACAATGGTGGTAGTAGAGAATGCTCGTTGGCTTGTAGGGAAAATTGTGGATGTTGAAGTTACTAGTGTTCTTCAATCTCCCAGTGGTCGAATTATTTTCACTAAGTTAGCAGGATGAAAGTTGCGGTCATTTTAGCCTCTGCTGGCAAAGGGAAGAGGTTAGGATTAGGTATAGATAAACCATTCGTAAATTTAGGAGGCAAGCCTCTCCTTTTTTATAGTATAGAGACTTTTCTAAAGATAGATAGGTATATTAAGCAGATTGTAATAGTGTGCAGAAAAAAATATTTCTCCTTGATTAGGAGAAATTTTTCTTCTTCCAAAATTATTCTTATCGAAGGAGGAAGGAGGCGACAAGATTCTGTCTACTTTGGCCTTAAAGTTGTAAAAGAAGATATAGATTATGTGATCATCCACGACGGGGCTAGACCTTTTGTAAAGGAAGAAAAAGTTGAAAAGATAGTTAAGTACTTACGTAAGGGATATGCAGGGGTAATTCTGGGTTTACCTGAAAATGATTGTTTGAAATTAGTGAAAAAAGGGATAGCAAAGAAGACTATAGAGAGAAGAGGAATTTATAGAATCCAGACCCCTCAGGGGTTTAAGAGGAAAGTGTTGCTCGATGCTTATCAAAGGTTTAGAAAAAGAAAAGTTTACGATGATAGCCAATTTTTGGAGTTCGTGGGTAAAAGAGTTAAGATAGTAGAAGGAGATTACCTAAATATTAAGATAACTTATCCTCAGGACTTAATCTTAGGAGAGTTAATTTTAAAGATAAGGGATGAAAAAAAGTTTTCTAAAGGTTAAACTAGAGAAGGAATCTTTCGATAATTTGAATCAAAAAAATTCTTTAGTAGGTTTAGGCTTTGATGTTCATAGATTCACTAAAAGAAGAAAGAAATTGGTTTTAGGAGGATGGGAAATTGATTATCCTTGGGGGTTAGAAGCGGTCTCTGATGGAGATGTTGTCCTCCATGCTATCTGTGATGCTATTCTAGGAGGAGCAGGTTTAGGAGATATTGGTGATTATTTTCCTCCTAATAAAAAGAAGCTTCAAGGGATGAGCAGCAAAAATATCGTTAATTTGGTTTTAAAGAAAATAAAAGGTAAGTTGGAAATTGTAAATATAGATGTAACAGTAATTTTAGATAGATTACGGCTTTTTCCTTATAAGAGGAAAATAGTAACTTCTCTTAGAAAGATATTCAAAATAGAAAGGATAAACTTTAAAATAAAATCAAGAGAGAAGTTAGAACTTCTAGGAGGAAAAGACGCAATAGCTTGTTTAGCTGTGGTTCTCCTAAAACAGGTATGTTAAGGATATTTAATACTCTAACCAGACAGAAGGAAGAGTTTAAGCCACTTTCTCCTCCTTTAGTCAAGATTTACTCATGTGGAGTAACTGTTTATGACCATTGCCACATTGGTCACGGACGTTCCTTATATATTTTTGAAGTAATGAGGAGATATCTAACCTATAAAGGATTTAAAGTAAAATTTGTAAGAAATATCACTGATGTCGATGATAAAATAATCACTAAAGCTAGACAATGGAGTCAAGAGAGAGGAATATCTTTGGAGGAAGCCTTTGCGTTAGTAAGAGAAACCTACATTAAAAGTTACTATGAGGATTTAGACCTATTAAATTTACCTCCTGCAGATGTTGAACCAAAAGCTACAGAGAATGTTCCTTATATGGTAGATTTCATAAAAAGAATAATCGATAAAGGCTATGCTTACCAGAGAGAAGGTAATGTTTATTTCAGAGTAAGAAAGTTTACTTCCTATGGAAAACTTTCTGGAAAAAAGTTAGATGAACTTTTCCAAGGAGTACGGATAGAGAAAGATTCTTTAAAGGAAGACCCTTTTGATTTTGCCCTCTGGAAGAGGAGAAAAGAAGGAGAGCCTTATTGGTTCTCTCCCTTTGGTGAAGGAAGACCAGGCTGGCATATAGAATGTTCGGTTATGGCAGAAAGATTTTTGGGTTCCCCTTTAGATATTCATGGAGGAGGTAAAGATTTAATCTTTCCTCACCATGAAAACGAAATAGCTCAATCAGAGAGTATAGGGAATTTACCTTTTTCTCGATATTGGCTCCACCATGGCCTTATTACCTTTAACAAAGAAAAAATGGCTAAATCTCTGGGTAATTTTTTTACTATTAAAGAAGTAACCAGAAGATTTCCTCAGGAAGCTCTCAAATTATTTTATCTTTCCGCTCATTATACTTCTCCTCTTGATTTTGATTGGGAAAGATTAGAGGAGGCAGAAGCTCAAAGAAAGAGGTTGTATATCGTTTATGATTATTTAAAAGATATCCCTATTCTTCCTATAAGGAGAGAAGAGGTTCTTAGTCTTATTCGAGATTTTGAAAAAGCTATGGATGATGACTTTAATATGCCTCAAGCTAAAGCTTTACTATTTTCTTTACCTACTTTGGTCAGTAAAAATAAGAGCAAGGAGTTTCTGGGAGAGGTCAAAAATTTCCTTTTGACGGTAGGAAATATATTCTCTCTCTTTGAGGAAGAGATTCCACTACCTGAGGAGTTTAAAAAGTATATTGAGGAGAAAATTTATCAAAGGAGGAGATTGCGCCAAGAGAAAAAATTTAAAGAAGCGGACAAAATAAGAGAAGAGTTAGCACAAAAAGGGATAATTTTAGAAGATTTATCTGACGGTACTACACGGTGGCGGATGAAGCGGTGAGTAAGCGTGCTTTATTTATAACCTTTGAGGGTTTAGAAGGAAGCGGTAAAAGCAGTATAATATCTTTCTTGGTAAGGTATTTGAAAAAGAAGAGGCTTTCAGTAAAGATATTTAGAGAACCTGGGTCTACTAAAGTTGGTGAACTTTTAAGAAATATACTTTTAGATAAGAAAAAAGTAATTTCTCCTTGTACTGAGCTTCTTCTCTACTTAGCAGCAAGAACTCAACTTATCGAAGAAAAACTTAAAAAAGCTTTTAAAGATTACGATGTAATCATTTGTGACAGATTCTACGATTCTACCATAGCTTACCAAGGCTATGGGTTAAAGTTAGGTAAAATGGTAGAGAAGGTAGTTAATATTTTTTCTTTAGGGATAAAGCCTGACCTTACTATTCTTTTGGATGGGAGTGTAAAGAAGGGGCTTAAAAGAATTAAGGATAAAGATAGAATTGAGAAAAGGCCTTTAAGTTTTCATTATCGACTAAGAAGAGGATACAGAGCGATTGCTAAAAAAGAACCTTTGCGTGTAAAGGTAGTAAATGCTGATAGGAGTTTAAAGGAAATTTACAGTAGTATTAAAAAAATCGTTGACGATTTTTTGAGAAAGAAATGTATAAAAAAATTCTAGATTACTTTTCTCTTCTTAAAAAGAGTAACCTTGTAAGCACTTCTTATCTATTTGTAGGAAATAACTTACTATCTTTTAGTTTAGATATCGGTAAACTAATAAATTGTTCAAACAGTGATTATTTCTGTAATTGTTGTGGGAGTTGTAGAGAATTTGAAAGAAGCGTTTCCTATGATATTTTCTGTATCGATGAACCTTCTACTATAAAGATTGAAAATATTCGTGCAGCCCAGCAGTTTCTTGCTTATAAAAGCACAAATTTACTAAAGAAAGTTCTAATTGTAAACAATGCTCATAATCTCACTGAAGAAGCTTCTAATGCTTTTTTAAAGACTTTAGAAGAGCCTCCTAATGATTCGCTCCTTATCCTTATCAGCTCTCGTCCTGATATGATTTTTCCTACGATACTTTCTCGTTGTAAAAAAATCTATTTTCCTACAATTAATGAGTTTCCTCATCTTTATTCTAAGGAAGTATTAAGAGATTTCTTAATAGAGGGTAGACTCCCTGTATTTAAAAGTAGAGAAGAGGCGAAAAAATTTTTTTCCGATGTAATAGTTTTTTTGAGGGATTATGTAATTTTTGGTATAATTAAAAATAAAAATTTGTTGATAAGTTCTATTAGTTATGAGATAATTCCTCACTTTAAAAGAAATCTTAATAAAGTTCTAGAGATTTTAGAAAGAGCTATTACACTTCTTAATGAGTTGGATAATTTAAACATTAACTTAGCAGTGAACCTTTTAAATTTAGTTTCAAGGTAAGATGAAAGTAGCTTTAGTAAGATTAAGAGAGGCAGGTAACATTTTAAGTTATCTGGCTCCTTTTGAAGTTAAGTCTCAAGATAAAGTAATTGTAGAAGCAGATAGAGGATTAGATTATGGAGAGGTTTTGGAAGTTAGCGAGGAGGAGCACCCCTCTGCCAACTTAAAAAAGATAGTAAGGAAGATGACTCCTGAAGATATAAAGCAAGTAAAAGAAAATGCTAAGCAGGCAAAAGATGCTTTGCAGATTTGTGCACGGAAGGTAAAAGAACATAAGTTAAAGATGAAGTTAGTTGAAGCAGAGTATTCTTTCGATAAGAAAAAAGTAATTTTTTATTTTACTGCAGAAGGAAGGGTTGATTTTCGTGAGCTGGTAAAAGACTTAGCTAAGATTTTTAGAATAAGAATAGAAATGCGACAGATTGGGGTAAGAGACGAGGCTCGGCTCTTTGGAGGTATAGGACCTTGTGGTAGAAGTTTATGTTGTGTTTCTTTTCTAAAAAATTTTGAGCCGGTGAGTATCAAGATGGCAAAGATTCAGCGACTCCCTCTAAATCCTTCTAAAATATCAGGAATTTGTGGAAGGCTTATGTGCTGTTTATTTTATGAGTATAAGAACTATCGTGAATTTTCTCGCAATCTTCCCCGTGAGGGTCAGACTATCCATACTTCTCGAGGTAGGGGAAAGGTAGTCTCTGTAAATGTGTTAAAAAGATTGGTTTATATAGAGTTTGAGGATGGAGGAATGGAGAAGATAACTTATCCTATAAATGAGTAAGTTTTATTTGACCACCCCTCTTTACTATGTTAATGCTTCTCCTCATATAGGGCATGCTTACACAAATATTGCCGCTGATACCTTAGCACGGTTTAAACGCCTTAAAAAAGATGAGGTTTTTTTTCTTACTGGGACTGATGAACATGGAGAGAAAGTAAGGGAGGCAGCCCAAGCTAAGGGTAAGTCTCCCAAGGAGTTTGCCGATGAAGTTGTGGCTAACTTTCAAAAGCTTTGGAAAATGTTGGATATTTCTTACGATTTTTTTATAAGAACTACTGATGAGCTTCATAAAAAGGTAGTTAAGAAGGTTATTGAAATACTTTGGGATAAAGGTGATATTTACAAATCTACTTATAAAGGTTTTTATTGTATCCCTTGTGAATCTTTCTTTAGCGAGACACAAGTTAAAGAAACAGAGGGTAGGTGTCCGGAGTGTAAAAGACCTTTAGAAGAAATAAAAGAGGATAATTATTTTTTTAAACTTTCTAAGTACCAGGAATGGCTAAAGAGTTATCTTAAAGATAATCCTGGGGCTGTAAAACCATCTATTCGATATAATGAGGTGGTAGGATTTCTTGAAGCCAATTCCTTAAATGACTTATGCATTTCCCGTCCTAAGCATAGAGTAAGTTGGGGGATAGAATTTCCTGGAGATTCTAACTATGTGGTGTATGTGTGGTTTGATGCTCTCCTTAATTACATAAGCGGAGTAGGGTTTTACTACCAAGAGGAAAATTTTAGGAAGTGGTGGCCTGCGGATTGCCATTTTATTGGTAAAGATATCTTAAGGCAACACGCCATCTTCTGGCCCATCATCTTACATGCTTTAGACCTTTCTCCTCCCAATACTGTCTTCGCTCATGGGTGGTGGCTGGTAGAACAAGAGAAGATGTCTAAGTCAAAGGGGAATATTGTTAATCCATTTGATTGTATAGAAGAATTTGGTAGCGATGCTTTAAGATACTTCCTTTTAAGAGAAATTCCTTTTGGATTAGATGGTAACTTTTCCCGAGAAAAATTTATAAAAAGGATAAATTCTGATCTAGCTAATGATTTGGGAAATTTGGTATTTAGAGTTCTTAATATGAGTGAGAAATACTTTGGAGGCAAAGTTTCTTCCTTGAAGAGAGAACCGCCTTTGGAGTTTAAACCTTTGTTGGACGATTTGAGCAAAAGTTATGTTCCCTTTATGGACAGTTTAGAATTTTCTTCTGCTCTAGAAAGAGTTTGGTCTTTTATAAATCTTATGAATAAATTTATTGAGGATAAGAAGCCTTGGATTATGTGGAGAGAAAGGAGAATAGAGGAGTTAAAATACTTTTTATTTTCTCTTCTGGAGGGAATAAGGATAGTGACAGTGTATGTTTCTCCTTTCCTTCCTAAAGCAGGGGCAGATATTCTATCTCAGTTAGGCCAAAGCAGTTTAAAAGAGAATTTAACCTTAGACGAGGTATGTTGGAAAACTGAGGGATTTATCACTCAGAAAGGGTCCCCTCTTTTTCCTCGGATAGATGAGAGTATTCTTTAAGCTCTTTAATTGATAATTTCATAAATCTTATTTGCAGTTTAATGGCTTCTGGCGCCCTGATAGATACACACTGTCATATAAATTCTCTAGATATTCACTTAAGAGAAGAGCTATTTACTTTAGGAGAGAAAAAATTTATCTTTATTGATGTAAGCACAGATTCTTATAGTGCAAGACTTTCTGTTACTCTATCTTCCCAATACTCTTTCATTTACTCCTGCTTAGGATTTCATCCCTTAGGGGCTGATAGTTTCAAGGAAGAAGTTATAAATGAATTTGAAGAGTTATCTCATCAAAGTAAGAAGGTAGTAGGTATTGGAGAGATTGGTCTGGATTATAAATCCCAAGCATCTTTTGAAACTCAGGCGAAGGTTTTTAAGAGATTTATAGAATTAGCAAAAAGGTTAGATCTGCCAATAGTAGTTCATAATCGATGGAATTCTTCGTCTTTGTTTGATATTCTAGATGAATATTTTTCTTCCTATCGTAAGGTAATTTTTCATTGCTTCTCTCAAGATAGAAAAGTATTAGAAAAGATTTTGAGAAAAGATGGATGGGTTTCCTTTTCTTTAAATATATTAAGAAAAAAGAGGGAAATCATAGAAGCTTTAAAAGCTGTTCCTTTTGAAAATCTTCTCCTAGAGACCGATTCTCCTTATATGTTTATAAATGGGAAAAAGTCGCACCCTTTGAATATAAAAGATGTATATAGTTTTGTCGCCCAACTTAAAGAGATTTCTTTAGAGGAGCTGTCTCAGAGGGTTTTGGCCAATGCTAAAGAGGCTTTTAGAATCTAGATGTCTAAAGTAGTAGTTTTAGAAGGAAAGGAGTATCATAAGGATATATTGAAAGAGAAGATTGAAAGAGCTTTAGATAACTATTTTTCTATCTTTGATGCTGTTAGCACTCAAGATAAGATTCTCTTAAAGCCCAATCTTCTTATGGGAGCCCCTCTCTCCGAAGCGATTACTACTCATCCTGTAGTTATAGAAGCCACGGGTCAGATTTTTAAGGAGAGGGGTTTGAGGTCTATATCGCTGACAATCCTGGAGGATTTATAGAGTTAAAAGATATGCTTTATGTTCATGAAGCAAGTGGAGTTAAGGAAGTAGTTGAGAGAAACAGTTTTAAGTTACTTTATCCTGATGGATAGAGAGTTTTAAGATTGTAAACTTACCTAAACTTAAAACTCATGATATAATGGTGCTGATTTTAGTGATGAGGAATCTTTTGTGTTGTAGCGAAGTATGTAAATTCTCTCCGATAAAATTGAACAAGAGTTTTCTTTTGAAACTAATTAGATAATGACTTCAGCACTCATTTTTAAAAATCGGAGACTTTACTATTTAGACCAAAGAAAATTGCCTTTAAAGGAGGAGTGGAAAGAATGTAAAAATCTTAGAGATGCTTTTTTGGCTATAAGAGAGTTAAGGATAAGAGGAGCGCCTCTTATTGGAGTATTTGCTGGCTACAGTGTGTATATTGCTATAAAGAATCATAGAGAGCAAGACAAGGGTAAATTTTTTAAATTCTTAGAAAGAGTGATTAGCTTTCTTAAAACCTCCAGACCCACAGCCATAAATCTTTTTTGGGCTTTGGATAGAATAAAAAAAGTTGCTTATCAAAATAAAAGTAAGAGTATAAAAGAGTTAAAAGAATTGATTCTTAAAGAGGCAGAGATGATTCATTATGAGGATAGATTGTTATGTCGTAAAATGGCTGAAAATGGTATAAGGCTTATAAAAAAAGGAGATAGAATTTTAACACATTGTAATACTGGATTTTTAGCTACTTCAGGAGAAGGCACAGCCCTAGGAGTTATCTATAAGGGTGCTCATCGCTATAAAAATATAAAAGTATACGTGGATGAGACCAGACCACTCTTGCAAGGCGCACGACTAACTAGCTGGGAGTTAATTAAAAGAAAGATTGATGTAACTCTTATTAGTGACAATATGGCTGCTTATTTAATGCAGAAGGGAGAAATTGATAAAGTATTCGTAGGAGCAGATAGAATCACCCGATGTGGAGATGTGGCAAATAAAATTGGAACTTACAATTTAGCAGTTTTAGCAAAGTACCATCATCTGCCTTTCTATGTAGTAGCCCCCTCTACTAGTTTCGATCTTACTATAGAGAAGGGAGAGGAGATACCTATAGAACAGAGAAGTCCTGACGAAGTGAGGAAAGTGTTAGGTAAGATATATATATCTCCTAAGAGAGTTAAAGTTTACAATCCTGCGTTTGATGTTACTCCTTGCCAGTTAATTTCAGCAATAGTAACTGATAGAGGGATAATCAAGCCTCCTTTTAAGGAGAGTATATTAAAGATATTCTATGGATGAAATAGGTTGGGTTGATTTTCTAAAACGTTACTTAGGAAGATCAAAAAAAGTAATAGCTTCTTTTGGGGAGGATTGTGCGATAGTAAAAGAGGGGGATAGGTTTATTCTTTTGAGTAGCGATTTGTTTGTAGAAGGCGTACATTTTAACTTAAAGAAGATAAGTTTTAAAAATTTAGGGAAGAGAGCAGTAACAAGAGCTGTCTCTGATATAGTTGCTTGTGCTGGTATACCTAAATTTTTAGGAGTTTCTCTAGGTATTCCTCTTTCTTTAGCTTCCAGAGGATTAAAAGCTATAATCTTAGGAGTGAAGGAGTTATGTAGAGCTTACAAGATAGAGTTTATAGGAGGAGATACTACTAAGGCAAAGATTTTATTTTTGGATGTATGGGTAGTAGGAGAAACAAAAAAGTATGTATTAAGAAGTTCAGCTAAAGAAGGAGATTATATTTTTCTCACAGGAAAGTTAGGAAAATTAAAGTTCAACCAAGTTCCTCACTTAAGAATTAGAGAAATTCATAAATTAGTAGATAAGTTTAAGATAAATGCTATGATCGATATTTCTGATGGATTTATTCTTGATTTATGGCGTCTTTTAAGAGAAAGTAGTAAAGGAGCCTTAATTTATTCAGAAAATTTACCTCTTACTAAAGGAATAGGAGATATCTATCGAGGGGAGGATTATGAGTTGATTTTTACTGTACCTAGAGATCAAGATTTAACTCACCTTATGAAAAAGTATTTTCTTGTAGGGGAGGTTAAGAATAAAGAGTTTGGCTATAAAATAAAATCTGGAGAAAAAGTTAAGAAGATTAAAATAAAAGGTTACCTCCATTTTTAGAGATGGAGTTTATAACTTCTTCAGAGAAGGAAACGAAACTTTTAGCTTCTAAATTTTCTAAAAAATTAAAGACGGGAGATGTGGTACTCTTAATTGGTCCTTTAGGGGCTGGTAAGACGGTGTTTGCCAAAGGAATCCTTAAAGGGTTAGGAGAGAAGGAGGATAGCGTAAGAAGTCCTTCTTTTACTCTTATAAGAGAGTATCACACTAAGCAAGGTAAAGTTTATCATATTGATTTGTACCGATTAAGAAGGAAGGAGGAGTTAATAAACTTAGGATATCAAGATTACTTTTATTCTCCCTCAGCTGTCGTACTAGTTGAGTGGGCAAATAAAGTGGAAGGATTGATCCCCAAAGGTAAAAAGGTAATCATAGATTTTTTAGGAATTAATAAAAGAAGAATAAAGATAATAGAATAGAAAAAGTAAAGTTTATATGGTTCTCTTAGGTATTGAAGCTTCCTCAGAAGTTATCTCTCTAGGGGCAGTAGATAATCAAAAAGTAATTTTTAAGTTTAAGAAAAGGATGAAGAAGGGTGCCTCCTATATAGTAGCTTATCTTGAGAAATGTTTAAAAAGAAACTCTTTGAAGTGGAAAGACATAGATTCTTTGGTAATAGGTAAAGGACCAGGATCTTTTACTGGGTTGAGGGTAGCTTTTAGTGTGGTAAAGGGATTAGTGGTAGCTTTGAATAAACCTGTAATAGGTTTAGGCAGTTTTTTTTCTATAGCCTATAAACTGAGAAGTAAATTTCACAAGCTTGCAGTAGTCTGTGATGCTCGGAGAAGTTTAATCTACGCTACTACTTTCAGAGTTAAAAATTGCTCTCGATTGTTAAAAGAAAGGAAAGAGAATTTATACTCCTTAGAAGAATTTATCCAACTTTACCCCGATTACCTTTATGTAACTTATCACAATCATATAAGAGAGAAAGCAAAGGAAGTTTTTTCTCAGATAAATTTTTACCCCGTAGATGTTTATCCTGAAGTTATTTATCTTTTAGAGGCAGCTAAAGATTTTTATAGAAAAAGATTATTTACGCCTTTGGATAGGTTAGAGCCTTTATATATTTACCCTAAGGAGTGTCAGATAAAAGATGTATAGACCTTTATGGATAGAGATTAAGTTAGAAAATTTAAGAAGAAACTTATTTTTGGTGAGGAAATATGTGGGGAAATCTGTAAAAGTTTTAGCTACCGTTAAACAGAATGCCTATGGTCATGGTCTTATAAGGGTAGCTAAGGAATTAGATAATTTAGGAGTGGATTTTTTTGGCGTGGGAAGTCTTGAGGAGGCTATAGCTTTAAGGGAATGTGGGATTAAGAAGCCAATATTAGTTCTTACTGCTTTACTTCCTTCCACAATAAAACTTCTTATAAAGTACAGGGTGAGGCCTACTGTGGTGGATTTAGCTTTTGCTAGGAGATTAGATAGGGAAGCAAAGAGGTTAGCTAGAAAAGTCAACGTTCATATAAAAGTAGATACAGGGATGGGTAGGTTAGGCGTTTGGTGGGAAGAGGCTAAGAAGTTTATCTGTAAAGTTTGTAACCTAAAGAATCTATATGTGGAAGGGCTTTTTACCCACTTTCCCTCTGCAGATACTGACTGCGCTTTTACTACATTTCAGATTAACACTTTTAATAATCTGGTTCAAGACTGTGCGAAAGAAGGAGTATTTTTTAAGTATCTTCATTCTGCTAATAGTATCGCACTTATTAAGTACAAAAGTTCACACTTTAATCTGGTAAGACCAGGTTTAATCCTTTATGGGATAAATCCTTACTCCAAGATGAAGATTGAGTTGGCACCTTTACTTTCTTTAAAATCAAAAGTTATATTTTTAAAGAAAGTGGATAGAGGAAGAAGTATAAGCTACGGAAGAACATATATAACTAAAAGATCTACAATTATTGCTACTATAGGATGTGGATATGCTGATGGGTATCCTTTTGCTCTCTCTAACCGAGGTAAGGTAATTATAAAGGGAAAATTTTTTAAGATAGCAGGAAGAGTATGTATGGACCACTTTATGGTTGATATAGGAAATAATGAGAATATAAAGATAAAAGACACTGTTACTCTTATAGGGAGAGAGAAAAAAGTTAAGTTGAAGGCAGAAGATTTGGCAAGATGGGCAAATACCATTCCCTATGAAATTGTGAGTAGATTATCTTTGAGTGTGCCCCGTATCTATAAATAACTTACCTGAGAAGTAGAAGGCCACTTATTCCTGCGATAAGAAAGAATAAAGGTGCTGTCCATGCGCATAAAGAAGGTAGAAGTACGCCTGCTTTACCCAAAGCTAGACTCACGGAGAAGATTAGATAGTAGAGGAAGCTAAAAATGAAACCTAAACCTAGAGAAGAAAGAGCAACCTTGCGCTTTCTTATTTCCAATACAAAAGGAAGCGCTCCTATTATGAGGAAAAAATGAGAGAAGGGTTGTACTATCTTCTGGTGAAGTTGGATAGTGAGATTTGAGAGAATATTGTAGGCCTTTATTTTGCGAAGCCAGTGTATTTCTTTCTTTAAATCTTTAAGAGAAAGAAATTCTCCTAACGCAGTCCTTTTAATTAAAAGATTCTCTGGTTTTTCTTTTAACCCTATCACTTTAGTTTTAAAATATAAGGGTTTGTCAGAAATCTTTCCTTGGGAATTTACCTTATATGAGATAGCTTCATTCGCTACCCATATACCTTTTAAGTAAGTTATTTTTCTTGCCACTATTTTTTCTGTAATGTTCCCTTGATTATCTTCCTTAAAAATTATCACTTCTTCTAGAGACCTCTGATAAGGAATAAAACGAGATACGAAAAAGAGCATATTCTGATATCTGAAAGTAATATTTCTTCTTTGTGAAAACGTTTTTTTCTTCTTTATATATTTCATCTTTACTTCTTCTACTCTTTCCTGTGAAGTAAGGAGAAATCTTTCTTGAATAAACAAAGAAGCGGAGGAGATTACAAAAGATAAAATTAACACTACTAAAGAAATTCTAAGAGCACTTAAGCCAAAGGTTCGCATACCTAGGATTTCGTTACTTTTATTTAATCTTCCAAAGATATAGATAGTACTTATAAGGAGAGAAAAAGGGCTCACCCTTAAAAATATCAAAAGCAAACTATAGAAGTAGTAGGTTACTAAAATATTGAAGGGGATTTTTGTTTCCAAAAAACTTCCTAAATTAGAGAAAAGATCCACAATCACATATAATCCTATGAAAGCAAAAAGTATAGTAAGATAGCCTTTTATAATTTTAAGGGAAATATACTTATCTAAAATGTACATTTTCTTATGAGGTGAATTCCTAACGATAAAAAGATTATGTTAGGAATCCACATCCCTAAAGAGGGAGTTACAATGTTAGCTTCTGCTAGAGTTTCTCCTAAAATTAGGAGGAGGTAGTAACTAACCGCGAGGAGAAAAGTCACTCCAAAGTTAATTGATTTTTCTCTATGTCGCACCAGTGTCGCTACTCCAAACCCTAAGATTACAAATATTAGAGGAGAAAGGGAGATGCTAATTCTTTTATGGAATTCTATAAGGAGGTTTTTAGGAAAAATTTTAAGACTTCTAAGATAGGGTATTTTCTCTTTTAGTTCTTTCATAGTTAAGTCTTTTGGTTTTTTCTTAATTGGTGTTTTACTTTTTTCTTCTATAGGGATATCCATAAAAAATATTTTGAAGTTTAATCTGTAGAGTTCATTTCTATTTTTAGGATTTACCTCATCTCTAAATCCATTTTCTAGCTTCAATTTTAAAATTTTTCCCTGAGAGATAAACTCCCCTTTCTTAGCAAAAGTAATCTGCTTTAAATTATCATTCTCTATCTGGTAAATAAATATATTCTTTAACTTATTACCTTTGACGTCTCCTACGTAGAGAATATAGTTGCCAAAATTTTCCAAAAATACTCCTGGCTCAATTATAGCAGAGAGATTCTTTCTGTATAAGTTTTTTATACGCTGGTAGTAGCGATAGTGAAAGTTGGGTAATATTTTATCATTAAGGATAAAGAGACACATAGAGAAAATAATTCCCAGAATTAGAAAAATTCTTAAAATCCTTCCCAAAGATATTCCTGCTACATGCATAGCTACAATTTCATTGTCAGCAATTAGCCTTCCTAGGGAAAGAAGGATTCCTAAAAGGAGAGATAAAGGTATAGTAAATCCTAGAAGGTAAGGAATAAAAAAAAGAAAAAGCATTACTGCATCATTTAAAGCCACTCCTTTTCTTATTACCATATCAGAAAGCTTTATGAGGTTGCCTAAGACCATTACCATAGTGATAGAAAGGAGAGAAAAAGTGAATGCTGAAAAGAAATCTTTAAGAATATAGTTTCTGAGTATCTTCACTGTGCTCTAGCTAAAGTTATAATAGTAATAGAAGAGGCTCCTCTTTCTTTTAATACTTTGCTACATTCCGAAATAGTAGCTTTTGTAGTTACTACATCATCAACTAAGATTATGTTCTTTCCTGTAAGGTCGCCTTGGGCACAAAAATTTCCCTCTATATTTAAGATTCTTTCTCGATAGTTGAGTTGAGTTTGTGTTTTATGGTACTTCGTACATATAAGAATGTTTTTGCTGTAGGGAATATTTAAGAAAGAAGATAATTCTTCTGCTAAAAGTTGAGATTGATTATATCCTTTCTCTCTTATGCGGAGTGGGTGAGAAGGTACACTTACTATAAGGTTATAGGGAGTGAAGTCAAATCCTATTCTTTTTAGATGGCTTACCATAAGAGAAGCAAAGAATTTTTTTAAGAAAGCATATTCTCTATACTTAAAAAGATGGATAAGAGAACTTAAAGGAGTTTGATAAAGAGCTACGCTCACAAGCTGGTCATAAAAGAAATACTTATTTCTGCAGTTTCTACATAAGTTTGAATTGCTCTTTAAAGGAAGGGAGCACATTCTACATAAAGGGGGGGTTAAAAAGACTATTTTTTCAAAACATAATTGGCAAAGGATTCCCTCTTTTATTTCCCTTTCGCATATAAAACATACACGGGGAAAAAAAATCCCCTTTAGAGTTTCCCACCAAGAATTGTTCTTTTTCATGGATTTTATTTTAATTTATTAATAGAGGATTGTAAACTGATTTCTTTAAAGCTTATTTTTTAAGTCTTTCTGGACTTCTTGATTTAAGGGGATAAATATGGTAAAAAGAAAGTAGAGAGGAGGTGATAGATTATGAAAAAGGGTTACTCTTTAATGGAAGTTATAATGGTAGTAGTAATCGGTCTTATTATTGCTACTTTTACTCTGGTGGGGTATCGGCAACTCTTAGAGAATGCTCGCCAAAGAGTATGTTCTACTAACTTAAAAGCCTTAGGGGCAGCAGTAGAGATCTACGCTTTAGAAAACGATGTATTGCCTGCTACTTTGGGAGATCTAAAATTAGAACACCTTCTAAAGGGTTATGCTAAGGCAATAGATAGTAGAGATTGGTTTACAAAATTTTCTTATTTTTTTATCAAAATTAACACCCCCCCTGATGTTTATGCCCAGTTTTTAACGCCTGAAAATTTAAAAAAGTATGGAGTTACTCCAGAAATATTTAGATGCCCTGCAGATACAAATGGTCCTCCTTCTTATGGTATAAACGCTAACTTGGTAGGTAAGAAGTTAGAAGATATTCCCGAAGGAGAAGTTGTAATTGCCGACTGCGACCATTATACTTTTACTTCCCAGGATGAGTTTTCCTTTCGTCACTTCTCTGGTTTTGGTCTTAAGAGGCTTGCGCAGATGTTAACAGTTACTGAGGAAGGGAAAGAAGTTGTTAAGAAAGGGAAAGGTAAGAAAAAAGGGGAGTTGGGGCATAAAGGAAAGGGTAAGAAAAAAGGAAAGGGTAAGAAAAAAGGAAAGGGTAAGAAAAAAGGAAAGGGGTTGTCTAAAAAAGTTGGTAAGATATACGGGTTTTTGTCACGATTAAGAGACTCAATGTCACGATTAAGAGACTCAATGAAGGAAGCGTTGTCTAAAAAAGTTGATAAGATGCACGGAGGGCGTTCTAGGGGACATCGTGGAGATGGTTTCAGGGGATATCGTGGAGGTGGTTTCGAAGACGAAGAAGATGAAGATGAAGACGAAGAAGATTGACGTATAGAGATAGGGAGAGAAGAATCCTTTAGGAGAAGGGATGATTAAGAGAGGGTAGAAAATAAGGGAAGTAAACACTTAAATCTTCCCAGTATTTTTATAATGAAATTTTTTAAAGATAAGGATTTCTATCCTTCTTTAATAATTTGGTTCATAATTATTTTCTGGTATTTAACTTTTGCTTATAATTTTTTTTATCCTTTCCGCATCCGTCTCCAAGATAAAGTGAGTTCCCAAGCATTTTATGTATTTTCTCGTCCTCCTTCTTGTGTGAATAAAATAGTAATTGTAGCCATTGATTCAGCTTCCCGTCAGCACCTCCGTGTTAAGTGGCCTTGGCCAAGAAAGATAACCGCTCGTCTTCTTCGTAACATTATAGAATTCTCTCCCAAAGTTGTAGGATTGGACATTATCTTTGCAGGTAAATCCTCTCCTGAAGATGATGAGGAATTGATCAGTGTGTTAAAGAGTTATCCTCATACAGTTTTGGCTTACACTCTATCTAAAAAGGGTTCCGAATACCCCTGGGAAGGATTTAGGAAGGTAGCTCCTTCTTTAGGGTTTGTAAATAGGCCAGGAGAGGAAGACAGAGTGGTGAGAAGTACCCGTACTTTCTATATAGATAGAGAATGGAGAACGCAATATTCTTTGGATACCCAAATTTTAACCCACTATTTTAATATTGAGAAAGAAGAGATTAAGGTTGAGCTGGCTAAAGGAATTTCCTTAGGGGAGAAGCTTTTTGTACCTTCTTCTATGGGCATAACCCCTCTTAATTACTTGGCCCATCCTAATGATTTTGTTATTGTTCCCGCTTTTTTGGTGTTGAATAAGAAAGTTAACCCTGAGATATTTAAAGATAAGATTGTTCTCGTAGGTGCTACCGACCCTTTAATTCACGATGTTTGGGCTACTCCTATAGGAGTTTTTCCTGGGGTAATAGTTATAGCTAATTCCTTGGTAATGATGTTAAGTGGACGGTTTCTCTACCATCTTCCTTTAGCAGTAACTATCCTTTTTTCCTTAGGTATAGGTATGGGGATTATGATAATTAATAAGAAATTTTCTTTAAGCATTTCCTCATTAATTACTTTTGTAGTTTTGGTTTTTTCTTACTTTCTTCTTCTATACTTAAGGGCAAAGGATGTTCAGGTTGACTACTTTACTTTCTTCTTTTTGGGAATTTCTTCTTATTTAGTTCCTAATGCATATAAGTATAGCTATGCCATCTATATGGGCACCAGACTTAAGAATTTGGCTATAAGAGACCCTCTAACAGGGTTTTATACCTTTCGTTATTTTTCCTTAAAAATTGAAGAGGCATTAAGGAAAAAGGCAAAGAGTATAGGGTTAGTTATCATTATGTTTTCTAACTATAAAAGGCTTTTTTTGGATTTAAGTTTTGAGCAGCTAAAGGGATTGATAAGATTACTATCCAATTTTATTCAGGTAGGTGTTTCTAAGGAGTTTAAGCAATTTTTATTTTCTCGTATTTCCGAAGATTTGATAGGAATAGTTTTCTTGGAAGAGGAGAGAGAAAAAATAGAGAAGTTTTTAAAAAATCTACTAGAGGAAGCTAAACGTAGGGAGTTTAAGTTAGAGGATTATTCTGCAAAAGTATTTTTTAGAGGAGCGATACTTTACAAGAAAAAAGGTGTTTATCTGACTAGAGAAGATTTGTTTTCTAAATTAGAGAGTTTCTTAAAAGAATTCCGTAAAGAGAGAGGGGAATTTACTGTTTTGGAGTTAGAGGAGAGTGAGGGGGAAACCAAAGCTACTTTTTCACCTTGGGGGAGTTGGGATTTTTTGATTACTGAGATAGAGGAGAGAAATAAAGAATTAGAGAAGACATTGAAAGAAGTTTTGGATGCCAAGAAAAAAACCGAGGAGACATATTTTGAGCTAATTTACTCTCTCATTAAAGCGTTGGAGGAAAAAGATACCTACACTCAAGGGCACTCAGAAAGAGTGGCTAACTATGCTAAAGCTATCGCTAAAGAGGCAGGTTTAGATGAAGAAGAATGTGAATTAATCTATAAAGCAGGCCTTTTGCATGATATAGGTAAGATTGGAATTCCTGATTATATTCTCCATAAAAAGGAGAAGCTTACTCCTCAGGAAAGGGAGCTTATAAAAAAACATGAAGTGATGAGTGTAGAAATACTTAAACCGATTAAAGCATTCCAACAGCTGCTTCCTATAATTTTACATCATCATGAACGTTTCGATGGAACCGGCTACCCTTATGGGTTAAGTGGGAATATGATCCCTCGTGGTGCTCAAATATTAACGGTAGCAGATGCCTTTGATGCTATAACTTGTGGTAGAGGATATAAGAAAGGAGTAAACTTCCAAGAGGCGCTTAAAGAGTTAGAAAGAAATAGCGGGACACAATTTAATCCTGTTTATGTTAAGGCGCTGAAGAGGGTAATCAATAAGTCTTTTAAGAATGGGGTTCTTTTTTGAAAGATTCCTTCCTTTTCTCTTTCTTTCTTCATTAATTTTTGGATGTAGTTATCCAATTAAAAACTTAGATTCTTCCGGAGAGGTAATAATATGTTTCGGAGATAGTATAACTCGAACAGAGGGAATTCCTTTAAAAGAGACTTATCCTGCAATTTTGAGCGAGCTTTTACATAGAGAAGTTATAAATGCAGGTATTCCTGGTGATACAACTACTACCGCTTTAAGAAGATTAGAGAAAGATGTTTTAAGTAAAAATCCTTACTTAGTTGTAGTAGAGTTAGGAGGCAATGATTTTTTAACCGGTGTTTCTAAGGAAGTTACTTTAAAGAACTTAGAAGAGATAATTGTTAGAATTCAAGAAGCAAAAGCTATAGTTGTTCTTTGCGATATAAGTTGTGGTTTTATTCTTTCAGGTTATAGGAGAGATTTACACTGGTTAGCTAAAAAGACCGGTGCTATCCTCGTTCCTCAGTTACTAGAGGGAATTTTAGATAATCCCTCTGCGAAGTTGGATTATATCCATCCTAACGCTTTAGGCCACAGACTTATTGCTCAAAGGATCTATCAAGCGATAAAGCCTTACCTTAAGTAGCTAAACTAAATATAAGAGATGGATACCTGATGACTTACCTTGACTCAAAAGTTAATTTTCCCACTTAAAAAGAGCTAGCGAATGTGAGGTTAAACCATGCCGAGGGCGGGAGTCGTAACAAATTCGCCAAAGGCGATTTCCCTTATTTGTTCCGACAATACTTTCGTCTCAGAGTTAACTTCCAGCTTAAAAAAGAAGTTAATGAATGTGAGGTTAAACCATGCCGAGGGCGGGAGTCGTAACAAATTCGCCAAAGGCGATTTCCCTTATTTGTTCCGACAATACTTTCGTCTCAGAGTTAACTTCCAGCTTAAAAAAGAAGTTAATGAA
>Ga0190363_1000137_pt1 | contig 40526 bp, 41 predicted proteins | sample 48721867_MG_FD_161272 | JGI IMG/M metagenome (GOLD analysis project Ga0190363, IMG submission 161272) | Hydrothermal vent microbial mat bacterial communities from Southern Trench, Guaymas Basin, Mexico - 4872-18-6-7_MG | ecosystem: Environmental > Aquatic > Marine > Hydrothermal vents >... | reverse complement strand
GTAAGCTCGGTTGTCGGCTGACGAGGAGAGGAAGGGAGGTCGTAAAAACCTGGATGAAGGAGCACGGGGTGGTCAGGATTGAGGAGGTGAACTTAACCGAGCTGGGTGTTGGACCCCACACGGTCGTCATACAGATAAGGAGTGGTGCCCGACACGTCAGGACGGGTGTAGAGGAGAGGGATGTGGCGGTCAGGTACGGAGCCCTCGGGGCTGTGAACATCACGTTCACCGAAGGAAAGCTGAGCATACCGTCTGTCTACGACGACCTCTCCAAAGATAATCCAGCCCTTTCCAAGGCGATAATCGAGAGGTTCAAACCCAGCGAGGGGGACCTGCTCGTAGCCCCGTTCGCCGAGGACAGGTACAGGGCCCTCGAGGCGGCCATAGCCGTGGCGATGTCCCTTCGAGAGGGTTGAGTGGCGTTTATATCACCCGGTTGAGGCTGGAATAATGGGTTGAGGACGGGTGTGGCGGAGCTCCCCCTACACTACGGGAGGGCTCCGAGGTGGCTGTTCAACCGCATGGTCAAGCTCTCCAAGGCCGTAGCCGAGGTCATAATAGACGAATACGGGACACAGGAGCTCCTAAGACGCCTGGCAGACCCGTTCTTCTTCCAGTCCCTGTCATGCGCCCTCGGCTACGACTGGCACTCAAGCGGGACGACCACGGTGACGTGCGCGGCTTTGAGGGAGGCTCTGAGCGTCGAGGAGCACGGTGTGGCCGTGGCCGGGGGGAAGGGTAGGGCTTCGATGAGGGTGCCCGAGGATGTTGTCAGGAAGGGCGTCGAGATGGGGCTCGGAGACGGTGTGATAGAGCGTCTGGTGTACACGAGCAGGATGTCGGCCAAGGTGGACAACGCGGTCCTCCAGGACGGGTACACGCTGTACCACCACACGATCGTGTTCGACGAACATGGGCGGTGGGTCGTCGTACAGCAGGGAATGAACCCTGAGGACAAGTACGCCAGGCGGTACCACTGGTGCTGGGAGAGGTTGGAGAGCTTCGTCGTGGAACCCCACAGGGCCATCGTCTGCGACAGACGTATGCCGGTTGCCCTGAACATGACCGACAGGGCCTCCGAGGGGTGTCGGAGGGCTTCGAGGGACCTGGTGATGGATGGACCGAGGAGGCTTGCCAGGATGCTCAAGTCGTTTAGACCGGCTTGGCAGAGGTCGCTGTCCGAGTGGGACCCGAACGTGAGGGACGCAGGCCTGCGGATGGAGGTGTTGAGGATGCCGAGGAGGGTGAACTGGGACGCCGTCAAGAGGGCATACGAGCTTCAGCCGAGGAGCTACGAGGAGCTCGTGGCGGTGAGGGGTTTAGGCCCCTCCACGGTCAGGGCCCTCGCACTCCTCTCCCAGCTGATATACGGCGAGCCCCCGAGCTGGAGGGACCCTGTGAAGTACTCGTTCACCGTGGGAGGTAAGGACGGCGTCCCGTACCCTGTGAGGAGGGACGTGTACGACAGCGTCATCCAGTTCCTCAGGGACGCCATACAGAGGGCCGAGGTAGGAGACCGTGAGAAGCTCAGGGCTTTGAGGAGGCTCTCCAGCGTCTCCCTGGGAGAATACAGAACGTAAAGCACAAACCCCACGCCGGCCGTAACGCTATTAGGAGGTCTGTGAGGCCACCCGAGGATGCTGACCCGCAGGGCGTGATGAACACTCGGGAGGCTGAGCCTCCTCCAAAGCCTCCAGAGGCTCAGCTCCCCTGACGAGCGCCCTCCTGAGCTTCTCGGCGACTGCGAGGGCCTTCTCCATCAGGGGTTCCGTGACGAAGCCCTTCCAGACTGCCTTTTCAAGCTTCTCGAAGTCTATCACCCTGACCCTCCCGTCGGGAAGCCTGACCACATCGACTTCGAGGTCTACGTACCTGCAGGTCCTCGGGTAGACCTCTATGGGCGTGTTCACGTTGTAGAACTCTCCCTTCAGCCTACCTGAGGCGGAGTAGTACATGTGGACGAGCGTCCAACAACCTTCCCTCACCAGGGTGACGCCCCAGTCACCCCACTCCTTCCTGACGCCGAGGCCGTCGTAGAAGCCTCCCCCCACGAACCTCCTCTCCAGGGTGATCGTACACGACTCCCTGTCGAACTCCCTCACCGTGCCCCAGAGCCTCACGGTGAACCCGCTGGGCTTCACGTGTTCCACGTACATCCTAGACCCCACCCTAACCCTGCCGTACACGAGCTCCCCCAGAAGCCTCTCCCCCTCAGCCTTCAAGTCGACGCCGGGACGCTCGGCCTCGTCCACGAGCTCCGGGTTGACTATCTTGAGCATGTGGTGTCTCGGTATGGTCGGCGTCACGGAAGCCCTAACCCCATCCAAGAAAATCTTGGAGTTCCTCGTGAGCTCCAACTCGTACGTCATGTAGGGATCCACACCCACCCCGGAGCACCCGTGGAAACCCCTCGGCCTCGGCAGGACGTCCGGTATGGCCGCGACCAGCGTGCGGACCACCTCCTCGACGGCTCCTTCGACGCCGAACACCGTCAGCCTGTGGCCGTCAGGTCTGGAGGAAACGGCTGCGTCCTCGTCCTCGTCGCACCATTCCACGCCGAGACGCTCGCATATCGGTTTTGAGGGCTTGACTATCCTGAAGCCGGCGTCCAGGAGGAGCTTCGTCACAGCTGTCGCATATATGCCCCTGACGGCAACCTTGAAAGTCATGTCGGCTTCATACTAACGAGGCAGTGTCGTAAGATAAGGTTGGTGTGGCCTGACGTCGCTGGCGGCGTGTTGTGGAATGTTCCTCGTTTGCCGGAACTTTCGTAAAAAATTCAACATCAAAGGTTGGTACATTCGTATGCAGCGGGTGAAAATTGGAAATATTTATCGGTTTGGACGCGTTTAATTCAGGGGGAGTAAAGGTGGAGGAAATCAGGATTCATGGGAGGGGTGGACAGGGGGTAGTTCTGCTCGGCGAACTCATAGCCCTGGCCGCATCCTACGAAGGGAAGTTCTGCAGGTCCTTCCCGCTCTACGGGCCTGCGAGGAGGGGGCCGCCCGTAACCTCGTTCGTCCAGATAGGTGGGGAGGAGTCCACGAGGAGCATGGTCAGGAGGCCCAAGTACCTCATAATCCTTGACCCAAACCTGCCATCCTACGTCGACGTGACGTACGGGTTCCTCGAGGGCGGAGTCGTCGTCCAGAACACGACTCGGGGCCCTGAGGAGGTGCTTAAGGACCTGGGGGTTAAGGCATCCAAGGTCTGCGTGGTGGATGCGACCTCAATAGGGATGAAGGTTCTGGGGAGGCCCATACCAAACACGGCTGTATTGGGAGCGTTCGTCAGGGCAACCGGCTTGGTAGGACTCGAGTCCGTCAAGAAGGCCATAGTGAAGCGTTTCAGGGGTGAAGTGGCTGAGAGGAACGTCAGGGCCGCTGAGTTGGGTTTCGAGAACGCTGTCGTGAGGAGGGTTGAGGTCTGTATTCACTAGGACAGCTCGTTAAGGAGGTTAAGGAAGTCAAAGGGATGCTCGTGTACGGGAAGCTTCAGGGAGGCCTGTACGTCGGAGACTGGAGGGTGCTGACGCCCAAGCTCTTGGAGGAACGCTGCAAGAAGTGTTGGCTCTGCGTCGAGTACTGTCCGGAGGGAGCCGTGTCCAAGGGGGAGAAGGGCCCCGTGTTCGACCTCAGGTTCTGTAAGGGCTGTGGGATATGCGCCCACGAGTGCCCCGCTAGGGCAATCCAGATGGTCCGGGAGGTCTAGCCTCCATGCCCACCCAGGACGTGATGACGGGCAACAAGGCGGTAGCCCACGGTGTCAGGCTTTCGAGAGTCCAGGTCATACCGATATACCCGATAACACCCCAGACATCCATAGTCGAGCACATAGCCAAGTTCATAGCAGACGGAGAGATGGATGCGGAGTACATACACGCCGAGAGCGAGCACTCCGCCATGGCCGCGGCCATAGGGGCCTCCCTGGCCGGGGCGAGGGTGTTCACCTCGACTTGTTCGCAGGGGCTTGCGTACATGCATGAATGCGTAGCCCAGGCAACCGCGTACAGGACGCCGATACTGATGGCTGTCGTGAACAGGACGCTCGGGTGGTACTGGTCCACGGGTCCAGACTATTCGGACATGATGCCTGAGATGAACCTCGGGTGGATAGTCGTTTCCGTGGAGAGCAACCAGGAGGCCCTGGACACGGTCATACAGCTCTACAGGGCCATAGAGGACCCGAGGGTGATGCTCCCAGCCATGCTGTCGCTGGACGGCTTCTACCTGTCCTTCTCCTCAGAGCGTGTCGAGATACCGGACCAGGAGGAAGTGGACGAGTTCCTGCCCCCCTACAGGCCCAGGTACAGGCTCGACCCGGAAAGCGATGCTTGGCCAACGGCCCTCCTAGCCAGACCCCTCCACACCAGGTACAGGATGGTGTACGAGGAGGTCATGAGGGATTCGTTGCACATACTCGAGGAGGTTGACGGGGAGTTCGGAAAGAGGTTCGGGAGGAGCTACGGGGGAGCCCTCGACACCTACAGGGTTGAGGACGCCGAGGCTCTGCTCGTGACGATGGGCTCGATGACCACGGCCGCCAGGAGGGCTGTGGACGCTGTGAGGAAGAGCGGCGTCAAGGTGGGGTTGGTCAGAGTCAGGGTTCTGAGACCCTTCCCGTCGGAGGAGCTGAAGAGAATCGTGGAGGGCGTCGGGGCGGTTGGCGTCGTGGACAGGGTCGTCCTCCACGGAACCGGGTGTGGAAACCTGTGCATGGACGTCAAGTCAGCCCTCTACGGGATGGACGGCAGGCCGAGGGTCGTGAACTTCGTGGCGGGCATGGGCGGACAGGACGTCTCAGTCGAGGACTTCGTAGGGATGGCCAAGAAGACGTTCAGGGCAGCCTGGGAGGACGTGGACTCAGACGTCGAGTACGTGTTGAGGGAGGAGGAGCTGGTAAGGAGGACCGTGCGGCTGAAGGGGAGGTACACGATATACCCCGGAAGCCTCGGGTGCGCCGGATGCGGTGCGAGCATCATCCTCAGGAACATCCTCAAGGTGCTCGGCGAGGAGACCATACTCGTCATACCGCCGTCATGCGCCATAGTCAACTACTCGGACGTGCTGGGAGTCCCCTACATGCTCGCCAACTACGCATCCACAGCCTCGTTCCAGACCGGAATAATCAGAGCCCACAGGGTGCTCGGCAGGAAGGGAGTCAAGGTCGTGGCGTTCTCCGGCGACGGCGGCACCGTGGACATAGGCCTCCAAGCCCTCTCAGCGGCTGCGGAGAGGGGGGAGCCGATAATCTGGGTCTGCTACGACAACGAGGCCTACATGAACACGGGAGTCCAGAGGAGCGGCTCCACGCCAGCGTACGCCTGGACGACCTCCACGCCCGTCGGCAGGGTCTGGAGGGGTAAGGCTGGCGTGAGGAAGAACATGGTCCTGATAATGGCGGCACACGGCGTCCCGTACATAGCCACCGCCTCCATAGCCTACCTCAAGGACTTGAGGAGGAAGGTGGAGAAGGCCGTCGAGCTGGTCGAGGAAGGTGTGGGTCCCGCGTACATACACGTCCAGCAGCCCTGCCCCACGGGATGGGGGTTCCCGCCTGAGAGAACTGTGGAGGTTGCGAGGCTGGCTGTTCAGAGCAGGATGTGGGTCGTCTTGGAGGTGGACGACGGGCGGCTGAGGGTGAACGTAAAGCCGAGGAAGGTTCCGGTCAGGGACTACCTGATGACTCAGAGGAGGTTCAGACACCTCACGGACGAGGAGGTAGAGAGGCTTCAGAGAATCGCTGACGCCGGCTGGGAGACGTGGATGAGGCTTGAGACCATGGGCAGGCTCCCGTGGTACACCTAAACGTTAACTGTCCGAACCTCCAACTTTTTTGGTGAACCTGAGTTGAGGGTGCTCCAGATACACTGCTCCAAGTTCTCCTACAGGGTCACCGAGCCCACGCCCGTCGCGGAGAAGCCGCCTAAGCCAAGTGGGGAGGAGCTCGAGGACGTGCTCGTCTGCTTCGTGTGCTTCGAGAAGTCTGATGAAGGACGTGTCGGGGAGGTCCTCGGGAAGTTCGTGGAGAGCCTCGAAGTCGATTCCTCCAGGATCGGCTGCCGGAGGGTTCTGCTGTACCCCTACGCCCACCTCTCGAGGAGCCTCGGAAGCCCTAGGCTCGCCGTAGAGTTCATCGACAGGTTGAGGGAGGAACTCCAGAAGAGGGGTTTCGAGGCACACAGGTCTCCGTTCGGGTGGTACAAGGAGTTCACGATGGTGTGTAAGGGACACCCACTCTCAGAGGCTTACAGGGAATTCTAAACTTGGATGCCGTGGGCTTCGAGGAACCGGGAGGCGTCTGAGACCATCTTCCCCACGAGACGCTTAGGCAGGCCCGTCCTCCCCCGAACCTCGTCCACGCCGAGTCTGACGAGCGTCTTGAGGGTGCACACACCGGCGTCGCAGAGCCTGAGAACCTGCTCCCTGCTGAGCTCTTTAAGGCAGGTCACGGGGTAGAGGCCGTACCTGTCTATCAGCTTCTCGATGCCACGTCCCTCCGGGGTGTTCCAGCCGAGGACCATCATACCCACGCACCTGGCGTACCTGACCGCCATCTCGGAGAACTTGGCGTTTGAGACGAGTATGGCACGGTTCACCGGAAACTCGTTCACACCCCGCTCGTACCCGCGTCGGATGTCCTCGAAGACCGACTTGAGCTTCAGGAGCTCCTCCAACCTGACCTTCGCGTGGGGCTGGGTGTGGTGCTTAACCTCCAGGCATAGCACCTCCCCGCCACGGCTCAGGATTCCGTCTATCTCATGCTCGACGCATTCGCCCCTGACGATCATCGCAGGCTTGGTCTCGTACCCAAGCTCCCTGAACATGGCCCTAACGTACTCCTCGAAGTCCGGCTTCGACCTGATGGCCCCGAGGGCCTCCCTGAGGTCCATTATGGGCTTGAGGTGGGGCTTCAGCTCGCCGAGGTACTCGTAGACCATCTCGATTATCTCCCTCGTCGGTATCCCATCGTACAGTCTGGCCTCGATCCTGTCCGCGACCTCCTCAGCCTCCTCGACTGACGCGTGCAGTCTGAGGCAGACGGATATTATCTTGCTCCTGTCGTACGGCTGGAGGCTTCCGTCAGCCTTGGTCACGTAGACTGTCTTGGAACTCATCCATAAATTGGTTCGACCGTAGACTTATTTGGTTTGGCCGCCGAGGGACTGGGCTTCGACGTCGTGGAGGTGGTCGAGGGAGCAGCGAGGATACTCGTCCCGAGGGTGGACAGACCCACGTCCAGGGCGCCTGTGTTCTACAACCCCGTGATGAGGCTGAACAGGGACGTGGCCGTGGCGGCCCTCCAGGCCTACAGGAGGATGCTCGGCAGGGACGTGGTGATATGCGAGCCCATGTGCGGGACGGGTGTACGGGGCGTAAGGTTCCTGCTGGAGGTGGAGGGCGTCGAACGAGTCCTGATGAACGACTTGAACCCGAGGGCCGTGAGGCTTGCGAGGGTGAACCTGGAGCTCAACCACGTCTCAGACAGGGCCGACGTGGAGAACATGGACGCCAACACGCTCCTGATGCTTCACTCAGCACCTGGAAGGAGGTTCGACTACGTGGACCTCGACCCGTTTGGATGTCCGACCCCCTACCTGGACTCCTCGGTCAGGGCCCTGAAGAAGGGCGGCATGCTCGCCGTGACGGCCACAGACGTAGCCGTCCTCTGCGGAGCCCATCCAGAGTCCTGTCTGAGGAAGTACGGGGCCGTAACGGCGAGGACCGAGTACTGCCACGAGCTTGCGGTCAGGATACTCCTCGGAGCCGTGGCCTCGGCGGCTGCGAGGCATGAGAGGGCCTTCAGAGTTCTGTTCAGCCACAGCACAGACCACTACGTCAGGGTGTACGGCATACTCAGGGGTGGAGCCCGCGGGGCGGATGAGGCTGTCTCGAACCTGGGGTACGTCCTCCACTGCCCAGAATGTCTGTGGAGGACGGCTGTCAGGGGCGTCGCCGTGCCGCTTCCAGCCGAGTGTCCAGAATGCGGAGGCCGTCTGCTGACGGCCGGTCCCCTCTGGGTCGGCAGGCTGTGGGATAGGGATTTCTGTAGGGCCATGCTCTCTGAAGCCGAGAACATGGGCCTCCCTTCAAGGACGCTTAGGCTTCTCAGGATGGTGCTCGACGAGTGTGGGGGGCCTCCGACGTACTACAACGTTGACAGGGTGTGTCAGCTTGCGGGAGCTCCGTCCCTACCGATAGACCTGGTCGTCCAGAGGCTCAGGTCGATGGGGTACTGGGCCTCCAGAACCCACTTCCACCCAAAAGGCGTCAGGACGGACGCTCCCCTGAGCGCCTTGAAGGAGGCTGTGGTTGGCTAACCCCTCTCCAGAAGGGCTATCGTCTCTATGTGAACCGTCTGAGGGAACTGGTCGACGAACACCAGGTACGTGAGCTCGTACCCAGCCTTCAACAGAGGCCTTATGTCTCTCTTCTGGGTCTTCGGGTTGCACGAAACGTAAACTATGCGCTTTGGCTTAGACCTCAGTAGAGCCTTGACAGCCCTCGGATGCATCCCAGCTCTCGGAGGGTCTATCAGCACCGCATCTGCCTCTATCAGGCTTAGGTCCTCTACCCTGGCGTTTATGGCCTTATAGCTGGACACCCCGTTCAGCTTCATGTTCTCCCTCAGGAGCACCACAGCCTCGGGGTCGGATTCCACGCAGATGACGAACGCCCTCTTCGCAACCTCCACGGAGAACGTTCCGACCCCGGAGTACAGGTCGTACACGGTTCCGCCGTCGGCTTCGAGCAGACTCACAGCCCTGTCGAGCAGTATCTCAGCCGTGTAGGAGTTGGACTGGAAGAACGCGTTCGGTGATATCAGGTACGTGTTCCCGAGAAGACGCTCCCTGAGGTAGGGCTCCCCGTGCAGGAGGTGGAGTTCCTTGGACACGGACACGTCGGCCACGGTCGGGTTTATGCCCCAGTAAAGCGTGGAGACCTCTATGCCCCTGTCCGAAGCCTCCTGGAGGAACTCGAGGAACGTCTGTCTGTGGTCTTTCTCGCTCCTGTAGGTCACGACGGTCACCATGCGTTCCCCCGTGAACTTCCCCTCCCTTATGACGATGTACCTGACCAGCCCGACGTGCTTCTTCGTGTCCCAGGGTTGGAGACGCTTGGACTTGATGAACGACCTGAACAGGTTCTTAAGCTCGTCCGCCTCAGGCGACATGAGGAGGCACTCGTGTAGGTCCACGTAGCTCCACCACTTCCCACGCTCCTTCAACCCCACGACCCATCCAGGACCCACGGCGAAGTCCATCCTGTTCCTGTAGTAGAACGTCTTGGGGGACTCGTGAACCTCGTCCGGCTCCCTGCCAAACAGCTCTGAGATCTGCTTAACCTTCCACTCCACCTGCTCCCCGTAAGGCATGTCCTGGAGCTGACATCCACCGCATACTCCGAAGTACCTGCACCTCAACCTCGTCAAGGTGAATTCCCAACAGCCCAACTTATATTTCCCCAACCCGCTGTTGAAGGTGAGTTGTCCCGAAGATGGGTTGAGGAGAGACGCAGGGACGTGTACTGGAGAATGGCAAAGAAGATGGGATACCGCTCCAGAGCAGCGTTCAAGCTCATCCAGATGGACGAAAAGTACCGCGTGTTCGACGGCGTAAAAAGGGTCGTCGACCTCGGAGCCGCCCCCGGAGGGTGGCTCCAGGTGGCCGCGGAGGCCGTGGGAAGCGACGGCGTCGTCGTCGGGGTGGACCTGAAGCCCATCGAACCCCTCGACCTGCCCAACGTCAGGACCATCGTGGGGGACATAACGAACCCCAAGGTCGTCGAGGAGGCGAGGCGTCTACTCGGCGGACCAGCCGATCTCGTCCTTTCGGACGCCTCACCAAACGTCTCCGGGATATGGGAGCTCGACCACGAGCGTCAGATGAGGCTCGCCTGGGCCTCCCTAAGGGCGGCTGAGGAGCTCCTCAGGGCTGGTGGAAACGCCGTTTTCAAGCTCTTCGAGGGGCCTGAGGTTCCCAGGTTCGTCAGAGCGGTCAGGGAGAGGTTCGAGTTCGTGAAGCTCACGAGGCCTAAGGCGACGAAGAAGGCGAGCTCGGAGATATACGTGGTCGCGAAGGGCTTCAGGGGTTGGCCTACCAGAACCTCCTCTTGAGCGCCCTCCTCTCGGCCTCCATTATAAGCTCGAAAAGCCTGTCCGTGATCCTGTCCTCAGACTCGAGAACCCACTCGGCGTCCTCGTAACGTACGCCCTTCCCCGCCAGAACGGCCACGGCCGTCTTGCCGTACTTGGAGACGAGCTTGGCGTACCTCTTAGCTTTCCTCCACACACGCTCCTCGGACTTGGAAAGGCCCTTACCGCCCTTCCTGACTATCGACACGATGACCTCCTCAGACTCCTTCAGCGGGGCCACCTCGTGGGATCCGCATGAAGGACACTTCGGCTTCTCGGGCAGGCTCTTCACGCGGAATATTCCGAGGTACTTGGGACACTTGACGCAGAGGAGGTGGACGAACTCTCCGAGTATCCTGGCCTTCGTGGACTCGAGGAGGAGCTTCTTCATCCTCTCAGGCGGTATGATGTCCATCTTCATGCTCATCCTCTCTATGCCCACCCTCGCTATCGGAGAAGGCTCCTCCCCGGATTCGAGGACGACGACCTCTACGTCGCCGTTTCGTATTCCCTCGACGACCTCCAGCGTCCCCTCGACATCCAAGTCCTTCCTGAAAGTGTCCTTCAAGGCCTCCTCGTATATGGCGGTACCCTCGAACATCGAGACGAGCTTAGACATCGAGACGTTGCTGAAGTTAGCCCACCTCTCCAGGGCACCAGCCTTCCTGGCCACGTGGATGAGACGCCTCTTGAACAACCCCGTCCTCTCCACGGCCTTGCGGGCCAGGGCCTTCACGTCCATCTTCGGAAGCTCCCTCAACGCCTGGGCGACGTACTTGGCACCGACCTCCCCGAACGTCTGGAGCATTATCCTGTACGGGTCCTGCTGTACCCCGACTGTGAAGCCCACGTCCTCGGATATCAGGTACCCCAGAACCCTGCCAAGCGTCCTGTTCACGAGGGAGCCGAAGCTGGAGTGGATGATGACCATGTCACCCCAGCCTTCGACGACCATACGCCTGTCCGTCGGCGTCGGAAGACCCTTCTCAACGTGCTCCACGATCTCGGAGATGGCCCTGAGCGCCGCCTCCGCGTCTATCGGGTACCTCTCCGAGAGCTCCTCGGCTATCCTTAGCGGAGACTCGCCCTGTTTGATGCCCTCCTCGACGAAGCCCCTGATCCTGCCAACCTCCTCAGCCACATCCTTGGGGACGGGGAGCTCCTCGCCGACCCAGCTCGGTATGGCGCCGGTGGGGTCTTCCACGGGCTTGACGTATATCTTGTCCCCGTACACGTTTAGGATTATCCAGGGGCTTCCACGGCATATGAACTTCACTCCCGGCTGGCCGTACTCTGCGACGAAGGCCTCGTGCAGTATGCCCACGGGAGTGTCTGTGGTCTCGTCTATGACGAGGTAGTCCTTCTCGTCGGGTATCATCGAGAGGTTGTCGAAGAAGTACCTGTACACGTCCTTTACCCGTCTCCTGGGCTTGAGGACGACCTGATCCTCCTCCGAGACCCAAGCCAGCCTCGGGAACCTCTCGTGCATGTACCTTAGGACGAACAGCAGGTCCTCTTCGGTCAGGTTCCTGAACGGGTAGGCCCTGTGGAATATTTCGAGTATGTTGTGGAAGTACCACCGACCCCTCCATATCAGCAGGGCGACTATCTGGTTTATCAGCACGTCGTAAGGCTTCTCCGGTATCACGACGGGCTCCAGCTCGTCCGCCAGCGCCTTACGGCATATCACCATGGCCTCCAGCGTGTCGTCCGAGTCCATCGTTATCACGACGCCCTTGGCGACGCCTCCAACCCTGTGTCCACTCCTGCCGACCCTCTGGACGAGGCGGGTGACCTGCCTCGGCGACATGTACTGTATGACCAAGTCCACCCTGCCGACGTCTATCCCGAGCTCCAGGGAGGACGTGCATATGACGGACTTGAGCTCCCCGCTCTTCAACCCCCTCTCGGCCGCTATCCTGGAGGGCTTGGACAGGGAGCCGTGGTGTATGCTGACCGGGAACTCCGAGTCCCACACCCTGAACCTGCTGGTCAGGACCTCGGATATGGCCCGGGTGTTCGTGAATATCAGCGTCGAGTTGTGGCGTTCTATGAGCTCCCTCATAACCCTTAGCCTGGCCGCCACCTCGGGTCTCGTGTAGAGCTTCGACGCTATCCTGTAGTCCCTCTCGGTCGGCTGGGGGTAGAGTATCGAGAACTTCATGTACCTGGCGGCTGAAACCTTGACTATCTCGACGTCCCTTCCGACTCCGACGAGGAACCGTCCAACCTCCTCGGGCGTGCCTATCGTCGCGCTCAGGCCTATTATCTGGAAGTCGTGTCCGATCACCTCTCTGAGCCTCTCCAGGGCGAGGGAAAGCTGGCATCCACGCTTGTTGTCCGCTATCTCGTGAACCTCATCCACGATGACGTGTCTAAGGCTCTTCAGGTAGCCCCTCATAACCCTTCCGCACAGTATGGCCTGAAGCGTCTCAGGGGTCGTTATCAGCATGTCCGGGGGGCTCCTCGCCTGACGAGCCCTCTCCGACGTGGCTGTGTCCCCGTGTCTGACCGCAACCTTCACGTCCAGACGCTCACACCACCAGAGAAGCCTGTCCAGCATGTCCCTGTTCAGGGCCCTGAGAGGCGTTATGTACAGTATCTTTATGCCGGGCTTCCTCTCCCCGCCCGTCAGGAAGAGGTGGAGCACCGGGAGTATGGCGGCCTCGGTCTTACCCGTGGCTGTCGGGGATATGAGGAGGACGTTCTTACCCTCCAGTATCAGCGGTATGGCCTTCCTCTGGGGTTCTGTGGGCTCCCTAAACCCCCTCTCCTCGAGCAGCCTCCTTATGGGCTTGCAGAGAAGCGAGAATACGTTTCGCTCCATCCCACTCCCTTTCGACGCTCAACCATATCTCTGAGGGCCATGTTAAAAATGTTAGGCGAACCCTAAGACCGTCTCCGTGCAGGAGGCCTGAAAAACCTCCAGAAGGCCGGACCGGGTTTTTCACCGCCCTGTGTAAAGTCTACCCGAGGCCCCGGGCATGCTTGACGAGGTGTCCAGCCTCCGGGATTATCAACTTACTCAAAGCAACTCTGACGGCCTCCGGGGAGCCGGGTATACAGAACACAACTCTACCTGAGATGGTTCCTGCGGTGCACCTCGTGAGCATGGCCGGTGAACCCAGCTCCACGTAGCTGAGAAGCCTGAAAATCTCGCCGAAGCCCGGCAGCCTCTTCTCGAACATCGGCTCCACGGTCTCTACGGTCACGTCGGTCGGCGATATGCCCGTCCCACCGGACAGGATGACTATGTCCGAGCACTCCAGGGCCTCCCCGAGGGCCTCCCGTATCTTCTCAGCGTCGTCTGGGATGAGCATACGCCTCGAGACCGTGTGGCCGGCCTTCTCGACCATCTCGGATATCAGGTCTCCGGACTCGTCCGTGAATGGTTTGCCTGCTCTCATGAGGCTGTACCTGGACGTGCTGACGGTTATGACCGCGAACTTAACGCTCTTCGGGGCGCCCCTCTTGTGCTCCTCCGGGACGGACATGCTAAACTTATTCCCGAAGCACGCGTGAAATACTTTTGGGTTGCCGGCGGAGGCTCGGGAGGTCTCCGAGAAGCTCCGGGTTATGAGAAAGTACGACTCGATGGGCTGGAGGGTCTACGAGGGATGCTACAGAGACGAGCAGGTTCCCAAGCTCACGGAGGCCTTGAAGTGGCTCAACGTGTCCGGGTCTGAGGTGATCCTCGACCTCGGATGCGGGACCGGCCTGTCGATGGAGGTGGTCGAGACCCCACCTGCAGCCTTCGTCGGCTTAGACTTCTCCAGCGGGATGGTCAAGAAGGCTGTGGAGAGGTTCAGAAGAACTTGGACGCACCTCGTCTTGTCTGACGCAGACTACCAGCCGTTCAGGTCTGGGGTTTTCCATGGAGCCGTAGCCGTGACCCTGCTGAACAACATGCCCGACCCGGAGAAGACGCTCAGGGAGCTGGCTAGGGTTCTAAGGGAGGGGTCGAGGGCCTCCGTCACGGGTCTCAAGAAGAGCTTCAGCGTCGAGGGCTTGAGAAATGTTTTAGAGGCTTGCGGCTTGAGGGTTCACCGCATCCTCGACCGGGGGTTCAGGGACTACGTGGCCCTCTGCACCTCGACGAGCCTCGAGGCTACGGAGAGGGCCTTCTCGACCACCTCCAGGGGGGTCCTGCCGAATACGGTGGCCATCGGCTCCTTCCCCCAGCCTCCTCGGTGATATATCACGTCTGGAACCGCTCCGAACCTCTCTATGGCAACCCTCGTCCCCCACGGTATGGTGGCACCCTCCACCTCCCTTATCTCAGGAGGCTCCTCAGACCTGTCGTAGTACGACACAGCGAACCCAAGCTTCTTACAGACCTTCAGCAGCTCCTCGGAAAGCCTCACGTTCATCGCTGAGCGTATCTCAGGGTTGAACTTCATGGCCGTCAGAACGGCGTTCGCGACGTGCCTGGAGGCGCCGAACTCTGGACACGACACGGCCCTAACCCTGTCCCCAACCTTGACTATCCTGCCTGGGAAGCCTGCGACGTCCTGTATGGAAGAGGCGTGGGGAAGTGCCATCACAAGGTTCATCTGGGTCTCGGGCACGAGCTTGTGGGCGTGGGGGGAGGACTCCAGAACCCTGACCGCCTTCAGGAGCTCCGAGATGACACGGTACTTCTCGGACTCGTCGTAAAGCCAAGCCATCGGGTTGACGGAGCCCACGCCGGAGCCTACCTCAAGCCCGTACCTTATGGCCTTGGAGACGAACTCCTTAGCCCTTCCCACGGCCTCCGCGACGTCGAACCCCTTGGCCAGGTAGGCCGTCAAGGCGGCGGAGAACGTGCATCCAGTCCCGTGGGTGCACTTGGACTCTATCCTCTCAGCCTCGTACCTCGTTAACGTCCCGTCGACGTAGAGCACATCCACAGCTCTGTCCCCCTCCAGGTGGCCTCCCTTCACGATGACTGCCTCAGCCCCTAGCGAGGCTATCCTCTCAGCCGCCCTCTCAGCATCTTCGACGCTGGTTATCCTCATCCCGGCTATGGTCTCAGCCTCCGGGACGTTTGGGGTTACGACCTTGGCTAACGGTATGAGCCTGCGTATCAGCGTCTCCACGGCGTCGTCCCTCAGCAGGGAGGCGCCTGTCTTAGCCTTCATCACGGGGTCCACGACCAGGGGGATTCGGTAGCGGCCGATTTCCTCAGCGACGGCGGAGATTATGGCTGAGTTGGAAAGCATGCCCGTCTTTGCGGCGTCCGCGCCTATGTCCTCGACGACGACCCTTATCTGAGCCCTGACCATCTCAGGGGGCAAGTCGTGTATGGCCGTGACTCCGAGGGTGTTCTGGGCTGTGACTGAGGTTATGACGGTCGTCCCGTAGACTCCGAGCGCTGAGAATGTCTTGAGGTCTGCCTGTATCCCGGCTCCGCCGCCTGAGTCCGAGCCGGCTATCGTCAGTGCTTTGGGTATTCTCCTCTGGGACACATAGTGGTATGGTTGTTTTGGTAGATAAAGGGTGATGTTTACCCAATAGAGTTTTATAGCGAATGCCCATCAGAACATTTGGTGATGGAGCCCAGCAGAAAGCCTCTAAACGTGTTGGTGAGGAACACGGGAAGCTACGTCTCCGTCGTGTTGAAGAACAACACTGAATACAGGGGCAGGATGGTCGAATGCGACGGATACATGAACATACTCCTGGAGGGAGCCAAGGAGTACAGGGGTGACGAGCTGATAGCCAGCTACGGAAGCCTGTTCATACGGGGGAATAACATCCAGTACATAAAGCTGGACATGGTGGAGGCGACTTAGTTGGGGGAGATAATCGTCGAAAAACTCGGCTGGAAGCCCGTCGAAGAGCAGGAAGTCGAGATCGTCGAACGTAAGGGCGCAGGCCACCCGGACCACATAGCAGACGACGCCTCTGAGAGCGTCTGCAGGGCCCTCTGCCAGATGTACAGGGACATGTTCGGAACGATACTCCACCACAACGTGGACAAGGGCATAGTCGTCGGAGGCAGGTCGAGCCCCAGGTTCGGGGGAGGGGAGGTCATCGAGCCCATATACATCATGGTCGCCGGCAGGGCCACCACCGAGGTCTTGAGTGAGGACGGCTTGACGCTAATACCTGTCGGGAGCGCGGCCGTGGAGGCCATAAGGAACCAGCTCAAGGAGACGTTCAGGTTCCTCGACCCAGACAAGCACGTCATAATAGACTACAAGATCAAGCAAGGCTCAGAGGACCTTAAGAAGGTGTTCGAGCTCGGCAAGGAGATGCCGAGGGCAAACGACACGTCGTTCGGAGTGTCCTTCGCACCCCTAAGCCAGACCGAGAGGCTCGTCCTGGAGACGGAGCTGTACCTAAACTCCCCGGAGCTCAAGAAAGAGCTGCCTGAGGTCGGCGAAGACATAAAGGTAATGGGGCTGAGAAGAGGGGACAGGATAGAGCTGACCATAGCCGCGGCCATAATAAGCAGCCTGACCGACGACCCGGACCACTACATGAACGTGAAGGAGGAGATAAGGGACCGCATACTCGACCTAGCAGCCAAGATATGTGAACACCCGGTCGAGGTGTACGTGAACACGGCCGACGACCCTGAGCACGGGGCCTACTACATAACCGTGACGGGGACCTCGGCTGAGGCCGGGGACGACGGGAACACGGGTAGGGGCAACAGGGTTCACGGTCTGATTACGCCTTGTAGGTACATGTCTCTCGAGGCCACGGCCGGTAAGAACCCTGTGAACCACGTTGGGAAGATATACAACGTGCTGGCGATGCTGACGTCCGAGGCCATATACAAAGAGGTGCCTGGCATAAGGGAGGTCTACGTGAAGGTTCTGAGCAGGATAGGGCATCCGATAGACGAGCCAGCCGTCGTGAACGTCCAGGTGATCCTCGACGAGGGCTACACCGTAGACAGGGTTAGACACGAGATCGAGGCCATAGTCGAAGACAAGGTCGGCAGGGTTAGGGAGCTGACGGACCTGATGCTCAGCGGTAAGTTCATGATGTTCTGACCTTCCTGACGTACCCCATCTTGCCGACGTTCAGCCTCCACACTCCCCTGTAGGAGGTTACGAACCCGTTTCCAACCTCGATCAGGTCTCCCGCACGCATTTCGGACATGTCCTCGACCCTCTCATCCCAGACTCTAAGCCCTATCGAACCCGAGTTGTCCTCAACAGCTCCTTCAGCCATCACGTGCCTGCCGCTCCTGGTTTCGACTTCCTTCGGCTGGTCGAGGGCGACTAGCCTAACCACTACGTAGACCCCATCCATTCCGGGCCTAAGCTCCGAGACCTTCACGTATCTCGGCAAACCAGAAAGGTATTTGAGGATTCTCTGGAAAATGTTTCTGGTATTGTCGAAATCCTGGCTCGTGTGTACGACGTGTGGAGCCGTGAGGCCCCCGTATCCACCGAGGAGGTTCTGCGAGTGTGGAGGGTCGCTGGAGTACCGGTACGACCTGGAGGAGCTTAGGAGGGCTGAACCCCTCGAGGGGAAGGGGTTCTGGAGGTACGCCCCGTACATGCCGGAGGTCGGCAGCGTAGTCACGCTGGGGGAGGGGGGCACACCGCTCAGGGAGGCTGGGAGGCTCTCCGGGAAGCTCGGGGTGAGGGTCTACCTGAAGGATGAGACCGTGAACCCCACAGGCTCGTTCAGGGACAGGTGCGCCTCTCTGATGGTCTCGAACGCCCTCGACCTCGGGTACAGCTTCGTAGTCTCAGGCTCAGACGGAAACCTCGGAGCCTCCGTGGCGGCCTACTCGGCAAAGGCGGGGATAAGCTGCACAGCCGTCGTCCCGAAGAACATAGACCTGGGCAAGCTTGCCCAGATGATAGTCTACGACGCCTTCGTGGAGGAGTGGGGTGAATCCACGGAGGATGCCGTATCCAAGGCTGAGGAGATAGCCTCCGAAACAGGTGCCTACAACGCCACGGCTGAGCTGAACCCGCTCAACATAGAGGCCCTAAAGACCATATCGTTCGAGATACACGAACAGATAGGGATTCCAGACTGGATAATAGCTCCAGCGGGAAGCGGCGGCACGGTATACGCACTGTGGAAGGGGTTCAAGGAGATGGAGATGATTGGAAAGCTTGAGTCGACTCCGAGGCTCGTAGCCGTCCAGGCCGACGGGTGTAAACCCATAGTGGACGCGTACATAAGAGGACGCAGGAAGCCGGAGAAGGTTGAGAAGGTGAGGACCGACATATCCGCCCTGCGTGTTGCCTCCCCCATGTACGGAGTAGAGGCCCTAAACGCCCTGAGGGAGTCCCAGGGAGTAGCGGTCGCCGTCTCGGACGGAGAGATACTGGAATCCGGGAAGGAGCTCGCCAGGCTTGAGGGGGTGTTTGCGGAGCCGGCCAGCTCGGCCACGGTGGCCTGTCTCAGACATCTAGTCAGGGACGGAGTCGTCGACAAGGGGGAGCGTGTGGTCTGCATCCTTACTGGAAGCGGTTTGAAGACGACGGATATAATCAAAGCTCTGAAAGTGAAGAAAGTTAGGGGGTATGCGAGCCTCCCGACGAAGGGAGCCATCCTGAGGATACTCTCGGAAGGAGATGCATACGGATATGCCATATGGAAGAGACTCGGGAGAGCGGTTACACTGGGCGCGGTATACCAGCACCTCACAGACCTGGAGACTAAGGGCCTTATAGTGTCCTTTCAGAGAGGAGGTAGGAGGTACTTCAGGTTGACGGATAAGGGTCTCAGGGCTTTAAAGGCTTTGGACGAGCTCCGCGACCTTCTCTGAACGACCTACTCAACTTTCACCACCCTCTTCACAAGTCTCGAGACCGGTATGCCGACTATTCCTCCTATAGCCATTTGGAATAAGTTTCCGGGAAGCTCTACCAAGGCAGCTCCCAGACCGTAGAGCGCAGTCTCAACGATGAAGTAGCCCAGCACCATCTCTCCACATCCAACCACCCATGCAGGTATCAGAAGGTAAGGTTTTGATGATGCCTTCTTTGCCAGCAACCCAGCCAGGAGGCCCTCGACACCCTTGATTACGAGCGTGAACGGGGCCCAGTGCGCCCATCCCCCGAGAACATCTGCTAAGGCCGAACCGACGCCCCCAGCGAACCCCCCGACCACCGGTCCAAGGGAAAGAGCCGCGACCATTATCAGTGCATCCCCCACGTTTATGTACCCCCTCGTGGCTGGCACTGGGACCTGGACGAGTAGGGTAGCCACGCAGACGAGTGCTGCCATTACCCCACAGAGGGCTATCTCTCTGATGCTCATATCAATGGAGTATTGTAGTTTTGTCTAATATATACTTTATGCTACTAGTGTAATCGAATCTAAAATATTTTCCCATCCTACGACAAAGTAGCTGTGCGATAGGTATAACAGTTGTCGATCTGGTAAAGTAGCTGGAGGGGTTGAGTTGCTGATAATAGATGCACACACTCATCTTGGAGTCTATCCAGAGTTCGGAGTGAAGATGAACGTCCGTGAAATGATCGAAGTCATGGACCAGTACACTATAAGGGCCGCCCTCGTCTCGTCGATACCCAACGACGTCACGCTGGAGGCTTCGAGGCTTTTCCCGGAGCGGATATACGGCCTCGTCTGGGTGAACCCATGGAAGGAGGGCGCCAGGAACATGGTTCGGAAAGCTGTAGAGGGCTGGGGTTTCAGGGGTGTGAAGCTACACCCGCTCCTACACTCGTACCTCCCGAACTCGAAGGTAGTCTACCCCGTCGCCGAGGAGGCCGTAAGGCTGGACGTTCCGATACTGTTCCACTGCGGCCACCCGCCTTGGAGCCTGCCGTGGAGCTTCGAGGAACTGGCGGACACGTTCCCAGACCTGAAGATAATCCTCGGCCACATGGGACACGGGCACATCGTGTACATAAACGCATCCATAGAGGTCGCCAAGAAGTACGACAACGTTTACCTCGAGACGTCGGGGATGCCCATGCACACGAAGATACTCGAGGCCGTGAGGACGGTGGGAGTCGACAGGGTTCTGTACGGTTCGGACATGCCGTTCGGACACCCGGCGTACGAGCTGGAAAAGGTTAGGGTGGCTGGACTGCGGGACGACGAGCTGGAGGCCGTACTGGGTCTTAACGCCAAGGCTTTGTTTAACATATAGCGAAGCGTTAGATAGCTTTGGATGTCGAGTCCCGCAGACGTCGCCGTGTCGGTGTTCAGGGAACTCGAGCCTGAGGACATCAGAGTCTTAACTGCCATAGAGCTCGGCATGGCCAGGCACGAGTACGTCCCTGACAGGTTTATAACCGCCTTCTCAGGCCTAAACCTCGACGAAGTTTCGTACAGGCTAAGGAGGCTTCACAAGTTTGGGCTCATAAGGAGATGGTCTGAGCTCTACGTTGGTTACATTCTGAGGGCCGCCGGGTACGATTGTTTGGCTATAAACGCCTTGGTCAAGGCGGATGTCATACAGGCTTTCGGAGAGCGCCTCGGCGTCGGGAAGGAGGCGGATGTCTACACGGCCCTCACGTCGGGTGGGGAGGAAGTGGCTGTGAAGTTCCACAGGCTTGGGAGGATGAGCTTCAGGAAGACGAGGGTTAAGAGGGGCTACGTCGAGGACAGGATGCACATATCCTGGCTCTACCAGTCCAGGCTGGCCGCGGAGAGGGAGTACAGGGCCCTTAAGCTGGTCTACGAGGCGGGGGTGTCCGTCCCGAAGCCCATAGCCCAGAACAGGCATGTGGTCGTGATGGGCATGATACACGGAGACGAGCTCGTCGAGTACGTGGACGTCGGAGACCCAGCCTCCGTCCTGCTGGACATCCTGGACAACGTCAGGAAGGCGTACCTGAAGGCCGGGGTGGTGCACTCGGACCTCAGCGAGTACAACGTCATCCTCAAACCAGACGGAACGGTCCTGATAATAGACTGGCCCCAGTACGTCACGAGGAGGCATCCCAACGCGGAGGACCTGCTGGCCAGGGATGTGAGGAACGTCGTGAAGTACTTCAGACGTAAGTTCCACGTAGAGGCAGACTTCGAGGAGGCCCTGGAGTACGTCAAGGGACTGAGGGACGAGCCTCCCACGGTAGTCGAACGTCGGAGGGCGGATTGATGGCCCGCAACGCCGGAACGCTTATCGAGGGAGACTACGTCGAGACCCGCGGAAACCTTATATTCACGGTTAAGGGTCTCATACACCCGCCGAACATGGCCGTGGCGTTCCTCAGGTACGTACCAGACCCAAACGGCGACAGAACCAGAAACGGCGTCAAGTTCAGGAGAATCAAAAGCCTAAAAGAGTCCTTCACAGAAGCCAGGAGACTCTGCCCAAACTACGTCATGGAAGACCCGTTCTTCGGAAGAACCATCCAGGCCGTCCCCCTGAGGGACGCCGCCGTGATCTATCTTCCCAGACAGCGGCTCAAAGCCATACTCAAGGAAGGTGCGTCTGACGGTGTCGAGGAGGCCGCATCCAAGCTGGCCTTGGAACTCTCAGACGAAAGCGGCGTCCCCACGGACCGCATGGGTGTCTCAGGCTCCACCCTGCTCGACCTCCACAAATCGAATTCGGACGTGGACATGATCGTCTATGGTGTTCGTGAGGGAGCTGAAGTCTACCGTGCCTTGAGAGGACTCGTGGGGCGCCGTGGCGTCTCCGCCTACCGTGGCAGGCTGTTGGAGGAGGCTTGTCGGTTCAGGTGGGGTTCGAACCCACCCATCCCGTTTCAGGCTTTGATGAGGGTTGAAGCAAGGAAGGCCCTCCAGGGTCTAGTCGACGGGAGGGAGTACTTCCTGAGGCTTGTGCCAGAGCCTTGGGAGTTTGGAGAGCGGTACGGTGAGGCTGTCTACCGTAGGGTTGGTAGATGTCGCATCAAGGCCGTGGTGTCCGACGACTCCTGGGCAGTTTACACGCCATGCCTGTACCGTGTCGAGGACGTCAAGGTGCTCTGGGGGGTCGAGGCTGAGGTGTCGGAGCTCCAGAGCTTCAGGGGTAGGTTCACGGAGCAGGCTTGGGCTGGGGAAACCGTGTACGTGGAGGGGACCTTGGAGGCCGTCTACAGGGATGGGGAGGTCTTTTACAGGCTTGTCCTCGAAGGGGGGAGGGACTTCATGGTTCCCGTATGGGCCCTGAAGGGTTCACGCTTCCCCGAACAACCTACGCCTCCTTGACAGGAACTCCTCCAAGTACTCGTCGAAGACCCCCCTGGACTTGAGGAAACGTCCATAAGCGTATAAAGCCCAGAGCGATGCCACAGCCTCCTCAGGGGTCTCGTAGGCCGGTACACCGAGCTCGTCGAACCTCCCCCTCACGTACGTGGCCATCTCGCCCTCACCTATGTCGCAGACGACTACGGGCTTGTCGAACCTATGGGACACCTCGGCTATGCCGTCCACGAACCTGTCAGTCAAGGCTGGTGGAGCGTGAAGCGGTATGGCGACCACGCCGTCTACAACCTCGTCTTCGAGAAGCACCTCGAGACACTCGGTAAGCATCTCATCCGTGACCGAGCCCGTGAGGTCCACCGGGTTGCGGTAGGGGGCGAAGGCCGGTATCCGCCCCTTACGCCTCATCTCCTCGAACCTCCTCAAAGTTCCTTCAGAAAGCTCCGCCACGTTCAACCCCCTGGCCTCACACTCGTCCGCCGCCATCACACCGGCGCCCCCTCCGTCCGTCAGTATGGCCACGTTCGGACCCCTGGCAGGAGGCTGCATCAGGAGGGCCTTGGCCATGTTAAAGAGCTCCTTCATCCCGTACGCCCTGACAACCCCGCACTGCTTGAACGCGGCTGAGTATACCCTGTCGGATCCGGCGAGGGAGCCTGTGTGGGACAGGGCGGCCCTGGCGCCCGCCTCCGTCCTGCCGGCCTTGAACGCGACTATAGGTTTCCTGAGCGAGAACTCTGAGGCCGCTTTCATGAACTTCCTCCCGTCCTTGAAGCCCTCCACGTAGAGCGACACGACGAGCGTGTTCGGGTCTTCCAGGAAGTATTCGAGGAGGTCTGCCTCGTCCACGTCGCACCGGTTTCCGAGGTTCACGAACTTGCTTATCCCGAGGCCCTTCCCGGCCAGGTAATCCAGAGCCGCCCCGCCGAAGGCCCCGCTCTGGGACACGAAGGCTATGTAGCCCCTTCCCGGCCTCGGGAGGACCTGCATGCTCCGGCCCCTTATCTCTCTGGAAACTGGTATGAACATCGTGTCGAGGCCCGTGTAAGGGTCGTAGATGCCCATGCAGTTCGGCCCGACTATCCTCATCCCCGCCTTCGAGGCTATCTCGACCACACGTTCCTCCAGGTCGCTTCTACCCATCTCCGAGAAGCCGCCGGAGATTATTATTGCGCCCTTAACACCCTTCTCAGCCGCATCCTCCATGGCCGACGGAATCGCTTCAGCCGGAATCGCAAACACGGCGAGCTCTACGTCTCCCTCCACGTCCAGCAGAGACGGATAGCACCTGAGACCGAGTATCTCCTCAGCCTTCGGGTTGACGGGGTATATCTCAGCCTTGAGGAGGCCGCTGCGCCTTCCTTCAAGAAGGTTCTTTACGATCACGTGCCCGGGCTTCCCCGGCTTCCTGGACGCCCCGACGACCGCTATGGACTCTGGGTCGAAGAACACCCTCACTTCAGATTTAGTTGAACGCTTCGGGGAAAAACTTACCGACTTCGACGTCGCATCCCACGGTCACCATATCGTGTACAGCGGCTTCACGGCTCCAGCCTTCCTCAGAGCCGTTATGGCTGCGGCTCCCACGACGGCTCCACACACGGCCATCACGAGCCTCTCAGCCCAAGTTACGGTGAGGGCTGTGTATACGTACAGCACGAGCGGGAACCTGTACAGGTACAGGGAGAGGGTGGCTCCGAGGACGTGTCCGACGGAGCTTGAGACGTAGTACGTCACTATGAACATCGCCGTGGACAGCTTCTTGAAGTCGCCGTGGGATATCCATTCCCTAACCCTTCCGGACGTGGCCAAGAGCAGAATCCAAGACGGCCACACGTGCGTCGCTCCAAACAGGAAGCCAGCGTAGGAGCTGAACATGGACAGCGGAGGGGGCAGCGGACAGCGGGGAAACTCCATCCCAACCGTCGGAAACGAAGCCCAAAAGACCACGAGCAGAGCCGGTCCGAAGGCCGTCGCCAGCCACGTGAACCTCCTACGTCTGTGGGCTACGAAACCTCCAACCAACGCCTCAAGCGCCCTGGGGATGGGCTCCAGAGGCCCGAGTACAGCGCCGTAGGGGGCCACAGCCATGCTTACGTAACCCCCGATCAGGGCCGTCAGGGCTCCAGCCCACGGGCCGAGGACCACGCCGACCAGGGGTGAGACGGCCATGGAAAGCGTGAAGAACCCTCCACCGCCCACGACTGGGGACAGCGGTATCAGGCTGAGGGCCACGATTATGGCAGCCCATATGGGTATGTACGTTATCGGAGCCCCCAAGAACAGGGTTCCTCGGCCCGTGGGGGATTCCTCAGCCGCTTCGGACAACTCTCGTACACCACGAACAACGTGTCGGAACACCTACAAATCCGTAACTCCACCCTCCTGGAGGAACCTTAATCCATGCGGCTCGGAAAATCTTTAGGTTGGTTATGCCGAAGTTCGTGTTCATAACAGGGGGTGTGATGAGCGGCCTCGGTAAGGGCCTCGTCACGTGTTCGATAGGGAAGATACTCCAGGTCAGGGGGTTCACGGTCAACGTCGTAAAGATAGACCCGTACCTGAACGTCGACGCGGGGACTATGAACCCCTACATACACGGCGAGGTCTACGTCCTCGACGACGGGTACGAGGCCGACATGGACTTGGGAGCTTACGAGAGGTTCCTCGGCCTGACGCTGAACAGGTGGAACAACATAACGACGGGACAGGTGTACCAGACGGTCATAGAACGCGAACGTAGAGGAGAGTACCTCGGAAAATGCGTCCAGATAATACCCCACGTGACCGACGAGATCAAGAGACGCATAAGGCTTGTGGCGGACCAGACCAACCCGGATGTGCTGATAGTCGAGTGCGGGGGGACCGTGGGGGACATAGAGAGCCTCCCGTTCCTGGAGGCGTTCAGACAGATGAGGCTGGAGGAGGAGCCCGAGGACACGATGCTCGTCCACGTCACCCTCGTCCCGATGCTGAAGTCCGTAGGGGAGCTCAAGACCAAGCCAACCCAGCACTCGGTGATGGAGCTGAGGAGGATAGGCCTCCAGCCCGACGCCATAGTCGTCAGATGCGAACGGGGGATGGTGACCGGAGAGCCGAGGAGGAAGATAGCGCTGTACAGCAACGTGGCCGAGGAGGCCGTGTTCACGTCGTACGACGTGGAGTGCATATATGAGCTCCCGATGGTCCTCGACGGACAGGGGCTCGGAAAGTACGTCTGCAGGAGGCTCGGGCTTGAGAAGAGGACCCCGGATTGGAGTGAGTGGAAGAAGATAGTGGACTCGTTCAAGAACGTCAGGCACGACGTGAGGATAGCCATGTGCGGAAAGTACGCCAAGCTCGCGGACTGCTACGTCAGCGTGAACGAGGCTCTGAGACACTCCGGAGCGGCCCTCGGGGCGAGGGTTCACATCGATTGGATAGAGACGGAGGAGTTCGAGGAGGATCCGTCCGCCGTGGAGAAGCTGGCGAACTACGACGGAGTGCTCGTTCCAGGTGGGTTTGGGGTTAGGGGCACTGAGGGGAAGATAAGGGCCATAGAGTACGCCAGGACGCACGGCATACCGTTCCTCGGAATATGCTTCGGCTTCCAGCTCGCCGTAGTAGAGTACGCCAGGAACGTCGTCGGCCTCAAAGAGGCGCACAGCACGGAATGCAACCCCGACACACCCCACCCTGTCATAGACCTTCTACCAGAGCAGAGGGGTATAGACAGACTCGGTGGAACGATGAGGCTCGGACTTCACCCCATAGACCTCCAGCACGGCTCCCTCGTCGAGAGCCTGTACGGCTCGGACAGGATATACGAGCGTCACAGACACAGGTACGAGGTAAACCCGGAGTACATAGAGACGCTCCAGAGGGGTGGACTGAAGTTCACGGGCTGGAGCCCCGACAGACGACGCATGGAGGTCCTCGAGATAAGTAGCAGAAGCTTCTTCCTCGCCACACAGTTCCACCCCGAGTTTAAGTCCAGGCCCGGAAACCCGAGCCCCGTCTACTACGGATTCGTGAGGGCGAGCCTCGAACGCGCCTTGGCTGGGGGTGCTTGAAGCCTCTATGACGAACGGGAACAGGGCTGTGCTGTGTATGCTGAAGACGAACGTCCACGACCACTTCCTGTGGAGGGTCAGGCTGGACGAGCTCAGGAGACTTGTGGAGGCGCTCGGGTACGATGTGGTGGGTGAGTTCGTCCAGACGCGCATAAAGCCGTACTCCAAGTACCTGATAGGGAGCGGGAAGGTTAAGGAGGTCCGTGAGTTCGTGGACGAGAACGGCGTGGACCTTGTGGTGTTCTACAACACCTTGACGAGCAGCCAGAAGCTCAACCTGACGAGGGCTCTGGGTGTGGAGGTCGTAGACAGGTACGAGGTGACGCTCAGGATATTCGAGAGAGCCGCCTCGGACGAGTTGTCGAAGCTTCAGATAGAGGCCGCCAGGCTGGCTAAGCTGTACCCGTACTTCAAGCTTCAGGCAAGCGTGAGGTTCAAGACCGAGCGTCCTTTCATGAAGGGCATGGGTGAATATGCCTACCACAACAAGGTCAGGATGCTCGCTAAGAGGATGAGCCGAATCAGGGAGCGCATATCCAAGCTGAGGAGGAGACGCGTGTCCGAGATAGAGAGACGACGTAGGCTCGGGTACCCGATAGTGTGCATAGCTGGGTACTACAACGCCGGGAAGACGAGCCTTTTCAACGTCCTCACGGGGAGCGACAGGGAGGTGAGCGACAGACCCTTCACGACGATATCCGCCAAGTACCAGCGTAGATACCTGCCGATGGGTGGGTTCATGCTGTTCGTGGACACGATAGGGTTCGTCATAGACCTCGACCCTGAGCTAATAGAGTCGTTCGAGCTGAACCTTGCCGACATGAAGTACGCTGACGTGGTCCTGTTCCTCGTAGACGTGTCGGATGAACCGAACCTTCTGTCGCTCAAGCTCAACCACGGCCTAAAGCTCCTCAGGAGGGTTGGCGTAGAACCGTCGAAGACTCTGGTCGTCTTCAACAAGGTGGACCTCGTGGACGAAAGGCACATCGAGAACGTGCTGGAAAAGGTTCATGCGACACTCATGGGCTACAGCTGGGTGCTCGTGTCAGCGAAGGAGGGAATAAACATAGAGGGGCTCCTGGAGGCTGTGTGGAGCAAAATCCTGGGTAGGAGCGTCAGCATATCCTCGGAACAGGTGCTCCAAGAGGCTCCCTGACAACCCTCCTACCGCCGACGACCGTCTCGAGGACCACCAGCCCGCTCCCCTCCCTGACCTCGCCGACTATCTCGGCCATCGAGCCGTACTTCGTCGCCCTGACGGCTTGGAGGGCCTCCTCCGCCAGCTCGCTTCTGACTCCCATGATGACGACTCCCTCGTTGGTCAGCTCCAGCGGGTCGAGGCCGAGGGCCTCCGCCACACCGAGGACCTCCTCCCTTATGGGTATCCTCTCCTCCCAGACGTGTATGTCCACCTTAGACTTCTTCGCCATCTCGTTCAGGGCTGAGGCCACTCCGCCCCTCGTCGGGTCCTTCATCGCCGTCACAGCTCCGAGGTCCAGGGCCGCCTCGACCGTCTCCCAAAGCGGAGCCGTGTCTGATTTCACCGGAACCTCGAAGCCAAGGTCTCCCCTTGCGGACAGAAGGGCTATGTGGTGGTCTCCTATTGGTCCGGTTATGATTATCTTGTCTCCCGGCCTCAGCCCCGAGTCGCTTATGACCCTGTCGGCCAACCCGACGCCGGATGCGTTTACGACGATCCCGTCTATCTTCCCCTTCTCCATGACCTTCGTGTCTCCGGCCACGACGGGTACGCCCACCTCGTAGGAGACCTCGTCTATCGACTGGATTATCCTCGACAGCTTCTCCACCTCGAACCCCTCCTCGACGACCATGGACGTGGCCAGGGCCAGCGGTCTGGCCCCCATGACCGACAGGTCGTTTATCGTCCCGCAGGCGGCCAGACGGCCTATGTCGCCCCCTGGGAAGAATATCGGGCTGACTGTGTAGGCGTCCGTCGTCAGCACGATGTTGACGCCTGCCACCTTTATGGAGGCTCCGTCGTCCATCTCAGGAAGCCCTATGCCGCCGGGAGCCCTGTTCAGCCTGTACGTCGGGATTATCAACCCCTCGATGAGCTCCCTCATCAGCCTGCCGCCGCCTCCATGCTCGAGCGTTATCACGCGCTTCATACCCAACACCCTATCAGAATAGTCCAATATTAACCTGTCACCGGACACAGACTAAGCCGGTTACAGAACCCTTAAATCGAGCTTAAGTAGGCCCGACACCTATCTACAGCTGATGAAGGTCGTAGCCCACAGGGGGGCCTCCGGAACCGAGCCCGAGAACACGCTGAGGGCTGTGAGGAGGGCGTTCGAGCTAGGTGCGGACTGGGTCGAGGTGGACGTGAGGGTGAGCAGGGACGGGAGGTTCGTGGTCATACACGACGAGACTGTGGACAGGACGACCGACGGAAGCGGACGCGTGTCCGAGATGACTTTCGACGAGCTCAGGAAGCTGGACGCGGGGATGGGGGAGCGTATGCCGTCCCTCGAGGAGGTGTTGGACGAGGCGGAGGGACGTGGAACCCTGGTCCTGGAGGTCAAGGTTCCGGGATACGAGTGGAGGCTGATGAACCTCCTAAGGTCGTCGGACGCCGTTGACCGGGTGGTCGTCTCCTCGTTCTACCACAAGCTTGTCAGGAACATCAAGAGACTCGACCCTACTGTGAAGGTGGGCGTCATAGTGTCGTCGCAGCCCGTGAACCCGTCGAGGGTCGCCTCCGAGGCATGGGCAGATATGGTCTTCATGAAGGCCGGGTACGTCGAAGCCTGGGTGGTAGACGACCTCCACGAGGCCGGAATCGAGGTCTACCCCTGGGTCGTGGACGACGTGTCGGAGGCTGGGAGGCTCGTGGAGGTGGGTGTGGACGGGATAGTGACGAATAGACCAAGCGTCATCCGAAGGTTTCTGGAGGCCGTGGAGTACAGGGGGCGTGGAGGCTAACTGCCTGGAACACAGAGGGACTCCACCACGGCCTTCCTTATCGTTTCAGGCGTCACTATTATCATGAAGTTGTTTATGAAAACCCTCCTCACGGGTCTCTTCGAAGAGGGATCCCTGTCGTACACAGTTCTGACGAGACCCACCCTCTCGAGCATGGATACGGTCTGTTGAACACTCGTGTAGGGTATCCCGGTTTCATCCGAGATTTCCGTTATGTTCTTGTCCCTGTCCACGATGCAACTGAGGATTTCGAGGGCGTATCTCTTCGAAAGAGCCCTAAAAACTTCCCTGAGGGAGGAAGCTTCCAACCGCGACACCCTCTTTCAATTTTGTGATATGATATATTAAAGCTTTTATGTAAGTTCCAGCTAATTAGTTACAGATTTTGATGTATGTGATCTACGCATCAAACGAGAAAACCGATAACATGAGAACATGAAAACCGGTAACACGTTTCCAGATACCGTGTTCGCAACCCGTCTAAAAAATTGCTTACAAAAAATCGAATTTTTCGGAGAAAAGGCTTAAATATTCGTTTATTTTAAATTTAATTCGGTGATTTTTGATGAATGTTAGGAATAGGCTCGAAAACGAGATAAAAATCGTGTCAACCATGTCAGACTCCGTGTGGAGTAGGATAAGCCGCTACATGGGGCTTTCGGAGTACGAGGCGAGGGTTTACGTCTCCCTCGTCAGGATAGGCGTCTCTGGAGCCAGTAGGCTCAGCATGGAGTCGGGTGTTCCCAGGACCAAGATATACAGCGTCCTCAGGAGGCTTGTGGAGAGGGGTTTGGTCATGGAGGTTCCAAACAAGCCGATGGAGTTCGCTCCGATTTCGCCCAAGAAGGTTTTCTCCAAGAAGCTTAGGGAGATGGAGCGGAACCTCAAGGCTCTGAAGGGCATCATAGAGACGCTCGAGAGGGCCTACCTGGGCTCCAAGGTTAAGCCTCCGATGGAGCCTGTCTGGGTGTTCAGGTCTCCCCACCACATGGATAGGATACTCAACGTCCTCTCCGACGCAAAGCACGATGTCAGGATGATGCTCGACAAGGAGTACCTGTACACGTTCTTCAGGGAAGGAAACAAGCTCCTGGACGACCTGATAGAGCGTGGCGTATGCGTGACGATCATGACTCCGGTGGACGAGGAGGACAGGTTCCTCGTGAGGGAGCTGAGCTACGTGTGTAAGGTTAAACCCCTCCAGGTGGAGCCAACCGTCTCCGTCTTCATCGTGGACGGAAAACACGTCATCCTCGCCAGACGGGGGTTGGCAGCCTACTCGAGGGGGAGTGTTCTACCGAATCTGCTCAGCCACCTGTTGACGGCTTATGAGAAGATACTGCTCGCCGACGTGGTTTAGACCATGCTCCTAATCAGTTCGGAGGGCTTGAGCCTGCTCAGGCTTATACGCTCCATGCGGTCTATCAGCCCGGAGCTCTTCAGGGCTTCCAGCACCTCCTCGTCGCTGGCTCCACGCTTTATGTCCACCTTGAACTCCGTCGGCTCTATGTGCCTCACGTTCACCCTCCTACGCCTCACGCCAGTCAGGCTTTTTGGACCTGTGACCAGGACGAAGTTCTTGTCTATTATGTCGACTATGACGCACTTCCTCCCCGCCTCCCGTCCGCAGGTCTTGACGCATATCCTGCCTATCTCCAGCACGGCCAACCTATTCACCCCTTGAGGCAATATACTCTCGGATTATCTCCTTAAGTATCTTAACGTTCGATTTGAGGGGCATCAGAGCCGTGTTCAGGACGACGTCGTATATCGACAGGTCGTGGATGTCTATTCCGTAGTACCTCCTGAACCTGTCGGCCTCAGCCACCTCCCTAAACTTTGTCTCCTCAAGAGCGTCCTCCAACTTCTTCCCGTCCCGCACGGCTATCCTCCTAACCCTCTCCTCGAAAGGGGCTGTGAGGAATATCTTTATGTCAGCCCTGTCCCCGGCCATCCACGCCACGAGCAGACCGTCGAGAACCACGTCGCCCCTCTCAGCCTCCCTCTTGACCATCTCGTCTATGGCCTTGTCCACCTCCGGGTCCCTTCCAGCTAGCTTCGTCAACTCTTCGAGCGTCATACCCCTCTCCTCAGCCACCTTCCTGAACGCCATCCCGGCTGAGACGTACCTCAAGCCGAACTGCCTTGCGATTTCCCTGGCATAGGTGGACTTTCCGGAGCCGTGTAGGCCGCTTACGGCTATGACGACCATCAGGCCATCCTCCTGGCCTCCATCTTGAGGAAGTACTGGAGACACCTGTGGCATATGTATCCTCCACCCGGCCTCTCAGGCCTCCTGGAAGACTTGGGGAGCTTCCTCAGCTCGCTCGGCCTTAGCCTCGGAACCCCTCCGAGCGGGGCGTGGCATATGGCGCACCTGGCTGGGCCTGGACGCTTGTCCTTGTAGTGTGTCGTCGTTCTCCCTCCGGGGAGCTTGACCGAGACGGCTTTCGCCCCCCTCTGCGAGGGCCTCGGCAACCCTGTTTCACCCCCTCAATCTTCCATCTCGAAGGTTAGGCCGAGGGCCCTGGAGATTGGAAGGGATACGGCGAATGAGGCTATGAAGTACCAGAGCGTCAGGCCTATCTCGGTTCCGAGGGCTGTTGGGGGTGGGTGGTAGGGCAGTTTTACGGGTAGGGGTATGTAGGCGACGGGTACGTCCTTGTACATCGAAACGAGCACCCTCCAGAGGATGAGCATCGGGATGAACGATATTATCCATATCCTGCTCCTCTTAGCCATCATCTTCGACTGGATGTTCAGGAGCTCCATCTGCCTCTTCTTCAGCCTCGCCACACGCTTCCTGTCCCCAGCGGCCATGGCCTCCCTGAGCTCCTTGCCAATCTTGTTGAACTCTATGGACCACCTACGGTACTCCTTGACGTCCATCGTGAGCCTGTTTGCGAGGTTCGTGGCTACGTTTACGACGACGGCTATCAGGAATATGAACAGCGTCGAGCCTGGCATCGCCTTAATCGAGTCCAGCAGTACCTTAAGCAGCGTTATCATGGGCCCCCACCCAAATCCACAACGCTATTTATAAAATCCTCCCCATCCGCCTCCGGGACGGGGCTCAACGGGTCTTCATCGACGAGGCGCATCTCGGGTCACGCTTACATTTACGTAGCTCCCAGCCTACTTTTATACATTCTCCAGCTTAAGCACATGGTCTTCGGATGAGACGCCCTGACCTCGTCCACCCTCGAAACCGAGGCGTTCCTCGGACACCTCCTAACCGCCCCGGGGTTCTCGTACGCCTGTCTGGAAACTTCGGCCATGGCGTCGGCGAACCTGTCTAGCTCCTCCAGGGGCTCGGTCTCCGTGGGCTCGACCATCAAGGCCTCCTCGACTATGGGTGGGAAGTACATCGTCGGCGGGTGAAAACCGCGGTCTATCAGGGCCTTGGCCACATCCCCAGCCCCTACACCCGTCTCCTTCCTCAGTGTTTTGGAGCTGAGGACGAACTCGTGTTTCCTCCACCTCCCCTCTCCGTACGGGAGTGAGAACCCTCTGACCCGTCTGAGCTTGTTCATCAGGTAGTTCGAGTTCAGGACCGCCACCTCAGCCACCTCCCGCAGGCCCTCAGGCCCCATGGAGAGTATGTAGGCGAAGGCCTTCACGAGTGGCACCACGTTCCCGAGGAAGCCCCTAACCCTCCCAACAGCGTGGGGCCTGTCGTAGTTCAGGTAGTACTTCTCGCCGTCGAACTCGACTGTAGGGGCTGGGAGGAACTTCGAGAGCTCCCGCTTGACGGCTATGGGACCTGCACCAGGCCCACCTCCTCCGTGGGGTGTCGAGAAGGTCTTGTGTATGTTCAAGTGGACAACATCGAAGCCCATGTCGCCTGGACGGCATTTCCCGAGTATTGCGTTGAGGTTTGCTCCGTCGTAGTACAGGAGAGCCCCGACATCGTGGACCATGTCGGCGATTTCGAGTATCCTGTCCTCGAAAAGCCCGAGCGTGTTCGGGTTGGTGAGCATCAAGCCGGCGGTCCTCTCCGACAGGGCGGCCTCCAAGGCCTCCATGTCGACGCATCCCCTCCCGTCCGACGGGACTGTGACGACCTTGAACCCTCCCATGACTGCGCTCGCAGGGTTCGTCCCGTGGGCTGAGTCCGGCACGATCATCTCCCTCCTGAGCTCCAGCTCCCCCCTGAGCTTGTGGTAGGCCCTGATTATCAGGACTCCGAGGAACTCTCCGTGGGCCCCTGCGGACGGCTGGAGGCTGACGTCGTCCATGCCCGTTATCTCAGCCAGCCAGGTCTTCAGGGTGTACAGTATCTCGAGTATGCCCTGAACAGTGTCTGGGTCCTGGTACGGGTGGGCCCAGGCGAGCCTCTCATCCCTCACCAGGAGCTCATTCACGATGGGGTTGTACTTCATCGTGCAGCTTCCCAACGGGTACATCCTGCCCGAGTTCACTCCGTAGTTCATCTGAGAAAGGTGCACGAAGTGTCTGAGGACCTCGACCTCCGAAAGCTCCGGAATGTTTGGGGGCTCCCTCCTGAGCATTCTCTCAGGGACGAGCTTCGACGGCTCCCCCACCGCCCCCTTAACCTCCTCGTCGACCTCAGGCAGGAGCGTCCCAACCCGTCCCTCGAAGCCCATCTCGAACACGAGGGGCTCGTTCCACCGGGCCTGCCTGAAACTCAAGCCTCCAACACCTCCCTCAAGGCCTCCACGAGGCCATCTATGTCCCTCTTGGAGTGGACCTCGGTCACGCAGTACAGGGCGGCCTCCCCGAGCTCGGGGAACTCCCGGCTTATCGGCTTTCCACCGTGGAACCCCCTCTCGACGAGGGCCTTGTTCACCTCGTCGACCCGGGCGTCTCTGAAGCCGACCGTGAACTCCTTGAAGTGGGCTGAACGGAACAGCGGGGCCTCGACGCCCTCCAGCTCGGAGAGCCTCTTCATGGCGTAGTGGCTTAGCGACAGTATGACCTCGCACAGCCTCCTGAGACCCTTAGGGCCGAGCAGCGAAAGGTACACGGCCGCCGCCACAGCGCAGAGGGCCTCGTTCGTGCAGACGTTCGAGGTCGCCCTTTCCCGTCTTATGTGCTGCTCCCTTGTCTGGAGCGCCATGCAGAAAGCCCTACGGCCCTCGGAGTCCACGGTCATGCCTATAATCCTGCCCGGCATCTGCCTGACGAACCTCGTGTCGCCCCTGCATGCGAATATCCCGAGGAGGGGCCCCCCGTAGTTCGGGTGGTTTCCGAGGGGCTGACCCTCGCCGACTACTATGTCGGCGCCGTAGTCTCCGGGAGGCCTCAGAATCCCCAGGGATATGGGGTCCACACCAACGATGAGTAGGGCTCCGGACCTGTGGGCTATGTCGGATATCTCGTCCACCTGAGTCTCTATGAACCCGAGGTACGTGGGGTTCTCGACGTAGACCGCAGCCGTCTCCCCAGAGACCTTCTCCTCAAGTTCCGACAGGTCCATGAGGCCCGTCTCCCTGTCGTACCCAACTTGGACTACACTCATCCCGGCGGGCTCGACGTACGTCCTCAGCGTCTCAAGCCTCTCCGGGTGTACAATCTTGGGAGCCACCACGACTCTCCTGTGGGTCAGCCTCGCAGCCATCCTGGCAGCCTCCCCGAGGGCTGACGCCCAGTCGTACAGGGAGCAGTTGGCGATGTCCATGCCCGTCAGCTCGCATATCAGGCTCTGGTATTCGAACAGGGCTTGGCAGAGACCTTGGCTGACCTCTGGCTGGTAGGGCGTGTAGGCTGTCAGGAACTCCAGCCTCGAAACGACCTCCTCGACGACGGCTGGGACGTAGTGCGGCCATACGCCTGCTCCGAGGAACGGGATTGCTCTGAGCCTGACGTTCTTGCCAAGCTTCTCCGAGACTGTCCTCTTGACCTCCATCTCCGACAGGGGTCCGGGGATGTTCAGCCTCCTTTTAAGCCTGATTTCCTCGGGGATGTCGGAGTACAGGTCTTCCACGGATTTTATGCCCAGCTCCGCCATCATCCTACGCTTTATGTCTGGAACGCTGTTGGGTATGTATGGATGGACCATCCAAAACACCAGTCACTATAAACATAATGCACCGAGGATATAATTTACCCAAAAACTACCGCCCTTTTTTAAAGGAAAAATCACGAAACTATTTGTGGGGCGTTCGATGAGGGGTTCACCGTTTTCCGGAGTCGTGGTGGTGCCGGGTTGATGGGACACTTCTTCAGGAGAAGCAGGAAATGGAGGCTGATAAGCCTGTGCAGGTGGGACAGAGCCTCGGCACCAATATACGAAGCCTCCTCCAGGGGTGGTGGAATCCCCCTCCTGAAGACGCTCCTCACGAACCACTGCGTGAACGAGTGTCGGTACTGTGGGGTGAGGGTCGGCTCCCTGGGAGGCGAGAGGTGGCGTCCTGATAAGCTGGCCCTCGTGGCCTACACGCTGTGGAAGGATGGGCTGATAAAAGGGGTTTTCCTCAGCTCCGCGATGGAGGGAGACCCCGACGACGTGGTTGAGAGGGAGCTCACGGTCGTTGAGGAACTCAGGTCAATGGGCTACACGGGATACGTACACCTCAGGCTTATGCCCGGCGTAAGCAGGAGCCTCATAAGGGAGGCCATAAAGCTCGTAGACCGAGTCGGAGTGAACCTGGAGGCTCCGAGGAGCGACATATTCTCCGAGATATGTCCAGACAAGGGAGACTTCGAACAGGACGTGTTCAGAAGGCTTGAGTGGATGGTGGAGGAAGCCAGGCGTGGGGGACTTCGATGCGGGGTGGACACGCAGTTCGTGGTCGGGGCCGTTGAAGACGACGACCTGAGCTACCTAAAAATCGTGGAAGATCTGTACAGGGACCTCGGCCTGAGGAGGGTCTACTTCAGCGGTTTCGAACCAGTCCCGGGGACGCCTCTCGAAAAGAGACCTCCATGTAGGCCTTCGAGAGAGTACAGGCTTTACCAGGCTTCTTTCCTCATAAGGGACTACGGCTTCACCTCAAACCAGCTCTCAGAGATACTGGACGACGACGGAATGCTACCCAACGTGGACCCGAAGCTGGCCTACGCCAGACGACACCGAGAGCTGTTTCCGGTCAACCTGAACGAGTGCAGCTACATGGAGCTCCTCAAGGTTCCGCATGTGGGTCCATCCACGGCCAAGAAGATAATCGCCTACAGGTCCAGGAGGGGCTTCAAGACCTTCAGGGACGTCGAGCAGGCCGTCGGGAGGAGGGTTGCTAGGCTCATAGCCAGGTACGTGGAGCCCTCCAGACGGGGGCTTGAGAAGTTCGGTTAGTACATCTTCCTGGCTATAGAGTCCACCGTCTCCTTGACTTTCTCCTCGAGCCCTGCGGGGAGCTTCAGCATGCCCACGTCCATGAACCCTCTGACTATCAGCGACTCGGCCTCCTCCCTCGAAAAGCCACGGGCCATCAGGTATTCGACCTGCTCCTCGGAGATTTTCCCTATGGCCGCCTCGTGGGTGAGCTCGGCTCCGACCGACCGGCCCACGAGCTCGGGAATCGCCCTTATGGAGGCGTCTTCCGACAGGAGGAGGCCCATACACTCCGTGTGGCCTCGGACATCCCCGACTTCGCCGATCAGAACACCCCTCGCGCACACCTCGGAGCTGTCCGACGCTACGACCCTCGAGACTATCTCAGCCCTGCTTCCCGCCCCCCTCAGCATGGCCCTGGCGCCCACGTCTATGACCGAGCTCCCGGAGCCGTATATCACGGTGTTGAACCTAACCCTGGAGTTCTTGCCCTCGCACAGGGCCTCGGGAAGAGCTTGGAAGGTTCTTACGGGTTTGAGGCAAACGTAGTTGCTCACGAAGGTGGCGTCGTCCTCAAGGACCGCCCTGGACCTGGGTCTCACGTCGAAGCCCTCGGCCCATGCGTGGACCATCGAGAACGTGAGCTTGGCACCCCTCTTGACGTAGAACTCGCTCACACCCACGTGTAGGCCGCTTCGAACCGTGGGGTGGAGCGTACAGCCTGTGATTATGTGGGCCTCGGAGCCCTCCTCTGCGACGATGAGGTTGTGGACATTCTGGTCCAGCTTGTCCGTCGAGACGAACATGCACGTCTGGATAGGTCTCTCCACCTTGGCGCCCCTGTGAATCCTTATGAAGTACCCCTCATCCGGCTCCAGGTAGGCGAGGGCCGTGTACTTGTCTGTGTCCGGTTCCACGAGCTTCCAGAACAGCTTCTCGACCCAGTCGTACTTCTCAAAGGCCTCCCGAACCGAGAGGACCTCAACCTTACCCTCGTACATCCTCTCTACGGCCCTGTACACAACTGACCTGTCAACCTGGAAGTACACGCCAGACCCCGAGCCGTCCACACCGACCTCCGAAGCCCTGCCCGTGACCTCCTTTGGGAGCTCCTCGATGCTTGCTGTAGGCCACTCCCTGGCCTCCCTCACGTAGGCCTTGAGGTCCAGGTCGGGCCCGTAACGGGCCGGCTTCCCTAACGCCCTACGCACCTTCTCCTCTCTGGACACCTCTCACACCACCTGTAGCCCTCCTTCAGTATCTGCGTCAGTATCCTCGTCGGGTGTCCTGAGCACACTATCGTGCCGTGCAGTATGACGTGCGCCACGTCGGCGTCCACGTACTTCATTATGTACCCCATGTGTGTCACTATAAGGCCTGAACGCTGCTTCAGGAATCCGTTCAGGGCTTTACCTATAAGGACCATGTTCTCCACGTCCACACCCGAGTCGGGTTCGTCGAGTATGACAAAGTCGGGTTTCTGGGCCAGAACCTGGAGTATCTCAGTTCTCTTGACTTCGCCTCCGGAGAATCCGACGTTGAGGTCTCTTTTCAGGAACTCTTTGGGGAGGTTTATCTCCCTGAGTAGAGCTGAAACATCCTCCCCATCGATGTCGAGCTTTCTCAGGACATCTATGAGCTTTACACCCCTAATCTGGGGTGGGTTCTGGAACGCGACTCCGAGACCCATCCTGACCCTCTCGTGCGTCGGCAGGTCGGTTATGTCCCTTCCCTTGAAGAATATTCTCCCGGAGACGACCTTGTAGGCTGAGAAGCCGAGGATGGTCTTTATGAGCGTCGTCTTACCCGAACCGTTTGGACCGAACAGCACGTGAACCTCGCCCTCAGGAACCTCCAGGTTTACGTCCTTCAGCACAGTTTTACCGTGAACTTCGACAGTTAGGTCTTCGACCCTCAGCATACGCCCTTAACACATCCCCGCAACGGCTTAAAAACGTGTTTCAGCTGAGTAGGACACCGTTTTAAATCCCCAGACTACGGTTTAAATTGGTGAGGGTTCTAATAGTCCACCACTCCCTGAACACGGTTGGAGGAGCTGAGAGGCTCTGCCTGAACGTCATAGAGGCCCTGAAGGGAGCTGGACACAAGGTCGTCCTAGCCTCCCTGGAGAAGCCTGACTGGGATAAGGTCCGAAGGGCCTTTGGAAGAGGCGTTCGGGTGGAGTCTAGGTACGTACTTCCGTTCAGGCTCAGGATGTTCGGCATATACCAGAGACCCCTGACAGGCCTGGTGGCCCAGGCGGTGCGTGGGGAGGCTGACATGGTCGTGAACACCCACGGAGACTTGATGCCTTGCCACGCGGACTTGACGTACATGCACTACCCCGTCATGGCTTTGGGCTTGGAGGCTGGCTCCAAGTACGTTTCGTCCCCCTTCTGGAGGCTGTACTTCACACCGTACGAGGTAGGCCAGAAGCTCATGCTCAAGCTGTTCCTGAGGAAAAGCGTCATAGCCACCAACTCCACGTTCTCCGCCGAGGCCATCAGGAAGTTCATCGGGGCCTCAGCAGTCGTCGTGTACCCCCCTGTGGACGTGGAGACGTTCCACTCAGAACGGGACAAGGATCCGAAGCTCGTCCTCACCGTTGGGAGGTACTCCCCGGAGAAGAGGTATGAACTCGTTCCGAGGATAGCCAAGAGGTGCCGTGGCCTGAGGTTCGTGGTGGCTGGGTCGCTCACCCCGAGAGGTGAGGCCTACCTCAGGAGGCTCAGGGCTGAGGCCAAGTCGCTCGGAGTCGACAACGTGGAGTTCCTGGCGGACCTGCCCCTCGGGGAGCTCAGGTCCCTCTACGGCGAGGCGTCCGTCTACCTGCACCTCATGGTGAACGAGCACTTCGGAATCTCGGTCGTGGAGGCCATGGCGTCCGGATGCGTACCGGTCGTCCACAGGTCTGGGGGAACATGGAAAGACATACTCGCAGAGGGGAGGTACGGGTTCGGGTATGGGAGCATACGGGAGTGCGCAGAGACCTTGGAGAGGGTCTCCAGGGAAGACGTGGAGAAGCTCCGGGATGAGGTTCGGAGGAGGGCCTGGGATTTCTCTGAGGACCGTTTTAAATCCAAGTTCCTAAACGTTTTTGATAGAGTCGCGTCCCTCAAGGAGGCCTGAAAGGTGAACCCATATACCGTTTGCGTAATCGGGTTGGGAACCGTCGGCATGCCCACCGCAGAGTACATAGCCTCCAGGGGGCTGAGGGTCTACGGGTACGACATCGTAGAACGCAGGGGAAATGTGAAGTCCACCACGAGGTGGGATGAAGTTCCCCACGACGAGGTAGACGCGTACGTCGTGGCCGTGTACGTCGGGGTCGAAGAAGCCAAGTCGGGGTGGAGCCCCCTGCACGACGTCTGTATGAAGATATCTGAGGCCAACCCGAACGCCCTCGTATCCGTGGAGAGCACGGTCCCCGTAGGGACGTGTAGGTCCGTGGCTGAGAAGTTCGGCCTTAAGAGACTCGTACACGTGCCCCATAGGTACTGGGTTGAGGACCCCACACGGCACGGCGTGAGGCAGCTTAGGGTCATAGGAGCCCTAAACAGGGAGAGCATGGAGATGGGACTGAAGCTGTACAGGGACCTTCTGGACATACCGCTGCATCCAGTGAGCTCCCTCGAAGTAGCCGAGGCGTGCAAAATATTCGAGAACGCGTACAGGTTCGTCCAGATAGCCTTCGCAGAAGAGATGAAGATGATATGCCACAAAGTAGGTCTCGACTTTGAGGAAGTCAAAAAAGCTTGTAATACGAAGTGGAATGTACATATTCTCGAGGCCCGTAGGGGCATAGAGCGCGGATGCTTGCCCAAGGACATAAGGTTCGCCCTCATGATGGACGAATCGGCTAGGATACTCAGGGCGGCCATAGAGGCTGATGAGGCGTACAAGAGATGGCTGTCTACGGCGTCGTGATACCGGCCAGGAACGAGGAGAAGTACCTGCCCAAGACTCTGGAGGCCCTACAAGGCCAGACCCAACCGCCTGGAGTCGTTGTGGTCGTGGACGACGGCTCTAGAGACCGAACGGCCGAGGTGGCTGAGTCTTACGGATGCCACGTG
>Ga0190363_1000136_pt1 | contig 40803 bp, 43 predicted proteins | sample 48721867_MG_FD_161272 | JGI IMG/M metagenome (GOLD analysis project Ga0190363, IMG submission 161272) | Hydrothermal vent microbial mat bacterial communities from Southern Trench, Guaymas Basin, Mexico - 4872-18-6-7_MG | ecosystem: Environmental > Aquatic > Marine > Hydrothermal vents >... | reverse complement strand
TAAGGCTCCTAAAACTATTAAGAAGTACGTTGGCTTAGGTTTACTTCCTAAAGCAGGTGTTACTGTAGGATTAATATTGTTTGCTGCAGAAATGCCTCTATTCGAACAGTTCATGGGATACGCTCTGAACGCTATATTAGCCTCTGTTATCCTCAACGAGCTCATGGCTCCTCCTTTAACCAAGTATGCTATATTTAAGGCAGGGGAAGCTTATAGAGCGTAAGGAGATGGCAATATAGGTAGTTAGCTTTATACAGTTTCTAGTAAATTACTAGTTTCTGGTCTATAAGGACCCATGAGTGGGGGTTGACGAAAACAACGGAACCTATATTAGCTCTTGGAATACTACTGTTCCTTGGTTTCCTAGGAGCTAAACTTAGTAACAGATTTAAATTCCCTATGGTAACAGGGTTCATAGTTATCGGAATGCTGTTAAGCCCCTCTATCTTAGGTGTTTTATCGAGGAAAACTATTGAGGAATTCTCAGTAATAACTGATGTAGCGCTAAGCATTGTAGCTTTCATAGTTGGTGGATCATTAAACGTTAGGAGACTTAAAAAACTTAGCAGACAAATACTTTGGATAACCATGGTTCAAGCAACATTAGCCTCCATTATTGTAGCGTTACTTATAGTGGTTTTAGCGGGAAGCATAGTTAATATAGAGTATAATTCCCTAGTCTCTATGGCATTGATTTTAGGCGCGGTCTCTGCCGCAACAGCTCCTGCTGCAACATTAGCAATAATACATGAGTATAGGGCTAAAGGACCCTTAACTACAACGTTACTTGCAGTAGTTGCGTTAGATGATGCAGTCTGTATAGTTTACTTTATTGTTGCTGTCGCTCTTGCTAACATAGTTTTAGCTTCAAACTTTACACCATACTTCGTACTACAACCTCTACTTGGCATGGTATTGTCTGTAATCCTCGGTCTTGCATTTTCCGCCATACTGTTTCTTGCCAGAAGAATTGTGCGTGGAAGAGAAGAAGTATTAACTGCAACTTTGGGTGTAATCTTTTTAAATTCAGGCTTAGCTAAATTGTTTAATGCAGACCCCCTACTCGCAAATATGACCTTAGGATTTATAGTTGAAAACTACGTAGACTTTGAAGAAACGTTCCTAGTACTAGAGAACATTGAAAACGCTATTTTCGCTCTATTTTTCACACTTGCTGGAAGCCATTTAGACTTAAACGTAATGGTAAAGGCTTTACCAATAGCCTTAATATTGACTATAGGACGTTTTAGCGGTAAATATTTTGGCTCATACATTGGAGGCATCATTTCAAAAGCACCAGATGTGCTGAAGAAATATGTTGGTTTAGGTCTTTTACCTCAAGCAGGAGTAACTGTTGGCCTAATACTATTTGCTGCAAGAGAACCAATGTTCGAATCCTTCATGAGTATAGCTTTGAACGCTACCTTAGCTACCGTAATAATTAATGAAATGGTTGCCCCTCCACTAACGAAGTATGCCGTATTTAAAGCGGGTGAAGCATATAAGGGATAGAGTAGACAATATATTGGTGCTTGCGCTGCCCCTGAGAAAAATTAGAGTTAGAGATTTAATGAACAGTGTTTGGAGAAGACCTGTTATTGTTCATGAGGATGAAACGTTAGATGAAGTTGTTGATAAACTTGCACAGTGCAAGTACAGTAGAATAGCTTATGTAGTAGATGATAAAAGTAGGTTGAAAGGGGTTATTTCATTAGGAATGCTTATGAGGGTTCTTTATAGAAAACATAGGGCTAGAGCATTATCTGCAATAGCAACCTCAAGTATTTTGAAAATATATGCTTCGGAAAAAGCTTCAGAAATAGCTTCAAGAACCATATACTATGCTGTACCCGAGGAAAGCTTAGATAGCGTACTACATAAAATGCTTGTTCACGATTTAAAAGAAATACCGGTTATTGATGAGAATAAAAGGGTTATAGGGGAATTATGGATTATAGATTTACTTAAAGCTAGAATGCTTTCAAAAAAGAAACATTTAAGACAACTAAGTGAGAACTTATAAGCTTGATCATTCTCTCTTAACAACAGTATGGGCAAGAACATATAGGGGTGGTTTATATGAAGCTGTATGTTTCAGTTGATATGGAAGGCTTACCCGCAATAACATCAGTTTCCCAAGTACTATCGACAGGTAAAGACTATGATAGAGCCAGAAAGTGGATGACTGAGTTAATTAACATAGTTGCTTCGACAGCATTCAGCTATGGATTTAAAGAAGTATATGTTAATGATGCTCATGGGTTAATGACGAACATACTTTACGAGAAACTTGCTGGAAATACTTATCTTGTCTCTGGATTCCCTAAACCTGTTTCGATGATGTGCGGCATTGACGGCTCTTTTGATGCAGCAATATTCTTAGGATACCATGCTAAGAAGGGTACTGAACACGCTGTAATGGACCATACCATGAGTAGCAAACATATACAGAGAATTATCGTAAATGGCGTTGAAGCTAGTGAATTTTATCTCAACGCAGCAGTAGCAGGTTACTATGGTGTTCCCGTAATTCTAGTCGGCGGAGACGATAAAATAGTTGAAGAAGCTAGAAAAACAATAAGGAACATTGAAATCATAGAGTTTAAGAAATCTATTGGAAGATTTTCATCAATTTCACCTGCTCTTAAAAATATAGAAGTAGAACTACGAGAGAAATGTTTGAAGGCATTTGAAAAACTTAGAAACGGACTAATAAAACCATTTAAAATTAAGGAACCTGTAACTCTTGAAGTAGAATTTGTAAACTCAGCAGTACCTGAAGTTTTGGAAGCATTAGCAACTATTAAAAGAGATGGTTTACGGGTAAAAGTTACTACTGAGAATATAGTTAAAGCGTATAGACTCTTAGAATTATTTTTAATAGTAGCGGTGGGTGTAAGCTCAATAACTTCCAAATAATTACCTTAGTTCTACCGCATTATGGAATACTCTGGTGCTATCAGAAATTATTTAGGGTTATGGAAGTTCTAAAATAGCGCTTGATCGACGATTTTCAAATTATTGTTGAAACTATTAATGCGAATAGTGATAGTGGTACTATGTATTTCCACAGCATTTTTATTGCTTGGTCTACTCTAAACCTTGCTACCATAGCTTTAATCCATGTTAGGACGAGAACTACAATAATGTATTTAATGGCAACCACCAGTATTTGAGCCCATAGCGGGCCTTCCACGAAGGGTGCCACACCACCTAGGAATAGGAATACTATGATCAGCGAGTTTACATATTGTTCGATATCGTGAATGAATATTATGAATGCAAGTTTTGGCCCTGAATATTCTGTAAATGGTCCTGCAACTATTTCCTGCTCCGCTTCCGGAATATCAAATGGCTTTTCTAATAGCTTACATTGCAACGAGATTAGTGCTGTCAGCAACGATATTACCATTAACGGTACTAGTACAGGGTTTGTCCATAGCAACCAGCTGTAAATTGATGAAAGATATAGTGAGTACTGTGCTCCAAGTATTCTACTAGCTAAAACTACGGGTGTTAGTATTGAAATTAGGAAAGCCACTTCATATGCTATGGTTAGCGTGAGCAGTCTTGAAGAACCTAAAGCGCCATAGGGGCTTGGTGTTAGGAATCCTAGAGCTGCAAGGGTCAGTGTTGGCCATATTAGTAAGTAAGCTGCTACTATGATGTCGTATGGTGCATAAACGCTATATGGAGATATGGGCAACATTAGAAGTATTGCCATTAAAGCACCTATAGCTAGCGCTAGTAGGAATGCTGGTAGTTTAGCGTATCCTCTGATAACAACTATGTCTTCTTTGAAGAATAGTTTGACGTAGTCTGCGAAGGGCTGTAGTGTCCCTGCAAGGCCTGTATATGTTGGTCCCATTCTATTTTGCATTCTAGCGTAGGCTTTTCTTCTAAACCACTGGGTAAATATTGCAACTACGAATGAGAATACTGCTCCAGGATAGATTAACGTCTCTCCTACTAGCATTAGTGTTTCAAATATTCCGTTAGCCACTTACACCACCCAGCATGATTATTGTAGCGTAAGCTACGATTAGAGCTAGGAACATCCAGAAGAACCAGTCGTTAAGTATTCCTGTATGTACTTTTCCTCTAAGGGAATCGTATAGTGGTTTGAAAACCTCATTCCATATGGTCGTGAATAAGTGTCTATCTGCTAGAAGTGCTTCCTTCTCAGTAATGTGTTCTCCACAAGCGTAAATTAGGGGTTTTTCTTTGGATTCTTTAGCGAAGCTCTTAGTTACTTTTATTGAGTATAGGTAGAGTCCGTAGGCTAGTAGAGTTATTATGAACATTGAAACTGCTGTTTCTAAAACAACCATGAGTAAGCTCATATCCTAACACCTGCAAGTAGTTTTTCAGCTAATTCGTAAGCTACTTCTATGAATTTATCTGTTTCGAAAACAGTATTTGCAGCGGGTTCTATGAACATATCGTATATCCAGGGTGATGCAATACCCAATATTATACATAGAGCTGCAAGGATAATCATTGGCCAAAGCATTGCTCCCGGCGGCTCTACTTTACCATAATCTCTCATTGGAGGTTTAGCATATGCATGGTATATTATCTTTAGGTAGCCTAAGAGAGATAATGCACTTGAGAGAACTATTATTATTACTAGAGGAGCTAAGTTAACTTCTAGCAGTGCTTCATATAGGATAAGCTTGCTGACAAAGCCGTTAAATGGAGGAACACCTGCAAGTGCGAGAGCTGCTATAACCATTAAAGCGGATGTTAATGGAGCATACCTTCCTACACCTTCCATTTTATCTAAGCTTCTAGTTCCAGCTGCTTTAACGTAAACGCCAGCTGTTAAGAATATGAGGGTCTTAGCTATAGCGTGGTTTATCATGTGGAATAATGCCGCAGCTAAAGCTAATGGTGTAGCTAACCCTATAGCTAAACATACGTAACCATAGTTTAACACGGAACTGTAAGCTAAAATTCTATTAATGTCCGATTGAACAATCATTAAGAACGATCCTACAAGTATTGAGATTAAGCCCATAATTAGCACTATTATTAGCCCTGCGTTTACTATAGACTCTACTGCTCTAGCACCGCTTAGAAGAGTTATCAAATATCTTGCTAGTAGGTAGAAACCTACGTTAGCTGCAACAGCTGAAAGTAGCGCTGCAACTGTAGATGGCGATACTTGGTATGCGTCAAGAACTCTAAAGTGATTCGGAGCTACGCCAGCTTCTACGGTAAATGCCCAGATAGATAACGCTAAGAATAAGCCCACACCTAAAACTAAGTTACCGTAAGGTTCCCCTGTAACCGGGAAGAATATTCCTCTTATCTTAGCTGCGATGTCTGCCATATTTAATGTTCCAAGAGAAGCGTAAATGAATGTTACAGCTAGGAAGTATATTGTTGTTGCTAAAGCACCTATAAGAGAATATTTAATTGCTGCTTCAATACATTCTCCCCTTCTATTCCAGAAAGCTACTAAACCATAGGATGTTATTGAAAGTACTTCAAATAGGACGAAAACGTTGAATACGTCGCCTGTATATATGCATCCAAGAACGCCCGCCTCTAACCCTAATAGCATGGTGTAATACCATTCTACACCATCTTCATCAAGGTCGAAGTATTTTACACCGTATATTGTAATTAACCATATTACGAAAGCCGATACAAAACCTAGTAGCGCTGCAAACTCGTCAACCTCGTAAACTATACCTACAGGTGGAGGCCATCCTCCAAGCAAGTAAACGAATGGCTTGCCTAGAATGCGCACTAAGGTGTAGCCTAAACCTGAAAGTATGAGAACTATTGTTGTAATGGTTAATGCAAAAGTGTCCCATACTCTCCTGTTCTTAATAGTTAATCCTATCAATGGCATTGCAAAAGCTGAAACTATGGCTATTACAGGTGCTAGGACTAATGAATGTATCATTATTGGTGGTAATGGAGGGTAGATCTCCATAATATATCACCTAATCGAACATTCTTTTAGCAAAATATTCGAACATTTTAGAAATATTTTCAAACGTTGTTTTCTCATCGGGTGCTTTAACGTTAATCCAGTGAACATAAAAGTATTTCCTCTTAGTATCTAAGTCGACAACAACCGTACCTGGGGTGTTTGTTATGGAGTTAGCTATAGTTACTATAGCGTAATCTGTATTAACATGGAATGGTACTCTAACAATGCCTGGTTTAATAGGCATTTTAGGGTGTAAAATCCTCTTAATCACATCAGAGTGAGCCTTATATTCTGCAACTATGAAGTAGTAGAAAGCATATGCTATTGTCCAGAACCATCTCTTAACATTATATGGTTTAGTATGTTTAGCAATAAGAAGATCTGCTACAACTACGGCTACTGCTACCGAGAATATTATACCGTAAATTATGTCTTGGGTTGCTATGCTAGCTGAAGCTATAATGAAAACTGCGAACAGTAAAACAGCAACTGCTATTACTTTAAGTGTTTTCTCTAAAGCACCCATGTTCTTCACCCTCTTAGCCTAACGGCCTTCCTTACATCAAGTGTTCCATAGAGTCTATAAAGCTGAATAGCTAAAGCTATTAGGAATGCTGTTACCGACATGTTAATGACTATAGCAGTTATAACTAAGCATTGAGGTAAAGGATCAACAGCTGTTTCTTTAAACCAAAGTAGTTCCTCAAGAGTAGGTTTAATGGATGGAAATATTGGGACAGCCGCTCCGCCACGTCTAAAACCTAAGAAAATTATGAACGTGTTTGCTGTATCTCCGAGAATCGAGAGAGCAATAATTTTCTTAAGCAAGTTAGGCCTAACTACTATGCCGTAAACCGAGACCGCTATTAACCCTATTAGCGTTATGTAAAAGTATATCCAAAGTGCTTGAGATATCATACTTGTCATTTCCCTAACACCTTCTTATAAATTAGTTCAGGTATTGAAAATATGAGGTAAATTACTGTAAAACCTGCACCTACAGCCACGAATTCGCAGAAATTGTAGAAGAACTGGTTTCCTGAAAGCCAGAAGGGCCCGATTCCAGGTATGAAACCCCAGTTAGCCCATGGTTTAGGTTGGTTTTGAATAACGAAAGACGTTACACCGCTTAAAGCAATTAATCCTGGACCTAAAGCAAGAAGTCCTATGCCTAAAACACCTAAGACTCTAATAGGTAGCATTAACTTTGTCGTTATTTTCCTCTCTTCTAGAAATATTCTTGAGAAAGCTGCGATAGCTAACAGTGTTGCTATGGATATTGCTGATCCAGCTTGGAAGCCTCCTCCTGGTGTAAGGTTTCCATGAACAGCTATAGCTATTGAAACTATGAGTACAAAAGCTATTACAAGCTTCGTTATAGTTTTAACGATTAGTGATAGGCCTTTTCCACTTAAGATACCTTTAGTGAAAACATCCTTAACTTTAGGTATTCTGAAAACAGCTATAGCACCTATTATTGCTAGGAAGAATACTGAAGTCTCATACAGTGTATCGTATCCTCTATAGTCCCAAACCATAGAATTTACTGCTTCAGGGCTTGCAGCCCAATATTTCTTCTCATGCCAGTTGATAGCGTAATATAGGTAAAATTTAGCTAAAGGTCTAATATCTTCCTTAGGTGTAAAGCCTGTAGCACCTGCAATAACGGCAAATAGTGTAAGCACGAGCAGAAGCGCTACACCTAACCCTATAACTACTTCGCTATATGGTCTCTTCACAATTACACCCATGCTTACACCTCTTCATATCTTTCGGTTTTACTTACGCCATAAATTAAGAGTATAGAGTATATTCCAACACCTACAGCAATATATGCTAGCACTATATCTGGTGCAAACAGAAGATAGTAAGCATAGGCAAAAGCAACCGATTGAAGAGCTGAGAAAACCACGGCTTTAATTAAGTCCCTTTCTCTAATAGCTAAATAAGCAAATATTAACGCTAGCGTAAGTGCAAACGCTAAAAGTATTTCAGTGATGAGCGTAGGTTCAATCATTCCTCAATCAACCTCTCATCTTCTCTTAGAAAATCACATACCTTAGGCTCTACGGGAACAGTTTTAGATCTATGAGCAGCTCTAGCTAATGCATGAGAACCTACAGGTGCTGTTAGAACTATTGCTATTGCTGTTAAGAATGCTCCCGCAGCTATGAAGTACCTTATTACACCTAGGTAGTTAAGGGCAAGAGACATTAGCGTAACACCGAATAATGGGTAAACAGCTCCTCCTATTGTTCCAACAGTTGCTGCGTGAAGTCTAACAAAGAAGTTAGGAAATCTAACCATACCTATGGAGCCTACAACATCGCAGAATACGCCAATTAACGTTAAGATTATTCCTATGATTAGAGCTATTTCCTCAAATATATTTAATTCAGGAAATAGGAAAAACACTAATCACCAACCTCTCTTGCCTCTAAATATTTAGCTACGTAAACGTCTAAAACATAAGCCCATAGGGCTAAGGCGAGAGCCGCAACCATTAAGAAACCTATTTTGAATAGTATTGAAAGTAATCCCATGAGGAAACAGAGATCATACGTTACGCAGTCAATAGCTAAAACCATATCAGTTATCGATGGACCCTTAATTACACGTATAGCGTAAAGGCTAAGGGATATGAGAAAGGCTGGCAATAAAGCAACTATGAATGCCGAAATGAAACTTTCTAAAGTCATCAGAATTTCCCTTAACTAGTCTTTATCATCACTTGAAGTTCGTATAACCCTTTTCCTAGCATGTATAAATAAAAATAACTTATAGTAGAATATGAAGGACGCTGCCGAGGATATTATGGAGAATTTACTACTAGCTTAAATGGTTTAATTCATTACTTTCCTATGTTATCTATATACTTCTACTATAGAGTATCTTATTTAATATAGACTCAATAACCTAGATGAACAAGGGAACCCTTCCAGCGAGGAGGCTAAATTATGGGAATTGTTCAGTGGGCGAGAATAAAATCTCCATGGATTCTACATTTTCCATCTCCCGGATGTAACGGCTGCGATATTGAGGTCTTGGCAGCTCTAACCCCAAGATATGATGTTGAACGCTTCGGAATACTCCTCAAACCATCTCCTAGACATGCAGACATACTGATAGTTACAGGCGCCGTATCTAAACAAGTAGCTAAGAGACTAAAGAGAATTTATGAGCAAATGCCCGAACCCAAATTTGTTATTGCTGTTGGAACATGTGCGGTAAATGGCAATGTATTTCAAGGATCACCCTTCGTATATGAGGGAGTTGACAGGGTAATTCCCGTTGATGTTTACATTCCTGGATGTCCTCCAAGACCTGAGGCAATAATTCACGGCATAGTTACTTTGATAAAGAAAATTAAGGGCGGTGGGAATGGCAGTAGAAAGTAGAGTGGAAAACATTCCAGAGAAGGTTTCTAAATTTCTAGAAGAATTGAGAAAGGAGTTTAAAGATAAAATATTGAGCGTTAAAATTCTTACACCTACCCGCGCTGAGGTAAAAATAGTGCGTAACTCACATAAGCAAATAATTAAGTGGCTTAGAGATAGGTTCGCTGAATCCTCATACTTAGTAACAATAAATACTGTAGACTACATTGATAGAGGGGATTTTGAATTACAGTATGAAATACAATTAGCAGAGGATGATTTAAAACTCCATTTAACACTTAAAATGGACATTCCTCGAGCAAATCCTGAAGTTGAAACCATAACAGACATAGTGCCTGGAGCTCTTCTATATGAGTGTGAAAATTATGAAATGTTTGGCGTAAGGTTCATAGGGCATCCAGCTTTAGGGAAAGTATTTTTACCTGAAGATTGGCCTGATAACGTTTATCCTCTAAGGAAGGAAGTTAAGCTGATAAAGAAGGTCAAGAAGGTGAGATAGAAGTGTCCACAATAAGCTTAATTATAGGTCCTCAGCATCCAGCTCTACATGAGGCGGAAAGGTTTCTCTTTAAAGTTGAAGGGGAAACTGTCATAGATGTTATACCTAGAATAGGGTATATGCATAGGGGAATAGAGAAGCTTATGGAAACAAAAACGTTTGTTGAAGGCCTATATCTTGCTGAGAGAATTTGTGGTATTTGTAACGTAGCTCATACCCTCTGTTTCGCTGAAGCTGTTGAGCAAGCTGCCGATGTTGAAGTTCCTCCAAGAGCTAAGTATCTAAGGGTAATAGCTCATGAGCTCAATAGGCTACATAGCCACTTGCTCCTATTAGGTGTTGCAGCAGAGCTTATGGGATTCGAAACCTTATTTATGCTGTTTTGGAGAGATAGAGAGCTAGTAATGAGCTTATTTGAGGAGCTTACAGGTAACAGGGTAATATCTGCATACGTAAGGGTTGGCGGTGTTACAAGAGATATTTCGCCAACACTTGCCGATAAAATGAAGGATAAACTACCTAAGCTTTACAAGAGAATTGAAAGATATAAGAAAGTTCTAAGCGAAGACCCAACCTTCACTACTAGAACTATGGATGTAGGGTACATTAGTGGTTCTAAACTCTTAGCATTAGGCGCAGTAGGGCCAACAATTAGAGGTTCTGGTGTGAAAATAGACTTAAGATACACTGACCCTTACGAAGTCTACGATGAAATACCCTTCAATGTTATAACGTATAAGGAAGGGGATAGCTGGGCAAGATACATGGTTAGAGTTGATGAATGTTTAGAACTGATAAACATAGTATTATATGCGCTAGATCACCTACCTCAAGGCCCGATATGTACTAAGGTTCCAAGAACTATTGAGGGAGAAGGAGAAGGTAGAGTTGAAGCACCTCGAGGAGAGGTGTTGCATCACACCATATGGAGAGGTGGAGTAACTCCTTGGAGACATAGAGTTAGAACACCAACATATGCAAACATACCCGGAGTATGTGAAATGTTCAAGGGTTACCACATAGCAGATATCCCAGTCATTCTAGGCAGTATTGACCCGTGTTTTGCATGTACTGATAGAACAGCTGTAATACTTTTAGACATTAAATCGGGAACCAAGAAGATTATGACTATAGGTGAAATTAAGAAGAAATATTGGAGGAGGTAGGGGATGGGTAAGAAAATACCCTCCCTAATAGCTGAAGTTTTTAGTTACTTATTTAAGAAACCAGCAACTCACAAGTATCCTTTTGAAAAACCTATAATAGCTGAAGGATTTAGAGGAAAACCAGTATTCCTATGGGATAGATGTGTTGAATGTGGCGTTTGCGAAGATGTATGTCCTACCTTCGCAATTAAGCTTAGATGGACCGATGGAAGGTTTGTACCATGGTATGATGTAAGTAGATGTTGTTTCTGCTATGAGTGCATTTATAATTGCCCAGCAAATGCTATAATTTCATCAGCAGAGTTTGAACTTTCCTCAGTAAAGAAGTCAACATATGAGGGATTACCTAAAGTCCCTACAGCACCATATATTCTAGCAGGTCTTGAAAAAATAAGGTACATGAAAATAGACTACTCTAAATGCGTTGAATGCGAGCTTTGTGCAGCAGTTTGTCCAACACATGCAATGACTATGGTTATTAAGGATGGCAGAGTTATTCCATCATACGATGTTGATCTCTGCGTGTTCTGCCATAAATGTGTTGAAATATGTCCCTCTGAAGCGATTTCACCTATAGTAAAGTTTCCTGAAAAAGTGGAAAAGGTACCAGAGAAGGTACCAGAATCACCGTTGGAGAAAGCTGGCCTACTAAGGTATAGGACTATTCAAATTGATAGAAACATATGTACCGGATGTACCTTATGTGCTAGAGTATGCCCTACAGAAGCAATAACAATGAAAGATTTCGCTGGAAGGCTTTTACCAATATACAACATCAACAAGTGCCTATTCTGCGGACAATGTTATGAAGCATGCCCAGTAAATGCCATAAAGTTCCTACCTGATTTACCACCGCCATTACGTAGAAAAAAGAAATAGTTGCCTATTTTATTTCACTTACCCATTTTAAGGTCTATATGAATGATTATTTACGGAATTTTCGAGAAAATTAAGGATGAAATATCTAGTATTTTATCAGGTAAGAGAATTTTCATACTAGGTATTGGTAATGAACTCCGAGGAGACGACTATGTGGGATCATATATAGCCTTAAACCTTAGATCAAGAGGAATAAAAAACGTTGTTGATGCGGATCTTTCTCCGGAAAGCTTCTTAGAAGTAGCAGTAAGAACAAAACCCGATGTGGTAGTTTTCATAGATGCTATTGAAGCATCGCTGGAGCCTGGAACCATAGTTTTCGCTTCCATGAAGGATGTAGAGAGATCTGAAGTAATTTTCCCTACAACGCATAAACCATCGTATTCTATGCTTTACAGATACCTTAAGTTTAGATTACCTAAAGCCGAACAGTACCTACTGGGTATTCAAGTAGCTGATATAAGCTTCGGGAAAAATATGACAGAAACTATTAAGCATGTTGCAGATAAGCTCATAGATTTTCTCAGTACATTGGTTCAATAAGTTAATGTTTAAATACAGGCTAATTAGTAGAGGATTTTTAGGTGGCTGCGCGTATGCAGGTTAAATATTCTACATCTAAAATACCTGCGCCTAGGGTTTCCCTATGGAAACTTAGGCTTTCAATGATAGGAACAATGGCTGCAATAACAGCCATAGCCACGTTAGTTTTCGTTACCATTCTCACATGGTTAAACATAAGCTTCTACGGTTTCTACGGAATAATAGGTTTCATAGTTGCTTTTCACCTATTCCAGTGGATTATAGGGCCATACGTAATTGATGCAGTGTACCATGTAAGACCTTTAAGTAGACATGAATACCCAGAACTCCATGATATCGTAGAGAAAATAGCTAAGAGAAGCGGACTAAAATACATACCTAAGCTAATGATAGCTGAAATAGATATACCGAACGCGTTTGCCTATGGAAATCCATTTACAGGTTATAGGGTTGCTGTTACAAGAGGTTTGCTAGAAACTTTGCCTTTAGATGAGGTTGAAGCAGTTCTAGGCCATGAACTAGGCCATCTGAAACATAGAGACGTAGTTGTAATGTTAATGATAAGTATAATACCTGCCATAATTTACTACATAGGGTACGTACTTTACGTTTCGGGATGGTTTAGTGGTTTTAGAAGGGAGAGAGAAAGTGGAGGACCATTATTGCTACTTGTAGGAATATTATTAATGGCAGTAAGTTACTTGCTAAACTTATTCGTATTTTACATGAGCAGACTCAGAGAATACTACGCTGACAGTCACGCAGCATTAAACGTTGCTAATGGTGCAAGAAAACTGCAAAGAGCTCTAGCGAGGATAATGTACTATACCAGTAGAATGAGAAGGTATATGGTTGAAGGAGGTAAATCCTATAGCCACTTCAAAATGTTCTTCATTGCAGACCCTGATAAACAATTAAAGGCTAGATACATTAGAGACATAGACCAGCTAGTCGAAGATATAAAAAGACAAAAGCCGAGCATTCTTGAGGAATTATTCAGTACACACCCACATCCAGCAAAAAGGCTTAGACACCTAGATAAGTTTATTACAGGAACATAAAAACTACCTATTTTCAAATTCACAGTATCTATCTCCTTTAGCAACACATTTTGTTTCATAAACAGTTACTTCTTTCTTAAATATTGTAGAGAAGATTCCCCCAAAAACACCTCTAAGGAAATGGCTTGCAGGTTTAGATGACACTAAGTTCGTACATTCAATAGAGTCATAAATTTTCACGGTGGCTATTCGATTAATTGGTGAGAAGATTTTTATATTATAGCTTCCGAAAAACCCTAAGCTTTTCAGGTACTCTAGAGACGCTTTAAGTACGTTCTCGGGTTCAAATTTTTCGTTTTTAAACATAGTTCCCAAAACATTACCCATGTAGTAACCTATATGATATAGGAAAACTGAAGCTGCAATGCCCCATTTGCTCTTTAGGTCTTTAAATGCTTTTTTCAAAACATTTACGGGAAAAACCGAAGCCTTACCTATGCCGTAGGATAACACTATTGTGAACGAGTATGGATTTATCACCATATTTCCTACATTATTTATTCCATAGTTTACCTCTAAAACCCCTTTAATATTCCTTAGTTCTCCAACTACGTGCTCTAGGGGTTTTTTAATATTGGTGACGTCGGCTAAAAATATCCAATATCCAAGGTTCTTATTTACGGAATGTACACCATAGAGTATGTTTATGTTGTTTTCGAAAAATACTTTAGCTATTTTAGCTATCATTCCAGGCATATTTCTCAAAATAAAGCTAAAGAACACTAGCTTCTCATTAGAACCTCGCTTAGCTATTGTAGGTAAGTATATGTTTGTCAACTATTCAACACCATGCTTTCAAGAGAAAGTGTACTTAGTTTATACTTTAAGTTAAATAACGTTTAAGTACACTTAAAAATGTACACAATATCGTTCTAGCAGTGAGAGAAAATGCCTAAAATCCTGGTCACGGAATTCGTTTCGAGCACTAGTCCTCACGATGAAGCTTCTATTAGAGCATACTGGGAACTAGTGCTCGAAGGCTTTTCCATGGCGTACACAGCAGCTAAAGTTTTAAAGGACGCAGGTGCCGAAGTCCATCTCACTTTAAGCTACATGTTCGAGAACATGAAACTCCCCTTCAGAACAGCGATTGTAGGGAAAAAGGAAGATTATTTTGACGTACTTGAAAAAATTGAGACCTTATATGATTACGTGCTTCTCATAGCCCCACCTAGGGAGCTTATGAAGGCCTCAAAAATAGTTAAAGATAAAATACTAGGTCCAACGTATGATTGCATACTTACATTCTCTAATAAGAAGAGTACATATAAGTTCCTTGAAGAACGCGGTATACAAGTGCCTAGAACTAAGTATTTACGTAAGGGAAGGACATTAGAGGGAGAAAGCATACCCTATCCTGTTGTTGTTAAACCTGTTGATATGGCGGGTGGAGCAGGTATAACTTTAGCGAAAACACCAGATAACTTGGAGTATGCGTTAAACCGTGCATGGGATAATACTTTTTCGGAGGAAATAGCTGTTCAGGAATTTTTAGTAGGAGTACATGCAAGCATATCCGTAATATCCGATGGTTCCAATGTACACTTCATTTCTAATAATATTCAATTAATAGATGTAGGTAGTAAAGGAGAATTAAAATACTATGGTGGAATAACCCCGCTAAGGAATAGTGAAATGTTAGAGAAATCACTAAGTATCATAAACAAGATGCTTAAAGGGTGCAACTGTCTCAGAGGATATTTCGGATTAGATGTAGTATGGGTTAATTGGAGACCTTACGTTGTTGAAGTGAATCCGCGGTTAACAACGTCGTTTATAGGGTTAGCTGAAGTACTAGGTGAAGACCTCGGCAAGCTTATTCTTTACTCAGTAGGCGAGGAGAAGTTTCATAGAAAAACACGTTTTAACTTCGAGAACTATTCCTACTATGTGATACTGGATAGAACAGTGAAAACTCTGCGTCACGAAAGAATTCTTCAACCCGGGAAGTCTAGGAGGAGCATTGTCGTCGGTGTAGCGGAAAGCATAGATGATGTTTTTCTAAGAGTAAGAGAGCTTAGAAGTAGTAGTAAGGTTTAGTTATTACTCCTTTATGTAAAGAGGTTGCTACAAGAGCTTTATTTACACCTATTTTGCAAAGATTTTTCAAATCCTCTAACCCTCTAATGCCTCCGCCAACAGCTACTTCTCTACTTAGGCAATTCTCTGCAATGATCTTGGCAAGACCAATATCAGGTCCTTTGAGAGTTCCTACAGCATTCAGAAATAGTATTATGATTCCTTTATATTCTACATTCTTCATTACGTTTAGAACCTCATGTATACTGTAATGTTCTCTCCCGAATTTTACTTCGCCGTAGAACGTATCTAGACTAATGTACCGTTCTCTAAGTTTTGCTAGGTCTCCAGGTTTCTCTAAGTACTCTGTGCCGATTACTATTGTTAACTTTTCACTATCCTTCATTAATAACCCCTTAACACCTACATCAGCTAGGACTCTAAAGCCTATGGATAAGGCCTTATCTATTATGTTGCTATTTTCTCCTATTCCAAGTATGGAATCTATGTCTGCAATGTAGACCTCGTCGAAACCCATGTTCGCCAATTTTTCAAGTAAAGCATAAGGATTCGATGTATTTACAAGAACACTGTTGGTTAATGGTTTGTATTTCTCTCTAATCCCTGCAACAGCATGAACAACAAGCCCCTTCATAATATCTAATACTGGAACAACTTTTATCTTCATAAACTCGCCTACTAATGATTTCTCAGACAAACATTTTATTTTCTAATGTAAGCTAAAACTTTTCGGTGAGAACCTGTGGAGATTTTAGGCTTAGACATTGGCGGCGCCAATTTAAAAGCAATTAAGTTAAACGTTTCAAATGGGAGGATACATGTTAAGGAAGTAATTAGGGAATACTTTCCTGTATGGATTTTAGGTAAGGACGGGGTAGTTGAAGGTCTTAAGAAGCTGAAGAAGAGGGTTAATCCTTCTCCGAACTATGTTGTTTCTACTACTATGACTGCAGAGCTGAGTGACCTATTTAGGAATAAAAGTGAAGGAGTAAGGTTCATAGTGAGAACAGTTGAAGAGGTATTCAGCGATGCTTCCCGCAGGTTTTACGTTAATGTTAAAAGCAAACTCGTAGGGTACAGTGAAGCATATAGGAATCCGTTAGAGATTGCAGCTGCAAACTGGGCTGCTTCAGCATGGCTCATATCTAAAAAACTTAGAAACTGCATCTTCGTCGACATAGGAAGTACGAGTACAACCATAGTTCCAATAGTAAACGGGGAAATCAATGTGAAGGGATATACTGACCCGGAAAAACTTGTCTATGGTGAACTAGTATATCTAGGTGTTCTCAGGACTAATATTTGCTCCATAGTAGATAAAGTTCCATATAAGGGACTGCTTGCACGTATTTCCTCAGAGAAGTTTGCTTTATCAGGAGATGTATGTTTGGTTCTAGGCAAGATAGGTGTTAAGGACTATACTACTGAAACGGCTGATGGTAGAGGCAGGAATATGAGAGAATGTTTAGATAGGCTCTCTAGGGTTCCATGTGCTGATAACGAAATTTTAAATGATTACGAAATTCTTGAGATTGCACGTTACGTGTACGAATCTATGGTGTTTAGGATTTTTGAAGCTCTTATCCAAGTAAGGTCTAGAATAGCTAGTTTAGGATATAATCCTAGTACGTTTAAGGTATGTACGGCAGGTTTAGGCTCATTTCTAGCTAAAGAAGCAGCTAAGAGAGCAGGGTTTAAAGATGTAATTGATGTTTCAAGTATTTATGGTAAGAAGATTTCCCACATTTTGCCGGCATATGCTGTTGCACTAATGGCATTAGAGGTTTTAGGGAAATGAAAACTTTAGTTGTTAAAGTAGGAGGCAGTTTGTTAAGATCACCAGTAATCATAAGTAATATTGCAAATATATTAGCTAGGCTGAAACCAGGGAAAGTAATTGTTCCTGGGGGCGGTATTTTCGCTGATGTTGTTAGAAAATTATTCGTGGAACATAAGATTACCTCCGAGGAAGCTCATTATATGGCTATAAAAGCTATGGAAATACATTCTGTAATGTTATCTTATAGGTTAAGAACCTCTAAGCTATGCTCAACATTAGAGGAGATAGTTTCAACGTTAAGTGAAGGTAAAATAGCTATAGTGCTACCATACGAGATAATTAGGAAAGTAAATATTTTACCTGAATCTTGGAGCATTACTAGCGATTCCATAGCTGTTCTCATAGGTATACTGTTAGGCGCTGACCTAGTAGTGTTGTTGAAGAATGTTGATGGAGTGTATGTTAATGGTAAGGTGGTTAAAGAGCTGAAGGCAAGTAGTGTTTCAACACTTAAGGGATATGCTGATGACTATGTGCTGGAGCTTATTAAACGATTTAAGGTTAAAGTAGCTATAGTTAACGGTTTAAAACCGGAAATTCTGAAGTACTTAGTTAGCGGAAGAAAATGTCCTCAACCATACACTCTAATTACCGCTTAATTTTCTCCCTTACAACATATTCAACTATTTTCTTAGCAATGTCAATTTTCGTTACCCTCTGAATACCTTTCCATCCAGGTTGGCTATTGACCTCTATAACATATTTTTCTCCTTCAACCTCGACAATATCTATTCCAGCTACATCACAGCCTACTATTTTCGCTGTTTTTACAGCTATTTCGGTTATCTCATCGGTTATCTTGAGGGGTTTAGGTTTCGCCCCTCTTGCTATGTTAGTCTTCCATGAGCCTGGCAGCTCCCTGTACATTGCGGCTACAACATTTTCACCTACAACAAAAGCTCTAATATCTCTACCCCCGTGTTTTAGAAATTCTTGAAGGTAAAGTACGTGCCTAAGATACCTTAAATCAGCTAGTACTCTCCATGCAAAATCCCTATCTTTTAACAGGAACGATCCTAGGCCCTTAGAGCCGAATAGTGGTTTCACTACAATACCTTTTTCGAAGCTAAGCCTTTTCACTGCTTCATTAACGTTTTCCGTAACTATGGTGTAAGGTACTTTTATACCGTTTTTCGATAGAAGTGCTAAAGTTCTATGTTTATTTATAGCTATTTCTATTGCCTTAGGAGAGTTAATTACAGGTACTCCAAGGTTTTCTAGCAAATGCAGAGTATCCATTCTGAAAAATGCTTGCTCAAAAGATAGTCTGCCTAAAGGCCTAACTATTAATGCTGAAAGTTTTTCACCTAGGTCAACATTGTTTGAGAAAACTTTGTACCCGTTTTCGCCTATCTCCGTGTACAAGCTTCTGAAATTAAATGGGAATGGTTCATGACCTAGCTCTATAATTGCTCTTGTTAATTGTGTTGTTGCCCATCCATGAATATTCCTAGTAACAATACCTATGGTTACCATAGGCTAATCTACCGTTTAAAAAGTAGGGAAAGGAAAGTAATAAAAAAGACTATTTTACTTCTTGAAATGCTACGCTTCTTTTTAGAACTTCAGCGTTTATGTATCCTGCTTTAAATGTTGAACCTGTTTTCACATTAAATACGACATACATTGCTGGCGCAAATAGGTTCGGATCTATTTTGTAGAAGTCGAAGCCTGCCTCCTTAAATGCCTCATAGAATGGTTTACCGTAGTCTCTTGAAGTACATGATGGTGCTTTCTTCAGGAATTCAACTATTTCACTGTCCTTGGCGTTTACGAAGTATGTTGCTACTCCTCCGTAAAGTATCATGTCGTTTGTTCTACCCATAGCTACTGTGGGGTCTGGGTGTGGTGGTGCTATTGGTGCTTCTCCTTGGCCTGCAATGAATCTGTCTAGATGGAAACCTACGGTGTGTAGTTTATGAATTCCTGTTTCAACTATTCTGGCGCTTATCTGTACTGAACCTGCTATGCTCTGAGTTGGTGTTATTATTACTGTTACGTTTTGCGGTTTTACACCGCACTTCTCAGCTATTAGTTTTATAGCTTCTTCTGTGGGATACTTTTCTGCTTCAAGAATTATTAGCGCTTCATCATGTTCATCCTTGTACCCTATTTCCTGAAATAGTTTCTTAGGTTTGAGAGCTAGTGCTCTTGCAGGTCCGCTACCCATTGCGAAGTAGTCTTTAGTTTTAATTCTCCACCCAGCATACTGAGACGCCATGCAGGCTATTACTGGGTGGTCCGTGTATACTATGACCGTTGGTAATGCTAGTCCATCGTAGTCTCTAAAACCTACTTTTATTCTTCCAAGACCTCCCATTGTTGCTTCTGCTACCAATATTCCTGCATCAATTCCTCCTTTAGCCTCTATTCCTGCATCTATTATTGTCGAACCTAGTGGCCCGCTAACTACTTTGACGTTATACTCTTTATGGTACTCTATTAGTTTTTGAGCTACTTTAAGACCTAACTTATTTACACTTAAACTGCTTCCAACCATTCGTCTTTCACCACTTCAACAAATTGCTCATAATATTTAAGATGGGGATTATTTTTAATTGAGACAAAAACCTTACCGGGTATAGCTATGTTATCTAAAACGTCCCCTAAGAATAGATAATATGGTCCAGGTATTTTCTCCTTGATGAATTTAGCGTTCTTCTTAATATCTTCAAAGTATAGGCTAGGTGCTATGGATTCAACTCTTCCCAAAATTATTATTTTACCCCCTATCATGTGAGTGCCAGGCCATCCAGCACAGTTTCCTTTTATGAGAATTTGTCCACCAGCCATGTGCATTCCTGGTAAAACGCCTACATTACCTTCTATAAGAATTGCCCCTCCTGACATGTGAGCTCCAACTTCTCTACCGGCGTTCCCATGAATTATTATCATACCCCCTGACATACCGGAATATAGTTCTTCACCTCTGAGCTTACTTCCAACAAATCCTTCAGCGTCTCCGAAAACCTCTATGACGCCTTTCTTCATTTTAGCTCCGAGCCATGGCCCTGCATTTCCTTTAATTATTAGTGTTCCTCCTTTCATCTTGAATCCTGCTAAGGGACCTACATCTCCGTCAACAATTATTTTTCCAGCTGACATTTCTTCTCCAATACGCCTAATTCTACATGAACTAGCTTGGAAAATTATTTCTTGGTCTGAGGGTTTGCTTGCTATTTCACCTGAAACTTCAAATAATTCTCCTAAAGTTCTTCTTCTATTTCCTTCATAAACTCTTATCTTTAAAACCTCCTCTAAGGACAAGCCAGCTATATTGTCAGGTATAACTCTTTCTACTTCAACTGGTACGTTGAATTCATATTTTGGTTTAAGAATTAAAGTCGCCATGTTGTAAATCACCTCGTTTTTAACCTGTTGTTAAAGCGTATGGTTTATGTAGTTCATTTTCTAATATTACATAGTTGTTAAATGTAATAGTATACCATTCATTGAATTTTGCCTTGACGTCTTCGAGAACTTCATGCATTATTACAGGGTCTACTTTAGCCTTAGTGTAGTATGTTTTACCGTAAACCGTCTTAACAACTTTGCCATCCTTAACCACTATTTCCCCGCTCTTTATCGTGTATGCAGCATACTTTATCGCCTTGATTAGTTTCTTATAGTCTCTCGTAGGATCATATGTTCTTGGGTCAATATCGTATATTGCTATGTCAGCATCCGCGCCTACACCTAAATGTCCTTTGAACTTATCAACACCAATGATTTTAGCTGGTGCTACTCTTGTACATAGGATAAATTCTTCAAACGTGTATTCTCTATCTATGGCCGGTAATGATAGCTTCTTTAATGCTCTCTTATTTAGTTTCTTCATTTCATCTTCTCTAGCTTTCTTACTCATAAGCCAAGCTATTATTTGAGGATACCTTGTAAATGGGCCAGCATTCGGGTGATCTGTTGAAACAACAACTTTACTAGCGTCTTTAACTAGTAATGCCATCTCTAAGCCTATGCCCCATTGGATAACGTTTGTGTAAATATGTCTTCTAAATGTATAAGGAACTACGCCTGAGGCTGTTTCGTTTTCAACGTCTCCTGCTGCCCACTTCCATTTAGCTATGTGGTAAAGCACGTATTCCCATGGGGCATCAGCAGTCATGGTTACTGTAGGCATGAAAACTACTTGACCCATATCGAACGTTACACTATCTAAAGAGTTAATTAGCTTAGCTAATTCCTCAGCACCTGAAGTCATTGTAGCATAAGAATCTCCCTTAAATGCATTGAACTGTATGTGAGCTAAATGTATGCTTAAACCTCTCTGATTAACAATATCCGCTACAGCTTTTATCGTATTTATTGTCGAAGCGTAGTTCCCTGGGACACCAAGCATATTAGCATGAACGTGTATTGGATGAGGTATTTTCAAATCTCTAACAGCATTAGCTAAAGCAACTAGAATATCTCTAGGTGTAACAGAAGTCCCTGGAATAACTTCGTCAACATCAAGAGGTTTCGTAGCAACACCTCTACTCCAAGCTTCAGCAGAACCTGGGTCTACAAGTTTAACGGCATATGATTTTGTTGCTTCAAGAATCCAAGCTATAAAAGCATTTATTCTTTCCTGTTCTTTATGTTCAATATATTCCAGAATAAACCAGTTAGAGTCTAGAAGTAAATTGACTCCTTTATCTATTATTGGTGTATCATCTAATTCATGGTGAGTATGTCTAGTATAAATTGGTGGGCTAGCAGCTTCCATAACCATGGTCCAGCCCATACGAGCATACTTGTAACCTATCGTCGTAACTGAAGGCACAGCAATACCTGTACCTGAACGTTTAACACCAGGTACTGCTACTACTCTACCTCCCTTCTTATAATGATCATTAGGCATTAGTAGTCTTCCTGTAGAGACCTTGGGACCCGCTATATGAGAATGTATGTCTACTCCTCCAGGTACTACGAGCTTACCTGAAGCATCAATAACTTTAGCGTATCTTAAATCTACTTCTTCTGGTGGAACTATTTTTCCATCTTTAACTCCTATGTCCATAACTTCTCCATGAACATTGTTTAGCGGGTCTATTACGTAGCCGTTTTTAATGAGTATTTGGGTCATTTACTTTTTCACCCCAAGTTTCTCCTTAACTTTCTCAAGAAGCATACGTACTATTTCTTCATCGCATAAAACTCCTGGTGGTGGGTCAACTATTTTCTTTAACCTAATAGGTACTTCGTCCATTCTATAAGCCGTGCCAGGGCATTCTATTCCTACAAATGCCGACGGGATAACTACTTTAGAGAACGCTGCTGTTAATGACCACTTCGGATCTATGGTTATTATAGGTACCTTCATCATGTTCTCAACAACTTTCTTCGGAAAATGTGCAAGAGGATCAGATGCTATGTTTAGTAGCGCATCAGCTTCGCCTCTTAGGAAAATATCTGCTGTTGAAGTTATTCCTGGCTGATATCTTGGATATTTTCTTGAAAAATCAACAGCATATGGATATCCTGTGGTCCATATCATTACAAGGTCTGCTCCAGTAACGTTAAAATGACCTCTCATAGGTATGATAACCCATTTTGATATGGTGTTCAGATCATGTAGTAACCGAAATAATTCCTCAAAGTTTTTCTCCTTAGCTCCGCTCATAGTTAGCCCTACGCCAACAAACATTACTCCAAACTTAGCTGACATTAAAATATCAGCTAGCTCAACAATCTTCTCCCTAGGTACTCCAGCTATTACTGGAGCCTCAAGCTCCTTACCTTGTACAAGAAGTCTTAACGCTACTAGAAGTTCGAAATCTTTACCTGGTTCAACCTGTATAAACATGTCTGCGTTTCTTGCTGCTCCTGTTTTCCTAACATCAATGACAATTAGTTTTCTATCTTTCCTGCCTTTCCTAAACCTACCTATGGATGTAAATGAGTATCTGGTTGGATGCATTGGGTGGGCTTCAGTTACGTTAGAACCCCAGTAAACTATTACGTCAGCTCTGTTCTTTATTTGACCGAGAGTAGATTTTGGCATACCTATTTCGTGGAATCCTAAAGCCGTAGGTCCATGGCAGAATGTTGCTGTTTGATCAAAAACTCCTCCTACTATTTCAGCTAGTTCTAAACCTAACCTAATAGTTTCAATACTTGTAGAAGACCAACCATAAAGTACGGGATATTTAGCGTTTACAAGAATTTCAGCTGCTTTCTCTATAGCCTTCTCTAAAGGTACTTTAACAAATTCTCCATTAACTTTTATTCTCGGTTCTAAAATTCTACTTTCATAAATTCCCATAAATTTAGATAAGCTTAATGGACATGCATTCACTACTTTAACTATTCTATTACCATAAACATTAACTATTAAATTATCACATAAGCAGCCACAGAATGGACATACTACGTCAGTAAATCTTTTTACGTCACCTTTAGCTTCAATCTCCAAGGACATACCTAGGTTAGGTAAGGGCTGGCCATCATAACCGTAGATTTTACTTAAAGGTGTTACTGGCTCATCAGTTTTCATGACCTTTACGGGGATACTTTTGAAACCGGGCATTCCTGTGCTATCTGTTCTAGGCTCAACAACGCATTCTGCCCAAGGACCCATAGGGATAAATATGATGCCCTCAGGGACCTCAGCACCTACCTGTGCTTTAACGACAACCTCTCCCCCTGGACCCATGACTTTAACTGTGTCTCTGCTTTTTACACCCAATTTGGCCATGTCCTTGGGATTGAGTCTTGCTACTGCAACGTATTCCTCATAGTGTTTTGACAGTTTTTCCTCTACTTTAGTTCCTTGTAGTATTGTTCTGCCAGTTACTAAAATAAGGTTAAGTGAGTTTATTTGCTTAGACAAAAACCCCTCACCCTGGTTTTTCAAGTAGCTTCTTCTTAGTTAGCGTTCTTCCCGTTGGGTGGTGTGGTGTTCTTAGTATTACGTCTTCTGCTTTTTCAAGTTCCCTAGCTTCTTCAGCAAGTTTTGCAGCTATCCTCAGCATTTCATGGCCTGCCGCGGCTGTTACAATATAGCGCTTTGGTTCTTGGATAACGAAGCATGCCTCAGTTGTTAATGATGCTACTCTCCTGGCTATCTCATATGCTGCAATAGCTTTAGCTTTAGCATATGGGTTGGTGAAACCTCCGTATTTTTCGATAGCATTCTTATCTATCTTCAGCTTTGGAAGCTCCGGTTCTTCACCTTTCTTTAAAGCATCTATTACCTTGTCTATAGCTTCAGTAACTATTCTTAAAGCTCCTGTAGCGGATAGTACTCCTAGAACATATGAGTTAAATAGTGCCATTTCTGTTGGATCTAAGAATTCTCTTCTAGCACCTATCATTGGGTCCCCATAAACCAGTATGTATCCGTATCCTTCTGCTTCAAAGTCTTTCGCAGCTTTCTTCGTTGGTTCATCAGAGATTATTATGACTCTCTTACCAGCTTCCTTTAGCTTTTTAGCTATCTTCTTTATTATTTTCACGTTTGCAGGTGCTGCTACGATGTATAAATCATGATTTGCTTCTATAGCAGCTTTTAAGAGGTTTTCATCAGCAACCATTTTAGCGCCTGTACCATACACTCTAACATCAACATCTTTTCTATCAGCTCTTTCATCCAGTAAGTACTCTAGAATTACTGAAGTCCCTATGGCCCCCGGCTTTATAATACCTATTTTAACGACTTTACCTTCTTCACTCATGAGAAATCACCTTAGAAGTTTATGTTTTCAACAGCCTTTAAGGCTTCCGTAAGGTAGATTTTGTATTTCCCTAGTTTTCCACCAAAATTACCTGCAGTTATTTTAACTATTCCTGGAACCTTAACCGCAGCCTTAATTGCTACACCCATTGCTTTAGCTACAGCTTTCGGTGTTAAGCCATTAATAACTATTTCATATACGCTCTTAACTCCTTCAGGTATTTCGCTGTCAGGAGCGATTCCTCTAAGTGTTGGACAGTATTTGTGGTTTGTTGTGGCTATTAACTTAGGGTACTTCATGGAACCTGGTTTAGAACCCGCTCTGACAACGCCGCCAGGGAATGGTGTAATAACGCCAGTAACGTATTTATGTATTGCTTCTACAGCTCTAGTCGCTGCTTCAAGCCCGGCATCCATGTTTTCCGCAAGTATGAAAATATTACCTCCAGCAACACCTTTAACAACAGCTATTGTTTCTTCTATCATGAATTCCCCTTCCATAACTGGAACGACCCACATCGTCCTGCCAAACATTTTAACTTTTCTCTGATAACCATCACCAAACATTGCTATAACATCGCCTACTCTCATTTTCCTCTTAACAGGAGGTAGTCCGTCAAAGGCTCTTGTTGTTGGTGCTGTTAAAATACACTGACTTAGCCTAGCTATTACTTGCTGTCTTAGCTCAGGATACGATTTCTGGAAAATCTGAATTAAAACTCCGGGTCTTTTATCCGGTGTTTTCTCTGGTGGTACAAACTTTTCAATACCTGATTCAGCAGGTGACATTATTATTGATGATCCGAAACCTGTTGCTTCTAATCCTGCGATTTCAGCCCACTTATAATTCTTAGCGGTTATTAGTACTCTTGTAGCATACATGGGGAATGCTTCAGCGAAAGTCTCTTCTATTTCAACTCCGTTTAGCTTCATGAATAAAACCCTTATGGATTATGTTTTCAGACCTTTATTAACTCTTCCATAAGTTGGGTATATGTGGCTAACGAATAGGAGTTAAAGGTGAAATAATCTCTACGAGAACATATACTTATTGAAAATTAGGGCTTAGGGAATTTTTCTTTAAGCTTTCTTCTAGCAACCTTCTTTGCCTCTTCAAGTATGGTTCTTGCTTCAGCAGATACGTAGGGAGCTTCAACGGTAAAGTTTAGACCTTCAATGGATAAGGACTGTGCTAGGTCGCTTAGAGAGTAATGTACGTTTTCAAGTTCTAAGGAAACCTCGGGCATAATGTTCTTCATAGATTTACTTAGCTCTAAGACTATAGGCTCTAGCTGGGCAACTATCGTAGCAGCATTTTGGGCATGAAGTATTGTTTCGAGTCTTAGCAGTACTTTCTCAAGGGCTAACTTAGAAACTGTTAATGTTCCTACTATTTTCCTTAATTCAGCCAGTTCATTAGCGTAAATTGCGGCTCTATGCTCATCTCCTCTGAGCTTAGATTTCACAATTTCATTGTATAATCTTTTCTCCCTATCTTCTAATTTTATAAGAAATCTGTTTATTTTGGCTATTTCACTGTTCAACTTATATATGGAATATGTAATTTTCTCTCCTATGTTCTTACTTTTCAAAACCTTTTTCAGCTCTTCGTCTTCGCTTTTGCTTAGAAAATGAATCACACTAAGCCCCTAAAATAACTACACTATTTAGATTGTGTTTTAAATTTAATGGGTAAATACTATACGTTCCTAGTTATTCCATACAGGAAGAAACAATCTCTTTAAGCTCCTTAACCTTGCTTCTAGATACTTTCCCCAATCTACCTCCATGGCAAGCAGCTGTTCTAACACCTACAACATCGAAATCAAGTTCGTAAGCTATTTTTATATGTTCCTTCCTTAACCCTCCTGCTAATGCTGTTAAGAGACTTCTCTCCTTAGCTTTAACTACGAATTGTTCCAGATAGCTTAATGTTAAATAGTTAAACGTATTTGTTCCATCCTTTATTCTAGTATCTATCATAACACCATCAGCCTCAGTTTTGTATGCTATTTCAGGTAAGTTGAGTGGGTTAATTGACTTTACTTTTCTAAAATCAGCATACCCTACCAATATGACTTTGGAAGAACTTGCTTCCTTAGCTCCTTCAACAACGCTTCTTGCGATGTTATATGCTGTTTCAACATCGTTTGCCTCAATACCTACTTTAATGTAGTTTAGCTTCATTGACGCTAGAAAATATGCTGCAAGCCTAACTGTTGAGGGACAACATTTAACATCGCCTACTGCAGCACTTAATTCACATTTAATATTCTTAGAATTAATTATGTTTACAATATTTCTCAGTACTTCGGGTTTAGGAGCGCCTAAACTTCCTGAAGACGGGTCCTTAACATCTACTATATCTGCTCCACCCTCAACTGCATCAAAGAGTTCTTCAGGATACCATATTGATACCAAAAGCCTCATAGCTGTACACTCCACATATACGCGGTGGTAGTAGCTTGGACCCGTGAGCAAAGTGGTTGTACGGTACGTTAATATTTAATTTAAGTAATCTATATAGAATCATTCGGAACTTGGGAAGAACAATCATGGAACATAGAGGTCTTTACTTTAGAGATAAAGTGGCTATGGCTATCGTTATAGTTTTCATAGTAGTGTTTTTCATAGACCTAATGGTGAACCTGTTTTTTGTCTTGCCAACAATAACTCTCCCTTCGCCAATAGTTGACTTAATAACAACAGACAAGAACTTACCGGGTGAAGCTAGAGACTACGCGTTAAGTGACTTTATAATAATAAGGAAAGTTTCTGGAAGAGTTAGAGTAATTTGGCGTGCCCCGAACAACTTAATTCTCCTGAGTATCTACGGTTAAACATAGTTTTTTACTTAGTTTCCTTCATTGCTATACCCATGTTAGTAGCTAATATAAACGTAGGTAAAGTTCTGAAAGACACCATCATAGAATACGCGAAATCTGTAATTGTCCCCTTACTTTTAGCTGAAATACTTAGTGTCAATAGATTATTCGGATCAATAGGATACTATTATGCTAAGCTAGTATTCACTAAACTTGACATGATCCCTCAGGAAGAATATGCAAAAGCATTAGTATTGTACTTTCTCTCACAATATTCTGAAAAGTGGATCATAATTTTTGGATTCATAGGATTAGCTACGCTTTTCATACTAAGATCGGTTAGAAGAGATACCATTCCGGGAATGCTTTCTGAAGCACTCAATTTCATAGTGTTAAACGCTTTCTACTTCTCATCCTATGTTTTAATAGCGCATATGGTCTTATTTCGCGAACACTTGTTTAACTATTTCCTAATATTCATTGCCATGTTACTTCCCATAATTAGAATGTTGTTAGTTATAAAAGCTCCCGAAGGTGTTTAATCCATTTAAATTAAACCCTATTTCTCTACTGTACCTTTTTATCTTTTAATAAACAATGGAAAGACAATTGATCATCTAATCATTCCCAATGTTGTTGAGGGCATAAAGTAGCGATGACTATTGCTCTTCAATACTAAATAGTGTTGCATAAGATTTTACTAAATATTTGTTCTGAATTATCGTATAAAGGGTAAGTGCCTAAATGTTTGACCCATATGTTGTAAGAAACGATTTCCCTACACTTAGCATTAAAGTTCACGGTAAACCACTAGTTTACCTGGATAACGCAGCTACAAGCCATAGGCCTAAACAAGTTATTGAAACTGTAAGGAAATTCTATGAAGAATACAATGCAAATGTTGAAAGAGGGCTTCACTATTTAAGTCAGAAAGCTTCTGAAATGTATGAGGAAGCTCATGAGATCGTAGCTAAGTTTATTGGGGCTAGAAGCTGGGAGGAAATAGTTTTCACATATAATAGCACATATGCTTTAAACATGCTTGCCCTAATGATGGGTTTCAACATTCTTGAGGAAGGAAATGAAATACTAATCACTCTTATGGAACATCATAGTAATATGCTTCCATGGAGGTTTATAGCTAGAAGGGTAGGTGCTAAAGTTAAATACATTATGATAAGGAGCGATTATACTCTTGACTATAAGGACTTAGAGAACAAGATTTCTGATAAAACAAAAATTGTTGCTATAACTCAGATGTCTAATGTTCTAGGTACAATAAATGACGTAAAGTATGTAGCTAAGTTAGCACATAAGGTTGGTGCTATCGTTATTGCTGATGGTGCGCAATCAGTACCTCATATGCCCGTTAATGTCAGAGAATTGGATGTAGATTTCCTAGTTTTTAGCAGCCATAAAATGTTAGGACCCACAGGCCTAGGTGTCCTTTACGGGAGAAAGGACTTTTTAGAAGAATTAAACCCTGTGATTGCCGGTGGGGGGACAATAAAAGATGTTACGCTGAAGGAGGTCATTTGGGCGAACCTTCCTGAAAAGTTTGAAGCCGGTACTCCTCATATTGCAGGTGCTATAGGCTTAGCTGAAGCAATAAAGTACTTGGAGAAGATAGGTATGGAAAACATAAGGGAACATGAGAAGCAGCTAACAGAGTATACTCTTAAACTTTTAAGTGAGGAATTAGAGGATTTCGTAAAACACTATGGTCCAACAGATTTAAGTGTTAAAGGAGGTATAGTAGCGTTTAACGCTAAAAACTACGATCACCATGCAGTAGCTGCTTTCCTAGATACTGAAGGTATCGCTGTTAGAAGTGGAATGCATTGTGCACATCCACTACATCATTACCTAGGTTTAAGGGGGACTGTTAGAGCAAGTTTCTACTTGTACAATGTTAAAGAGGATGTTGATGCTCTAATTGATGCTTTAAAGAAATTAAAGAAAATTAGCGGGTAATCATATATTTCTAACAGGTTATAAACATAGATTTGTGAAGTAAGTTGCTAGAAAAGGTAATAATGGCTGCTATAGGCGAAATTAAGAGTGAGTGTTTTACGACAAAAGACGTAATAGATGTTCTTAAACTAAAATATCCTAAAACGTATAGGTCAATAGTTAAGAAGTATGGCTACTCAGGTTACAATTTTAGATGCTATGTGGCAGCATCTCTTAGAGCATTGGTTGCTAAAGGACTTTTAACTAGAGGAAAAAGTACTTGTAAGGGTAAGAAGGGATTTAGAAAAACACCCAAAGGTATTGGATGGAGTTCTCCATGTATTGCTGAATGGTGTAAAGCTCAGAAAACATTACCTGAATTTCTTTACAATAAATAGTCCTTTTAGGATTAAAGTTATAAATTACCTTGAACTCTATGTTTTCGGGTGTTCTTATTTGGAAAAAAGAAGTATCGTAATTATTGGTGGAGGGACTGGAGGTTCTACTGTTGCTTCGTTTATCAGAAAGTTTGATAGGGAATCTGAAATAACAATTTTTGAAGCAGGAAAGTGGCCTACATATTCTCCTTGCGGTATGCCATTTGCACTAGCGGGCACAGTGAAGGGTTTTGATAAGCTCATAGAATTAACCCCAACGTACTTTGAAAAATTAAAAATAAATTACCATTTAGAAACGAAAGTTACGAAAATAGATTATAAAGGGAGGAAGATAGTTTATGTAAAAAATGGCGAAGAGTTTGAGAAAGATTTTGATGTTTTAGTTATAGCTACTGGTAGTAAAGGTAGGAGACTTAAAGTTGAAGGATCAGATTTGAAAGGAATATTTACAGCTAAAACTATGGACAACTTCAAGTCTATCGATGAGTACATTAGAAAAAGAAATGTTAAGAAAGCAGCCATAGTTGGTGCAGGTTTCACTGCAGCTGAAGTTGCCGAAGCATTAACTATGAGAAACATTAAGACATATGTTCTTCATAGGGGAGAAACTATTTTGAGGAAACTATTTGACGAAGACTTCGCTAAGGCAATTATGAGCACTATGTCAGCTCATGGAGTAGTGTTTATGCCTGGACGCCATGTTCGAAAGTATGTTGGAGAAAATGGTTATGTGAAGAAAGTATTCACAGAGGAAGGTGACATATTAGATGTAGATATGGTTGTTGAAGCAATAGGTGCAGCTCCTAATGTAGAGTTAGCTAGGGAGGCAGGTGTTGAGATAAGTGAGAAGACTGGAGCAATAAAGGTTAATGAGTACATGGAAACAAACTTAAAAGACATATACGCTGTTGGTGACTGTGCTTCCTCATTTAATGCAGTAACAGGTGAAGAGGAATCTAGTATGCTAGCTACAACAGCTTTCAGACAAGCAAGAATAGCTGCCTATAATATTTTAGGAAAAAGAGTAAAGTATCCAGGGCATTTAGAGACAGCAGGTCTTAAAGCATTTGAACTCTATGCAGGAACAACAGGATTAATAAATGCCATAGCTAAAAACAAAGGTATTGACAGCATAGCAGTAACACTAAGTTTACCATCGAATCCCTACTATTACCCGGGTGCTGTAGACATAAAATTTAAACTCATAGTTGATAAGAGCAATGGAAGGATTATAGGTGCTCAAGCTTTAAGCAGGAAAAACATAGCGAACTTGGTAACGGCAGCTTCATTCCTTATAATGAACAAAATGAATATATTGGATGTAACAGTTATGGAGTGGTGCTATGCGCCACCACTATCGTATGGCTGGAATGTTATTGTTGAAGCAGCTTTTCAAGCAGCAAAAAGACTGAAAATACTTTAACTAATATATTTTCACTATCTCGTATGTTGTTGTTCTCTGAGCAGGTATTCTACCGGCATCCCTTATTATCCTAATTATTCTTTCTACTGGAAGCCATGCTCCTGAAGTCGCACCAGCAGCTCTTGAAATGTTTTCCTCCATAAGTGTTCCTCCGAAATCATTAGCTCCAGCATTTAGTATTGCTTGAGCATATTTTGGCCCGAGCTTAACCCATGATACTTGAATGTTTTTAATGTAATTATTTAAGAAAATTCTTGAAACCGCATGAACTTTTAGGTCCTCTAAACCTGTGGCGCCGGGTCTAGCTATACCCGAGGTGTAAAGTCTTGTCTTATAATGTATGAATGAGAGAGGAACAAATTCTGTAAAGCCATGTGTTTCTTTCTGTATTTCCCTAATTATGTTTAGGTGTTTTGCTTTATGCTTGCTTGTATCTATATGGCCATACATCATTGTTGATGTTGTAGGAATACCCAAACTATGAGCTGTTTTAATTATTTCAATCCACGTCTTCACATTTATTTTTCTAGGGCAAATTATTTTTCTAACTTCATCGTCAAGTATTTCAGCAGCTGTTCCAGGCATACTATCTAAACCTGCCTCCTTAAGCATTTTAAGAGCTTCCCTGTAAGATACATCCATTTTAGTTGCAAAATAGTGTACTTCTTGAGGTGAGAACGCATGTATATGTATCTCAGGTAAAACCTTCTTAATACTCCTTAAAATGTCGAGATAGAACTCAGGGCTTATTTTAGGATTTATTGCACCCTGAATACATACTTCGGTTACACCATGCTTCCATGCTTCAAGAGCCTTTTTCACAATCTCATTTATTGTTAAAGTATATGCTTCAGGATGCCCTACGGGTTTGGAATATGCGCAGAAGTTGCAATTTATCATGCATTCATTTGTAAAGTTAATGTTTCTATTAACAACAAATGTTACTATATCGCCTACTGTTCTCCATCTTAAATAATCAGCAACAATTGCTAAAATGTTTACCTCAAAGTTTTTGGCCTCAAAAAGCCTTACTGAGTCTTTCTCGGAAATGTCTTTACCGCTAAGAGCTTTATCTATAATATCTGTAAACTGTGGATCTAAATCCTTGACCAGCCTCTCTATAGCATATACTATGGTTTCTTTCTCCACTAAAGCCAAATTTTAACCTCTATTCTTTAGTAGTCTGATAAGAAATTAGAAACCTACTATAAAAAATATTTTTAATTTAAAGGGCTACCATGGAGTACATTGCGGCAGCGTCCTTTATTGTTTCACTTGCGGATATTAGCTTATTGATGTTAATGTTTAGCCTTTGCGGTTTAAGTTATTTCGACGACTATAGGCACTCTATACAGTAACCCGTATTTCCCTGAGAACACTCTAATTTCTGCGCGATAAATTTCTCCTTCTACAGCTTCTGTTGGAGCAGTTATTTTTAACCTTATATTATATACTCTTGATGGTTTTCCTGTAGTTTCTGGATATAGTTTAAGCCATGGTACTTCTGGATATGCATATCTTATTTCATATATGAAGTCGAAGCTAACAGGTTCTGGACAGCTATATCCATGGGCAATCACAAAGTATTTGCCTACTTCCGGATTTGTTATAATTACCTCCTCTTCAGCAGTTGGCGTTAATGACATCCCTACTAAAGTATCTCCTCCAGAGAGTACACAGTTTCCATCGGAATCGTAGTATACATACATGTCAATATCTGCGGTTTCTACAGACGGATTAGTGAATACTAAGTCCAAGTATTCTGCATATTCATTAACAGTTACTGTTGCCACCCACCTGAACTCATCCTGCAATAGATTTTCAACCCTTTCTACATCGCTATCTAAAACTATTTCGTAAGCTTTTGCATAGTAAATATCTTTAGCAGTAGATAATACCGTGACGCTTCTGCTCGTAGTAGACCCTGCTTTCAAACGTACTTCTATAGACTTGGGTTCAGAGTATATGTAATGTACTGCTCCTTTAAATGGTTCCGCAGAAGTTGAACCGTCAAATAGTACGTTATGTAGTATTACCTCATAAAGTCCGGGCATGGTTGGTTCAAATAATATTACCTCCATTGCTGTATGAGTGTTCGTCTTCCACATGAACCTTCCTTCGCCTAAATGCCCCCATTCGCTTTCAGCAACAACTTCTAAAGTATATGGTCCCATTATTTCAGGCCAATATTCGCTAAATATGTCAACATAAGGTGCCAATACGTGTATGTTAATGTCCGATTTATTGTTAAGCCACTCAACAACAGTGAAGAATGTTGGCTCTCTCTTTAACAGTTTATTTGAAATTTCGAAGAAGAAGAATCTCCAATCGCCAGTATCAGGTCTCCAAGACCAGTCAATATCTGCTCCTAAAGCCTCATTATCATATAAGCTCTCTACTGTAGGTGCTAAGTGTTTTTGACCATAACCCCCTCCTTTACATGTTAACTGTACTTTAACATTATAAAGCACCGGGATTGTTGCCTCCCCATTATAGGCATTTTTAACCTTTAACATGGCATAGTAGAGACCGGGCCTAGTGTTTCTAGGCACTCTGAGAGAAACTTCTACATTATTGTTGACAATTTTAGCTGAAACATGTGGATTATCTACTTTCTTGTATGCTTGAACTTCGACTGTAACATTATATAGCACTTTGCCTTCATAGAGTGGTGCCCAGAAATCAGATAAACCTATAACTAACCTTCTCTCAGCTCCATTAACTACGCTGACTTTCATGTTAGGGTAGCCAATAGTTATCTCATGTATGTTGCTTTCAGTGTAATCGTACATTATAATGTTTATTTCTTCGTCTTCCCATTCTTCAGGATAATCATAGATGCCGTTTTCGTTTACGTCACTAAACCATTTTCCGTTACCATTAATGTCTACCCATTCATGAAGTGAGAGCGCCGGGAATATATCTGCATGATAATCTCCATCTACATCAAATTGTTCTAAAGGTATAATCATCTTAACTACGATCATGTCGTAATTTAGGAAATCTTTCGGTAGCACTATTGCAATATCCGGTCTACTATAGTGGCTAACACCATCCTCTCCAATAAGTGTTGCATTAACTGCTAATTCATATGTTGCTACATCTTTAAGTTCAAACATGTAATCTTCAACAGTTAACCCTGTAATATTGCCTAAAACATTTAGTGTATCAAAATATTTCCTACCAACCTTTACAGTTCCAAACTCTACGAGTGCAGGTTTTACAATAAGCCTTGAAGGCATAAGTTCTGGATTATTCATGCTCATAACGGCTTCAACAGCTTTACTAGCATTAACCATTCCAGCACCCATAGCTAAAGGATCATAGCCTATATCGTCAGCAGTACTCATTAATATGTCTCTAATATCGTAAGGAGTATATGTGTCTCCGAGAACGCTAAGATATGTTTGAATAGTTAAAGCAGCAACACCAGCTGCAACAGGTGATGAAAGACTTGTACCACCCCATATGGTGTAGTAGCCTGCCCATACAGGTAATGTCCCTAAGTCCCACATACCTAAAGCAACAATGTGCGATCCTAAAGCCCCGGTAGCTGCAGGCCCTCTATTGCTAAAGAACGCTAGGTCCTTATACTGGTGATTATTGGCATCTCTCGGAAACCACTTCGGGCCACGTACTAGTCGGTCAAATACGTAAAGTGATGAAGAAGCACCTACACCTATTGTTCCATAGGAGCTTCCAGGTTCTGTTACTGTTCCATATCCAGGTCCGCCGTTACCTGTAGATGCGAAGAATACAGTGTTTGCTCCATAGAATGCTTCATAAACTTTCATTATCCATTCTAGAAGCCTTGACTCATAATCCCAACCATCGTTTACAACATATGAATCGCCGAAACTAAAGCTTGCAACATCCGCTTCATCCCCAGTATTAGGTATACCGTCTGGTCCTTCAACAACGTAGAAATATGATACTATGAAATTCCATAGGAACAAGTAAATATTACCCACAGGAACAAGTAAAGCTCCTGGGGCTGTACCTACCATCCATAAGAACCCTGTTCCAGCTGCTGCACCAGCACATAATGTTCCATGCTCACCTGTATCAATCATTATAGCTACCAAGTTCCCTGGAGGCTCAATTATTCCCTCATCCCCAAAAGCAATATCAGAGTATGGTACTGGTGTTTCACCATCGGAAATGTAGTAAAGCAAGCCTAAGCTTTCTTCGGGGAAACCATCTCCATCATAGTCTTTTATTAATATTTCCGTTCCACTTCCTAAAACTGCAGGTCTTTCATCAGTAAAGTCGTTGTCGAGGTCGAAGTCTATGTAGACTGTTGTATATTTGTGAGGCTCTTCAGGGTCAACTACTAACACGGGATACTTCCAACCTTCCATAAAAGGCCAACCTGTAAGAACACCTAGATGGTATTCTCCACTCGCCGAAACTATACCTGCAATATTGTAGCCAGTACTGTCTAAAACCCCATTCGCATCCGCGTCTACATCAATACGTGAAGTGTTTACAAAGCCCGAAGCTTGGGTACCAAATATTTTCCAGTAAATCATACCTGTCGGGTCAAATGCCATAGGAAGCCCGGTTTTAGGATCTCTAGCAACCTTAGGCGTATACCAGTTTACCCATAGATCCGGATGCCCGAAATCAACACCAGTATCGACTATTGCTATTTTTACACCATCACCTGTTACACCATATTTTGTCCATGCTTTTAAAGCTGATGTAGTCCATGGTGCTGAAGGTATTGTCTGTAAAGGTTGCTTAAGAATGTTCTTTAATGTTTTCGAATCTATATTCTCAACATTATCCGGCATCCTAGGTTTAGGTGGTTCTACTTTTCTATTTTCAACTATCATTAAGACATAGTCACTATAAGCTATTTTTAGTACTTCAGCAAAATTTGCTTTGATAAGGGCTAAATGTATAGGTTCCCTATCTATCTTATGTAACACTTTTACATACGTAGGTAACTTAGCGCTACCTTTTAAAAGCACTATGAACTGTTTTTCAACCTTAAGTTCGTTACCATCTTTAGCTGAAAATATTTTCTTTCTAATATCAGGATCCAGTTTAATTAATGCTTTACCATGTTTAATATTATTCTTGAATCTAATAGGAGCATATCTCAGATTTTCCTTAACATTCCTCCCAGCTGTATGCGTTTCTTCACCATATACTGGTATTATAGATGCTAACGATATTAATAGCACTGCCAATACTATTACTGAAAATATTTTTAGAGAAACATTTCTATCCATTAAATTTTCACCATAGAGCTAATTGCTATACCTAGTTATATTCCAATAGTGCTTTATAAAAGCTTTTATAATTGAGAAGAGTAAGTAGAGTTACCTTATAATTCTACGTAAGTGCTTAACCACCTGCTAAAATCTCTCACATTCTCTCTTAACAAGCCCGTCATCATTAACAATACTTAAAATTCTATCTTCCAATGTTCTGGGAAACCATTTTTTAAGAATGTATTTTGGATATATTGGTAGTCTTTCTCTAAGTCTGAAACCTAGTTCTTCCACAGCTTTTTTCACTTCAATTATTTTTGGCCATGGGTACCTTATGTTTACGAAATCCGGTGTTAGCGGGGATATTCCTCCCCAATCATTTATTCCTGCCAGTAGAAGTAGTTGATACGCTCCTAGGCTTAGATTTGGCGGTGCTTGAACACTTGTTTCTCCGTGAAATATTAGCCTCGCTATTGCTATGGTCTTGAGAAACACTATAGGTGAAGGTGGTGGACAATGTTCCATAGGTGTTTTAGGTTCCGGCATGAAGTTCTGAATTATTACTTCCTGTATGTGCCCATGTTCTCTATTAATTTCTCTTAAAACAATTAGCGATTTTATCCTCTCCTTCCAAGTTTCACCTATCCCTACAAGTATACCTGTTGTGAACGGTATTTTTAGTTCTCCAGCCTCCCTAATCATTTTAAGTCTTACTTTAGGGTGCTTCCAAGGAGATTTTTCATGAGGCATGCCTTTCTCCATAAGTCTTTCACTTATCGTTTCAAGCATTAAACCCATGCTTGCATTTAATGGTTTCAATTCCGCCATTTCCTTTTTAGTGAGAACACCGATGTTAGTATGTGGCATCATGTACTTTGTTTCCTTTAACACCTTTTCCTCGAAATCCCTGACATATTCTACAGTTGAGCTGTATCCTAGCTTTCTTAGGAACCTCCTTGCTTCTTCATATTTTGTCTCAGGTTTTTCACCTGTACTAACCAAGACCTCTTTTGCCCCAAGTTTCTCTCCAGTCTTAACTATTTTCATAGCGTCTTCGAAAGTTAGGAAACCAGCGCCAGGTGTTCCTGGTTCTTTTCTGAAGCCACAGTAAGCACATTTGTTTCTACATAAGTTCGTTAATGGGACAAACACTTTTCTCGAATATGTTACGATTTTACCGAAGTACTTTTCCTTAACATATAATGCTGCTTTAAGGAGCAACACAAACTCATGAGGGTTAGCAGTAGCTAGAAGTAATGCTTCTTCAAAATTAGCTGGTCTTTCAACACACTTGTTAAGTACTTCAATAAATTCCTTCCTTACACCGTAATCCTTCATTTCTAAACCCTTAACCTATAATGGTTCCATTTTGCCTTTCTTACGATGCCTTATTTCACCCAATACTTCGCTTATAAGCACTTCCAATAATCTCTCACCTAATTCTTTAGAGCATATTTTGCTTGGTTCTTTAAGGTCCTTTATAGACCAAGGCCTTCTAATAAGGCTCTTAACCTTCGATTTTTTAGCCATTATCTTAATTGCTTCTTCAAGAGTTATATCTTTAAATCCCTCCAGCTTTACACCGCAAGCAGCTACTATTGAAGCTTCTATAAGTCCCCCATGAACTATACTTCCTATTTTTGTTCCAAAGTATTTGCTAGCTATTTTCTCTACAGCAGACCATATATCTAGCAACACTATATCAGTTCCATTTACTGTATATTGTAGCTCGGTAACTAAGGTTGTTAGGAGACCCTTATTTCCCCCATGGCCGTTGATAAGCACTACTCTTTCAGGTTTAAGTTTTAACAAGTTTAAAACAATATTTCTTATATATGCTAGAAACACTTCAGGATCTACGCTAACTGTTTCCACGTGTTCTAAGTGTTCTAATGAAACACTGTAGTTTACTGGTGGATATATCGTTGCATTCTCCAGTTTTTCCGCTAATTTTCTGGAAACACATAGTGCTATTAACGTATCTGTGTTTAAAGGTAAAGACCAATGGTATTCATAGGAGCCTATGGGTAGAATTAACGTTTGCATAACTCATGACCTTGTATATTACGTGTATTTCATTACCACACTCACATTTAAATACATTAGCTAGTTTTAGTCTAGGAGACTCTCTAGTATTTCTGTATCCTTCGCCTTGGAAAATACTTACGCCGTTACCGAAAATGTATGGTGCTATGGTTACCCTAATTTCGTTTACAAGGTTTTCCCTAATTAGTGACCAGTTTAGTTTTCCACCACCTTCTACTAGGATTTTTCTTACACCAAGATCGTATAAGGAGGTTAGAGCTTTTGTTAAGCTGATTTTTCCTTCTCCCTGGTCTTCTAATACTATTATTTCAACACCTTTTTCTCTTAAAGCATTAATCTTTTCCTTTTCAGCTCTAGTACTTGTTATAAGCATGGTTTTTGCTTCTGAAACATCGTACACTCTTGCGTTTATAGGTGTTCTTAGCTTTCCATCTACAATTACACGTATTGGGTTTCTTCCTTTAACTAGGCGCACTGTTAGCCTAGGATTGTCCTTAATTACGGTGTTTGCACCAACCATTACTGCATCTACTTCAGCTCTTAAACTATGAAGTCTTTTCAAGTCGTACGGGCAAGATAGTTTCGAATATCCTGCTGGGCTAGCTATTCTCCCGTCTATGGTCATTGTTGAGAAAATTATTACGTAGGGTTTTTTCAACATAAGCTACCACTTCAAATACTTACCTATTTGGGGTTTACTGTAAATTAAAAGCTCCAGTACGTCTCTCCTATCGGTTCTCAGAATTATTGAGGCTAACATGTTTTTAGAATGAACAATATTGGGAGATGTTTTTAGGAACGTAATGTTCGCTTTCATTCCCTCATCTATAAATCCCTCATTCTCTAGTTTCAGTGTTTTAGCAGCATTATACGTTATCATTTTTAGAAATAGTTTAGGTTCAGCTACGCTTCTATCCTGCATTCTAACAATGTTAAAAGCGTATTCTACTTCTCTCCATATATTCGGCAGTATCCATCCCGCATTGTCTGTACCTAGAGAAATGATTACATTTGATTTTAATGCTTCAGCTATTTTAGGAGCACCTACGCCAAAGAAAGTATTTGCTCTTGGACAGAGGACTATAGGTATTTTCTTTTCAGCCAAAACACTAAATTCTTTACTTCCTAAGTGAGTTCCATGAACTATAAAGTCAGGTTTGTAGTGTTTAAGCGTGTATTCGAAATCCCCTTTTTCAAAGCTTTTTCTAGTTTCTGCTACATGCGCGGCAAGGAGTTTGTTTTCTTCCTTAGCTAGCTTATTTAACATATTTAGAAAGCTTGGCTTAAACGATAATGTGCTACTTAATCCTATACCATGACATAGTCTTAGAAGATCTTTTACTTTTTTCTCACCATACCCTTTAACAGGTCTTCCTAAAATTATATGCCTAAATGGGACTTTCCTAAGCGCTTTTAGAGCAAGCTTTACTCCTTTTATTCCTCCTTCTCTAAAATCTGCTGCTGCTGAAACACCCGTTGATTTTAAATATTTAAGAGTATAAGTGATTGACTTAGCTATGTCTTTACTTGCTGTTTCTCGGAGCAGTCTATGTTTTAAACCATGTGGTGGCTTTACTAGCTCCTCTATGCTTAGCTTTAATCCTGAACCTGAAAAGATGAAATCCGCTGAATGTATATGAGCATTTATCGGTGACGGGATTGCTATGGCATTTATGTTTAAAGGTTTTTCAGTAAATCCTCTGTGAGAAAAGCCTATATTCGCTATTAAACCTTTTTCAATATCTAATGTTAGGTTTATGTTTTCCTTAATTTCATAGTCTTTTCCTACAACAACGTATTTTATGTTAAGCGTTTTCTCCAAATAATAGCACCTTAACCTTATCATTACCTCTATTTTCCCTTATTTCATCTAATGCTTTAGTCGCTA
>Ga0190363_1000135_pt1 | contig 41219 bp, 48 predicted proteins | sample 48721867_MG_FD_161272 | JGI IMG/M metagenome (GOLD analysis project Ga0190363, IMG submission 161272) | Hydrothermal vent microbial mat bacterial communities from Southern Trench, Guaymas Basin, Mexico - 4872-18-6-7_MG | ecosystem: Environmental > Aquatic > Marine > Hydrothermal vents >... | reverse complement strand
GAGTATAGGTGATCTTTCAGAGTATTTAGAAAACTTAGAAATAAGAAATCCCTCAGCAATTACAGATAAAATAAAGGTTTATGCTTTAGAACCCTATAATGAAATGTACGGATACTATAAAGTAGAAATACCAGTAAAACTGAATTCAAATACAACATATAGAGTAGAAGTATGGACCGTAGTCAACATATATGGTAAAGCATACTTATGTAAACTATACACGACACAACTAACAACATAAACATAAAACGCTTAAATATAGACGCGGTTAAAAATGTACATGATTAGAATGGCTAAAAAATCTAAGTTAAAAACTGGTTTAGCAGGTTTGGTTGCAGGATTAATAGCGGCAATAGCTCTTTTAACAATTCTTCTTCCAATAATAATGCAATATCAGCAACATGTAGTTGAAAGTTACCAACTAGAAGAATACGCTACAGTTCTTCAGAATCAAAGAAAAATTGAGGAAAAAGGATTAACATCATGTTACGACCCATCATCTGGAACAATAAATGTAAACAACACTTTAGGTGTAAGTGTAGTAGTAGTTTTAGTCTACGCTTCGGACGGCGTAAATGAGGAAGTAAAGTATTTTCAACCGGGAACATTAAAAATAGAGCCAGGAGTAAATAAAATATCAATTAGTGATTTAGGAATAAAATTAGATGCTTCAAGAATAAAAATACTAAAGCTAGTGACATCTAGAGGAACAATAATTCAACCACCACACTGCAGCAAAGTAGTGATAGTTATAAAGGGACTGTCGCTAAACATGCTTTTAGGAGGAGAACAAGCACCTGAAGGAATATCAGTACATACAGGCAGTAAACTATTAGTTCACGGTCTAATAAACAAAACGGATAGTAATACCTTAGTTTTCATTAATGGCACCTTAGTTCCTAGAAAAATTCCAGGTGAAGGTTGGGCGCCCATCGCATTTCGAGCTGATCTCACAATAAGTGATCCTAATATTGATCTTACAATTGAACGGACTGATGTAGGCGACTACGTATTAATGGTAATTAATGCTTCATCGTATAATTATGATCGATGTGACTTCGGGTGCTATAATGCATACTACTGTTATACTCTTAATAATACGAATAAGGAATTTACGATCCACGAATTCGCTTACAGTTTCGTTTCAAAATATGATGACAGCAGTGATGATGGCCCCTTGAAATATGTATTAGTGAATAATGGTTACGACTATGTAATTGTTGGTGTGGAATTTAATGATGCAAATAATGAAAAGAAAGATGAAAAGAAAGGGCCGTATAACGGGACTATATACGTATCTAGTGCGAAGACTAGCATTAATGAAGCGGACGTAGTAATAAAGTTCTTTTTCCTTGCAGAAAAAGAGGATAAAAATGATGATCAAATAAAAGTTAGAAAAATTAATGCTACTCTTTATGCTAATGGTAATGTAGTAAACGCTACTGCTTTCTATAGATTAAAAAAGCAGGTGAATACTCAGTTTGTTGTGCTTGTTCCAGTAGAGGATTTGCTTAATATAGGTTTTGAAGATAGCTTTTGGGTTAAAGCTGTTGTTTCGGATTGTTCTTCTGGGACATGTTTAGTTGATGAGAGTGAATGGATAAGTTTCACGTATAAACCCTTTAAATTGTTTGTTGATAGCGTTTACGAGAAATACTTTGGCGAATGACATATGGTTTCAAAAAAGTTTAGGAAAAGCATTGTTGGACTTGCTATTGTTCTAGGTTCTTTGGTTTTCATATTGATTTTTATTAGTTTAGTTTATTACTCTATTAATTTCCGTGTTAAGAAAAGTGCTGAAGCTTCACTAGTCAGGGAGAAAGCTAAGCTCAATATTGTTAGTGTTAGTGAGGCTTATTTTAGACCAGTTGTTGGTGACGTTGATGCTATTAACGTTACCGTAAAAACCCCTATGAGAATCCATATAGTCTTCGTTTTCCTATGTTATAACGGTAGTATTGAGTTAAGGAAAATCAGCCATGTTATTGAGGGAATAGGTTACTTCATAGTTGACAACATAACTGTGGCTTCAGGCGATGAGCGCTATCGAATGTCTGTTAAGCTTGTTACTGCAGAGGGAGCCGTAATACCTGTTTCACCATGGGTTGCAAAATGATCTTCTATAGGAACAAAAGCTTACCGTTGCTCATAAATGCTTTTCCTGAAACATGATATAATAGCCTTGTTTTCATTAAGTTCCAACCGTATTTTCCACTATATTTTTCGCTTTTCGCTAAGGCGTAAATTATTTCGCCTATGTACAGGATGCATTCCCCTGCGTCTATTTTATTTTTAACCTTTACTTCAATAATGCCTACGGCTTCACCTATTATTGGTGCTTTTACTTTATAACCTTGCTTTACACTTAGTTTTGTTAGCTTTATTTTGTCTACCTTTCTTCCAGATTTTGTGCCGAAGAACCATATTTCATCCAGGTATTCTTGCTCTAGAATGTTTATTGTGAATTCTCCATGCTTTTCTATTAACTCATGGGTTTTTCGTTTCCTTTTCAACGAAAACCGCAACTAATGGTGGTTCTTCAGCTACAGGTGTAACCCATGATGCAGCCATAAAGTTAGCTTCTGTGCCATAAATACCTGAACCAATGACGTACACAGGTCTTGGGTGGAGCATTAAGTAATGCTTATTTTTAACCTCCCTTATCACTAGATTTCACCTATGAATGAGTTTAAAACCACACGAATTATTTTTAACTTTTTGGGAAAAGTCATTATGTAAAGAGAGATTGACGAAATTAAGGGATTACATATGGGTTTTAATTTAAACAAGCTACTTACTAAAGCTCCTTGGACCATAATCCCTCTTATTAAGCTTAAAGAGCTAGGAGGTGATGCATCAGCTTCTGAAATAGCTGGTGAATTAGGTGTTAGAAGTCAGCTTGTGAAGAGGGCTATGTGGTGGCTTAGGAAATATGGTTTTGTAGAAGAGAATGTAAATGTAGAACCTAAAAGGTTTAAGCTTAAGAACGAAGCTTACAAGGCCGTTGAAAAATTGCTTATAAACAGATGGGTTAAAGGAAATACTACAGTCATACTCAGAGGAAAGGTATTCTACATTTTCATAGTTAGGGAGCGCAAAATAATAGTGAAAACCATTAGTAAAGACATTATTGACTATGCTAGGAAAGTAAGCTCTGAAAGAAAATTAGAAAATGTTAAAGATGTTACTGAAGCTCTTAAAATACCACTAAATCTAGCTTCTATAGTACTTAGAGTTTTAAGAACAACATCATAACCTAAACTATTAGCCAAAAGTTTAAGCCCTTTACTCTTAATGTTCCATATTACACTTATAATAATTCTTAACCCTCTAACGTATTAAAGTTTAAACGATATTTGATGGATGTACATAGTTTAACTCAGTAACTTTATCATACTCGCTATCATAACTTATGAGAGAAACTTTCTCGCATATAGCTGATGCTGCATGCAGACTATCAAAATATGTTAAACCGTACTTCTCTCTTAAGGAGTAAGCTAAGCTATGGTATTTAGGTTTAGTATTCAGAATTATTATGCCATAGTATGCTAACATGTTTCCTATTTCGTTCCAGAAGAGTTCAGTATTCTTAACTTTAATTAGCTTAGATTTTATAAGTAAGTTTATTTCGAGTAAGGTGTATGGTGATAAAAGTGTTTTCCCTGAGAATTTTTCTAAAACTTTTTCGGCTTCATAATGTTTAGGATCCTTTATGTTTATTGAAGACAAGATTACGTCTGTTTCAATTAAAATCATTATTCAAATCCCCAATTATAATTATAAGAGTTTGTTTAACTCCCTTTCAGCGATTTTACTTAATAATTTAGGATTTTGGGAAGCATTAATCTTGATGTTAACAGTACTTCTAAGTGTTTCTAGAGGATTTCTTAAAGGCTCAATGACTAACCTATCATTCTCTATTCTTAAACGAACAACTTTTCCCAGCTTTATTTTTTCTCTAAAATCTACAGGAATAAGTATCCTACCTTTATCATCAACTCTAACTATGGTTTCCATGTTCTCACTAAGTATATTGTGGGATAAAGGAATATATTAATGTTATGAAAACTTTAACTGCCCTCATATTTACCAATGTATTGTTCATGGACTTTCTTAAATCATTGAAGTTAAGTTTACTAAACCTTAATACATAATAGCGTTAGGAGCGTAGTTAAGGTATGTTAAGGGAATTGAACGTAGTTAAAAAGAGAGGTAGGGCTTCTGATTTACATGTTGCTTTAGCATATCCTTCAACGTATGTTGCTGGAATGTCTAGCTTAATTACTCACCTACTTTACTTTTTACTAAACGGTTTCAGAGAGGTTATTGCTGAAAGAATATTTTACAGTTACCCTGAAGAGGCTAAGATACTTGAGCTTAGAAGTTTAGAGTGGAAGAGGAAGCTAAGAGATTTTGATATCGTAATGTTCTCTGTACATTACGAATTAGACTACGCAAATATTGTTGAAATGCTTTTTAAATCGAAAATACCCGTTTTTTCAAGAGAGCGTGAGGAAAAAGACCCTATAATAATCGTTGGAGGTCCCACAGTAACAGCAAATCCTGAACCTCTAGCTGAAATAGCTGATATAATAGTTATAGGTGAAGCTGAAGGATTAGTTGAAGAAATTGTTGAAAAATATTTTTCAACAAGGAATAGGAAGGAGTTTCTTGATGAAATAGCAAGTATAAGAGGAATTTATGTTCCATCGCTTGGAAAATACCGAGTCACTAAGAACTACGTTAAGAACCTTGATGAAGCCTTTTATCCGATAAAACAAATACAGCCTTTAGATTACGAGTTTGCTTATGGTAAAGGCCTACTTGTTGAAACTACTAGGGGATGTAAATGGCATTGCCAGTTTTGCATGGAAGGCTTCATAAGTAAGCCTAAGAGGGACCGGAGCTATAGTAGAATAGTTGAAATAGTTGAGAAAGGACTAGAGATAAACGGTCTAAATAGGGTTATTTTCTATGCTCTTTCATTCTTCGACCATGTAGATGCTGATAGAATACTTGAGTACTTGATTGAGAGAAACATTGAAGCATCAATACCCTCTTTAAGGCCTAATACTTTAACTGAGTACCGTTTAGACTTCATTCCTAAATTGGGTCAAAAAATATTAACAATAGCTCCTGAAACACTATGTCCAGCAATAGGTTTCGCTATAAAGAAGTTTACGAAGGAAGATCAAATTAAAGAAGTTGTGAGAAAAGCTTATGAAAAAGGAATAACATCAGTAAAAATATATTTTATCGTAGGATTTCCACATCAAGGATTAGAAGAAGCTCTGAAGATAATAGAGTTTGTGAAGAAGCTAAAAAGTGAAGCTAAAGGAATTCAGTTAAAGCTCTCTCTAAACCCCCTAATACCTAAGCCCCACACTCCTCTCCAATGGCTCTCCATAGCTGATGCTAAATTAACTTCTAAGAAGCTTAAGCTTATAGCATCAGAACTTAGAAAGCTCTCAATAGAAACATCATTTTATAGTCCTAGATGGGCTCTAGTACAAGCTTCAATAGCTTTAGGAGATAGAAACATAGGTAAAGCTATTGTTGAGTGGAGCTTAAGCTCACGGACTCCTACTTCATGGATTAAAGTAGTTAGAAAGTTAGGGATAAGCTTAAACTATGCCTTAAAAGGCAGAGGTCTCGAAGAGTCTCTTCCTTGGGACCATATTAACCTTAATGTTTCCCGTAAGTTTCTAGAGAAAAGCTATGAATTCTTCATAAGAAATGTTTCGGGAAAATGTGAAGTCTAAAGTTGTCAGTTCGGCTCTTCCCAATCATAACTCGTACTCCTACTTTTCTCATCATCCCAACATATATCAATAAGTCTAAAGGAATACACTTACTCATATACTCTTCTTATGTTCTTTATCTTGTCAAAGTCCTTATCGAAACTGTATATTTCTTTTATTCCAAGTTTTTCCATAAAAACTAAAGCTAAGGCATCATTTATGCCTATAGCGTATTCCTTAGCTTTCAATACTGCTTCAATATATGATGCTACATCTACATCATAAATGTGTATTGACGGTTTCCCTAATATTGCTTCAATGTACTCTACAGACTTAGTCTTTGAAACATGTGATTCAAGAATGTTTGCAATTTCAGATACATGCACGACTGTTGTTGCGACGTCCTCACCTTCATCTATTCGTATAAGAATATTCTTAGCTTTTTCCTTAAGCTCTAGAACATCTTTAGGTATTTTCCTCTTAGGTTTCAGGAAAGCATATAGGAAAACTGAGGAATCAATGAATCTCAACTATTTTCCCCTAATCAAGTATTTCTTTAACTCACTATAATCTCTGAAATATTCGGCTGAAACATCTATCTCTACAGTGTCAAATAGGTCTTTTAATTTCATGTACTTAAGAGGTTTTAGTACAATTTCGTTATTTCTAAGAACTACTATGAACCTTGTTGAATCTACTTTCTTCAGTATTTTCTGAGGAATTCTTATCCTACCATATCTATCAACCACTACAACCGACAATCCATTTCACCAATAATCCACGTTGAATTAAAACTATTTAAATGCTACTATTCCCGCATATTATGCTGGTTTTCAAAGAAAATGAATAATTTATCTGTCGTGGTCTGCTGGGCAGTTATCGAAGCTCCAGTAGATTACTGGTACATCTGCTAATTTTGCTCCCTTAAGCACTTTAGGTAAAGCTACCAATATTGTGTCAAAAGTTGGCCCTCTAATTTTCACTCTATATGGGCTTGTTCCACCTATACTTACAATATGGAAGCATAGTTCTCCTCTAGCGCTTTCGACACAATATATTGCTTCACCTTCAGGTAAGCTACCTAGGAATGATACTAAGCTGCTTCCATTCTTTGCTTTACGTTGTGCTATTGATCCTCCAGGTAGTTTATCTAAGGCTTGCTCTATTATGTAAAGGCTTTCCTCAATTTCCCTTCTCCTACATAGCATTCTTGAGTAAGCATCACCTTTCTTTTCTGTTATAACCTTAAAGTCTAAGTCAGCATATGCTTCATAAGGCATTTTAGCTCTTACATCAAAATCTATTCCAGAACCCCTTATGTTAGGGCCTGTTACGTCAAGTTTTACAGCATCTTCAGGTAGAAGAACACCTATGTTCTCTGTTCTAGCAATGAACGTTTCGTTACTGTAAAGCAAGTCATCATATACTTTAAGTTTTTTCCTCATATACCTTATAACATCCATGGCTTTAGCCTTATAATCCAATGGTATATCATATCTTACTCCTCCAGGAACAGCGTATATATTGTATATTCGTCCCTTAGTTAAATACTCGAGGAGGAAAAGTATTCTATCTCTATCACCCCAAGCCATTCTTGTAACAGTGTCGAAACCTGCTGCTGAAGCAGTTATTCCAATGTTTATTAAGTGACTTTGAATTCTACTTAGCTCAGCCTGAATTACTCTAAGATACTTCGCTCTTTCAGGAACTTCTATTTCAGCTATTTTCTCTACCGCCCCAGCATAGGCTAATTCGTAAGGTGCACCATCAAGAACACATACTCTCTGAACAATCATTACATTTTGATACCATGATCTATATTCCATTAGTTTTTCGAATCCTCTATGCAAATATCCTACATTAGGTTCTGCTTCCTTAACAGTTTCTCCCTCAAGCTTAAGGGTTAAATTGAAGTTACCGCTTGCAGGATGCTGAGGCCCAAATTCTATGACATATTCGGGCTTGCTAATTCTAACTGAAGCTTTAGGTACAGCGTATTTCCCTCCCTCAGTATTTACGTATTCTTCCTTACCAGAATAGCCTTGCTGAACAGCCCACATAGCTAAAACTACTGCGTAACCTACATTCTCTACTCTCGGGGGACAACCCGCAATCCATAAGTCAACTGGTATGTATTTGTCAAGCTGTTTTATTGTGTTATAAGAATCCCAATATGTTCCTCCACTCATTGGGCAGTTTCCTAGTACGAGAACAAATTTTGGCCGGGGCATTTGACTATAGATTTTAATTATTCTCTTAAGTGTTTTAGGTGTTACATATCCTCCGACTAAGAGAACATCTGAGTGTCTAGGTGAAGCTGTAGCTATAAGCCCAAATCTTTCCATATCGAAACTGCTTGCAACCCAAGGAATAGCCTCTATGAAGCAACATCCAGTAAAGTAATTAATTACCCAGAAGCTTCTAGACCTAGCCCACGGTATGACACCTTTCTTTTCAGCAAGTGATGGAAGAGTTAGTGATGGTTTTTCAGAAAGCTTCTTCCAATTATAGTATAGCTCTTCCTTACTCATAGCAACTAGAAATGGAAATGGTGTTAATTCTAAAGCACCCGTTGGACATATGTCCTCACATAATCCACAGAAGCAACATTTGGAAAAATCAATCTGTGTTTTAACGATTAACTGTCCTGTGTTCTTGTCTTTCCCTTGAAGCTCAAATTCTATTGCTTTATTTGGACATACATAGCCGCAAAGCCTGCAGCTAATACATATTTCAGGATGATATATGTGTCTACCACGGTTCCTATAGGTGAGAACAGGAGAAATAGGTGGAAAAGGAAATGTCATAGGCTTCTTCGCTAAAAACGAACCAACAGTTTTAAAAGGTTTAAGAATCTTTACTGTCAATTATCTGACACCCTATTTCTTTTTAGATATAATAAGCCTTGGTGTTAAAGGATATCTTAATCCATACTCTTTAGCGACATATTTTCTCCAGTCAAAATCCTTTCTGAAGGGAGGAAGCTCTTTCCAATCCTCCAAGAACAGCGGCTTTAACATAGGATTTCCTTTAAAAACTACTCCGAAAAGTTCCCAAGCCTCCCTTTCATGCATTGCTGCATTTTCCCAAATAGGGTGTAGAGACTCTATTTCCGGTTTATCTCTAGGTATTTCTGTTGAAACCTTAACATAAGCGTTTACATTAAAACTATAAACTAGGAAGTATACTTCAAAAACCCCTCTCCTGACCCAGTCTATAACGGACACTGTTAGTAGTCTATTAAAACCTTTATCCCTAAGATACCTGGCTATTTCAAAGTACTTATCCTTATTCACTTTAACATAAACTATTTGTTCATCTATGACGTATTTTCCACTAAATAGTTTAGAAATATTATTTAAGAGCCTAGAGTACGTCAATTCTTAACACCACAAGAATAACAGTAGAGTACATGATCTCTTCAGCATTTAAAATAAAACAGTTTTTCGCTAAGACACTTTATAGTGTGCAATAGCTCACAATTAATGCTATATAGTGAAACATAGTCATCAAAAATACATATATAGTTAACTTGCTAGAGGTTCCATGAATAAATGTCGTTTCTTAGAAAAATGAATTAATGGTTCCCTTAAATTACTGTAGCAAATATTAATGCGAAAAGCGATAAAGGCACCATGTATTTCCAGAATATTCTTATTGCTTGGTCTATTCTAAACCTCGCAACCATAGCTTTAATCCAAGTAAGCACAAGAACCACAATCAAATACTTAACAGCAATAACTACTGCTTGAGCCCATATTGGAGCATTAATTAAAGGTGCTGGTCCTCCCAGGAACAAGTATGTTATTAGAAGGGCGTTAACATATTGCTCCATGTCATGGATGAATATTATGAACGCTAACTTAGGCCCTGAATATTCAGTAAATGGTCCAGCTACTATTTCCTGCTCAGCCTCAGGAATGTCAAAAGGTTTATCGAGTAGTTTGCATTGAAGCGAAATTATGGCTACAAAGAGAGCTATAGCCATAAGTATTGCCAATACAGGGTGAGTCCACAATTTCCATGCAGTCACTGATGATAGATAAAGTGAATATGCTGAGCCAAAATATTTTGTCGCTAAAACTACGGGTACGAGTACCGATAAGAGATAAACTACTTCGTAAGCTATTGTTAAGGACAGCAGTCTTGAAGACCCCGTTGCGCCGTAAGGACTTGGCGTTAGAAAACCTAAAGCAGCAAGAGCTAATGTAGGCCATACTAGCAAATATATTGCAACTATTATGTCGAAGCTTCCATATACCGGATACGGTGAAATAGGTAGCATAAGTAATACTGCAATTAAAGCACCTATTGTAATAGCGAGGAGAAATGCTGGGAGCTTAAGATGTCCTCTAACAACGATTATGTCTTCTTTGAAAAACAGTTTAACATAGTCTGCTAAAGGCTGTAAAATACCTTTAGGCCCTGTAATCCATGGTCCAACCCTATTTTGCATTCTCGCATAAAGCTTTCTCCTATACCACTGAGTAAATATAACTACGAGAAAGGAAAACACTATGCCCGGGTAAATTAGGGTTTCAAAAACGGGCATTAAAAGTCTTACTAAAAACTCAGACACTTTTAACACCTCCTAATAGCACTATTACTGTATAAGCTATTATTAGTAGGAGAAACATCCAGAAGAACCAGTCATTAAGTATTCCAGTATGTACCTTCTTCCTAAGCGAATCGTAAAGGGGCTTAAATAACTCATTCCATATTGTAACATACAAGTTCACGTCTGATACTGTTGCAGCTTTTTCATCTATGTCTTCACCACATGCGTATATTGACTTTTTCTCGTCAGTAGGCTTGGTTATTGTTTTTGTAGCACCTAATGAGTAAAGATATAGTCCGTAAGCTACTAAAGCTGTTAATACCATGGATAATGATGTTAAAACAATTACCAATAAAACATCCATCATATCTTAGCACCCACCTCTACAAGTAGTTTTGCAAATTTATAAGCTGCTTCTATAAATGCCTTAGTATTGGTTACATCACCTATAGCTGGCTCTATAAGTGAGGGATAAATCCATGGTGAACCTATTCCGAAAATTATGCATAAAATTGCTAAGACTATTAATGGGAGAAGCATTGATGCTCCCGGTTCAACTTTCCCATAACTTCTTAATGGAGGCTTACCATAAACGTTGAATATTATTTTGAAGTAGCCCATAAGGGATAAGGCGCTTGAGATAATAATCACTATTACTAATGGAGCCAAGTTTAGCTCTAAAAGCGCATTATATAGGAGTAGCTTACTTACGAAACCATTGAATGGCGGAATTCCTGCTAAAGCAAGTGCACCAATGACCATAGCTGCCGAAGTTACTGGCGCAAGCCTACCAACACCAGCCATTTCATCTAAATTCCTTGTTCCAGAAGCTTTAACGTAAACTCCTGAAGCAAGGAACATAAGGGTCTTAGCTATTGCATGGTTAACCATATGATATAATGCTGCCCCTAATGCTAAAGGCGTTCCTAAACCTACTGCGAAAGCTACATAACCATAGTTTAGAACTGAACTATAGGCTAAAACTCTGTTAATATCGTTTTGAGCTATCATCAAAAATGACCCTAAAAGTATTGAGAAAATACCCATTATAGCTAAGATTGTTAATGCAGCATCAACTATAGGGGCAATTTCCTTTGCTCCACTAAGTATTGTAATTAAGTATCTAGCAAGTAAATACAAGCCTACATTCGAAGCAAGCCCTGAAAGTAAAGCAGCAGTTGTTGATGGAGAAACTTGGTAGGCATCTAAAACTCTAAAGTGATTAGGTGCAACACCAGCCTCAACAGTAAATGCCCAAATAGCTAATGCTATGAACAAGCTTACACCTAAGGCAACTGGACCTATAGGACTCATAGTTATCGGGAATAATATGTTTCTAAGTTTAGCAGCTAAATCAGCCATGTTAAGTGTTCCAAAGCTTCCATAAGCAAATGTTACACCTATGAAGTACACTGTTGTAGCCATAGAGCCTATGATAGCATATTTTAATGCGGCTTCTAAGCACTCACCTTTCCTATTCCAGAACGATATAAGACCATACGATGATACCGAAAGTACTTCGAAAAGCACGAAGACGTTAAAGATGTCTCCAGTGTATAAGCAGCCTAAAACACCAGCTTCAAACCCTAAGAGAAATGTATAGTACCATTCTAAACCGTCTTCTTTAAGTTCAAAGTACCTTAACCCGTAAATTACAGCTAGCCATATTATAAATGCTGAAACAACTCCTAAGAGAGCAGAGAACTTATCGACTTCATAAACAATACCTATAGGTGGAGGCCATCCTCCAAGCATGTAAACGAAGGGTCCCTTGACAACATAATATAACATATATGCTCCGATAGATGCTAAAGCTAAAACTATTGTTGTTATAGTGAATACGTAAGCATCCCAAACCCTTCTATTCTTAATCATTAACCCTATCAATGGCATAGCGAAAGCTGCAACTATCGAAATCATTGGCGCTAGTGTTAGTGAATGAATCATTATTGGAGGTAATTGCGGATACACCATAGCTTTACACCTTAATCAAATATTCTTTTTGCAAAATATTCAAAATCTTTAGAAATATTTTCAAAAGTTGTTTTCTCATCAGGTGCTTTAACATTAATCCAGTGAACATAAAAGTATTTTCTCTTAGTATCTAAGTCAACAACTACTGTTCCCGGAGTGTTTGTTATTGAATTAGCTATAGTAACTGTTGCGTAATCCGTTTCAACATGGAAGGGTACTCTAACTATACCTGGGTTAATAGGCATTTCAGGATGAAGTATTCTCTTAATAACATCAGAGTGCGCTTTAAACTCGGCAATTATTAGGTAATAGAAGGCATAAGCTATAGCCCAGAACCATCTAACGACATTGTACGGTTTCGTAGCTTTCGATATTAGTAACTCAGCTGCGATTAATGCTACAGCAACTGAAAACACTATGCCATAAACTATGTCTCTAAAGGCAATACTAGCTGAAGCTATAAGGTAAACTATGAAAAGTACTACTGCCGTTGCAATTATTTTCAGTACTTTCTCATGGGCTGCCATAGCTAATCACCATTTAAGCTTTACTGCTTCTCTAACATCCAATGTTCCATAAAGCCTGTAAAGCTGAATAGCCAAAGCAGTTAAGAAGGCTGTTACCGACATGTTGATAACTATTGCGGTAAGTACCAAGCATTGAGGTAGAGGATCTACTGCTGTATTCTTAAATGCTATAAGCTGCTCTAATGTGGGATTAAGTGTCGGAAGAATAGGAACTGTTGCAGCACCTCTTCTAAAGCCTATGAATATAATGAAAGTGTTTGCAGTATCTCCGAAAATAGATAAAGCTATTATTTTCTTTAAAAGATTAGGTCTTCGAACTATACCATAAACTGAAACAGCTATAAGCCCTATTAACGTAAGGTACATGTAAATCCAGAGTATTTGGGACAACGTCATTTCTTCCCTAACACCTCCTTGTAGAAGTATTCAGGTATTGAATACATGAGATATATTACGGTAAAGCCTGCTCCAACAGCTAAGAATTCGAAGAAGTTATAGTAGAACTGGTTCCCTGATAACCAAAAGTCTCCAAAGCCAGGTGGAAAGCCGAAGTTTGGCGCCCAAACTTTAGGCTGGTTTTGCATAGCGAAAACCAGGATTCCCGATAGTGCTATGAATGCTGGAACTAGTGCGACAAGCCCTATACCTACTACGCCAAGAACTCTAATAGGTAACATTAGTTTCGTGGTTACATGTCTCTCCTCAAGGAATATTCTTGAAAACGCAGCTAATCCAATAAGCGAAGCTATTGAAACAGCTGCTCCCGCTTGGAAGCCTCCTCCCGGTGTTAAGTTCCCATGTATAGCTATTGAGATAGCTACGATAAGTATAAATGCAACAATGAATTTCGTTATTACCTTAACTATAAGCGAAAGTCCTCTTCCAGAAAGTATTCCCTTAGAAACTACATCCTTAACTCCTGGGAGTCTAAGAACCGAAACTGCACCTATAACCGCTAGGAAGAAAACTGAAGTTTCAAATAATGTGTCGTAACCTCTATAATCCCATACCATAGAGTTCACTGCTTCAGGCGTTGCAGCCCATAATTCCTTCTTAAAAGTATTCATAGCATAGTATAGGTAGAATTGGGCAAGTGGCCTAATATTTTCGGATGGAGTATAGCCTGTAACACCAAGTATTATAGCAAACACTGTTAATATCAGAAGTATTGCTATACCAGCACCTATTATTACTTCATGTGTTTTTTCTTCCTCCAGTGTTTTAGCCTTCATGAATCCTACACCTTTTCGTATCTTTCAGTTTTACTTATTGCAAAGATAAGTATCATAGAGTATATTCCTACACCAACAGCTATGTAAGCTAATACTATGTCGGGAGCGAAAAGCAAATAATAAGCATAAGCGAAGGCAATAGATTGACCTGCGGCAAAAACAACAGCTCTAATGAGGTCCCTCTCCATTACAGCTAAGTAAGCGAATATTAAGGCTAAGGTAAAGGAAAACGCTAACAATAACTCTATTACTAAGGGTTGCTCAATCACTCCTCAATCACCTCTCTATCCTCCTCTAAGTGATCGCATACTTTAGGATAAACAGGGACAGTTTTAGACCTATGTGCTGCTCTTGCAAGAGCATGTGAACCTACAGGAGCCGTTAGGAGAATAGCTACAGCAGTTATGAACGCGCCAGTAGCTATAAAATAACGTATTTCTCCTAAATAGTCAAGAGATAATGAAAGCAGTGTAACACCTATTAGCGGATAAACGGCTCCTCCTATTGATCCTACTGTTGCTGCGTGAAGTCTAACAAAGAAGTTAGGAAACCTAACCATACCTATGGATCCAACAATATCGCAGAAAACGCCAATAAATATTAGGAGCAAACCTATAAGCATCATTATTTCCTGAACTAAAGATAATTCTTGAAAAATGAGCTCCACTTTCAATCACCCATTTCTCTTCCTTCAAGATACTTAGCTACATAAAGGTCAAGGACATAAGCCCAGAGAGCTAAGGATAAAGCTGCAACCATTAGGAACCCTATTTTAAGCAGTATTGAAATAAGCCCTATGAGAAAACATAGGTCATAGGTTATACAGTCTATAGCTAAAACCATATCGGTAATTGATGGACCCTTAATTACTCTTACCGTGTAGAGGCTTAATGATAGAATAAACGCTGGAAGCAATGCTATTATGATGGTATTTACAAAGCCCTCTACGGTCATTGGTTACCCCTTGGAGATAACGGTCATTACTCAATGCTACATCATTTAGAAGCAAGGAAGGACAAATAAAAATAACCTATAGTAGTGTATGAAACCTATAGGGGATAACTTGAAAATATAGCGTAATCCCGCTCTTCCTTCAATTACAAAGTATTTTCAAGAAACACTTGGCTTATGTTAAACTATGTTTCTAAGAGGTCTTTTTAAGCTGAGAATTGAGGTATCTATATATTTCTAGGTAGTTCTTATTAGGTTCCCCTTATTTAATATTAGCACGTAAATTCTGTAAGACAGCATTAATGTGGTTGATACAATGGCAATTGTTAAGTGGGCAAGACTAAGATCACCGTGGATTCTTCACTTCCCAGCGGCAGGCTGCAATGCTTGTGACATAGAAATACTTGCAGCACTCACACCTAGATATGATGTTGAAAGATTCGGAATACTACTAAAGCCTTCTCCAAGACATGCAGACGTACTTGTAGTTTCAGGGCCTGTTACAGAACAGGTGGCTAAAAGACTTAAAAGAATATATGAGCAAATGCCTGAACCAAAGTTTGTTATTGCTGTAGGTTCATGCGCTATTAGCGGTAACGTGTTTCAAACGTCACCTTTCGTATATGAGGGTGTAGATAAAGTAATTCCAGTTGATGTTTATGTTCCCGGTTGTCCACCAAGACCTGAAGCAATAATTCACGGTGTAGTTAAGCTTTTAGAAAAGATAAAGGGTGGAGGAAATGGCACAAAAAAGTCTTAGCATAAGCGATAATGAAAAGCTTGTTGATGAGCTAGCAAGTACATTTAAAGACAAAGTTCTTAGCGTAGACTGGACAACTCCACGAAGAGTTTACATTAAAATAGTAACGCATGCTCATAGAGACCTCATTAAGTGGATTAGGGAGAAATTTCCAAATAGTTCATATCTCGTATCCATAGATACCATAGACTTCATAGACAAGGGAGAATTCGAAATAAGATATAAGATGCAAGTTGTTCATAACAACATTAAATTAACTTTAACTATCGCAATGAATGTAGCGAGAGACTACCCGAGAGTGAAAACTATTACAGACATAGTTCCAGGAGCGGTTCTTTACGAAAGAGAAAACTATGAAATGTTTGGCATAATATTTGAAGAGCATCCTAATTTAGCGAAATTCTTCCTTCCCGAAACTTGGCCTGAAGGAATTTATCCCTTAAGAAAAGATGTAAGTGTTATTAGAAAGAAACCTAAGGTCTGGTGAAAAACATGTCTTCACTTATAAGCTTAGTTGTTGGACCGCAGCATCCTGCACTACATGAACCCGAACGTTTCGTTTTTAAAATTGAAGGAGAAACAATAGTGGATGTAGAACCAAGATTAGGATACGTTCATCGGGGAATAGAGAAGCTTATGGAAACTAAGGAACATACTGAAGCAATATATCTTGCAGAAAGAGTTTGCGGCATATGCAATGTTGCTCACACGCTAAGCTTTGGCGAAGCTATTGAAGAAGCAGCAGGAATAGAGGTTCCTTCCAGAGCAAAATACTTAAGGGTAATAATTCACGAACTCAATAGGATTCATAGTCACCTTTTGCTCTTAGGTGTTGCAGCAGAGCTTATGGGTTTTGAAACGTTATTTATGCTTATATGGAGAGATAGAGAAATAGTTATGAAACTCGTAGAGGATTTAACAGGGAACAGAGTAATATCCTCGCTTGTTATAGTAGGTGGAGTTTCAAGGGACATTAGTTTAGAACTAATACATAAAATGAAGAAGCATTTACCTAAGCTTTACGAAAGGGTTAAGCAATATAAGAAAATGATGGAAGAAGATCCGACATTTACCGCTAGAACAGTAAATGTTGGGTATTTAAGTAAATCTAAAATGCTTGAATTAGGGGGAGTTGGACCTACAGCTAGAGGTTCCTCAGTTAAAATGGATGTGAGAGATTTTGACCCCTATGAAGCTTATGATGAAATACCATTTAACGTTGCAGTTTATGATGAAGGTGATAGTTGGGCAAGGTTCATGGTTAGAGTTGATGAGGTTCTTGAAGCAATAAACATTATACTTTACGCCCTAGACCATTTGCCGCAGGGACCAATAAGGGTCATACCTCCAAGAGCATTTGAAGGAGAGGGTTTCGGAAGAGTGGAAGCACCACGTGGCGAAGTATTCCATCATACCATATGGAGAGGTGAAAGTAAGCCATGGAGACATAGAATAAGAACACCAACGTATGCTAACATACCAGCTGTTTGTGAAATGTTTAAAGGCTATCATTTAGCTGATGCACCAGTTATTCTTGGAAGCATAGATCCATGCTTCTCATGTACCGATAGACTATATGTAGTTGACGCTAAAACGGGTAAAGAGAAAGTAATACCCTATTGGTATATAAGGAAAAAGTATTGGAAGAGGTGATTCTACATGACCAAAATTCCCTCTTTAATTAAAGAAGTATTAGTAAATGTCTTCAAGAAACCTGCTACACATATGTATCCATTTGAGAAACCTGATATATCAGAGGGGTTTAGAGGAAGACCTTACTTCCTATGGGAAAGATGCGTAGAATGTGGAATATGTGAATATGTGTGTCCAACATTCGCTATTAAACTTAAGTGGACTGAAGGAAGACATGTCCCATGGTATGATATGAGCAGGTGCTGTTTCTGCCACATATGTATATACAATTGTCCCTCCAATGCCATTTTACCTTCAAAAGATTTCGAACTATCATCATACACTAGACATGTTTATGAAGGTCTTCCCAAAGTTCCGCCAGCACCATTTGAAAGCACCGGGATATATAAGCCAAGATACATAAACATAGATTACTCACATTGTGTAGAGTGCAGACTATGTGCTGATGTATGCCCAACAAATGCAATAACAATGACCATTAAAGATGGAAGAGTTGTTCCACAATATGATGCAGACATATGCATACTATGCCACAAATGTGTTGACATATGCCCTACAGAGGCAATATCATCTACTACAGAGTTCCCGAAGAAACCTGAGAAAATACCTAAAGAACTCCCATTATCACCTCTTGAAAAAGCAGGTCTCATAAGACATAGAACTATACTCTTTGACAGAAACATATGTACCGGATGCACTCTTTGCGCAAAAGTATGTCCAACCGAAGCCATAGTTATGAAGGAAATTGGTGGAAGACTACAACCAATATACGACATTAGGAAATGCATTTTCTGTGGTCAATGTTACGAAGTTTGCCCGGTAAACGCCATCTCATTTGAACCTGATCTACCACCAGGCCTTCGAAGGAAGAAACCAAAGCAGTAATTTTTACACTAAACCTGTAACGTACTATTCACCTTTCTCTTTAATTCTCACTAACTTAATTTAGTTAAGAATAACTTTTCCATATGAGGGCTGAAATTCGTGGTTGAAGTTGGTACAGTGGAATCTCTTATCTCAGTCTTTAAAGAAGTTCTTGAAGGAAAAAGAACATTCGTTTTAGGAGTAGGTAACGAATTAAGAGGAGACGATTTCATAGGCTCATTTATTGTAAGAAAGCTCTTAGAACAGGGATTCAAAAACGCTGTTGACGGAGATCTTTCACCAGAAAGTTTTATTGATATAGCAGTTAAAGAATTGCCTGACATTTTACTAATAATTGATGCTGTAGAAGCCGGGCTTAAACCAGGCATTATAGTTTTCGGAAAACTTGATGAAATAATAGAATCTGAAATAATAGTTCCAACAACACACAAGCCTTCATACTCTATGATTAAAGTTTACGTTAAATATAGAAGTCCAAGAACCCAATGCTACTTTTTAGGAATACAGGTAAAAGATGTTAGTTTTGGTGCTAAAATGAGCTCCATCATTGAGAATGTAGGAAATAGAATAGTGAATGCTTTGTTAAACGTGTTAGCCAAGGTTTAAACGATCTGGGTCAGCATCAGATAATGTTATAAATGCCCCCTTAATATAGAATTAACAACTGGGTGTAAAGGGAAAATGACGTATACGGGAAGAACAATACCTAAAGTGCCTTTATGGAAGCTCAGACTTTCAATGATAGGAACGTTTGCTATTATAACATCTATAGCTACGCTAATATTAGTAGCTGTTCTTACAGCTCTTAACATAAGCTTCTTCGGAATATATGGCATATTAGGGTTTGTGGTATTCTTCCACGTTTTACAATGGCTTATGGGACCATACATTATAGATGCAGTATACCATGTAAGACCTCTATCTGAGCGTGAAGCACCAGAGCTCCATAGAGTAGTTAAAAGATTAGCTAAGGAAAGCGGATTAAAGAACGCACCTAAACTAATGATAGCCGAAATAGATATACCTAATGCATTCGCTTACGGAAACTTCTTAACAGGCTATCGAGTTGCTGTAACAAGAGGACTTGTTGATTCATTACCCATGGAGGAAGTAGAAGCCGTTATAGGTCACGAACTAGGCCATTTAAAGCATAGAGATGTAGTCGTAATGCTCATGATAAGCATTATTCCAGCAATAATTTACTACATAGGATACATATTATACATTTCCGGCTGGTTCGGAGGATATAGGAGGGAAAGTAGAGGGGGAGGAGTTTACTTATTCCTTATAGGAATAGCCTTAATGGCTGTCAGCTTCCTGCTTAATCTCTTCGTATTCTACATGAGTAGGCTTAGAGAGTACTATGCCGACGCACATGCAGCATTAACTGTAAGAAATGGTGCAAGGAAGTTGCAGAGAGCATTAGCTAGAATAATGTTAATTTCGGGAAGAATATCAAGATATCTTGGAGAAACAAGTAAAAGCTATAATCAATTTAAAATGTTCTTCATAGCTGATCCTGGAAAAGGCGTTAAATCAAGGTTTATAGGGAACATTGATGAATTAGTTGAAACAATTAAGAGGCAAAAGCCTAACATTCTTGAAGAACTCTTCAGTACACACCCGCATCCAGCAAAAAGGCTGAAATATCTTGATAACTTTGCTTAACTAACGAATTCGCAGTAATTATCACCTTTAGATACACACTTAATTTCATAAACTGTTACATCTTTTTTCGCTATTTCCGACACGATACCTCCTATTATTCCTCTAAGAAAATTACTTGAAGGCTTTCTCTCATAGGCTTTAGAGCATTCTACAGACCCGTATATGTAAAGAACAAGGTTTCCTTTATTTGCATTGAACGTTACAGCTTCGTAGTCTTTATAGAAGCCGGAGAGTCTAAGGAATTCTAAAGATAGCGTTAGTGAAACATTAGCTGGTACATTATCTTTAGATAAAGCTTTAGCTAACTCTTTACCGTAATTGTAGCCTAAATGGTAAAGGAAAACTAATGAAGCAAGACCCCACTTCTTCCTTAAAGACCATAGCGCCTCTAAAAGAAAATCTCTTGACATTAAAACATTTTCAATGTTTTTTAGCGGTGAAACTATGGAAACCATAAATGGACTTATAGCAAAGTTTCCAATGACCTTGGTACCATAATTTACCTCTTTAACATCTTTTAAACCACTTAGTTTTCTAACAATTTCCCTAATGTCAGCTAATGGGCTTAATGATACTACATAGAAGGCCTTCTGATGCGTATAATTACCTAACACTACATAGTAAATGGTTTTTACATCATACGTGCTAAGGATACTATTTATTTTGCTTAAGGTATTTGTATTCGAGAAAACTATTTCAATGAATTCTATGTTTAAATTCTTAGCCTCAATTATTGTCGGTATATTGACCATAACCATTAAAAACACCGAAGTAGACTTTACTTAAACACAATTTTAAGGTGCCTTTAGGTTTTGAGAATATTTATCCTTCGAAATAGTTAAAAACATTTTGAAAAATAAGTATTAAAGCGAAAAGTAATGAAGCCTAAGCTTTTAATAGCAGAATTCCTACTTGCTGAGGGATTAACGGAATTAAGAAATCTGGTTTCGGAAGCTTATTCTATGGTTCGCTCAGCCTACTATATATTTAAGGATCTAGCGGAAACATATGTGTTAGTTAATCAAAGCTTTAAGAACATATTTGAAGATTTACCTATGATAAGTGTTTCTCAAGGCTTCTTAGATTCTTTAGAAAAACTCTCTAAAAACTTTGATTATGTTCTATTAATAGCTCCTCCAAATGAGTTAATTGAAGCTTCACAAATAGTAGGTAATGAAAGAGTGTTAGGGCCTAGCATAGATGTTGTAAGAAAGTTTTCGTTAAAAGACGTAGGTTATGGTGTTCTAAAAAATGTAGGTATAAACATACCTAACTATACCACACTGGCCAATGCAAATATCAAACCATGTTTTCTAAAGAAGCTAAGCTTTCCAGTAATGGTTAAGCCTGTTGACTCAACAGGAGGCCTTGGTGCAACTTTAGTTTATGACAGCAATAAATTAGAGCAAGCAGTAAATTATGGTCTGGAATTTTCAAAAGTGAAAAGAGTCGTTATTCAAAGCTTTATAGAGGGTATACATGGAAGCATTTCTATAATTACTAATGGCGAAAAAATTCTTTTCTTAACAAACAATGTTCAGTTTATACGATTTAGTTCAAATGGAAAAGTAATGTACTTAGGTGGAATAGTTTATTTGAGAAATAAAGAATTGTATTTAAAATCTTTCGAATTAGTTTCAAAAATAATTGCAAAAATAAGTGGTTTTAAAGGATATTTCGGAATAGATATTGTATGGTGTTCTTGGGAACCTTACGTTATCGAAGTTAACCCTAGAATAACAACATCGTTTGTGGGATTAGCAAGAATTTTTGGCGAAAAGTTGGCGTGTTTAATGTTCGAAAGCTTAGGTGAAGAACTATGTAAAGGTAAAACATTTTTAAGCAATGATGTTTACATAGCGTTCATAAAGCATAATAATAGGATCATATTAAATGAGTATAAAAGCTTATCAGATGCTTTCATAGCCTTGTCACATTAACTATTCCTTTATGTAGGGCTGTTGCAACAAGCACTCCACTTATACCGATAAATTTTAGAAAGTACATGTCACTAAGTTCTTTTAAACCGCCGCCTATAATTACCTCGACGTCTTCACATATCTTTGTTAAATTATATGCTATATCATAATTAGGCCCTTTTAAACTACCTACCCTATCAAGGCATATTGCAAGAATTTTCCTAGGTAAAATCTTTTTCACAATGAGCGCTGCTGATTTTATAGGTATTTTCCCTTGACTTAGCATTACAAAGTTTTCGAAAATATCTAAACTTATTACACGTTTTCTTAGACGCATTATTTCATTGACCTTTAAATACTCTGTTCCAATAACCCACTCAATATTTTTGCTATCTTTAAACTCTAATCCTCTTCTTCCCATGTCGATTAAAAAATTTATGCTGTCAAATTCCTTAGCTAAGCTAAGTATTTTACCTAAAACCTTGCTTTCATTGTAAACTATAGAGTCTAAGTCGGCTATGTAAATAGTGTCATAACCTTTGACATAAAATGCTTCAATAAGACCTTTAAGGCTTATATTATTGGTTATAGTGGATTCTTTAAGCTCAACATAATTATTCCTTTTTCCCTTATATGCTAAAACAATTTTCCCCCATAAAATGTCGATTACCGGAATTACTTTTAATTTCTTCATAATCTATAAAACCTCATAGAGGAATCTTAAGATGCCTCTAAAGAACTTTACTATTTTAGGACTAGATATAGGCGGGGCAAACATAAAGATCGCTAAGTTAGAGGTTATGGGGAAAAGAATTATAAGAATTCAAACTACTAGACGATACTTCCCAATATGGATTAGAGGTAAGGAGGCTTTACCTAAAATTCTAGGTTTTCTAAAGAGAAATAGTAATGTTTCTAGAAAATATTATGTCTCTTTAACTATGACTGCTGAGTTAAGTGATGTGTATAGGGTGAAGAGGGAAGGTGTAAAACATGTTATGGAATCTGTTGCTGAAGTTTTTAGCGATTCTGAAGAAATATTCGTTTTAAACGTTAAAGGTGAACTCGTTAAATTTCCAGAAGCATTAAGTAGAGACCCAATGGAATTTGCTGCTTCAAACTGGGTTGCTTCAGGACTTTACATAGGAAGTAGTGTGTGTAAAAATTGCATATTCGTAGACATAGGAAGCACTTCAACAACAGTAGTGCCTATCGTTGAAGGAAAACTTTACGTTAGAGGCTTAAGAGACCCTGAGAAGCTAGTGTATGGCGAACTTGTTTACCTAGGTTTTCTTAGAACAAATGTTTCAACAGTAGTTAATGTGGTCCCATATAAGGGATATTTTGCTAAAGTTTCTTCAGAGAAGTTTGCGTTAATGGGTGATGTAGTTAGAATATTAGGCTATATTACTGAGCAACAATACTCTACAGAAACAGCTGATGGGAGAGGGAAAAGCATTAGAGAGTGTTGGGAAAGACTTTCGAGAATAGTGTGCGCTGATGCAGAAATATTGTCACTTATTGAAGTAGTTGAAATTGCTAAGTACATTTATGAAAAAGCTATTGAACACGTCTTTGACGCTCTAATGCAAGTTAGAACAAGACTACTAAGTGAAAACATTGATTTAAAGAAATTTGAAGCAATTGTGGCAGGAGTAGGTGAGAAGTTAGCGATAGAAGCCCTTAAGAGAGCAGGCTTCAAAAATATTAGAAAACTATCAGATATTTTAGGAAAGAGAATTTCAAATGTTTTCCCAGCTTACGCGCTAGCCATACTCACTTTAGACAAGGTGCTATCTTTATGAGAAAAGTGATTGTAGTTAAAGTAAGCGGATACTACGTACTCAATGAAGTTTTTTTAAGAAATATCGTGAAAGCCATTAATGAAGCAAAAGTTACTCCTATATTTATTTGCGGAGGAGGAATTTTTGCTAATGCCGTTAGAGAAGCATATTTAAACTATGAGGTTGATGAAAAAACAGCGCATTACGCAGCAATAAAAGCTATGGAAGTTTCAGCAATAATGTTTTCCCGTAAAATACCAAAACATGTTTTCGCAGAAACTCTTGAAGAAATAAATTCAGCAATAATTAGAGGCACCATACCCATAGTATTACCTTATAGAATTGTTAGTAAGGTAAATATTCTCCCTGAAAGCTGGGAAATAACAAGTGATAGTATTGCCGCCTTAATTTCTTTGCTTTCAGGAGTGAGAAAAATAGTTTTTGTGAAGAAATCTCCATCGCTAAAAGGCTTCGATAAAGACGTATGTAAATACGTAGATAAGTATGCTTGTAAAATAATTAAAAACTATGGTTTAAGCTCTTTAGTAGTTAACGGTGATCACGTGGAATCCATTGTCTTGGGATTCATTAGCGTTTAATTTTCTCGCTTATAATGTAGTCAATTATTTTCTTAGCTATATCAACTTTGGTTACTGTTTGAATACCTTTCCATCCAGGTTGACTATTTACCTCTATAATGAATTTTTCACCTTTCACATCTAGGATATCTACTCCGGCAATATCGCATCCGAGAATTTTCGCTGCTCTAATTGCTAATTCCTCAACATCTGCTGTTGGTTTGTAGGGTACGGGTTTAGCTCCTCTGGAAATGTTTGTTTTCCAAAAGCCCGGCCTTTCCCTGTACATTGCGGCTACTACTTGGTTTCCTATAACGAAGGCTCTAATGTCTCTTCCTCCATGTTCTATGTATTCTTGAATATAGAGTACATGTTTCATAAATCTAAGGTCAGCATATATTCTCCAAGCAAAGTCTTTATCTTTAATAAGTGTGGAGCCTAGGCCTTTTGATCCGAAAAGAGGTTTAACTACAACACCTTTCTCGTAGTTTAGCCTGCCAACAGCTTCATTAATGTTTTCAGTTACAACAGTGTATGGAACTTTTAACCCATGCCTAGCTAGTAAAGCTAGGGATCGATGCTTATTTATTGCTACCTCTATTGCTTTAGGCGAATTTATTACTGGAACACCTGATTCTTCTAAGAGATGTAGGGTGTCCATTCTAAAGAAGGCTTGCTCGAAGGAGAGTCTACCTAACGGCCTAACTATTAGTGCTGAGAGTTTTTCTACAAGATTTATTTTTCCAGAGTATACTTTGTAGCCGAAATCACTTATTTCGGTGTAAAGGCTTCTATAGTTCATGGGGAAAGGCTGATATCCTCGCTCTATAATTGCTCTACTAAGCTGCGTTGTAGCCCATCCATGCACATTCCGAGTAATTATACCTATAGTTATCACTTTAGCTATTCACCCTACACGTAGTACTAAAAACGGTGGTCTAAGAGTATTCCTTACCTTAAATTAATTAGAAAACGGCGAAGATAAAAAGGTAGGGGGAAGTAAAAATCGTTTATAGTGGATTGTAGGCTATGCTTCTCTTTAACACTTCTGCATTTATGTATCCTGCACTAAACGTTTTCCCGGATTTAACATTAAACACCACGTACTTTGCTGGAGCAAATAAGTTAGGATCTATCTTGTAGAAGTCAAAACCTGCTTCCTTAAACGCTTCGTAAAATGGTTTCCCGTAATCTCTTGAAGCAGATGATGGTGCTTTCTTCAACATCTCTTCTACTTCAGAGTCTTCAGTATTTACAAAGTATGTAGCAACTCCGCCATAAAGTATCATATCATTTGTTCTACCCATAGCTACTGTTGGATCAGGATGCGGCGGCGCTATTGGTGCAAAACCTGAGCTTGATATAAACTTGTCTAAGTGAAAACCTACTGTATGCAGCTTATGAATTCCTGTTTCAACAATTCTAGCACTTATTTGCACGGAGCCTGCAAGGCTTTGCGTTGGTGTTACTATTATTGTAACATTTGATGGCTTAACATTTGCTGTATCAGCTATTAATTTCACTGCTTCTTCAGGAGGATACTTTCCTGTTTCTAAAACTATTAATGCTTCGTCTGATGTATCCTGATACCCTATTTCCTTAAATAGCTTCTTAGGTTTAAGCGCTAAAGCCCTAGCAGGCCCGCTTCCCATTGCAAAGTATTTTCCTGCAGAAATTCTCCAACCAGCGTATTGCGATGCCATACATGCTATTACTGGATGGTCTGTTGAAACGTAAACTGTTGGTAGTTCTAGATCTCCATAGGCTGCAATTCCTAAACTTACCTTACCTAGCCCTCCCATTGTTGCTTCGGCTACTAAGAGACCTGCTTCTAGTCCTCCCTTAGCCTCTATGCCTGCATCAATTATTGTTGACCCTAATGGGCCCTCGACAATTTTAACATTGTAGTAGTCTGGGTTATCTATTAGTTTCTGAGCGACTTTTAACCCGAGCTTATTTACGCTAAGGCTTCCAACCATTCATCTTTCACCTCTTCTATGAATTGTTCGTAGAAGCTCAAGTGCTTATTGGTTTCCTTTAGAATATATAGTTTGCCTGATGGAAACTCTGTATCTAATAGGTCACCCATGAAGAAGTAGAATGGTCCACTTATTTTTTGACCAGCAAATTTAACTTTAGGCATTATTCCTTCAAATGAGAAACTTGGAACCATTGAGTCTACGTGTCCTAATACGATTATTTTCCCACCTATCATATGTGTTCCAGGCCATCCTGCACAGTTACCTTTAATTAGAATGTTACCTTTAGCCATGTGGAGTCCTGGAAGAACTCCGGCATTTCCTTCTACAAGAATCTTGCCTCCTGACATGTGTGCTCCTACTTCTCTACCGGCATTTCCATGAATTATTATCATTCCGCCACTCATACCTTTATGGAAGGGTTCTCCTCTAAGCTTACTTCCGACAAAACCTCCAGCATTTCCGAAGACTTCTACGGTTCCATTTTTCATTCTAGCTCCTAGCCATGGGCCTGCATTACCTTTAATTATCAGTATTCCACCAGCCATTTTATAACCTGCTAATGGACCTACATCTCCTTCGACAACTATTTTTCCAGCAGTCATTTTCTCTCCAACTCTTCTTAGCTTAACCGTTGAATTTTGAAATATTATCTCTTGTTCTTCAGGTTTCGAAGCTACTTCCCCGCTTACTTCAAATAAATCGCCTACTGTTCTCTTTCTATTTCCTTCATAAACTTTTAATTTGAGAATTTCCCCTAATGATTTTCCAGCAACTTTGTCGGGAATTATTTTTTCAACTTCTACAGGTACTGTGAAAACGTATTTTGGCTTTAAAATAAGAGTTTGCATGTGGTTTCACCCGAACTTAGTATGTTTTTATGGGTTGAAGCTTTCTAATCTCTTCGTTAAGTATTACGTAATTGTTAAGTGTTACAGAATACCATTCCTTAAATTTCTCCCTAACATCATTTAAGACTTCGGCTTCAAGCTTTAAATCCTTAGGTGGTTCTACGTAAAATGTTCTACCATAAATTGTCTTTACAACCTTACCGTCTTTAACAACTATTTCCCCATCCTTTATAGTGTATTTAGCATACTTTATTGTCCTAATTAGCCTCTCATATTCTCTAGATGGATCAAAGGTTCTAGGGTCTATATTATATATTGCGATGTCGGCATCAGCTCCTACACCTAAGTGTCCCTTAGTTTTCTCAATACCTATTATTCTCGCTGGAGCAACCCTTGTTGAAAGCACAAATTCTTCAAAAGTATATTCCCTATCTATAGCTGGTAATGATAGTCTCTTAATAGCCTTCTTATTTAGCTTAGCCATTTTCTGCTCTCTAGCCTTTCTGCTCATAAGCCAAGCTATTATTTGAGGATATCTTGTAAACGGCCCTGCATTCGGATGATCTGTTGAAATGACAACCTTGCTTGCATCCTTAACTAATAATGCTAATTCTAAACCTATACCCCACTGAATAACGTTAGTGTACACATGACGTCTAAACTTGTATGGGACAATGCCTGCAGCTGTTTCAGCTTCAACATCTTTAGCTACCCATTTCCACTTAGCAATATGGTAAAGGTAGAATTCCCATGGAGCATCGGCTGTCATAGTTACTGTTCCGCCGAAAATCACTTGACCCATATCAAAAGTTACTCCTGATAAGTTGTTTATGAGCTTAGCTAATTCCTCAGCGCCAGACACCATTGTTGCGTAAGAATCTCCTTTGTACGCATTGAATTGCAGATGAGCTAGGTGAATACATAAGCCACGTTTATTCGTTATGTTAGCTACTATTTCTATGGTTTTCAATGTTGTAACGTAGTTGCCCGGTAAACCTAACATGTTTGCGTGAACATGTATTGGATGGGGTAGGCCTAGATCTTTAACGGCATTTGCTAAAGCAACTATGATTTCTTTAGGCGTTATTGAAGTGCCGGGAATCACGTCATCTATGCTTAAAGGTTGTGTTGCAATACCTCTTGACCATGCTTCAGCGGAGCCTGGATCAACAAGTTTTACGGCATAGGATTTCGTAGCCCTTAAGATCCATGACACGAAAGCGTTTACCCTAGCCTGGTCCTTGTTTTCAATGTATTCTAATATGAACCAGTTTGAGTCTAAAAGCAAATTAACTCCTTTATCAACTATTGGTGTATCATCAAGCTCGTGATGCGTATGCCTGGTATATAATGGTGGGCTTGCAGCTTCCATAACAGTGGTCCAACCCATGCGAGCGTATTTATAACCTATATTAGTCACTGAAGGGACGGATTTTCCTGTTCCCGACCTCCTAACGCCTGGAACAGCCCTTATTACTCTACCTATTTTGTAGTGATCATTAGGCATAAGTAATCTTCCAGCATTAACCTTAGGTCCGGCAATATGTGTATGTACATCTACACCGCCAGCGACGACAAGACAACCTGAAGCATCAATTACTTTAGCATAGCGTTCATCAACTTCTTCTGGAGGAACTATTTTACCATTCTTAACCCCTATGTCCATTACTTCTCCATGAACTCCATTAACGGGGTCTATGACATAGCCATTTTTAATAAGTATTTCACCCATTTTAGGTTCTCACCCCTAATTTCTCCTTTACCTTATTGAGAAGTAATCGTAAGATTTCTTCATCAGGAAGTATTCCTTGAGGAGGCTCTATTACCTTTTTTAACCTTATGGGTACTTCATCCATTCTATAAGCTGTACCTGCACATTCTATTCCAGCAATAGCTGATGGTATTACAACTTTCGAAAACGCTGCTGTAAGATTCCATTTAGGATCAATAGTTATTATAGGCACTTTTTTCATGGCTTCAGCTACTTTACGTGGAAAATGAGCAATAGGATCTGAAGCTATACTGAGTAATGCGTCTGCTTCTTCCCTAAGGAAGACATCGGCTGTAGATGTTATTCCAGGCTGGTATCTTGGGTATTTTCTTGAAAAATCTACTGCATAAGGATAACCTGTAGTCCATATAGTTGCCATATCAGCTCCTGTAACATCATAGTGTCCTCTCATAGGGATAACTACCCACTTAGATATATTGTTTAGATCATGTAGTAGAAGGAAGAGTTCTTCGAAATTCTTCTCCTTAGCTCCAGACATTGTCATTCCTACACCAACAAACATTACTCCAAATCTAGCTGCCATGAGCGTTTCGGCAAGCTCAACAACTTTCTCCCTAGGTACTCCTGCAACCTCAGGTACTTCAAGGTCTTTGCCCTGCACTAGAAGTCTTAATGCGACAAGTAACTCATAATCCTTACCTGGCTTTACCTTAACAAACATGTCGGCATGTCTGGCATGAGGAACTGTTCTTACGTCAACAACAATAAGTTTCCTATCCCTCTTACCTTTACGATGTCTTCCAACTGAAAGATAGGAGTATCTTGACGGATGCATTGGATGAGCTTCTGAAACGTTAGAACCCCAATAAACTATTACGTCGGCCCAGTTCTTTATTTGCCCCAGGGATGATTTCGGCATACCTACTTCATGGAATCCTAATGCTGTTGGACCATGGCAAAATGTTGAACAATGATCGTAAATTCCTCCAACAATTTCCGCTAATTCTAAACCAAGCCTTGCGGTTTCAACTGTTGTTGAAGACCATCCGAAGAGGACAGGGTATTTAGCGTTTACAAGTATTTCAGCTGCTTTCTCAATTGCTTTCTCTAAAGGTACTTTTACGAATTCTCCATCCACTTTAACCATAGGATACGGAACTCTGTTCTCTTGAGATTTCATGATTTTTGAAAGACCTAGCGCACATACATTCATTACTTTAAGTATTTTGTTCCCCTGAACTTCAACTATTAAGTTGTCGCAGAGGCTTCCGCAGAAGGGACATACAACATCAGTTATTCTCCTTATTTCTCCTTCAGCTTTCCTTTCAAAAGTCTGTCCCATGTTAAATATTGGTTCCTTTTCACCATATATGTTCTCAAGTGTAGTTAGAGGCTTATCTGTTTTAGCTATGGTTACTGGAATACTTTTGAAACCCGGCATTCCCGTACCGTCAGTTTCAGGGTCAACAATTGCTTCAGCCCATGGACCCATGGGTATAAATGCTATACCTTCTGAAACATCAGCTACCGCTTGAACTTTAACTACAATTGAACCTCCAGGTCCTTTAACTTCCACTCTATCTCCGCTTTTTAAGCCAAGCTTCTTCATGTCATTACGGTTTAGTCTAAGCGTTGAAACATGTTCTAGATAACTCTTTGTAAGTTTGTCTTCAACAAGAGTTCCTTGAATAATCGTCCTACCAGTAATAAGGGTTAAATTAAGGAAAGAAAGTGTTTGTTTAGACAAAACTTTCACCTTGGTTTTTCTAGAAGCTTCGTTTTAGAAAGTAACCTACCACTGCTATGATGGGGTGTTCTTAATAAGGTATCGGTTGGTTTCTCTAATTCTCTAGCTTCCTCAGCAAGCTTAGCAGCATATCTTATCATTTCATGAGCAGCGGCTGCTAAAACAATGTATCTCTGCGGTTCCTGCTCCTTAAAGCATGCTTCTGATGTTAGCTCAGCAACTTTCCTAGCCATCTCATAGGCCGCTATTGCCTTAGCTAAAGCATATGGATTACTAAAACCAGCTTCTTTTTCTAATCTCTTCTTAGAAAGCTTTATCTTTGGAAGCACTGGTTCTTTATCCTCCTTTAATGCTTCAATTACAGAGTCTATGGCTTTCGTAACTATCCTTAAAGCTCCAGTTGCTGAAAGTACAGCTAATACGTAAGCATTGAATAAAGCCATTTCTGTTGGGTCAAGGAATTCTCTTCTAGCACCTATCATTGGATCTCCATAAACTATTATGTATCCGTAGCCTGCTTCCTCAAATTCTTTTGTCGATTTCTTAACAGGTTCATCGGATATTATGATTACTCTTTTACCTGCTTCCTTAAGTTTCTTAGCTATTTTCTTAATTACTTTAACATTTGCGGGAGCAGCTACGATGTATAGGTCATGGTTTGCTTGAATAGCTGCCTTCAATAATTCTTCATCAACAACCATTTTCGCTCCAGTACCGTAAACCCTAACATCAATGTCTTTCCTATCAGCTCTTTCATCCAGAAGATACTCTAATACTACTGATGTTCCTATTGCTCCAGGTTTTATTATACCTATTTTAACTACTTTCCCCTCTTGACTCATGAGAAATCACCTTTAAACCTCTATGTCTTCAACAGCCTTTAAGGCTTCTGTAAGGTAAATCTTGTAGGGCCCTAGTTTTCCACCGAAATTACCTGCAGTTATTTTAACAACTCCGGGAACCTTTGCTGCAGCTTTAATCCCAACACCCATAGCTTTAGTTACTGCTTTTACAGTTAATCCGTTAATTACTATTTCGTAAACGTTCTTCACACCTTCAGGTATTTGACTATCCGGAGCTATTCCTCTAAGAGTAGGGCAGTACTTATGGTTTGTTGTCGCAGTAAGTTTAGCATACTTTAAAGAACCAACCTTAGAACCTGCTCTAACAACTCCTCCAGGGAAAGGCATTATAACTCCTGGGACATGCTTTCTAATTGCTTCAACAGCTTTTACAGCTGCTTCAAGCCCAGCATCCATGTTTTCAGCTAGTATGAAAATGTTTCCCCCAGCAACACCTTTTACAGCAGTTATCGTCTCTTCAATCATGAATTCTCCTTCCATTACAGGGATAACCCACATGTCCCTGCCGAACATTTTAACTTTCTTTTCGAATCCGTCTCCAAACTTAGCTATAACACTGCCTATTCTCATTTTCCTCTTAATCTGAGGTAGTCCATCAAAAGCTCTTGTTGTAGGTGCTGTAAGAATACACTGGCTTACACGCGCTATTACTTGCATTCTTAGCTCAGGATAGCTTTTCTGAAAGATTTGAATTAGAACACCAGGTCTCTTATCCGGTGTTTTCTCAGGTGGAACAAACCTTTCTATTCCCGATTCCGCAGGAGACATTATTACTGATGATCCGAAACCTGTTGCTTCAAGCCCGGCTATTTCAGCCCACTTATAATCCTTAGCAGTTATTAGTATTCTCGCAGCATACATTGGAAATGCTTCTGCAAAAGTTTCCTCTATTTCAACTCCGTCAATCTTCATAATTAAAACCCTTTGTGAATATATTGTCAGCTACTTTATTAACTCTTCCTAAAGTTAGGTATGTGTACCAATATGTAGTTAAAAAGAATGCTAAGCTAAACTATGTAAAATTAGTTAGCAATATAAACTACAACATTATGGTTTAGGAAATTTGCTTTTAACTCTACGTTCAGCCTCAACTTTAGCTTCATCAAGAATCTTCTTAGCCTCAGAGGAAGTAGAATAAATGTAAGGTTCTACAGGCTCACCTAAAGTATACGATGAAAGCTCAGAAATAGCTGAAACTAAGGATTCATGCACGCCTTCAAGCTCCAACGACATTTCAGGCATTATTCTACCCAAAGAGCGCTTAACCTCCCGAATTATTGGTTCTATTTGAGAAGCTGCCTTAGCTACATCGCCTAATTGAAATATCGTTTTTAGCCTTAACATTGTTTTTTCAAGGGAAAGTTTTGAAACTTCCAGTGTCCTAATAATCTTCCTTAACTCCGCTATTTCGGAAGCATAAATTGAAGCCCTTATTTCATCACCACGCATTTTGGATTCTATAAGTGCATTGTAAAGTTCTTTTTCACGAGATTTTAAATTATTAAGAAACCTGTCTATTCTAGATATTTCCGTATTAAGCTTGTATATGGAATAAGTTATTTTCTTGCTTAAATCCTTGCTCTTCATAATTTTCTTTACATCACTTAATGTTTCATCCCATGTTTCCGGCAAACAACATCAACCTCGAAACTTTACTTCTAACATTGCTTATGATTTAAATGTTAGGCCCCTTACTCTCTCTGTAATGCTGTTTTTAACTCATGCACTTTAGCCTTAGAAACCCTACCTAATCTCCCATTGTTACAAGCAGCAGTTCTGAAGCCTATAACGTCAAAGCCTAAATTTACAACGTGTTTTACCTGGTTTCTCTTTAAGCCTCCAGCTAAAGCTTTAAGAAGCCCTAATTTTTTAGCTCTATTAACGAATTCTTTAAGGTAATGTGTACTTAAGAAATCAAGGGTTGTCAGTCCATCCTTAATTCTAGTGTCTATCATAACACCATAAGCTCCACCCTTATAAGCTAAGTCAATAATTTTCATTGGAGATAGTGTTTTTATACGTATGTAGTCAGCATAACCTACAATTATAACTTTACTTAGAGAACCTACTGTTTCAGAAACCTCCTTTACAATTTCTAAGCCAAGTTTCTCATCATTAACCTGCAACCCTACCTTAACGTAATTCATACCTAGTTTTGACAGAGTATATGCTGCTAAAGCTGCCATTTCGGGGCAACATGTAATATCCCCTACAGCAGCGCTTAACTCCACTACTCCACCATAGTTTCTACTTATCTCACTAACAACTCTAAGTGATGGAGCACCTAGGCTTCCTCTTTTAGGGTTCTTTATATCTATAATATCAGCTCCTCCTTCAAGAGCATCTCTAACTTCCTCAGGCCACCATACTGAAACTAGCAATTTCGGAGAACCCACTTTACCCTCCTCCCAAGTATACAAGTAAGTTTTAAGATATAGAGGTAGCGTTTAGTTAGCATAGATGAGAGTGGAAGAGGTTTGAAGCAAAACAATGAGTAAGATAACGTTTAGGGAAAAACTCGGCTTGGCCATAACATTAGCTTTCCTAGTTGCTTTAGCTTTAAGCTACATTATTGATTCTTTCCTAGTAATTCCACATTTAGAAATTCCCTTTAAAGAATATTTGGAAAAAGATAGTGATATTGTTAAGGAAACTTTAAACTATGCTCTTTCAGACTTCATAATAATAACTAAGTATTTTTCTAAGAGAGTTAGGGTTATTTGGAGCGCTCCACCTCAGTTAACGGCTGAAGAGTACTTGAAACTTAATCCACTATTCTACATTGTAATGCTCACTGTAATTCCAGCTTTGCTTTCAGACTTTACCGGAGGAAAAAGACTAAGGGACTATATTATAGAGTACTTAAAACCCTTAGTTATTGTGACTATACTTTTCGGAATGTTCAATGGGTTAAGGGTTTTCGGTTCTATAGGCTACTACTTTGCCTTTCTTACATCAGTAAAATATGAATATTCACCTACAACAGATGAAATAAACTCGCTTGCATTTTACTTTTTAGCTTCAAATGTTACAAAATGGGTTATTTTAGTGGGAATAATTGCCCTTCTAAGTTTTATTCCCCTCCTATACGTAAGTAGAGATAGTATAGCAGGGTTCTTACTGGAGTTTGCAAATCTAACGCTTAATGGAGTATTTTACTTTGCAACCTATGTTTTAACAATACATTTAGCATTAACAGGTAGTTCTTTAGGAGTTTACATTATAGCTATTGCTTCATTAATTATGCCTACAGTTAGACTCATAATGTTACGCAAAAAGGAAATTATGAAATAACTACACATAGATTAAGTTCGGTTAGAAAACAGAGAAACTTCTATTCTATTAACAGAGTTTATTCTGCACCAAGTAAACTACTGTTTCTAACTATTAAACACTGTTAAATACGGTGGAATTAATGTTTAGCTTGTAGGAGATTAAAATGTTTGACCCTTACAAAATTAGAGAGGATTTTCCAGTAATAAAGAAGAAAATTTATGGTAAACCCTTAGTGTATTTCGATAATGCAGCGACAACTTTAAAACCCAAAGTCGTTATAGAGGCCATTTCAGAATTTTATCGTGAGTATAGTGCTAATGTTCATAGAGGATTACATTTTCTTAGCCAAAAAGCTTCGGAAATTTATGAGGAAACACATGAGGTTATTGCTAAATTCATCAATGCGAAAGCTGAGGAAATAGTGTTTACATATAATACAACATACGCTATAAACATGGTAGCTTACTCCTGGGGTCTTGAAAACATTAAGAAAGGAGATAAAATTCTTTTAACAATAATGGAGCATCATAGTAACATGCTCCCGTGGAGAAGAATAGCGAAGATATGTGATGCAACCATAGAATATGTGGATATAAAAAATGATTACACACTTAACATGGAAGATTTCGAAAGCAAAATAGATGATAGAACAAGGGTTGTTGCTGTTACTTTGATGTCTAATGTTTTGGGAACTATTAATGATGTTAGGAAAATAGCTAAACTAGCACACGAAGTAGGAGCAATAGTTGTTGCTGACGGTGCTCAGGCAGTCCCCCACATGCCTGTGAATGTAAGGGATCTCGGCATAGATTTCCTAGCATTCAGCGGACACAAAATGCTAGGACCAATGGGAATAGGGGTGCTATGGGGTAAAAGCGAGTTACTAGAAAATGTTGAACCTGCAATTAGCGGTGGTGGAACAATAAGGGATGTAACGTTGGAGGATGTTTCCTGGGGTAAGTTGCCTGAGAAATTTGAGGCTGGTACTCCTAATGTTGGTGGTGCTATTGGTCTTGCTGAAGCAGCAAAATACCTAATGAAACTAGGAACGCAAAACATAAGAAACCACGAAAAACAACTAACAAAACAAATGATGAAATTAATGAGGGAAGAGCTAGATGACTATGTGGAATACTACGGTCCCGAAAATGTCGAGTTCAGAGGAGGCATAGTACCCTTCAATGTTAAAGGTATGAGCCACCATGCAGTTGCAGCATATTTAGATACTGAAGGCATTGCTGTTAGGAGTGGTTTGCATTGTGCTCACCCACTACATTACAGATTAGGTCTCAAAGGAACAATAAGAGCAAGCCTATACATATACAACACAAAAGAAGAAATAGAATACTTCATAAATGCTTTAAAGAAGTTAGTAAAGAAAACGACATAACAACACTATACTCATTTCTCTAATGTAAACATTATTTCTAAACAAGGTGTTAATATAGTAGTTAAATAGAAAATTTCTTAGAAGGAGACTTAGCATGTTAAATGCTATAGCACTTAGAAGAACTATTTTAGAAATTATCTTAAAACACATAACTTCAGATTGTTTTACAACATGGGATGTTTCAGTTGTTTTGCAAAGAAACTATAATGAAGTATATTCCAGGCTTATACGCAAATATGGACGTTCAAGATATAGTTTTAGAAATTACCTTGCTTCACAGCTTATGGTATTGGAGAGAAAGGGCTATATTTTCAGAAGCAATAATGTTTGCGGTAAGCGTAGAGGTTTCGTGAAAAAACCTAGAGGTGTTAAATGGGGCTCACCCTGCATTGCTGAATGGTGTAAACGGAAAAAGACCATTTTAGATTACATATATGTCTAAGCTGAGTTTTCCTTAGAAAAGAAAAATAAACTGCGAATAATCAATCTCACATGTACCATGTAACTTAGATAAGCTTTACTCACCAATCCCCCCATGGAGGTAATGTTGCATGTCTGAAAAAAGAAAAGTAGTTATAATTGGTGGAGGCTCAGGAGGATCAACTGTTGCATCATTTCTTAGAAAGTTCGATAGGAAATCGGAAATAGTGGTTTTTGAAGCTGGTAAATGGCCAACATATTCCTCATGTGGATTACCTTATGCCTTAGCTAAGATAGTTGAAGGTTACAAGGAACTTATCGAATTAACGCCAGCATATTATGAAAGACTTAAAATAAAGTATTTTTTAGAAACTCCCGTTATTGAAATTAAGCCTAAAAGTAAAACTGTCGTTTACAAAACTAAGGAAGGCGATGAAAAAGAGAAAAACTATGACGTTTTAGTTATAGCTACTGGAAGCATTGGTAGAAGACTTAATGTTGAAGGTTCAAACCTTAGAGGAATATTTCTGGCAACTACAATAGACTACTTTCTGGAAATGGATAAGTTCATTGAAACACGTAATGTTAGAAAAGCAGCCGTTGTAGGCGCTGGATTCATAGCGGCAGAGGTTGCTGAAGCCTTAGCTGAAAGGGGAATTAAAGTCTACGTTTTACATAGGGGAGAAACTATTTTGAGAAAACAGTTCGACCCCGATTTCGCTAAAACTATTATGAGTTACATGGAAAGGCATGGAGTAATATTTATGCCTGGACGGCACGTTAACAAATATGTTGGCGAAAAAGGTTATGTTAAAAAAGTCATTACTGAGGAAGGAGATGAAATAAGTGTTGACATGGTTGTTGAAGCAATAGGTGCAGTACCTAATGTAGGGTTAGCTAAAAGAGCAGGTATTGAAATTAGTGGACAAACAGGGGGAATAAAAGTTAATGAATACATGGAAACCAGCGTTAAAGGAATATATGCTGTAGGAGATGTTGCGGAATCATACAATGCTATTACAGGTAAGAAGGAAATGAGCATGCTAGCTACAACAGCCTTTAGACAGGCGAGGACATTAGTATATCATCTGATGGGTAAGAATGTTAAGTATCCTGGCCACTTAAATACCTCAGGAATTAAAGCATTCGAGCTTTACGCAGGTACAACAGGTCTTATAAACACTGTTGCTAAAAGGGAAGGATTTAATAGCGTAGCCATACCTATGACCTTACCTTCGAATCCACATTACTTCCCAGATACAAAAGATATTAAGCTAAAGCTAATCGTAGATAGAGATTCAGGAAGAATTATCGGTGCTGAAGCGTTAAGTGAGAAAAACGTTGCTGATTTAATAACTGCAGCATCATATCTCATAATGAACAAAGTTACTGTACTAGACGCTACATTAATGGATTGGTGCTATACACCGCCTCTGTCATATGATTGGAATGTTATAGTTGAGGCAGCTTTCCAAGCTGTTAAAAGACTTAAAATAGTTTAATCATAAATTTTTATGATTTCATATGTTGTGGTTCTTTGAGCAGGTATTCTACCTGCATCCTTAATTAGCTTCACAATAGTTTTCACAGGCATGTTGATTCCCCATGGTGCTCCAGCAGATCTAGAAATGTTTTCTTCCATAAGGGTTCCCCCGAAATCGTTTGTTCCAGCATTTAGTAGTGCTTGAGCATATTTTGGGCCTAGCTTAACCCATGAAACTTGAATGTTTCTTATATAATTATTGAAGAATATTCTTGAAACAGCGTACATTTTAAGATCCTCTAATCCTGTAGCTCCAGGCCTAGCTACTCCGGATTTATAAAGTCTAGTATTGTAGTGTATAAATGATAGCGGTATAAACTCGGTGAAACCTCCTGTTTCCTTCTGAATTTCCCTAATGATGTTTAAATGTTTAGCTTTATGATAGCTTGTATCAACGTGTCCGTACATTATTGTTGATGTTGTGGGTATCCCTAGTTTGTGAGCAGTTTTTATTATTTCAACCCATGTTTTAACACTTATTTTCCTAGGGGCAATGATTTTTCTCACTTCGTCATCAAGAATTTCAGCTGCAGTACCTGGCATACTATCGAGACCTGCTTCCTTAAGCATTTTAAGAGCTTCTCTGTAGCTTACTTGAGCCTTAGTTGCGAAATAATGTATTTCCTGTGGAGAAAATGCGTGGATATGGATGTTAGGTAACTTCTTTTTTATTTCTCTCAGAATTTTAAGGTAATATTCCGGGCTAATCTTAGGATTTATCGCTCCCTGAATACATACTTCTGTCGCTCCCTTTCTCCATGCTTCAATAGCTTTCTTAACTATTTCGTCTATAGGTAAAAGGTAGCTTTCCGGATCCCCTACTGGTTTAGAATATGCGCAAAACGGGCAATTTACTATGCACTCATTAGTGAAGTTTATGTTTCTATTTATTACGAATGTAACTATGTCTCCAACGCTTTTCCACCTTAAGTAGTCAGCTACAAGATTAAGTACCGTTATTTCCATGTTTTTGGTTTCAAAAAGTCTGGCGGCGTCTTCAACACTAATATCTTTACCACTTAACGCCCTATCTATTATTTTCGAGAACTTAGGATCTAAATGTTTAAGCATGTTATCTACTATGTAAACCACGTTTTCCTTAGGTATTTTGTACATAAAGTAAACCTCGTTACAACCTATAAAATAGGAATACCGAGAATTAATTAAGCTTTTGCATTAACCATTGCAGCTTCTAATAAAACGTGAACTGCTCTTTAACTAACCCGTTTTCATCTACGAGTCTAAGTATTCTATTCTCTAAGTTCATTGAATACCATTTCTTAAATATGTATTTAGGATATATTGCTAATCTCTCCCTTAATTTAAACCCTAACTGTTCAGTTGTTTCCTTTAACTCTGAAATTTTAGGCCAAGGATAAGCTATGTTTACAAAATCAGGTGTTAGCGGCGATACTCCTCCCCAATCATTTATTCCAGCTAACAAGTAGAGTTGGTATGACTGAGGAGTTAGGTTTGGTGGTGCTTGAACACTTACTTCACCATGGAATATTAGCCTAGCTATAGCTATAGTTTTAACCATTTCATATGTTGAGGGTGGAGGGTGATTCTCCATAGGAGTTCCAGGTTCAGGCATGAAATTTTGAATTATTACCTCCTGTATGTGACCATGTTCTCTATGAATTTTCCTTATTTCAATTAGTGAATCTATTCTTTCCTCCCATGTTTCACCTATCCCTACAAGTATCCCTGTTGTAAAAGGTATTTTCAACTCCCCTGCTTCCTTAATCATTTTTAATCTGATTTTAGGATGCTTTGTTGGAGACTTTTCATGAGGCATTCCTTTACCCATAAGTCTTTCACTTATGCTTTCAAGCATTAAACCCATACTTACATTGTAAGGTTTAAGCTCAGCCATTTCCTTCTTAGAAAGTACACCTATGTTAGTATGAATGAGCATGTTCTCAGTATTTCTTAATGCTTTTTCTTCAAAATCTCTAATATATTCAACTGTTGAGCTATAACCGAGTTTTCTGAGAAAATCTCTTGCCTCCCTATATGTGGTTTCGGGTTTTTCACCTGTACTAACAAGTATTTCTTTTGCGCCAAGTTTTTCACCTAACTTAACAATTCTTAAAGCTTCTTCAAAACTTAAGTATCCAGCTCCTTGTTTCCAAGGCTCCCTTCTGAATCCGCAGTAAGCACATTTATTTCTACATAAGTTTGTTAAAGGAACGAAAACTTTTCTTGAATAAGTTATGATGGACTCGTAATGCTTAAACTTTACATGTAAAGCTACTTTCATAAGTTCCAAAGTCTCTATGGGATTGACTTGTGTTAGAAGTAATGCGTCCTCCCTTTCTAAAGGTCTTTCTTTAGCTTTCTCTAAAATATTTGCTATTTCCTCTCTAACCCTCATATCAGCATTCTCCTTCAAAATCTCTAACGGCGCATTGAAACGCTAATAATGGATCAACATGTTTCCCTAAACCTAAGTAGTTTCTAAAATAATTAATTTTTCTCAAGAAGCAAGGTTTAACGAATCCAACAAAGAACCCTTGGTTTTCATGGAGGAGAACACCTTCACTTTCTATAAGTTCCCTATGAATTATAGAAACTAATTTCAAATATCTAGCTAACCCTATTTTTAACCTCATAAGGTTAGGAATATAAATTGAAGCTATTTCTTCCACTTTACATCCTTTAGCATCATAAATAATGCCCTCCATTTCAATACTTCTCAAACTATAGTAGGATTTATCTAAAACTTTGAGCGGTGTTTTTTCACAAACAATAGAGACCCTAATTTTAGCATAGAAGCTTCTGTAAACATGTTCAATAAGTTTTATGTAATCTTCCAAATTAACCTTAGACTCTAAAATTAAGAAAACATTTTGGCATAAATTGTGAATATACGCCTTTTTCCTAGTGAAGAAATCTTTAATGTATTTTATTGCTGAATGCCTTTCGTTATTACCCGCATTGTCCACATATTGGATTTCCAAGAATCCTCCTTTAAACAATGTTTTTCACGTAAGCTTAATTCTCTTAATAAGGAATATGTCATCTTCATACGCGTATAAAGTTTTTACCAGCTTGTATAGGTATTCGTAACCTTTCTTCTCAATTAATTCCTCATATGTGTACTCTTCGAAACCTAGTTTTCTAAAGAATTTTCTAGCTTTCAAATTCCATGATCTTGTTGAAGCAAGTACTACTTTAACATTGCG